>PDWI01000305.1_pt1 | contig 79431 bp, 65 predicted proteins | sample 1430891 | NCBI WGS metagenome assembly PDWI01 (sample SAMN01162508, study PRJNA174530) | Oral metagenome, whole genome shotgun sequencing project. | biome: Marine environment; feature: Marine mammal; material: Swab sample of the gingival sulcus; isolation source: swab sample of gingival sulcus... | reverse complement strand
AATCCTACTGCAAATTGGGTGATTCTAAACGGCAATCGTATTCAAATTAAACGCAGACAGTTTGAAAAAATGATTGATGCGATTGACACAATCTAATGGCGATCGAGCCTTGAGGATGTTATAATGAATCCGAGCATATCAAGGCTCTTTCCGTCTTGGAAAGGAGCATAAAATGTCAGGAAAAAGACGGGAGATATGTTTACAAATATGCAAACACATTGGGAAAATCGCAGTTTGTGTACGCATGGAAGTTAGTTCCTACGGATAGAACCCCTGCAGGGAAACGTGAGGATAAATCCTTGCGTGAAAAAGTCAGGGAGATACAAAAAACTCTTGATGACGGGATTGATCCCATAGGAAAGAAAATGACCGTCTGTCAGCTTTATGCAAAGCAGATACGAAACCATGCAAATGTAAGGTACAACACAAAGCAGGGACGAAAGCAGATCATGAGGATACTTAAAGAAGATATGATAGGCTCCTGCAGCATTGAGCATGTGAAAATGTCTGATGCGAAGGAATGGGCTTTAAGCATGAAAGAAAAAGGCTATTCTTTTACCACTATTAGCAGGCACAAACGCTCTCTAAAGGCAGCCTTTTACACTGCGATTCAAGATGACTGTATCAGTAAGAATCCGTTTGACTTTCATATCAACACAGTCATTGAAGATGACACCGAGCCTAAGGTACCTCTTTCGCCCATGCAGGAAGAAAGTTTACTCTCCTTTGTGAAAAGCGATAAAGTCGATCACAGGTATTATGACGAACTTATCATTCTGCTGGGGACGGGACTTCGTATCTCAGAATTTTGCGGATTGACGGATAGCGATATTGACTTTGAAAAACGGACGATCAACGTGGATCATCAGATTCAATATTCTGGTAAAAAATATTATCGTATCGAAACGCCGAAAACAGAAAAAGGTATTCGCCAAATTCCAATGATCGACCGTGTGTTTGAAGTCCTACAGAGAGTTATTCAAAACCGAAGAAAAAGCACTTTTGATGTTTCTGGTTATACAGGCTTTTTACTTCTTACAAGAAACAGAACACCACAAAATGGTATCAATTACGACATTATGTTTCATAGACTTGTGGGAAAGTATAATGAGAGCCATGAGGAAGCCTTGCCTGCGGTAACAACACCTCATACTCTGCGGCATAGATTCTGTACCAATATGGCAAATGCGGGAATGAATCCAAAAGCCTTGCAGTATCTTATGGGACACGCCAACATTACCATGACCCTGAACTATTACGCACATGCTACCTTTGACAGTGCACAGGCAGAATTTTTCAGACTGACGGCTTAAAGGGGGAAATAGATGTTTTACTACTTCATTTACTACCTTTCAAAGCGAAAACACAAGCAGATTTAAGAAAATATGCGAGTGTCTCCCGATACACAAAATGCCGGGAACAACTGTAAAGAAAGCCTATACCGGCATATAAGAACTTTTGAAAAGATAGTAAAAATCATATTAGAGTTTAAATTAAAGTTTAAATATTTTGTTTAAAAAAGAAATAAAAATTCTTGCAAAGATAAAAGCGGTTGATTATAATAGCTGTTATAATTTAGAAACATAGCTGTGGCTATGCGTAGAACGGAGGAATATAATGGTTTTTGATAAGATAAAAGAAATTATAGTAGAACAGTTAGGTGTTGAAAAATCGATTGTAACTATGGATACACATTTAATAAAGGATTTAGAAGCTGATTCACTCGATGCCGTTGAGATTATAATGGCAATTGAAGAGGAATTTGAAATTGAAATCCCGGATGAGGAAGCTGAAAAGTTTGACCTCGTAAGCGATATCGTAAAATATGTAGAGGACGAAATAGAGTAGACAATACATGGTAATTTACTGTAGTATATAGTTGAATTAAAATTACGGTGCATATGATTGTGCATTTGCTTATGCGCACGGTAATTTAAGTTTATAAGGGAAGGAAAAGAGCATTATGAAAAAAACAAAGATATCGACTGCTGTAATAAATCGACTGCCCAGATACAGAAGATACCTTATAGAGCTTGAAAAGCGCGACGTAGAGAAGATAAGTTCAAAGGAATTCAGCGAAATGATAGGATACACCGCGTCGCAGATTAGGCAGGATTTAAACAACTTCGGCGGATTCGGGCAGCAGGGATATGGCTATAGCGTTAAAGTATTGAGGCAGGAAATAGAGGCTATACTCGGACTTGACAAAGAATACCGCATGGTTATTTTGGGCGCAGGTAATTTAGGTCAGGCTATCGCCAAGTACATGAGAACATGTAGTACCGGATTTGAATTATGTGCAGTGTTTGAGCATAATCCGAAACTCATAGGAACAAAACTTGACGGAATGGAAATAAGGAACTATGAGAACATCGTAGAGTACATAAAGAAAGAAAATATCGATATTGGGGTAATATGTGTAAATCGTGAGAATGCACAAGAAGTTGCCAATAAGTTGTGTGAAGCCGGAGTAAAGGGCATATGGAACTTTGCGCTGGTCGATATAGAAATACCGGAAAACGTGGCACTTGAAGTAGTTCAACTTTCAGATAGCTTGCATGCGTTGGCATACTATATGAATGATATAAGCAAGAAGGCTAAGCGGAAGTAACGGTTAAAAAAATCAATATTTGATTTAAACAATAAAAAAGAGGCTGTCGTTTGACAACCTCACTTTTATTAAAGTTCCTTAGTCTGCTATAGGAGCATCTACAGGACATACTTCTGCGCAAGCGCCGCAGTCTATGCATTTCTCTGATTCGATTTCATACTGGCTGCTGCCTTCTGAAATTGCTTCTACAGGACATTCAGGGGCACATGCGCCGCAACTGATGCAACTGTCTAAAATTTTATAAGCCATTGTTATCCTCCTTACGTACTGATATGATAAGTCATATCCTAATATTAAACATAAAGAAAGTATAACACGTACAAGATGGGAAGTAAAGATGAAAGTATATTCGCTTACAGGTAGAAGTGGAACGGGAAAATCTTATCACGCACAAGTATTTTGCCATGAGAGAGGAATTGAGAGCATTATAGATGACGGCCTTTTCATTTATCGCGATCAAATAGTTGCCGGGGTATCTGCAAAGCGTGAAAAAACAAAAGTGGGAGCAATAAGAACTGCTCTATTTTCACATGAAAATCATGCCGAAGAAACAAAAACTAAGATAGTTGAGCTTAACCCTAATAATATACTGATTTTAGGAACTTCCGATCGAATGGCGGATATAATAGCTGAGAGGCTTAATCTTCCTGAGATTACAGAAAGAATACGAATTGAAGATATTACGAGCGAAGAAGAAAGGCGAGAAGCAGCTCACCAAAGGCATGGGCAAGGGAAACACATAATACCTGCGTCTACAATGCAGTTGAAGCGTGATTTTGCGGGATACTTCATAGATCCCATGAGACTTTGGCGCAAGGCAAAGAACGTTTCGCTCGGTGCATTTAACAGAGAACCTACCAAGACGGTCGTAAGACCGACGTACAGTTATCTTGGTGATTTTATAATATCCGATACTGTTATAACAGATGTGGCGACATGTGTAGGCGTATCAATTGACGGTATCGATGAGGTTGTCGGAGTTGCGGAGAACACATCGCCTGATGACCTGATTTTGCACTGCACATTATACGTAAAAAGGGACGCAAAAGTTAGAAAAACCGCCAGGATATTTCAAAAAAAATTAGTTGAAGTGATAGAAGAAATGACGGCATTTAATGTCGTGCAGACAGACGTAGAGGTTAGATTGGCAGATGACGATGACTAAAGGAGTTTACGAACTCAATTACGAGGGTAAAGATATAAATCTTGAACATACATTTGAATGTGGACAGTGCTTCAGGTGGCGCAGGATAGATGATAAAAGATATATAGGAATAGTGGGAGAAGATATAGTAGAGGTTTCAGTATGCGACAGTGAACCAAAAAGCAAAGCGAAACTCAAAATAAAGAGCATATCAGGCGAACTCAAGAATAAAAATCGTGATTTCTGGGCGAATTATTTCGACATGCAGACCAACTATGAAAACTTGCAAAAATCTATATCAAGAGACGATCAAGTTATGCAAGATGCAATAGCGTTTGGAAACGGTATGCGAATTTTGAATCAAGATTTATGGGAGAGTATAATTTCTTTTATAATTTCTCAAAATAACAATATACCGAGGATTAAAGGCTGCATAGAAAAGTTATGTGAGAATTTTGGATACCCTATAAATATCGATAATGCAAAGTTTGATTTGAAAGGGTTAAGTCCATATGCAATTCCTTCTGTTGAAGTTTTAGCGAAGTTGCAAGTAGAAGATTTGGATTCTGTAAAACTCGGATATAGGGCAAAGTATATAATTAAAACGGCTCAAGCAGTAGTCAAGAATGGATTGCCAAAAACCCTTGAAGAAGTGGAACAGTTATCGGGTGTTGGACCAAAGGTGGCTAACTGCATAGGGCTGTTCGGAATGGGTATAACTTCTTCGTTTCCGATAGACGTATGGGTAAAACGCGTGATGAATGTGATGTACGGATTCGATGAAAAGGATATTAAAGGCATGAAAGCGTTTGCTGATAAGAAGTACGGGAGATGGTCGGGATATGCCCAACAATATCTGTTTTACTATATGAGATCTAAAGAACAATGATGTTTTAAATGTTCATTTTGAAATTTAATAAATTTCCCATTAAAAAGATGTTGACATTAAGTCGCTCGGGGCATACAATAAATGATGGAATAGCACTCACAAGAAGAGAGTGCTAACAGATTAGTTTGAAAAATATTCACATAGTAGGAGGTAGTACGATGAGTGTTGGAGTTAAACCACTTGGAAGCAGAGTTTTGATAAAGAAGCTTGAAGCTGAGGAAAAAACCCAAGGGGGTATAATATTGTCAAGTTCTGCAAAAGAAAGACCGCAAACGGCGGAGGTTGTTGCGGTTGGACCCGGAACTAAGGACGAACCTATGGAACTTAAGGTTGGCGATAAGGTCGTATTTGCAAAGTACGGCGGAACCGACATCAAATATGGTGGCGAAGAATATACGATAATGAATCAATCAGATATACTGGCAACGGTAAGGTAAGATTTGAAAGGGTAAAAGTTACATAGGAGGAATAAAAATGGCAAAAGATATTTTTTATGGGGAAGATGCGAGAAGAAAACTTCAAGCAGGAGTAGATAGATTAGCGGATACAGTCAAGATTACTTTAGGACCTAAGGGCAGAAATGTTCTGATAAACAAGAGCTACGGTTCACCTCTAATCACTAACGACGGCGTTACTATCGCAAGAGAAATTGACCTTGAAGATGCAACAGAAAACATGGGAGCACAGCTCGTCAAGGAAGTTGCTACAAAGACTAACGATGTAGCAGGTGACGGTACGACTACTGCTACGCTGATAGCACAAATCATAATCAAAGAAGGTTTCAAGAATGTGGCTGCCGGAGCTAATCCTATGGCGATAAAGCGTGGAATAGAAGGTGCTGTAAAGATTGCGGTAGATGAAGTCAAGAAGCACTCAAGACCTGTTGAAACAAAAGATAGCATAGCACAGGTAGCAGCTGTGTCGGCCTCCGATGAAAAAATCGGTGGATTGATTGCTGAAGCTATGGAGAAAGTCGGAAAAGACGGAGTAATCACCGTGGAGGAGTCAAAGTCGTTAGGAACTGTTCTTGACGTAGTTGAAGGAATGCAGTTTGATAGAGGCTATTTGTCGGCATATATGGCATCAGATACTGATAAAATGGAAGCTGTGATTGAAAATCCGTATATTCTTTTGACGGATAAAAAGATAAGCAATATTCAAGATTTGTTGCCTTTGCTCGAACAGATTGTAAAACAGGGCAGAAAACTTCTCGTAATCGCAGAAGATGTTGAAGGTGAAGCTCTTGCAACGCTTGTAATCAATAAGTTGAAAGGTATAATCGATGTCGTGGCAGTTAAGGCACCAGGTTTTGGAGATAGAAGAAAAGCCATGATGGAAGATATCGCTATACTAACAGGCGGTACGGTTATCAGTGAAGAATTGGGTTATGATTTAAAAGAAGCCAGCCCTGATCTTCTCGGTAGCGCTGCAACGGTTAAAGTAAATAAGGACAATACTGTAATCGTAGATGGAAACGGCGAAAAAGCTGAGATAGAATCACGCATAAATTCTATTAAGCAGCAACTCGAAGAAAGTACATCTGAATTTGATAAGGAAAAATTGCAGGAAAGACTTGCAAAGCTTTCAGGTGGAGTAGCTGTGATTAAGGTCGGTGCTGCAACTGAGACCGAACTGAAAGAGAGAAAACTCAGAATAGAAGATGCGCTAAATGCAACGAAAGCTGCCGTCGAAGAAGGTATAGTTTCAGGTGGAGGCGTTGCAATGGCAAATGCTATCCCTGCCGTTCGTGATTATGCTCAAACGCTTGAAGCCGATGAAAAGACAGGAGCAAAGATAATTCTAAGAGCATTGGAAGAACCTGTTAGACAGATTGCTGAAAACGCAGGGTTTGAAGGAAGCGTAGTCGTAGATGCGGTCAAAAATCAGAAGCCGGGAATAGGATTTAATGCGGCTACGGAAAAATACGTCGATATGATAGAAGACGGAATAGTTGACCCTGCAAAGGTAACCAGATCGGCACTACAAAATGCGGCATCAGCATCAGCTATGCTTCTTACGACAGAGGCGGGTATCGTTGATATTAAGGAAGATACTCCTGAAATGCCTATGGCGGCTCCCGGCGGAATGGGCGGAATGGGTATGATGTAATCGCAAAGCATCGCCATTCTAATTCAAATGTAAAAGTTAATATTAGGTTAAATATTAGAAATTGTATAGAGCTTTTAGCATTCACGTGCTTAGAAGCTCTATCTGTTTTAGGCTTACATTTTAATTTGCCTCGTGATAAAATTAGAATATGATACTTGATAAGGTTTCGATAAGACGGCAATTTTTTAAATATGCAGTGCCTTCCATAGTCGCAATGTGGGTATTTTCGGTATATACTATGGTCGACGGTTTTTTTGTTGCAAAATATGTTGGGGAAAGTGCGTTGGCAGCGATAAACGTATCTTTGCCATTTGTAAACGGCATATTTGCATTAGCAATCCTATTTGCAACAGGAGCTGCTACGTTGGTAGGAATATCCTTAGGTGGCGGAGATGAGGATAGAGCAAATCGAATCTTCAATCTTACTATTGCCGTTGAAATTATATTCAGTTTGATAGGTATTGTTTTTTGCAAAATTTTTCTTTCTGAAATAGTATACGCGCTCGGGGCACCCGAATCATTATTTCAAGACGTATATTCATATTTATCAATCATAGTTGGATTTTCAACATTCTTTATAGTTTCATACAACTTTGAGGTGCTTATCAAGACCGACGGATTTCCGAGACGCGCCACTTTAGGAGTAGCCTTAAGTGCATTTACGAACATTATGCTCGACTATATATTTGTCGGGGTGCTGAATTTAGGTGTCAGCGGTGCCGCGTGGGCAACCGGTATTGCTCAAGTAGGCTCAACGATTTTATTTGCCTACCATTTTGCTTTTGGAAATTCTAAACTTAAATTTTCGAGAAAAATAGCAAATGTATCTATCATGAAAGCTATAATACCAATCGGATTCGGGAGTTTTTTAATGGAATTTTCCGGAGGATTTATCGTACTTCTCTATAACCACTATATAATGCTAATAATAGGAGAGACCGGACTAATCACGTATACGGTGCTGTCGTATACTACGCTGTTTGTAATATCCACTATGCTCGGCTTAACTCAAGGCATGCAACCTCTCGTAAGCTTTTCTTTCGGCAGGCAATCGCGTAAAACGTATAAGTACATATTGCGAATAACATTAGTTGCTGCATTTGTGCTGTCGGTAATATCATACTTTGCTTCAAATTTCTTTTCAGAGCAGCTGATATCTCTATTTATTTCAAGAGAAAATAATGTGTTGACATCAGCGACTAAAGAATCGCTCAGCTATTATTCGCCGGTATTTTTATGTGCAGGATTAAATACGGTAATAGGCGGTTATTGTGCTGCGATAGGCAAATCAAAACAGTCGCTTCTCATTTCTTTACTTCGCGGATTTATTTTAATATGGCTTGCACTTGAAGTCGCACGTTTTATAAATAATGCTGAAATGTTGTGGCTATCTGATTTTATTGCTGAATTTGTAACCCTGATAATTTCTTCAGCGTTACTAATGTTTAGTTTCAAAGGTTCAGAGAATAATATTATTTCATCACACAGTGGTAACGCAGTAACTTTTTCAAAACATATTCCGGAAGAAATACATAGGGTTATTGAAGATATCGAAAGTCAAGGCTTTAAGGCATATTTCGTAGGGGGTTGTGTCAGAGATTTTATAATGGGAATAGACTCCAAAGATTATGATATATCAACTTCTGCAAAAGTAGATGATATAAAAAATATATTTGGGAGCGAGAAACTCATAACGATAGGAGAAAAGCACGGAACTATAGGAATTATGAGAGATGGACACCGCGTTGAAATAACAACCCTAAGAAAAGAAACGTCATACACGGATTCAAGACATCCCGATTCCGTTGAATTTGTAGATTCCGTCGAACTTGATTTAGCGAGAAGAGATTTTACGATTAACGCTATGGCGTATAGTATGGTGGACGGGTTGATAGATCCATATAGAGGGTTAGAAGACATAAAAATGAAAACGATAAGGTGCGTAGGCACTCCTCAAGTGAGATTCCGTGAAGACTCTCTTAGGATTTTACGGGCGCTCAGATTTGCTTCCGTAACAGGTTTTGAGATTGAAAGTTCGGTTGCAGAGTGCATTAGGGAAATGAAAAGTCAAATACTGTTAATAAGCGCTGAACGGATTAGGGACGAATTCAGTAAGCTCATATGTGGGGAAAATGTTTATAAAGTATTAGTTGAATTTCCCGAAGTGATATCGACATTGTTCCCCGAACTTAGAAGGTCCATAGGCTTTGAACAAAATAATAGACACCATATATACGATGTGTATGAGCACACGGCACGTGTTGTGCAAGGCTTAGAGCCCGACTTGACCCTAAGGCTTGCAGCACTCTTACATGATTGTGCAAAGCCTGAAACATATAAGGAAGATGATAATGGAGAAGGTCATTTTAAAGGGCATGCGAAGCTTGGCGCCGATAAGGCGAAAACGGCATTGAAGAGGCTTCGTTTCGACAATAAGACGTCTGGTGATGTTGTCGAACTCATATATATGCACAGTACAAAAGTGAATTCTGATAGGGTATATTTGAAGAAGTTGCTTGCGAAGATGGGAGAAGAGCATTTCTTTATGCTGATGAAATTAAAGCGTGCAGACGACCTTGAAAAATCTCCGGATTATACCAAAGGGGCTAAGGATATAGATGAAATGGTTGATGTGGCAAATGACATTTTGCGTGCCGGCGAATGCATAGGCATTAGTGGTTTAAATATTGACGGTAACATACTGAAAACTCTTGGGATTAAACAAGGCAAAGAAATCGGAATTATCCTTGACATGTTGCTTGAAATGGTTCTTGAGAATCAGTTGGAAAATAAAAGAAGTGTACTTGAATCTGCCGCTACAAATATTTACAAATCGAATTGCACGTGTTAGAATTGTTGTGTTGTACGTGGGGGTATAGCTCAGCTGGGAGAGCGTTTGACTGGCAGTCAAAAGGTCAGGGGTTCGAGCCCCCTTATCTCCACCAATACCCTTAAAGTCGTTGAAAATTCAGTGACTTTTTTGTTGTTAATCATGTTTTAATCACGTTTTATAACCGTTATATAAATATAAATGTCACAGCAACTTGACATCGTCGGAGTGTCCTCTCATGACATTGTTAGAGTATCCTCTCACATATTGACAAATAATAATTTCAAGGGTAAAATGTTCTCAAAATAACGCAAAGGAACCTTTAAAGGGGGTAGCATGGTGGCAGGTGTTTTTTCCCGTAGTTCCAAGTATAGTTATCACGCTAATACGACAAATAAAGATATGATTTTAAAATTTTCGCTATAGAGCACGCTTGGAATATGCTTCAGGTGTGCTTATTTCGTTTAATCAAGACACTGGATTGCTCCGGCAGGAAAAAACGAGAGTGGAGCAGATATTCAGGATTAAGCCATTTGCATAGACATTCTAAACTGCACATGTAAGTAAGGAGGGATATAATCATGAAATTTAGAACTTTATCAAGAACAATGCCACTGCTGTTAATGTTGGCGATTATGACGGTGATGTTTGCAGGGTGTATTGATGACACCTCACAGTCAGAGCCGCAACCTCAGCCTGAACCGCAGGAACCGCAACAGGAATCGCCGGCTGAAGTTACTATCGAGGATAGTTTTTTGATACTGGAGTGTATGCCTACGGAGGTGGGAGATAAGGACGAGTATCAGACGAAAGATATGGAGCTTATAAATGAATATATCTCAATAATTGAAGGATTTTCAAAGTCGACAGCTAAGCAACACAGCAGTCTGTATGAGTATGCTATGCCATATAAATTTTCGGGATCAGATAATATCACTCAGGTTCTCTGTGAAACGGAACTTAAGGCATCTGGATTAGACGAGGATTCATATTTATACATAGAGGTAAGGGGCGCTGAACCGTACTCTTTGCTTCTTGAAAACGATGACGAGTTAGCCGTTAGAATGCTGAATCTTATCGAGCAAGTTCTTGAAACCGGCGAGAAACTGTAACCGGCATACTTAGATGTATTTAGAGAAGCTTCCACTATCAAGATAACTGCAATTTAAAAGTTTACTTTTGGGAAACGAGGGATTAGTTCGATATGCTGAACCCTTGTGCTCTATTTTTGGGCATGAGGGGATAGGTAGAGTATAAAATTTTTTACCCTATAAGCCTCAATTTTTTTTATAATTTAAACTCAAAACCGGAGACCTGAATCTCCGGATATTATACGTGGTTGCGGGGATAGGATTTGAACCTACGACCTCCGGGTTATGAGCCCGACGAGCTACCAACTGCTCTACCCCGCGATATTTAATTGTTTTTCATATTACCGAATACGGTTACAAAAAGGTGCAAAAGTAAACGAGTAATAAGATATGGTGCCGGTGACCGGGGTCGAACCGGTACGATCGGTGAGGATCGCGGGATTTTAAGTCCCGTGCGTCTGCCAATTCCGCCACACCGGCGTAAAAATTGGCTCCGAGAGTGGGGCTCGAACCCACAGCCTACCGGTTAACAGCCGGTTGCTCCACCATTGAGCTATCTCGGAATGCCATATCACATCGCTTTAGCGACAAGGAACATTATACAAGAGCCGTATTCCTTTGTCAACTACTAATTTAAGCCTATTTAAGCGGACTGGTAAACGAAATATTAACGCTGTTGAAGCCTATTTTCCATGTGTAAATGCTGTAGGTTTAATTTAGATTAGCTTTTTGAGTGAAACGTAAATTCTATACACTAGCGGTTTAAGCGGCAATATAAAATCGCCTATAAGTTCCTCTACGACGCCGCCGAATTTACGCTTAAACGCGTACACTCCGTAATCTTCCGAGTTCTCGTCGAAATTGCCGGAGATTCCGTAAAAGTTATAACGCGGAATTTCGTTATCAATTGCGTATTTTATCATCTTCCACTGAATCAAGTAAGGTGCACTGTATTTTAAAAAGCGATCATCCGACCCGCCAAACAGAGATAACACTTCATTGTCGTATATGGTAAAAAACATAGACGATAAATTTATAATGTCACCGTATTGTTCGTGTAGTTCTTTTGCTTCGTTCGTACGCTTGTTATTTACTTCTATAGCTTTTTGAATCTCAGAAAGACGTGTTTTAAACTTCTTGTTATCAGGCTTAGACTCCAAGTTCAAACGCACTTTTTCTAAATCTTTTTCAAGTGAGGTCAATTCGTCTTTTAATATATCTTTGTAATGAGGTACGTCCATATACGCGAGTAACAGCTTGCCTTTATCACCGTATGCCGCCAATGCGTTTTTAAAGAAACTGTGATTTCTGGCTTCGAACGAACGGCGCTTTGCGGTTTGATCCATCATGCGTATAAAGATGTCGATTTCATCGATCCCCAATTCACGAACTTTTACACCTTGACGTTCGTTGCGTTTAATATCGTATCTAACATGAGGGTGCACGGTTTTAAGAAGCTTTTCAGCAGATGTATCTTTTAAATTAAGCGCGAACATAAATCTGACGTATGCAGTAGTATCGTAAGCTCCGGTAGGCTTTTGATGTTTCCAGCCGCATGATTCCATAGTTTCGATTACATTTGAATTGTCAAATCCTCCCTCTACGATATTTCCGTCGATATCACGTTGCACATACAGCATATTTGGGTCTGAAATTAAATATAAGCCTTTATTTTTTTTACAGTATTGTTTAATTTGTGCAGTGAAAAATAACACCAGTTCTTTATCGTTAAAGTCAAGCAGAGGACCTTTCTGTAAGTAGAAAAGCTTAAAAACTTTCATCACGCGACGTGATACTAAAAGCGAGGCGGCAATGACTTTGTCCCCTTCTTTGACCCCTATAAACTCACACTCCCAACCGTTAAGCTTTTTCAAAGCAAGCGCTTCGGCAGTGTTCATGAAGTTGAGCATCTCGTGATTTAGCGAGAAATTCCTATACTCATCCTTATCAAGTTTACAAAAAAACAAGTTCCCCTCCTTGTAACTATTAAATATATGACTTGCAATAGTATACACCATATACAAGCGACTTGAAAGCGTATACTGATGTTTGATATAATTATTGCGGAAATAGAGTTTTAAGAGGTGATATATGAATATTCTCGTTTGTGACGATGATAGGGAAATTGCTGCTGCCATAGAAATATATTTAAAGAACGAGGGATACGGAGTAGCCCTTGCGTTTGATGGCGTAGAAGCATTGGAAACATTAAAAAATAATGAAGTTCATCTTATTATAATGGATGTTATGATGCCCAGACTCGACGGAATACAGGCGACCATGCAGATTAGAAAAGAACGAAATATACCGATAATAATGCTATCTGCCAAAAGCGAGGATTACGACAAAGTTATAGGACTTAATGTAGGAGCTGATGACTACATGGTGAAACCGTTTAATCCGCTTGAACTTATAGCGAGAGTAAAATCTCAACTAAGACGCTTTACTATGCTTGGAAGTATGGCGATAAATGACAAAGCTGGGGTTTACCAAAGTGGAGGACTGACGGTAGATGATAATGAAAAGAAGATTTACATAGATGGAGAACCTATAGTGGTTACACCTACAGAGTTTGGTATCTTAAAACTGTTGACGGAAAGTGCAGGCAAGGTCTTTTCAATAGAACAAATATATGAGAACGTATGGAATGAGCCTGCGTATAATCCGGAAAATACGGTAGCCGTACACATAAGGCGAATTCGAGAGAAGATTGAAATCAACCCCAAGAATCCAAAATATCTAAAGGTGGTGTGGGGCATAGGATATAAAGTTGAAAGAATATAGCTTTTGGTTTACGAAGTAAGGGGAAGTGAATATAATTTAATCACGAGTTGTAAAACGATATGATGAGTTGATTTCCGTAAAAAAATATCAATGTTTAGTCGCTGTGAGTTATAGATTATTAGCAGTATAGTATGTGAGATATGGAGTTATAATGAAAGAGTATTTTGTCAGAGATCTTAAACCGAATATGGAGTTTATAGATTTTTTTATAGTTAAGTCGATAGCTTTGAGGGTTGGGAGCAACAATAAGCAATATCTCGATATGCATTTAGGCGATGCGACAGGTGATGTAAGCGCCAAAAAGTGGGATGTCAGCGTTGGAGAACAACCCGCACTTTCGGCGCTAAAAGAGGGAGATATCATCAAGGTAAAGGCACAGGTTAGCCAGTGGCAAGGTAATATACAGCTTAGAGTTTTAAAGATAAGGAAATCATCACAAGAAGATGAGCTTGTCCTTAAGGATTTTATAAAAGCCGCTCCCGAAAGTTCACCTGATATGTATAGCTATATTATGCAGACGGCTGAGAGTATAAGCGACGAGGATTTTCGTGCCATAACTATTAAGCTCTTGGAAGAAAATCAGGAAAGGCTACAGTATTATCCCGCTGCCGCAAAGAATCATCACGCTGAATACGGGGGACTTCTCTGGCACATGAAACGCATGCTCATGACCGGAAAGGCTGTTTGCGACATATATACGTTTTTAAACCGTGATCTCGTTTTGACGGGCGTAATTATACATGATATGGAAAAACTCAATGAAATCGATGCCGCAGAAAATGGAATAGCGTCTGGTTATTCAAAGAAAGGGCAGCTTCTTGGACATATAGTTCAAGGAATAACGAGCCTTGAAACTTTAGGTCATGAAATGGGCATTTCGGAAGAGAAAATATTATTGCTACAGCATATGGTGTTATCACATCACTATGAACCTGACTTTGGCAGTCCCAAAAAGCCTATGTTTCCTGAGGCGGAGATGCTACATTACTTGGATATCGTAGATGCCAGAATGTACGATATGGAAGAAGCGAGTGCGAATATTGAACAGGGTTCGTTTTCGGAGAGGATTCGGACTTTGGACGGCAGAAAAGTATATAAGCCTAATCTATCGGATTAGGATGATGCTTGAGGTAAAAAATGAATATGTACACTGATGTGATTAGCGGTACCGTTGAAGAAGTGATATTTAGAAATGAGGAGAATGGCTATACGGTAGCCGTACTGGAGTGTAAAAATGAATATGTGACAATTGTGGGAAATTTGCCGAGATGCAAGAACGGTATAAACCTCAGATTGACGGGCAAGTTAAAAGAACACCCAAGATACGGGGAACAATTTGCATTTACGGAATTTGAGGAAATAATGCCTGAAGGCTCAGAGGCTATTTTTCTTTTTTTGAAATCAGGGGTCATAAGCGGTGTAGGAGAGCAAACTGCACGAAGAATCGTAGAACGTTTCGGAGATGAAACGCTTGAAGTGATTGAAAAAGAACCTAAAAGATTGACTGAAGTAAGCGGAATCGGAAAAAAGACGTGCGAAAAGATAGCGGCGTCATATTCATCTCACATTCAATTTGCGAATGTAGCGATGTGGCTTCAAAAGTATGGAATCACATCAAATCAAGCCTTAAAGCTGTATAAAGAATATGGTAATGCTACGGTTTCTTTGATAGAGGAAAACCCGTATAGGCTTGTCGAAGAAGTAAGAGGGTTCAACTTTCATAGTGCAGATAAGATTGCTATGAAACTTGGAATCGGTCAAGATAGCCCGTTTAGAATTAAGAGCGGAATAAGATACGTTTTGACGACGTTTGTGAGTGACGGCAATACATTTATGCCTCTTGATACACTTATAGAACGAACAATTGAGTTGCTTGATGTTTCAACTGAACAGATAAACGATAATATCATGGAGCTGGGCTTTGAGTGTGTTATTAAAATAGATATGCTCAACGATGTACAAACGATTTACCCATATTCATATTATAACGCTGAGCGAAAAGTAGCATCGAATATAATGAGGCTTTTGGAAGGTGTTCCTGCGCCTCTAACGGCAGATCCGTCGAATATAATAGCCGATTTTGAAGTGAAAAGTGGTGTCAAGCTTTCAGCGCTTCAAAAGGAAGCGGTATTGAACTCAATAAATGAAACGGTTTCTATAATTACAGGTGGTCCGGGTACCGGAAAAACCACCATAATAAATTCGATGATACGGATATTTAAGATGAGCGCTCTTGAGGTTAAGATGGCAGCACCTACGGGAAGGGCCGCAAAGCGTATTTCCGAAACGTGTGGATATGAGGCATATACAATTCATCGACTGCTTGAATACGCCTATGCGGAAGATGCCGATCAGATGAAGTTCGGTAAGAACGAAGAAGAACAGCTCAAGTGTGATGTCATAATCATAGATGAAGCATCAATGATAGACGTAATGTTGATGAAGGGTCTTACGGACGCAATCGCTACTAATACGAGGCTTGTTATGATAGGAGATGCCGATCAGCTTCCACCGGTAGGTGCGGGGAATGTACTTCGCGATATGATAGAAAGTGAAGCGATATATTCGACGAGACTCAGGGAAGTATTCAGGCAAGCTGAAGAAAGTTTGATAGTTGTAAATGCTCATAGAATTAACGGAGGCGAATATCCTTATTTTAATGAGGCGGATAAAGATTTTTTCTTCATCAATAGAAGTCACGAAGAGGATATTGTAAATTCAATAGTTGAATTGGCAACAAAGCGTCTTGAAAATTATTACGAAGGAATAGATAAATTAAAGGATATTCAGGTTATAACACCTATTAAAAAAGGCGCGATAGGAACTCATAATTTGAATATGCTATTGCAGGAAGCATTGAATCCTAAACACCCTGATAAGGAAGAGAGAAACGCTTTTGGAAAAACATTTCGAGAAGGCGACAAAGTAATGCAGATAAAGAACAACTATAGAATGAACTGGAAGAAACGCAGCGACCTTTCAGAAGGTCAAGGCGTGTTTAACGGAGATGTCGGCTATATAGTCAGGATAGATAATGACGATGAAATAATAACGGTTATGTTTGACGATGAACGATTCGTGTCTTATGAATTTTCGCAGTTAGATGAGCTTGAACTTGCCTATGCACTTACAGTGCATAAGAGCCAAGGCTGCGAATTCCCAATTGTAATAATGCCGATGAGCCATTTTCCCGCGATGTTGGCAACGAGGAATCTACTTTATACGGCTGTAACAAGAGGAAAAAATCTTGTAGTAATGTGCGGTAGTCAAAAACGTATGGAAGCTATGGTCGACAACAATAGAGTTAAGCAGATATATTCCGGATTGAGTTCAAGGTTACGCAAAAGTGCTTTTTAAGGTTACGGATTTTGTAAGCTCGTTTATTTTTCCCGAAATATACTGTATATGTTGTGGTAATGCGATAGATGAAAATTGTAAGTACGGTTTGTGCAATCACTGCATTGAACACATACACCGGTGTGAACAAGGCATAGAGCATAAACAAGGGTGTAGCGTAATAAGGTGTTGCGATTACGGCCTGTACGAGCGCAGTATTATATTTTCGCTTAAGTATAGGGGAAACAAAAACGTAGCGAGGCATATCTCAAAGATTATGTCGGATAGAATATATGGTTTAGGCTATGAATTTGACATCGCCGTTCCTGTTCCGATACATAGAAGTAAGATGAAAACTCGCGGATTCAATCAAGCTGAATTGATCGCTAAATATTTTGCCCGTTTACAGGGCATTAGGCACTATAGTCAAGTGCTTGTTCGCAAAAGACAGACGATGCCGATGAGGAATCTTGATGCAAGGGAGCGAGCTCAAAACGTGGCAGGGAGCATTGAACTTAAACCCGGATATGAAGGATTTGCGAGGGATAAAAAAATAGTATTGATAGACGATTTTATAACGACGGGGAGTACAGCCCGTGAATGCGTGAATGCGTTAATCAATGCTCAGGCAAAATCTATTACTGTTTTGACTTTTGCAGGCAGAAAATGATGCGATTGATACGAAAAATAAAGAATTGCAACCAACGGTTGACAAATTGAATGCCGTTGATTGGTGGAATGCAAAGCGTTTAATTGGTAAATATTATATGCTGGTAAATTTAAAATTATATATGGAGGCACAATATGATATTTGCAGATAAGTTAATATTATTGCGAAAAAAGAGCGGGCTAACACAAGAAGAATTAGCAGAGAAAATGGATGTTACACGTCAGTCTGTTTCTAAATGGGAGAGCATGCAATCTTTACCTGATTTGGATAAGATTATAAAGTTAGCGGATATGTTTAATGTGAGCGTAGATTATTTAGTAAAAGACGAGATTGAAAATCCTGAAATAATTACCGGGTTAAAAGGCTACCATAAACCGAATGCGATAGTTGATGACGGTAAAAAGCGAAATGAGAATTATGCCAATGAAACAGGAGCTTATAATCGTGAAAAAGTGCAAAAAGAATTAAAACCACTATCTATTGACGATGCCCATGAATATTTGGACGCTATGCGATTTATGGCGAAGCGAGTATCGGTTGCTGTATTATTATTCATCATCTCTCCATCGTTTATGATATTTCTATCGGGATTGGAAGAATATCCCCAATATGCAGAATATGCAAATCTTGGGATTGGTGCCGGACTCATAGTGGTTCTTTTATTGGTAGTTGTTGGACTGATGATCTTGTTCTCAAACTACGGTAAAGCCGAGCGCTTTTCTTATATAAAGGAAGAATCATTTAATCTAAAAGACGATACGGTCGATATGGTTATAAGCCATAAGGGCGCTTATCAGCCTTCAAAGGTCAGGGGCGTGAGTATAGGGGTAGCATTATTGGTCATGTCGCCTGCTTCCATATTTTTGGCAACAATGCTAAATGCAGATGATGGCTTTTTTATGCTTGGCATGGTTTGTGTAACTCTAATATTTGTGGGCATCGGGGTATTCTTTTTGATACGCAGCTTAATGGTTGATGATGCCTTTAAAAGACTGTTAAAAGAGGGTGAGTTTGAGAAGGGATACACTCAAAGAAATAAGGTTTATGCGATATTCAGTACATCGTATTGGATGATAGTGGTTGCAGGTTTTTTGTTATACAGTTTTCGAGCTTACGCTTGGGATAGAAGCTGGATAATATTTGCGGTTGCAGGAGTCTTGTATGTGCCTTTTAATCTTATTGTAAGTGCAATAATAAAAAGATATGATATAATGAAGTAGCAGACGTCTGCGATGATGATAGTCGTAGACTTCGCATAAAGCAGTTAAAATTGTCCGCGTCTGTGGTTGAAAATCCAAGCCAGCTATGGGCAAAAGGATCCACGTAAACTTGAGCGAAATGCTTAAGAGATCATGGCATAGTTTAGAAGTAAGTCCTCGAGGAAACCTCGGTCAAGGCAAGTGTGGGGGCAAAGACCAGGTCAGGCGGGCAATTTTAATTTATAATTTTAAGCCGCTGCTCTAATTTTAAGATTCTTATATAATAGAGCCGCCCAAACGGTTAGATTGAAATGTGGTATTTACATTTTGAATCTATTTTTTATTGTAATTCTATTGATTTTAAATATGTTATGTGTAGTTTAGTACTTTGGTAAGGGTGTAGTCAAGTATTTTGATTGCGAGTGATTTTTACGAATAAATATGGTATAATTATTTAAAGCTAATTAAGCTGAACATATGTAGTACTCGTACGAATCGAGTGCGATGTGCGGTTAGTCAGGAGGCATTGTATGAGAATAACAATAAGCGGTAAAAACTTCAACACGTACAAGAAACTTGAAGACACGATTGAGAAGAAATTCGAAAAGCTCGAAAAATATTTTTCCGACGATATTGACGTTCACGTAGTGTTATCGCAGGAACGCGGAAAACAAAAAATAGAAGTCAATATTAACGCTAAAGGAGCGAGGTTCAGGACGGAACAAGTCACTTCAGACGTGCATGAAGGAATTGATAGAGCTATTTCAAAGTTATCGAGCCAGATGTCACGTTTTAAAGGGAAATTGCAGAAGAGGTATAAGGACAATCATTCAGTGAGATTTGAATCCATACCGTCACCGGAGGTTAACACTGAACCGGTAGGCGATATTGTAAAGACTAAATCCTTAAGACTCATACCGATGAGTGTAGACGAGGCTGTTTTAGAGATGGAAATGATTGAGCATGATTTCTTCGTTTTCATCAATAGTGAAACCGATTTAACGAATATAGTTTATAAGAGGGCTGACGGGCATTATGGAGTACTCGAAACGGTTTATTAGAATACAGTAATATATGGGGGTTGTCACTTTTAAATCGTATTGATAGGTGATAACCCCTATTTTTATTGGAAGTATTGAATTCTTAGCGGTTTTTTGGTAGAATCTAATGTGTTTAATATGGTATTTACTTGCGATAAAAGGGATAATGAATGGAAGTTTTTTTAAGGAATCTTGTAGCTGATATCAGAGTCACAGATGTTATAGATATTATAGTAGTTACTCTTATAGTGTACAAAGTGTTCGGGTTTATAAGGGAGACTCGCGCACAGCAGCTTGTAAAGGGTATTGTGCTGCTCATAGTTGCATTTGTCTTGTCCGATATATTGAATTTATACGCTTTAAACTGGATTTTAAAAAGTATGATGACCATAGGCGTGATTGCACTGATTATTATATTTCAGCCGGAGCTTAGAAGAGGAATAGAATATCTCGGAAGGAACAAGCTGTTAGCAGGTAAGATAACGGATTTAGATGAGGAATACTCAAGAAAAATAACAGATGAATTTATTACGGCAATAAACTCATTGTCAAAATCAAAGACAGGAGCGCTTATAGTGCTGGAACGTGAAGTTTCGTTAGGCGATATTACCGAAAGTGGAACCGTTATAGACGCTGTAATAAATGCACAGATAATAGAGAATGTATTTTATTCCGGAGCACCGCTTCACGACGGCGCCCTTATTGTCAGAGGCGATCGGCTGTACGCCGCCGGTTGCGTATTGCCGCTTACAAATAATTTGGATATAAAAAAAGAATTGGGAACGAGGCATCGTGCCGGTATAGGGATAACCGAAAACTCAGATGCCATTACTGTTATGGTGAGTGAAGAAACAGGTGTAGTTTCTGTGGCACAAGGTGGGAAACTAAAAAGATACATAGATGAAAAAGAACTGAGCAATATGATTTTTGAACTGTATTCGGTTGAAGAGGATTCCAAAAAAAGTATTTGGAAACGTCTCCGAAAGATGATAGGAGGTAACTCTAATGCTGAATAATAAAAAACTTAATTTTGTAATTGCAATAGTAATATCAGTTTTGCTGTGGGCATACGTAATAGGAGAAGTAAACCCTACAACTACTCAAACATTTAAATCGATTCCGATAAGATATGTGCATTCCGACGTTTTAGCGGAAAGAGGTCTTGCTGTGAGTGCAATGAACGTAGAGACTATAGACGTTGAGATAGCAGGAACGAGGGCTGACGTTAGTAGAGTTGACCCCGACGATATATTTGTAGTAGTTGATGTTGCAACGGCAAACAAAGGCTCAAATGAAGTATCTATATCAACGAGAGTGCCAAATGGAATTACTGTAACCGAAAAGAGCATGGATAGGGTAACCTTAACGGTTGAAACTTTGCTTCAAAAGACAGTGCCTGTTGAAATCGTATATACGGGAACGTTTGAGCCGGAAGAATCCGGCAAGACTGTCTATATAAGCAGCGAAACGGTAGATGTTAGTGGGGCGGAATCACTCGTCAATATAGTTGATCGAGCGGTTGGAAGTATTGATGCTTCACGTGTAACCGATGTGGAATCGGAGACCGATTGTACACTACACCCGGTAAGCAAAGAGGGAAGTGAAGTAGTAGGTGTGAGTTTGCTACAGGATAGGGTCAACGTAGGTTCGGTTATAAATGTGAGTAAGTCTGTAGAATTATCGGCAGAAATAATTGACGAATATTTGGATGGATATATACGGTTAATAGATATTCCAAGCACAGTTACTATAATAGGAGACAAAGACAGCATAGAGAAAGTGGAATCAATTCAAGCAGATACGATAGATTTATCGAACTATTATGAGAGCGTTGAGATAGAGATGTCGTTTTCGGCTTTGCCGGAGGGAATAGATATAAGCGATAAAAATGAAGTTCCTAAAGCTCAACTTAGCGTGACTGAAGGAACTGCAAAAACGATTGAATTCAAAGCTGAAGATATAAAGATCGTTGGAGCAAAGAATGATTTTACCTACAAGGTAGAGGAAGATTATACGATAACAGTACTGATAAAAGGCAAGCAAGATACGGTGCGCACGGTAGGAAAAGATGATGTAGAGCTTAGTGTTAATGTATCAGAGCTTAAGGCGGAAACTGAATCGCTTGATATAGAGGCTAAATGCGACCAGGAGATTCTTGCGATAAGCGTTGAACCGGCTCAAGTAAAGGTAAAAGCCGAAAAGAAATAATATAAATATAACCCAGAAAGGAATCGATGAAGTATGGGAAGATTGTTTGGAACGGATGGTGTTAGGGGTATAGCCAATTCTGAACTCACACCTGAACTTGCTTTTAATTTAGGCAAGGCGGGAGCGCACGTACTCAGTAAGGATAATAAAAGACCGGTCATAGTTATAGGCAAAGATACGAGAGTATCCGGAGATATGCTTGAAAATGCAATTACAGCGGGAATACTTGCCGTTGGAGGTAATGTAATCAAGGTAGGGGTTTTACCTACGCCTGCAATAGCGTATTTAACTAAGTATTATATGGCTGATGCCGGAGTCGTTATATCAGCATCACATAACTCGTTTGAGTATAACGGAATTAAGTTTTTTAACGGCGAAGGATATAAGCTAGCTGACGCAATCGAAGAAAAAATCGAAGACCTTATCGTGAGGGGGATAGATACGAATAAGCATATCACAGGCGAAGACATAGGCAAATGTATTGAAGCCGATGAGGATGGCGTCAAGCTATACTCGGATTTTTTATTGCAAACTATGGACACTCGATTAGATGGCATGAAGATAGTGCTGGATTGCGCAAACGGTGCGGCGTACAAGAGTGCACCTATAGTTTTCGAAGCGCTCGGTGCCGAAATTGATGTAATTGGATATGAACCTAACGGTTTCAACATAAATAAGGATATAGGCTCTACTCATACCCAACAGTTACAGCTTGCAGTCGTTGAACGCAAGGCTGATTTAGGGTTGGCATTTGACGGTGATGCAGATAGATTGATTGCCATAGACGAGAGAGGTAACGTGATAGATGGTGATAGAACGATATGTATATGTGCAAAAATGCTAAAAGAAGAAGGGTTACTAAGCGGAAATAATGTAACAGCAACGGTGATGAGTAACATAGGATTTCATAAATACATGAATGAAGTTTTAGGCGCGACAGTCGATGTTACACAGGTAGGCGACAGGTATGTGCTTGAATCGATGATAAAGAGCGGAGGCGTTTTAGGCGGAGAGCAGTCAGGGCACATAATATTTAGGAATTATACTACGACAGGTGACGGAACGCTGTCAGCTTTACAGTTTGTAAAGGCACTTATAAAATCAAAAAAGAAAGCGTCAGAGTTAGCTGATGAAATTGAACTTTATCCCCAAGTGCTCGTGAATGCCAAGATAAAAAATGATAACAAAAAAATATTCATGGAAGATGAGGACGTCAAGCACGCCATAACTCTTGCAGAACGGGCCGTAGGAAATGAGGGCAGAATCTTAATCAGACCTTCCGGAACGGAGCCTATCGTCAGAGTTATGATAGAAGGTAAAAACGAGGAGTTAATCGAAAATTTGGCAGAAGATATAGCTTTTGTAATTACAAAAAAATTCAGCTAAAAATTAGCTGAATAGAAGTTTAGATAAATGAATAGTTCAGTTAGCATTAGGTCCATGTTAAGTTAAAGGCTTAGGGGTATAATGACTTCACGGTTATATAGCGTAAATTATGAACGTAAATAATATCATCATATTAAAGTGATTTAGAAAGGATATAATATGTGCGGGATAGTAGGATATGTCGGGTACAATCAAGCTACCGGGATAATAATAGAAGGACTTAAAAAACTCGAATACAGGGGGTATGACTCTTCAGGTGTTGCGGTTCTTTCAAATGGGAAAATAGATGTAAGAAAAAGAAAAGGTGTAATTAAAAATTTGGAGGAACTCATAAAGGGAGATGTTCCTGTCGGCACTTGCGGTATAGGTCATACGAGATGGGCGACACACGGTACGCCTTCGGATTTAAACTCACATCCACACACTGATGAGGATTTAACCGTTGCCGTAGTTCATAATGGAATAGTAGAGAATTACGTAGAACTGCGTGACGATTTAATCAAAAACAGAGGTGTACAATTCAAAACGGAGACCGATACAGAGGTTATCGCGAATTTGGTGGCTCTAAATTATGCGGAAAATGGAAGCGACTTGGAACAAGCCGTTAGAAGTGCTATAAGCATAATGAGAGGGGCATACGCTATAGGTGTAATCGCAAAAGATACGCCGGATAAGCTCGTTGCATACAGAAAAGACGCACCGCTAATTGCAGGAAAGGGCGACGGAGAGAACTTTATAGCTTCAGATATACCGGCACTTCTACAGCATACTCAAGATATGTATATGATAGAAAATAACGAAATGGTAGTTTGTACAGCCGACGGGATTAAAATCTTTGACTCAAATGGTGCTGAGGTTGATAGAGAAATTACGGAAATAACGTGGAGTCTCGAAGATGCTGAAAAAGGCGGATATGAACATTTCATGCTCAAAGAAATCTACGATCAACCGGCAGCCGTACGAGAAACTCTGTCGCAGAGATTAGATGTAAACGGAAAAGTAAAACTTGACGGGATAACCTTAACAAAAGAGGAGTTGGATTCGTACAACAAGATATACATAGTAGCTTGCGGTACGGCTTACCACGCCGGTCTTGTAGGTAAATATGCAATAGAGAAGATGGCTCGTATACCGGTAGAAATAGATGTTGCATCGGAATTCAGATATAGAGAGCCAATCATAGATGATAAAACGCTTTTTATAGCAATCAGCCAATCCGGAGAGACGTTAGATACGCTAAAATCTCTCAGACTCGCGAAATCAAAGGGAGCGAGGGTGCTTTCAATAGTAAACGTGGTCGGAAGTTCAGTGGCAAGAGATTCACACGACGTTTTATATACGTGGGCAGGGCCGGAAATAGCGGTGGCATCTACAAAGGCTTATACTACGCAGCTAATATGCATGTACCTAATAGCGCTTTATTTCGCGGACTTAAAAGGTGAAATCGACAGTGAGTATTACAATCATATTATAGAAGAACTTCAAGCGATACCTGATAAGATAGAGAAGGTACTGGAATGCACGAGCACTATAGAATCTCTGGCTGACAAGTTTTACGACAGAGAAAGAGTGTTCTTCATAGGAAGAGGGCTTGATTCTGACGTCTCCTATGAGGGTTCTTTGAAACTAAAGGAAATAAGCTATATAAATTCGTTTGCTATCGGAGCCGGCGAGCTTAAGCACGGAACTATAGCGCTTATGGAAGAAGATACTTTGGTGATAGCTCTTGCTACACAGGATTTTCTATTTGAAAAGATGTATTCGAACATAGTTGAAGTAAACGCAAGAGGTGCACACGTAGTTTCGCTTACTAAAGTTGGCAGAGAGGAAATATCTCAAGAGAGTTCAGAGGCTATTTATGTGCCTAAGTGTGCAGACGAGATTTCGCCGTTGCTTTCGATTGTGCCGCTCCAGCTATTTGCATATTACGTGGCAAGAAAGCGAGGCGAAGATATAGATAAACCGAGAAACCTTGCAAAGAGTGTAACGGTAGAATAGGAGAATAAAATGCAATACGATGTGCGTGATATTACTTTAGCGCCTGAGGGACATAGAAAGATAGAATGGGTCAAGAAAAATATGCCGATTCTCAGAGGACTGGAAGAAGAGTATTCCAAATCACAACCTTTTAAGGGTCTTAGAATAAGTCTTTCAGTGCATTTGGAGGCTAAGACGGCGTATCTGTGTAAAGTGCTTAAAGCGGCAGGTGCTGATATGTATGTCACAGGAAGCAATACGCTTTCTACGAAAGATGATGTTGCAGCCGCTCTTGCGGACGACGGTTTGAGCGTCTTCGCATACCATGGCGCAACTGATGAACAATATCATAAACACGTTGAAATGTGTTTGGAAAATAAACCACATATCATAATAGATGACGGAGCTGATCTGATTTCCTTTATACATACTAAAAGACCTGATCTTGCGGAAAATGTTATGGGCGGTTGTGAAGAAACTACTACCGGGGTTATACGATTAAAATCCATGCAAAAACAAGGCATCTTAAAATTCCCTATGGTGGCGGTAAATGATGCTGATTGTAAGCATTTATTCGACAATAGATACGGAACAGGTCAATCGACTTGGGACAGTATAATGCGTAACACCAATTTGATAATCGCATCTAAAAACGTAGTGGTAATAGGATACGGTTGGTGTGGCAAGGGAATAGCGATGCGCGCGGCAGCGCTCGGTGCAAAAGTAATCGTAACGGAAGTTGACCCTGTAAAAGCAATAGAAGCCAAAATGGACGGATTTGATGTAATGACAATGGCTAAAGCATCAAAGGAAGGTGATATATTCGTAAGCGTGACCGGAGGTTGCAAGACGATAAGCTTAGATCATATGCTTGCTATGAAAGACGGAGCAATACTTACGAATGCGGGACATTTTTACGATGAAATAGATTTAGGTGCGCTTGAAGAACATTGCACAGAAAAGTTTGAGGCGAGAGAAAACATCACTTCATATAAGCTTGAAAACGGTAATACAATCAACGTGATTGCAGAAGGAAAAATAATAAACATAGCGGCTGCAGACGGTCACCCTGCAGAGATAATGGATATGAGCTTTGCCGTTCAGTTCCTATCCGCAATGTATATAAAAGAAAATCATAATCGCCTTGAAAATAAAGTGATAGATGTGAGCTATGAAATAGATGATGTCGTGGCAAGGCGTAAACTTGTAGCTTGGGGCATTGAAATTGATGAATTGACACAAGAGCAGAAAGAATATCTCGACAATTGGAAATTTTAATGATACGTGTAGGGTAAGAAAAATGACATATGAATTGATAAAAGAACAGACGAAAACTGTCGTCGAGGAACTGCTGAAAAAGGCGAAGTTGAAAGCCGGAGATATATTGGTTGTGGGTTGTTCGTCGAGCGAAATTAGAGGCAGCCATATAGGAAAGAACTCCGATATAGATGCGGCAAAAGCCGTATATGATTCGATTAAGGAATCTACTGAAAATAAAGGAATATACATTGCTGCACAGTGTTGCGAACACCTCAACAGAGCAATCGTAACAGAAAGGGAAGCCCTGCCGTTAGGCACGCAAATAGTAAATGCGGTGCCTACTATTCATGCGGGAGGATCGTTTGCTACCACATTGTATAAAAACGCTAAAAGGCCAGTTTTAGTTGAAACTATAGAAGCTGATGCCGGGATAGATATAGGCAGTACACTTATAGGTATGCATCTGAAAGCTGTTGCAGTCCCCGTTAGAGTATCTATAAATACTATAGGGCACGCTCACGTAGTCTGCGCACGTACAAGGCCGAAATTTATAGGCGGCTCAAGAGCCGTTTATGACGATAAATTGTCCGGCGGGGATATAGAAAGGTAACCTATGTACAGTTTTGATGCTGATAAGATTAAGTTGGAAATAGTAGAGTGGATACGTGATTTTTTTGAGAAAAATGGCAAAAATTGCAATGCGGTCGTAGCCATAAGCGGAGGAAAAGATAGTTCCGTAACGGCGGCGCTGTGCGTCAAAGCCCTTGGAAAATCAAGAGTTCACGGTGTGCTTTTGCCCAACGGTATTCAAGCGGATATAGATATGTCATACAAACTTGTAGATTTTTTAGGTATAGAAAGCACAACGGTAGATATCAATCCTATATATGAGGCGACAATACTCGGTCTTGAAACTTCTCTCACAAATGAAGTGAGCAGACAGACGAAGATAAATCTTCCTGCAAGGATTCGTATGGCAGTGACTTATGCGGTATCACAATCTATGAACGGAAGAGTAGCAAATACTTGCAATCTGTCAGAGGATTGGGTTGGATATTCGACAAGATATGGAGATGGAGCGGGCGATTTTTCGCCTTTGTCAAGTTTAACGGTTCAAGAGGTAAAGGCTATAGGCGCATCACTTGGACTACCAAATGAATTAGTTGAAAAGACACCGGTTGACGGATTATCCGGAAAAACGGACGAAGAAAATCTCGGGTTTACATATGAAGTTCTCGATAGATATATTCGAACGGGAGAATGTGATGATAAACAAGTTAAGCAACTCATAGATAATAAGAGAAGATTGAATAAGTTTAAGCTCGAAATTATGCCGTCATTCGATTGTAAAAAGCCTGTTAGGGCATATGATGAAATAGATGAGAAGTAATAGCATGAAACTAAGTGATATTTTTTTAGATTCGAATAATAGTAAATATGGAGATTTGGAGATTGCGCATATAACCATGGATTCAAGAGATGTTATTGAGCACTCTCTTTTCTTTGCTCTTAAAGGGCTTGAAGTCGATGGACACGATTACATTGACCAGGCAATTGAACGAGGGGCTGTGGCAATCGTATACTCTGACGAAAGGATAGAAAAAAGCTTTAAGCCGGAAATTCAGTATATTAAAGTTGATAGCGTGTTAGACGAGGTAAATAGAATAAGCGATATTTTTTTCAATAAGCCATCAACAAAAATGAAGATGTATGGAGTGACCGGCACTAATGGCAAAAGCACCACCTCCTGTATTATAAGGGATATATTGGAAAAGTGCGGTAAAAGCTGCGGTTACATGGGAACTATTGCGGTTCGGTATGCTGATATTGATGAAAAACCTAAACTTACGACACCTGATGCCATAGAAGTTCATAGGACGCTTGCAAAGATGAAAAGTCATAAAATGGACTGTGTAGCTATGGAAGTAAGCTCGCATGGATTAGCGATGAAAAGAACTGACAGTGTCGACTTTGATGTTGCCGTATTTACTAATTTATCGTGGGATCATCTTGATTTCCATGAAACCATGGAGGCGTATTTTGAAGCGAAGCAACGGTTGTTCAGCTCGCTGAAAAGTAACGGACTTGCTGTTTTAAATATAGATGATGAGAGCTATAAATCTCTGCGAGCTGTTTGTGGTGCTAAAGTCGTATCATACGGAATGTCGGATGAGGCTGATTATAGAATCTCGGATGTAAAAATGGGAAACAAAGGGACGGAATTCACTTTGACTGTAAGTGGGAATCCTTCATATAATAAGCGCCTCAACACCAATCTTGTAGCCACTTACAATATATACAATCTCGTAGCGGCTATAGCGGCAATACATGAAACCGGTATAGCGTTAGAGGATATAGAAAAAAGCATAATGAATTTAAGCCAAGTTGACGGCAGAATGGAAACTATAGCGAATGATTTTGGGATCGATGTTATAGTGGACTATGCACATACTCCGGACGGATTTGAAAAAATCTTTGAATTTGCGCAAAGCATACGCAAGTATGGTGGACGCATCATATCCGTGTTCGGTTCTGCGGGCAAGAGAGATAAAGGTAAGAGACCTGTGCTTGGTAGAATCGCTTCAGAAAACTCGGATTTAATTTATCTGACTGAAGAAGATTCTCGAGATGAACACCCAAGAGATATTGCCGATATGATAAAAAGTGAGAGTAGCGATGATAAATTCGTTATAATACCTAATCGAGAAAGTGCGATACGTGAAGCCATAATCGAGGCAAAATCAGATGATGTCGTCTTAATATTAGGAAAAGGCGATGAAAAATATTTAGATCGCCTTGAGGGCAAAGCTGAATGGGCAGGAGATAATGTTATTGCACAGGAGGCGTTGCAACTTAAGGGAAAGATGTAAGCCTCCCATTACCATGCACGATATCTATTTTATATAGAAATTTTTTTCATAACCCTATAATTCACCTCGTGTCTTATCCCCATATAATTTATATAAAACTATCATACCCGTTGAATTAACAACGGTTATGGCGTTTGCATAAACACTTTTTGTCCACAACACTTTTTGTCCACCCCTTATCTTCTTTTAAAAAACTTAAAACCGCTATCACCACTGAATTAACAATGATTATAGCGATTTTAATCAACACTTTTTGTCCTATAACTCTATAACTCTCAAAAACGATAAAAGCGACGGGAGACACTTCCATCGCTTTTTTTTGCTCATTGCGTGTGTATTTAACTTATACACTGGTGGGGACGGGTGAGACTTATTTTGCTGCTTTTGCAGCGTTTAATCTTTTCGTCAGACGTGACACTTTGCGAGACGCAGCGTGCTTATTGATTGAACCTTTAGACGCAGCTTGCATAAGCTTTTTCTCTGCAAGAGTGCACTTTTCAGATGCCTTGTCGAGATCTTTGCTCTCCATAGCGTCATCAAATTCGCGAAGTACCGCTTTAACGTGATCTTTCACGCGTTTGTTTCTTGCAGTCTTCTTGTCGATTACTTTGATTCTTTTTTTTGCGGATTTAATATTTGCCATAATTTTCACCCCACTATCTATTATTTTAGCATTTAGTATTAACTCGCAATTACACAAAGAGTATTATATAGCATCAGCCTTGATATTTCAAGATGAAATATTTGATAGGTAATATATTAACCTACTCGGAACCTACTATTTGTGATTCCAATATGACAATATCATGTGTGGTTTAAATAACTTTATTTTAATATGATAACATCTTGACAGATTTGATATAATGATATTGAGATAAAAATGAAGTATATTGAAATAGAAGTAAAAGGAGTTTATTATGTCAGATTGCACAAACGATTGCAGCTCGTGTTCAAGCGGTTGCGATAGCGCAGCATCATCGGGCGTTCCTATTGCACCGATGAATGCTATGAGCGACGTCAAAAAGGTAATAGCTGTTATAAGCGGAAAAGGTGGAGTTGGTAAATCTTCTGTAACATCAATGTTAGCTGTACAAGCGGCTCGCGAAGGCAAAAAAGTAGCGATTCTCGATGCTGATATAACAGGGCCTTCAATCCCTAAAACATTTGGGCTTACAGGTCAGGTACAGGGAAACGATAAGGTATTATTACCTATGGTAACTGACCTTGGAATTAAGATAATGTCCATAAATCTATTGCTTGAGGACACTACGGACCCGGTCGTATGGAGAGGCCCGGTTTTAGGTGGAGTTATAACCCAGTTTTGGAGTGATGTCGTTTGGGGAGATATAGATGTTATGTTCATAGATATGCCTCCTGGAACCGGTGACGTTGCGCTTACGGTATATCAATCACTTCCTGTAGACGGAATCGTTATAGTTACTTCTCCACAGGAGCTGGTTTCGATGATAGTTGAAAAAGCGGCTAAAATGGCAGATTTGATGAAGGTCAAGATATTTGGAATGGTAGAGAATTTTTCTTTCTTCAAATGCGATGACTGCGGGAAAGAACATAAAATACTTGGAGAAAGCAACATAGAAGAAATATCAGGGAAATACGGAATAAGCAACGTGGCTAAGCTTCCTATGGATTCAAAAGTGGCTAAAGCCTGCGATGAAGGTAAGATAGAAGACTACGATTCAAGTATCCTAAACTCATTAGTTAAGGAACTTATATAGTGTTATAATGTTTCAAATTGTGTTATAAAGTATTATTATGAAAGTATTATATATTAGTATTTTAAATCACGTTATAAAAAGCGCCTATGAACGAGGCTATGAGCGGCAATGTAATTAAGGACATTGCCGTTGTTAATGTTACGCCGTGTGCGGCGAGAACTGAATTTTGTTTTTCGCGTGCCGATATTCCAACGAGTGATACAGCACATGGAAATGCAGAGGCGAATATTGTTGTAGCCTTGATTTCAGGAGATACAGGTAGCCAGTTGACAAGCAAGAAAGTTACTATGGGTATAAGTATCGTGTTTGCTATAGATGCAATTATTAAATCTACGTTTTTTATCAGATCAAATATATGACTCTCCGATAACTGTATTCCGACTATTATCATAGATAAAGGCACAGTTGCACTGCCCAGCATGTCTAAAAACTCAAGGGCGGGTGCAGGCATTTTGAATTGTGTAAACAATATTATCAGCCCTAAAAGCGATGATATGGTGCATAAACTAAACGATGATTTGAGGGTGCTTAAGAATCCTTTGTTTGATAAATGAGCATGGTTAATCTGAAAAACAGCCAGCGTATATAGATATATGGTTAGAATCATATTTTGTATTACGATTAAAAAGAACATTTTTGGACCGAATATGGCTTTAGTCACCGGGAAACCCATAAATCCGGTATTGACAGTCGTCATTATCGCCATCATTACGCCGATGTCCTTCTTGGGAGTCTTACGAAGTGTCTTTGAAAAAAAGAACACTAACAAAGGTATTATAATGAACCAGGCTATAGAGATTATCAGCATTGTTACGACATCGTCCTTAATTTCATCGTCTAACGTTTGAGTAGACATGGCGCTTAAAATCATAGCCGGCATTGTAACGCTCAAAAGAAGTGACACGAGATATTCACTTGCAGAATAAGGTATGAGTTTAATCTTTGCAGCGATAAATCCAACAAAGGTCATTGCAAATATAATTAGTATCTTAGTGACGATGGCAGCCATAAAACTCCTTTAATGTTACGTATATTGAATTGAAATCTATAGTGTGCGTTTGCGATTAGATATTGTGAGATAAGAATCAACTCACCTTAAAGGAGTATATCATATAGTAGTATGTTTTAACACCGAGAGTTTATAAAATTATTAGTCTAAAGGTTCATTTATGAGCAATAAATCGCTGATTTGATTAAATGTTTGTGATATAATGTCACATAGCAATGCACTTAAGTGTAATATAATTTACTTGAACAAAGTTTAGTATAGTGTGATATATCATAGTTTAATATAGCTTGATATAGTATAGTTTAATACAGTTTTATATAGTTTAATTTTATATAACTGAATATAATGCAATTTTATAGTGAAAAGGGTATTGTTGGAGGGTTATTTGAAAACGGTAATTGCGGCATCAAAGAATAAACATAAGATTGACGAGATAAGCAAAATCACGGAGAAGTATGGTATCAGAGTCATATCTCGCGATGAAGCGGGTATTGAAGATTTTGAAATAGAAGAAGACGGTAAGACATTTGAAGAAAATTCGTTTAAAAAAGCTAAAGCTATATTTGATATCACAGGCAAGACGACGATAGCTGATGACTCCGGACTTTCAGTGGACTATCTCGGCGGCGCTCCCGGAGTATATTCGGCGAGATTTGCCGGAGAAGGTGCGAGCGATGATAAAAATAATGAGAAACTACTCAAAGCACTCGAAGGCGTTGCATACGGGGAAAGGTCTGCAAAGTTCATATGTGTAATTACGTTAATTTTGGAATCGGGTGAAAGTATCGTTGCTCGCGGAGAATGTAAAGGACATATCATTGAACACGAAGTGGGCGAGTGTGGATTCGGGTACGATCCCGTTTTTATTCCTGAAGGATATAGTTTGACATACGCTCAGATGAGCGAGCAAGAAAAAAATTCTATAAGTCATAGAGCTAATGCTCTTAAAGCATTGGAAGAGGAATTGAGTAAGAGAGTATGATAGCAAGGTTAAAAAAGACATTTTCACTGGCTTTTAAACAATCACAAGAAGCTTATTACCAAGGGCTGTCGGCACAGCTTGCCTTCTTTTTTGTGTTGTCAATAGTGCCTACTATGATTTTGTTCTATCAACTTTTAGGTCTTTTCAATATACCTGTAGATTCGCTTAAGTCTTGGCTTGAGTCGGGATTATCGGGTGATGCGACCGCAATGATAGCATATGTACTTGATATAAAGGCTCCTGAGGCATCGGCAAATATAGTGTTTATTTTAACAGCTGTATGGGCGGCATCGAGAATTCAATTTGCATTGATGCGCGTTACGAAATATACTCACTCCAACGGTGATGATATAGGCAATTTTTGGAAAGACAGACTTAAGTCTATGGGTACGATAATACTAACCATCGTTGCTATCGTCGGTCTTATCGTATTACTTGTTTATGGAGAAGTCGTAGTAAAATTTTTAGCGAGTAAGCTTCTTATAAGCAGGACGTTTGATAAGGTATGGTCTATGCTAAGATGGCCTGTTGCAGGAGGCGTGTACTTTCTGGTGGTCTCATTTAACTATTATGTTTTAAAGGCGAAAGGTAGGCGCTATAAAGATATCATTATCGGTAGCATATTCGCATCGGTAGGCATGTTGCTCGTTACGATTTTATACTCCGCTTATACTTCACGCGTAGTAAACAATAACCTGCTATATGGCTCGATGGCGAGTATAGCAGGCCTGATGTTCTGGTTTTATTTTATATCTATGGTTCTCGTAATAGGAATTTTGCTTAACAAGGCTTGGCTTGACACATCTAATAAAGATAATAAAGATTTTCATTAAAGATTTTAAATACAATCTCTAAAGTTTTCGAATACGTAATATGCCGTCTTCAGAAATACTATCTATTGACACGTCGCCGCTACATATGTCTAACAGAACATATCCGTACTCTGCGCGCGTAGCCCCTGATACTGCAGCGATTCTACAGTCTTTAAACGAGCCCATGACGAGCTTTATAGGATCCTCAACGCCTTGTGTAATAACGGCATAGCGACTACAATTATCAGTTCTGGCGAGACTAACATTAGGGAAGTTGACAGAATTGCTTATATTTCCGTTTTCAAAGTAATCCATCATCTGATTAGCTGCCATGATGGCGCAATTATCCTCAGCTTCTTGCGTAGAAGCTCCAAGATGAGGTGTGAGAACCATATTTGGTTTGCCGAGCAATTTTGGTGTTGCAAAGTCAGTAACGTATTTTGCGAGTTTACCCGATTCTATTGCTTTTACTATGTCATCTTCAACAACGAGTTTATCTCTTGAAAAATTGAGCAGTATGCTGTTGTCTTTAAACGATTCGAGAAGATTTGCGTTAACAAGACCCGATGTGCTTTCAAGAGCAGGAAGATGAAGTGTGACAAGATCAGATGCTGAAACCATTTCCTTTAAATCATCGATTACGGTTATATTTGAATCGAGGTGAAGCGCTGCACGGACACTTAAGTACGGGTCGTAACCGAGTACTTTCATACCTAAAGAATTAGCAGCGTTTGCGACCATTGCACCTATGGCTCCAAGTCCTATGACACCTATTGTCTTGCCTTGAAGTTCAGACCCTGCGAATTTACTTTTTCCTTTTTCTATTGCTTTGGCAGCCTCTTCGTGGTTATCGTTGTTTGTTAATATCGATTCAGTCCACAAAAATGCTCCATCTATATTCCGAAGTGCTATAATCATGCAACCTATAACCAGTTCCTTTACAGCGTTGGCATTTGCACCGGGAGTATTGAAAACGACTATGCCCTTTGCAGAGCATTTATCCAGTGGTATATTGTTCACTCCTGCACCTGCTCTTGCGATAGCGAGCAGCTTATCGTCAAAATCCATATCGTGCATCTTGTGACTTCTCACTATGACCCCGTCTGAATTGCGTATTTCAGATTCTGCAGCTACAATGTTATAATCGCTTGAAAATCTCTTAAGGCCGACTTTTGATATCTTGTTCAATGTCGAAATGTTGTACATGCTATATCCCCTTATATTTTTAAATATTAACTTATCGCAATCAGTTTGGATTATAGCATATAGCCGCTTTACTTTCAATAATACGAATGGTACAATCAACCCATGCGTGATTTTAAGTCACGTATCAAGTTAATGATGTATTAAATTAGCGCATAATATATTTAAAGTTTAATGATCAAGGAGGAAAGTTATGTCTAATTATGGGAGAGTCTTTAATTTTTCGGCGGGTCCGTCGGTATTGCCTGTTAAGGTTATTGAAGGTGCAGCAGAAAACTTGCTGAACTACAAAGGTAGCGGACAGTCGGTTATGGAGATGAGTCATAGATCGGCAAACTTCAAACAGATTATAGATGATGCGGAAAAAAATCTAAGAGAAATAATGAACATTCCGGATAACTATAAGGTACTATTCATTCAAGGCGGTGCCACATTACAATTCTCGATGATTCCTATGAACCTTTTGAATAAATCGGGTAAAGCTGACTATGTTGTTACGGGCAATTGGGCAAAGAAAGCCGCTCAAGAAGCTGAAAAATATGGAGATATTAAGGTGATCGCAAGCTCTGAAGACAAGAAATACACCTATATCCCTAAAATAACTAAGGACGATATAAGACCTGATGCAGACTACGTTCATATTTGCTTCAACAACACGATATTCGGATCGCATTTTCCATATATACCTGAAACGGGAGATGTAACATTGGTTGCAGATATGTCCAGCTGTATTTTGAGCGAAGAAATAGACGTGACGAAATTCGGGCTGATATATGCAGGAGCACAGAAGAATGTAGCGCCTGCAGGTGTTACGATTGTTATCATCAGGGAAGATTTGATTGGAAAAGCACCTAAGGATACTCCTATATATATGGATTACAAGACACATTCTGAAAAGGGATCGATGTATAACACCCCACCTTGTTTTTCAATATACATGGCAGGCGAAGTATTTAAATATCTAAAAGATATCGGCGGATTGAAAGCGATGGAACAGATAAACGAGCATAAGGGTGCATTACTTTATGATTATATCGATAAAAGTGAATATTACAGTTGCCCTGTTGCTGAGCAAGATCGTTCGCTTATGAATATCATATTCTTCATAGGCGATGAATCCATGGAAAAGAAATTCGTTGAAGAGGCTAAGAAAGAAGGAATGATTAACTTGGCAGGATATAGGACTCTTGGTGGAATGAGAGCCAGTACGTATAATGCTATGCCTGTTGAGGGCGTTGAGAAGCTTGTATCCTTTATGGAAAAGTTTAAAAATGCAAATAAAAAGTAGCATACACAATATTTAAAAAGGCGATTAAAATTTTTCGGGTTAGGAAACAAGTGAGGAAATTAGTAGAATGATATTTTGGAAGACTCCATATCATATACACATAAGCAGGATTAGTACATTGCTTGTTGCATGTTTAATTTTAGCACTCGTATTTTCGAGCGCCATGTTGTCGTATGCAGAAGATGAATTGAATGAAGAAACAGATGCTCAAGTTTTAGAAGAAACGAGTGAAGAAGAAATAGGCGAAGAAGAAACAGGCGATGAAAACTCAACGGAGGAATCGGATTCGGCCATAAGAGCGGGGGCATCGTTAGTTTATTGTACGAATACAGGAGAATCAGTTTTTTCTACAGATGCTGACAAGAAGTTTTCGCCCTACGGAGTTGCGAGATTGTTTACAGCTTACCTCGCAGCGCAGAAGCTTTCAATATCTGATGAAGTAACGGTGTCCGATGCTGCGGTAAATCAGGAGGGTAATAAACTCGGATTCCAGGCAGGAGAAATTGTTAGCGTAGAGAAGCTCATATATGCGACACTCGTTTATTCGGCAAACGACGCGGCGTTTGCACTGGCAGAAGCGGTTTCAGGGAGTGGAGATGACTTCGTGGTATTGATGAATGAAACGTTGGAAAGCATAGGTTGTAAAGATACGCGTTTTGCATCTCCAAGCGGAAATATAAATGATATATCAATACAATATACAACGGCAAATGATATGCTCCAAATAGTGAAGCTTGCAATGGCAAACGAAACGATAAGGAATATTTCAGGGGTAACGGAATACGAGATAATTAACAGCGAATCCGGCGAATCAAGAAATGTTGAGACGGCAGACCCTATATTGCTTTCTGAGGAGGCAGGCTATGTAGCGGCGTTATCAGGGATATGGGATGATGATAAATCTTCCTGCATTGCGCTGTATGATCAAGGGGGATTAAAACTGATATGTGTGGTTTTATCCTCGGAAAAAGACAATTTACTCGATAATTGTAATGCGTTGGTAGAATACGCTAAAGCTAATATAAAGGGAATTGATGTTGCCCACGAAGGCGATCAGGTTGCAAAGGTAAGGGTAAAAAAAGGTGAAATTACAACGATTGACGGCTTCCTGGCACAAGATTGCATAGCGTATTTACCGAAAGAGGGTTCGGAGGTCTTAATTACCGAAGAAGTGGAAGTCTATTCGGATTTGGAAGCTCCCGTCAGTAAAGGCGATGTGGTTGGGAAATATAGAGTTTTCGTTGCAGGAGAGCTTGTAAATGAAGTTGATATAATATCACACGATGATATCGGCATAGGGTGGCTACCGTCATATGTAGGCATATCTAACAGAGGCACTATAATAATTTCATCTGTGATTTTACTCGTACTTCTTCTGATAATAGTAAGAACCGTAAATAAGATTAGAATGAGACACTATAGGAAGAAAATGCGCAAACAGCGAATACTTGAGCTTGCAAGAAAAATGCTCGAAGAAGAAAATGAATAATACTTTTGACATCAAGGAAAATTTAAAAAAACTACCTGCCTCACCCGGAGTATACATGCACAAGGATAAACTGGGTGAAGTTATTTATGTGGGAAAAGCTGTTTCACTTCGGAATCGGATAAGGCAGTATTTTCAAAGTTATGGTCAATCAACTCCTAAACTTCGTGCGCTCGTAAAAAGCATAGAAGAATTTGAGTATATAATATGTGAAAGCGAGATGGAATCGCTTATACTTGAAAATAATTTAATAAAAAAGTATATGCCTAAGTATAACGTGTTACTCAGAGATGACAAGACGTATCCGTATATCGCCTTGACTCTGGTAGAGGAATATCCTAGGCTTATCAAGACCAGGTTACTAAGGAAAGATGGCAGTAAATACTTTGGCCCGTATAGCGATGCAGGCGCAGTCAATACTGTCGTTGAGCTGCTCAATCATAGGTATAGCTTAAAGAGGTGTACGGCGAAATCTTTTCCAAAAGGCTTTCGCCCCTGTCTTAATTATCGGATAGGCGAATGCGTAGGTGTATGTACTGAACAAGTTTGTAAAGATGAGTATTCAAAACGTGTAAAGGCGATTGCCGATATAATATCAGGAAGAAATAAATCGTTTTTAAAAGAACTTGCAGAGGATATGAAAAAACTCGCATCTGAGATGCGTTTTGAGGAAGCTGCACAAATAAGAGACGGTATTGAAGCATTCAAAGCGCTTATGGAATCGCAAAGAGTTACCATGACGGGTGATAAGGATATAGACGTCGTCCTGCCGCTTAGAACAAACAAAATAGCAAAAGTCATAGTATTTATGGTTAGAGACGGTAAGCTCGTGGGAAGAGATATGTTTGATATACAGGTAGACAGTAGCGATGACGACGAGTATATGGTAGGAGAATTCATTAAACAGTATTATAGCAAATGGGTATCTTTGCCTCACGAAATATTACTGGAGAAGTTGCCGACTGAGTCTGAACTAATAGAACGATTGTTATCGTCGGAATCATCGTACGTAAAATTAAAGGTCCCAAAGCGAGGGAAAAAGAGAGGAATTATAGATTTAGCACAAAAGAATCGCGATGAGTTGAAATTGAGTTTAATTTCCAGAGAAGAAAGAGAAGCTGAAAAACGGCGCGAATTAAACTCTAAAATTGCAGAGATTATACAAACAGCAAATTCAAAAGTACCTAACTCGGGCTTTATTAAGGCTGCTAAAGATTTAAATTCTGATGCGAACGATGGTGGTGAGATTCCAAAAGGTGACTATAGGATTGAAGCATACGATATATCCAATACCAATGGAATCGATTCCGTCGGTGCTATGGTTGTCTTTGAAGGGAAGAATAAGCTCAAGCAGTATTATCGGCGCTTTAAGATTAAAACAATAGACGGTGCTGACGATTACGGAAGCCTTAAGGAAATGGTGTACAGAAGATTTTCAAGAGCAGATAAAGGCGATCCGGCTTTTATGGCACTCCCAGACTGCATCTTCGTCGATGGTGGTCTCGGACAGGTCAGAGCGGTCATTGATGTGCTCAGGGCTATGGAGAAAGATATTGCCGTTGTAGGTCTTGCTAAGGACAACGCACATAGGACGCGTGCAATAGTCTTTGAAGACGGTGAGGAGCTGGAACTTAAAACGATACCGCTACTGTTCAAATATGCCGGAACGGTTCAGGAAGAAGTTCATAGATTTGCGATAGATTATCACAAAAAGTTAAGAAATAAAGATGCAATACGCTCCGTTCTCGATTCCATAGAAGGTATAGGTGAAAAGAGGAAAAATGCTTTGCTTTTAAAATTTGGTGGTGTTGAAGAAATAAAAAATGCAAGTATAGAAGAACTATCGAGCTTGCCGGAAATGAATGAAAGAGCGGCAAAGAGCATAAAGAAATTTTTCGGTTGCTAAATTCGGATTTTGGTGGTATATTAAGTCGTAGTTAGAAGATAGATATATTTGATTAAATGGAGGCTCACATGGCAGATAATAAGAATGCTAACGTTCAGGAAGAGGCTGAAGTAATAACGCTGGAATACGAAGATGGCACAACGCTTGAGTGCGAAATAATGGGCGTGTTTGATTACGATGGTAATGACTATATAGCGTTGATTCCTTTAGATGATTCAGACGATATATACATATACGGATATAAAGAAGTAGGCGATGATGAATTCGAACTATTAGATGTCGAAGATGATGAACTCTTTGCACACGTTGTTGAAGAATTCGATACCATAATGAAAAGCGAAGAAGAATAGTTGAGCTACAACTATAATGATCAAGGCCTCATCGATAGATGAGGCTATAGTTTTGTTCCTAAGTATAATATAGGGGGAATTATGAAAAAGTACGATATAGTCATTGCAGGTGCAGGTGCAGCAGGAGTTTTCATGGCATATGAACTGACGAAACTCGATGTAGATGCAAAAATATTGATGATAGATAGGGGCGCACCTTTGGAAAAAAGGCTATGCCCGATTAAAGCCGGCAGGACTAAGTCATGTATTAAGTGTGATCCATGTCACATAATGAACGGATATGGTGGAGCCGGTACGCTTTCAGATGGCAAATACAACATAACAACTCAGTTCGGCGGAGATCTCCATTTGATGATTGGAGAGGGAAAGGCTATGGAGTTAATGGAGTACGTAGATGATGTGCTGTGTTCACTCGGAGGTAGCGAGGCAAAGCTATATTCAACGGGTTCATCCGACATAAAAAGAAAATGCCTACAAAACGATATGAACTTGTTGGAAGCTAAAGTCAGACATCTTGGGACGGACAGGAATGTTGAAATATTGGGTAGAATGTATGAGATGACAAGAGACAAGGTCGAAATGATGTTCTACACCGATGTGAAATCGGTCAGTCAGGAGAGTGACCGAAGCTTTAGAGTCGTTACGGATAAGGATGAATTCATATGTAAAGATATGGTACTTGCGACTGGTCGCTCAGGTTCGAAGTGGGTATCTGAAGTTTGTGATTCCTTTAATATCCCACAGAAGAAGAATAGGGTGGATATAGGGGTAAGGGTTGAGATTCCTGCACTCGTATTCAAGCATATTACAGACGAAGTATATGAGAGTAAAATAGTATATAAAACCAAAAAGTATAATGACTTCGTAAGAACCTTCTGCATGAATCCTTACGGAGAGGTTGTTTCCGAAAATACGAACGGGATAGTTACGGTTAACGGTCACAGCTATGCCGACGAAGCGCTTCATACTGAAAACACGAATTTTGCACTTCTCGTTTCCAACAATTTTACTGAACCTTTCAAGGACAGCAACGAGTATGGAGAATCCATAGCAAAACTGTCAAATATGTTGGGTGGCGGTGTGTTGATGCAACGTTTCGGTGACTTGGTAAAGGGAAGAAGGAGCAGCGAGAGAAGAATGGCTAAATGCTTTACAAAACCCACGCTCCAGGCAACTGCAGGAGACCTTTCACTCGTAATGCCTAAGAGGCAACTCGACGGAATAATAGAGATGATATATGCATTAGATAAAATCGCACCCGGAATGGCAAATGAAGATACGCTTTTATACGGCGTCGAAGTTAAGTTCTATAACTCAAAAGTAGAGGTGGACCAGAACCTTGAAACGCAAGTCAAAGGTCTTTATGCGTTGGGCGACGGTTCAGGTGTAACGCATTCTTTGTCTCAAGCCAGCGCAAGCGGTGTGCACGTCGCGAGAATATTAAATGAAAAATATTCGAAATAGTATATTGAGCATATTCTAATTTTATGATAGGCGATAGGATAAACTGTAATTGTAAAATTGCAGGAGAAAAACAAATTATAAATCGGTATGGACAATAAAAGTTAAGTGCCAATCGCCAAAATGGCTATCTAAAGCTTATAAATCAGCTAAAATGAGATATTGAGCTATAAAACTATAGAGATATAGAACAGGAGTTTAAGTACAAAAGAAATCCATAGTACGAAAAGGTAGTATAGAGCTATAGGAGAAAAAGTGTTGATAAAAACCGCTATAACCATTGTTAATTGAATGGGGATAGCGGTTTTAAGATCTTTTTGATAAGATGGTTTGATATTATCTTTTCCCTTTATCGTACGGAATACCTTCCGCCTTAGGAGCACGTGAGTTCTTTGAATTGAAGGCGAGGACGACAAGCGTTATTACATAAGGAAGTAACCGATATACGTTTGGATTGATTCCCGCTTCTGCAAGAGCATATACTCCATCGCCGTTTATATCTAAACTCGTATAGGCTGCTGCTATACATTTAAACAATCCGAATAGCAATGATGCAAGTGCTACATTTAGAGGTTTCCAGTTACCGAATATCATTACGGCAAGTGCCAAGAAACCGAATCCTGCAACATCTCCGTTTGATGTACAGTTTGCGGTGGTTAGCGAATATACGAATCCGCCCATTCCTGCAAGAGCACCTGAAATTGTTGTTCCGGCGTATCTCATCTTGTATACGTTTATACCAAGAGAGTCGGCTGCGTGTGGATTTTCGCCGCAGGAGCGAAGCCTAAGCCCGAATTTAGTTTTATATAGTATTATCGACAGCACTATTGCGATGATTATACATATATAAGTGGATAACCAAGCCTTATTTAAGAAAGTTTCCAAAAAGAAGCCGAGTTTATCAGTTCTCGAGTATCCGAACATGGTCTTTTTTATCATGAACCAGCTCGCCGCATCGCCTGTTGCCATTTGAAGCGTATTTTGGTTTGCCAATATGCGTATGAAGAATAGAACTAAAGCCGGAGCCATTAAGTTTAGAGCAGTTCCGCCGATCGTCTGGTCTGCCTTCAAATTTACCGATGCAAACGATAGCAAGAGTGAGAATATCGCACCTGATACTGCTGAGATCAGCATGGCCAGAAGCATAAACCCTTGCAGAGACATCCAGTCTCCTGAAGCCTTAGCTTCAAGGAAAAGTCCTGCTGTTTGAGCTTGATTGACAAATAGTACACCTATGAATGCACCGAAGATCATTATTCCTTCGAGTGCCAAGTTTATTATACCGCTTCGTTCAGCGAAGATACCTGCAAGAGCAACTATCATCAGAGGAACTGCGTAAATCAAAGTTTGTTGTATCAGAAATGACATTACTTATCAGCTCCTTTCTTTGCTTTTTTCATGCGATTACTTAGCCACGTTTTGATTAAAAGTGAAAATGCACTCAAGTAAACTATGACCGATATTATGACGTTTGTGATGTATTCATTGTATGCCGTTAAAGTTGTAAGTTGCGCACCTGCTACATCGAGTGCCGACATAAAGATTCCGGTAAATATTACGGCTATCGGACTGTTAGTTGCAAGAAGTGCAACAGGGATACCTACGAACCCCGTAGAAGGCAGACTTTGGTAAGTCGACCAGAAGAACTCGGTATTGCCCGACAAGTAGTAAAGTGAACCTGCAGCACCTGCAAGACCCCCTGCAATTGCCATTGATAATACGATATTGCGTTTATCGCGAATACCTGCATATCTGGCAGCGTGGCGGTTCGCGCCGCAAGCTTTCAGCTCATATCCAAGCGTGGTTTTGTTTAGTAAAATGTATATTAGAATTGCTATGGCAATAGCTATGATTATACCACCGTTGACTTGAGAGCCGGGGAAAATTTTATCGAGTCCCATTTTAGATGTAGCGACATCGTTGTAAGCCGTCTTGTAAACGTAACCTGTTTTGCCATATTCCTCAACATTCTTGAGGTTACTGATATCGAATATCCAGGTAACTAAGTTTGCGGCTATCCAGTTTGTCATTATGCACGCCAAAACTTCGTTCATATTTAAGAGTGATTTCAGAAGTCCCGGAATCGAACCCCAAATCGCACCTGCCACGATTCCTCCGAGGAAAGCCAGTATCCATACGATTACAGGTGGTACGCTGCTGGTAGGTATGGAAAGTGCAATAAATAAGGTTGCCGTGGTGCCTGCCAGATATTGACCGGGTGCACCTATGTTAAATAGTCCTGTTTTAAACGCTATGGCAACTGATAGACCTGTCAAAATGATAGGCGTTGCTCTAAACAACATGTCCCCTATGCTTACAGGGCTAAACCCAAATGTGAGGTTGCCGACCGCGTCTCTTCCCGTACTGAATATCCCGCCGAATATGATCTGAATTCCTTCGAGAGCTGTATTAAAGCTCAATGTGCTGCTTGTAAGACCGGATATCAGTATAATGATGCTTCCGACCACCATTCCTGCAAGAATGGATATCAGAGAAGCAAGTATCGCTTTGCTCGAATCACGTTTTATGAAAGGAGTAGAATCAAGACGATTTTCTTTGTTATCTCTTGTTTTTTTCACCGAGAATATCCTCCTTTCCATTATCTTTCGCTTCATTTAAAGTTTCCGAAGTCTTTAAAGTATCTGCATTACTTTTAGTCTCTGAATTATTTACAGAATTTAAACTCTCTGTAGCATCTGTGTTCTGTTTGGTATCGATATTCTTTTTGGCTTTTATAGATTTAGCCTCCGTTGTATGTTTAGATGCCTTTCCGTTAGATGAATCATCATCTCGAACTGCACCTGCCATGTAAAGTCCCAATTCCTGAACGGTGGTTTTTTTAGGGTCAAGTTCTCCGACTATTTCCCCTTCATACATTACAAGGATTCTATCAGATAAGCTCATAACTTCTTCAAGTTCAAGAGAAACGAGAAGTACGGCTTTACCCTTATCCCTTTCAGATATTAACTGCTGATGTATGTATTCTACGGCACCTACATCGAGACCTCTCGTAGGCTGAACGGCTATGATAAGAGGTTTTTGTCTGTCAAGCTCTCGTGCCACTATCGCCTTTTGTTGGTTACCGCCGGACATGCTTCGTGCTATCGTTACAGACCCTTGACCGGAACGAACGTCAAATTTTTCTATCAGCTCATCGGAATATGCTCTTACGGCTTCTCTGTTGATAAATCCCATGTTGTGAAATCTATCTTCTTTGTAACCTTGTAGAACCATATTTTGTTCAAGCGAAAAATCAAGTACAAGACCGTGCTTATGTCTGTCCTCAGGAATATGACTTAAGTTATTATTTCTGTCTCTAATTGATGAATTTGTAATATCGTGCCCGTTTAGATCAAGCTTCCCTGATGTTATCTTGCTGAGACCGGTAATTCCATAGACAAGCTCACTTTGACCGTTACCGTCTATACCGGCTATACAAAGAATCTCACCGGCGCGAACTTTAAACGAGACGTTTTTTACTGCGTCTGATTTGTTCGTACGTGAAGCGATTGATATATTGTCGAGAGTAAGTACGACATCTGTTGGTTTTGCTTCATCTTTCTCAAGTTCTAATTGAACGGGGCGACCGACCATCATATTGCTCAGCTCTTGTGCGCTAGTCTCGTTAGTATTTACGGTACCTATATATTTACCTTTTCGTAAAACGCTAACGCGATCTGAAACCGCCATGATTTCATTCAACTTATGGGAAATAAAAAGAATGCTTTTTCCTTCATTTGCAAAGCCGCGCATGGTATCCATTAGCTCGTCAATCTCCTGCGGTGTCAAGACTGCCGTAGGTTCATCAAAAATGAGTATTTCGTTATCTCGATACAGCATTTTAAGTATTTCAACCCGCTGCTGCATGCCGACGCTTATATCTTCGATTTTTGCGTCTAGATTGACGGCAAGCCCATACTTCTCTGATATTTCTTCAACCTTTTTTCTCGACTCAGGACGACGAAGAAAACCCAGTTTAGTAGTTTCTGCGCCAAGTATGATGTTGTCAAGTACGGTAAAAACATCGACTAGCTTAAAGTGCTGATGAACCATACCGATTCCAAGTGCTGTGGCATCGTTAGGATCGTTAATTTTCACCTGCTTGCCATTTTTTTTAATAATTCCTTTTTCCGGTTGATAAAGCCCAAACAAAACGCTCATAAGAGTTGATTTACCGGCCCCGTTTTCTCCGAGTAGAGCGTGAATTTCACCTTTGCGAAGCTGCAACGTTATATTGTCGTTGGCGCGTATTCCGGGAAATTCTTTCGTGATGTTGAGCATCTCAATGATATAATCTGAACTCGTGACAAACACCTACTTTCTTTTTAGTATATTTTCAATTACAACTATGATACTAAAAACAATCTGAAAATACAAGAAAAAACAAGGTAGAGCATAAAAACTATATTCAATATTACTGCGCCATTTATTTGTCGCATTTCGACGATGACATTTCAAGTCGCTTCTCTATAGTGGCATATCTAGCTAAAATATAAGTTTGCAAGGTAAACAAAATATAAAAAAGCAGCGCTTCGATATTGAAGCACTGCTTTATAGCTTACAACTATTCGTTAGATAACGGATACTTCTAAGTTCTCGAACGTAAGTGTTGCAGGATCTGCAGGATATTCAGGGTCTACAACGAGTTCACCTGATTTTACTTTTTCGAGAAGTTCGTTGTACTGTTCTACTGTGTAGTTAGTCATCGACCAAGATTCAGTAGGTAGTCCAACAGCTCCGTCTTGTACGCCAAGGCTTGTAGCAACTCCGCCGACTGAATCCCATTCGCCATCGAAAGATTTTGCAATTGCGTATTCAGTAGCCTGGCTTAAGCCCTTCATTGCTGATGTTACGACTGTATCTGACTGAGTTGACTGGTCTACGTCAACTCCGATTACAGAACCGTCACTTGCAGCGGCTGCTGCTACGATAGAGTCAAACATAGTTCCTCCGCAAGCGAAGATGATTTCTGTTCCGTTAGTATACCAACCGTTAGCCATAGTCTGAAGTTCAGGAGATGCAGAATAGCTTGCGCCATACTGGAAGCTGTAGTTAACTTCTACAGTTTTGCCTAATTCCTTAGCTGCATCATTTGCGCCTTGAAGATATCCGAATCCGTAACGATTTACAGCTGGGTTTTCACCGCCGCCACCGCCGCAGAATCCTAACTTCTCAAAGCCTTCCATTACTACACTGTATCCGGCGAAGTAACCGCACTGCTCTTCGCTGAATGCTATTGCAGCAACGTTTGTTAGTATTTCGCCATCAGAACCTGCTACTGGCCATCCGTCGATAAATACGAAATGAGTATCAGCAAATTCTTCTGCAGCTTTAGCGATTGCAGTTCCTTGAAGGAATCCTGCGCACACAACTACTTTTGCACCACCGTCAACGGCAGCCTTCATTGCATTGTAACGATCGTCATCGGTTGCCTGTGCATCGTTAGCAGGTTGATAGTACTTGTAAGATAAGCCGTTGTTAGCTGCGTATAGCTTTACGCCGTTCCAAGTTCCTTCGTTGAAGGATTTGTCCTTAAGAGCTCCGACGTCTGTAACGAATGCTACGTCATAGTTTCCGTCTTCGGAAGTCATATTATCGTCGATGTCGTTCGGATTGTCCGTAGCCATTGTGTCTCCTATTTCACCACTTGGCGTATCAGCAGGCTGTGTGCCACAAGCTGAAAGTATTAGCATTGCCGAAATGATGAAAGCAATAACAAGTTTTTTCTTCATGAATGTTCCTCCATTATTTTCCCTTTTGGGATTTTTTAATAAATATAGCTAAATTATATCACTTCAAAGTTAGGATAACAAGAAATAAGTTGTCCAATTTAAAATGTGAAAATTAAACGGCGGGATATGTGAGGCATGTCATTTGTAAAATTAAGCATTATATGAAAGGTTACAAACAAGCAAGGTGAGCGAATGAGCTTAGCAAATGAAGATGTTCATTGTGGTTCATAACTATATAGTCTATATCTTGTGAGCAAAGGAGCTCAGTAAAGGAAGGTGGCAAATTTGCCAGATAGGCAAATAAAGGAAGTAATTTAAAATGAGGTCATAATAAGTATGAAAGATTTAAAGCTAAATTTGAAAGCCGACCGCAGCTATATATAATTAAATGTAAGTATTGCTTTTAACGCTACAAAAGTATTGCTTTTAACATTAGAGAATCGGTTGTAAAGATGCCTAATATATTATAAAATGTTAGGAAATAAAAATAAGAAACAAAAATTAGTCGAACAGTAGTCGAACTGCGACATAATTTGCAATATTTTGGAGTAGTATTTCTCCTTAGCCGAAGATATAAAGTCGTACTGATATAAAGTCGGACTGTTTGGTTAATAATTGAGAACAGTTTTAGAGAGTAGATGTGTGAATTTAGGATTTTGATTTAAATATATTTCTATAGCGATTATAGCGATTTTTATGCTTTTGTCAGATGTTGACAGTTAGTTATATAGTTGCTGATATGGATATGTTTATATACTTATGTTTAGGACTAATTGCAATTTGAGCGTACAAGCTTTTAAAGTAATATTATAGTTAATAATACTTGCACTGTAAATGTATCAAGGAGGTATAAGAAATGGCAGAGTTTTTAAAAGGACAATCGAGAACATTTAGTGAATATCTTTTAGTACCGGGATATACGGATAAGACTTGCATGGTCGAGAATGTAGACCTCCGTACGCCTATAGTGAAGTTTAAAAAAGGTGAGCAACCAACGCTTCAAGCAAATGTCCCACTTGTTTCCGCGGTAATGCAGGCAGTCTCTGATGATAAGATGGCTATTGCACTTGCCAAAGAAGGTGGGATATCTTTTATTTTCGGGTCACAAACGATTGAAAACCAAGCTGCGATGGTTAAGAGGGTAAAATCGCATAAAGCCGGTTTTGTAAGAAGCGACAGCAATTTAAGGGCTGATCAAACGTTGGCTGACGTTCTTGATTTAAAGGCCAGACAAGGCCATTCGACAATCGCAATAACGGAGGACGGTACTGCTGACGGTCGCATATTGGGTATAGTGACGAGCAGAGATTACAGAGTCAGTAGAATGGATCCAAACACTAGGATAAGCGAATTCATGACACCGTTTGAAAAACTCGTATACGCGAAAAATGGTGTAACCTTATCCGAGGCTAACGATATTCTTTGGGAGTACAAGCTCAACGCACTGCCTATAATAGATGAAAACAGAAAACTCACCCATTTCGTATTCAGAAAGGATTACGACAATCACAAGTCGAACCCAAATGAATTATTAGATTCACATAAGAGGTTCGTAGTTGGTGCCGGAATCAATACGAGGGATTATGAACAGAGAGTTCCTGCGCTCGTGGAAGCGGGAGCCGACATACTTTGCATAGATTCTTCAGAGGGGCATTCCGAGTGGCAAAGCGATACGATTGCCTGGATAAGAGCTAAATACGGCGATAGCGTAAAAGTGGGAGCAGGTAATATAGTTGACGAGGAAGGGTTCAGATTCCTCGCGGAAGCCGGTGCTGATTTTGTAAAAATAGGCATAGGAGGCGGCTCGATTTGCATAACGAGGGAGCAAAAGGGCATAGGCAGAGGTCAAGCTTCCGCAGTGATTGAAGTTGCAGAGGCAAGAGATAAGTACTTTAAGGAAACAGGAGTATATATCCCTATATGTTCAGACGGTGGAATTGTTTATGACTATCATATGACGCTTGCACTCGCCATGGGCGCTGACTTTTTAATGCTTGGAAGATACTTTGCCAGATTTGATGAATCGCCAACTGCAAAACGAAATATTAACGGATCATACGTAAAGGAGTACTGGGGAGAAGGTTCAAACAGAGCGAGAAACTGGCAAAGATACGATTTGGGCGGAGATACCCAAATCATGAAGTTTGAAGAAGGTGTTGATTCATACGTCCCATATGCAGGCTCACTTCATGATAACGTAATCATGTCGCTCAACAAAGTTAAATCCACTATGTGCAACTGCGGTGCACTGAATATCCCTGAACTTCAAGAAAAGGCGAAGATTACACTCGTATCAGCAACATCTATAGTCGAGGGCGGCGCGCATGATGTAATTCCTCGCGAAACGAACCAAAATGTGATGAGGTAGTGATTATCGGCATTTGAATCTCGAAGCTAACGGCTCAGGGGTAAATGGTGGGATAATGCGTTGGTGATTATATTTCATTGCCTATGACGATAAACTGCTTAAGAGCTAATCATGTATAATGTATAATGAAGTAACAATTGTATGTTATATTTTGGGGAGCTGTTGCTTCAGGAAATAAACAATGAAGGTTAGACTGTGAATTTAAATCGGAATATGATTAGCAGGTAATTATACATAATATGGCTTGGTTGCGATAAGGTTTTATGTAATTGAATAACGGCAATGCTATTAATGCTATTGGATTATAAAGCTAATATGGAAATATGATATTAGAAATATAGAAATTCGAAATTAGTTAGATTAGAAATATAGAAGCGTAAGAGAATAAAGATAAAGTAATATAAAATACTGTATTAAGAGGTAGATAAGTGGAAAAGAATAGTGAAATAAATTTTCATGAAGTTTCTGAGGAGGCTCAAAAAATGGCAAATGATTGCGGAAGGACAATGAAATCGAATAGTGCTGATACTAAAGCAGAGATCAGACAGGATATTAAGAACGAGAAAATCATAGTCATAGATTTTGGAGGCCAGTATAACCAGTTAATTGCAAGGAGAGTAAGGGAATGTGGTGTTTACTGCGAAGTTCATCCTTTTACTATTTCGCTCGATAAACTTGCCGATATGAATCCAAAGGGCGTTATTTTAACCGGTGGACCTAACAGCGTATATGATGAAAGCTCACCACACTGTAGCACAGAACTATTCAATATGGGGATACCGGTTCTTGGTATATGCTATGGGGCACAGCTAATGGCATATACACTGGGCGGAAAGATAGTGCAAGCGCCAACGAGTGAGTATGGTAGAACATCTGTGAAATTTGATAACGGGTCGATGTTATTCGATGGAATGAGCAAAGAGTCAATAATGTGGATGAGTCACACAGACATGATTTCAACTGCCCCTAATGGGTTTGATACAATTGCAAGCACGTCCGATTGTCCTATAGCTGCTATGGCAAACGATGAATTAAAACTCTATGCCGTTCAGTTCCATCCGGAAGTTACGCATTCTGTTGAAGGATATTCTGTTATAAGTAACTTTGTAAACGATATATGTGACTGCCAAAATCATTGGCATATGGATAGCTTCGTAGAGGGAGCGATTGATGAAATCAGAAACAAAGTAGGTTCGGGGAAGGCACTTTGTGCACTTTCAGGCGGTGTAGATTCTTCTGTAGCTGCAGTTTTGATGTCTAAAGCGATTGGAAATCAGCTGACCTGTGTGTTTGTAGACCACGGCTTGATGCGTAAAAATGAAGCTTCAGAAGTTGAGGCGATATTTGGTGAATCGGGCCATTATGATTTAAACTTCATTCATGTAGATGCGAGTAAGCGATTTTATGATAGATTGAAAGGGATAACGGATCCCGAGCAAAAAAGAAAAGTCATAGGCGAGGAATTCATAAGGGTATTTGAGGAGGAAGCTAAGAAAATCGGTTCAGTAGATTACCTCGTTCAAGGCACGATTTATCCCGATGTAATAGAGAGTGGACTCGGAAGCTCGGCAGTGATAAAATCTCACCACAATGTGGGGGGATTACCTGACTGTGTAGATTTTAAGGATATAATCGAGCCTTTGAGAATGCTGTTTAAAGATGAGGTTAGACGCGCCGGTCTTGAACTTGGACTACCACGTGAACTCGTATTTAGACAGCCGTTTCCGGGACCTGGACTTGGTGTTAGAATAATTGGCGAAATCACTCCTGAAAAGGTAGAAATTGTTCAAGAGGCAGATGCCATTTTCCGAGAAACAATTCTTGAAGAGGCTCTTAAGCTGAATGACGAAGTTTCTGATTCTGATAAAGGAACTGACATCAATAATCCTTTTGGACTCAATCAGTATTTTGCCGCATTGAGCAACATGAAATCGGTAGGAGTCAAGGGCGATTTTAGAACATACGATTATGCTGTAGTTCTTCGTGGTGTAACCACAGAGGACTTTATGACAGCCGAGGCCACTCAAATACCATGGCATGTGCTTTCAAAAGCGACGAGCCGCATAGTAAACGAAGTCGAGCGTGTAAATCGTGTATTTTATGATTTAACGGCTAAACCGCCGGGGACGGTGGAGTTTGAATAGAGTAACATAAATGTTACTGTTGCTGAATGCTTGATAGATAAAGGGTTTCAGGGTTTTTGTTTAGAAGAAATTAGGTAGTGATACTATTTTGATACTAAAAACTCTGAAAAGTACCTTTTAAAATGAGTTGTTGCACCATTAATCACATAATTTTAAATATTGTAAAGCTAAAAGAGGGGCATTATGAATAAAAAAGAGGAATTATTACTTAATGAACTAAAAGAGCATACTTCAGACAGTGATTGTGCAAGGAAACAGCATTTTTACATGTATCATAAAAGCTATAAATGTGCAAGACGAGTTAAAGAGCTACAAGTATTTATGTTAATATTGGCAATTGTATTGTACATGACATATTTTTTCATTTCACCAAAAGGTACAATACACCCGTGTTTTGTTTATGCTGCCAATATATTAGCGATTTTGACTATGGTAATTAGTCTTTGTGATTATATATTTGATATAAGGCGAAAAGTTGTTGAACATTGGAAGGCAGCTCAAGTTTATTTAGAAATATATAGAAAGTGTCAGTTCTTCAGTATTACTTACTACAATTCAACAGAGGAGGTATGGGTTGAAAAATTAAGGGATATAAGTGAAGAATTAAGTAGAGCAGCATTGTTTTCACCACATCTTGATCCTGAAAGTTATGAAGCGGTCAAATCTCAAATTGATACTAGTAATTACCGTGTTAATTTTAGTGTGGGGTTTTCAGAAGGAAAGAATAATATAGATATTAATAGAATTGTTAAAGAAATAAAGAGGATATTTAGCAATCATAATTTAGACATATATTTATATGGTTCTTATGTAAATTCTATATTGTATAAAGATATAGACATAGCAATTATTGTTTATGACGCATTGGATATCATACAATACTCTAAGAAAGTAGTTGATTTAGAGTGCCGATATTTAAGGGATAATATATTTTTAGATATTCAAATAGTATTAGAAAAAGAAATAGGGGTTAACAAGTCTAAAGAATTTATAAGTAATATCAAAAAAGGAGAATTATTATTTAGCAATCATTTAAAGAAGGAAGATGATGATAATATTGATTTAAAGATAAATTATGATGAAGGCGTTAGACGCTATTGTGATGAGGCATATAAGTCATATAATGGTGGTCAAACAAAATGTTTTGTTAACTATGTTTATTATATGTATTATAATTGTTGCGCGTATTTATTAAATAATAAAGGAGTTTCCTGGAATGGAGAAATAATGCTTATTCAAAAAATTCATTCATTGGCATTTAGTGATAATAATGATGATTTATTAATCATTATTGAAAACATGAAGTATGTTAAGAAATTAAAAGATGCTTCTTTTTTGGAGTTACAGAATAGATCTAAACAAGAAATTGATTATGTTAAAGAACTATATGATGACTCATTGAATAATAATTTGGTTAAAAGTCATCTAAACGCAAATGAATCTTGAAGTATATTGAATATATAAATAATATTGCAGGAGGTTCTATAATGTTTATAAAATTTTGTGTAGTAGCATTTGTATTTTTGTTGTTTGCTGAATTGATAAAACGAAACAAGTCAATAAGTTTGGATTGTGGTTTATGCGTCACACATATTTTGGCTAAAATTAAAAGAGCAATTCCCGTTGAGCTTAATAAATGTTAATCTGAAGCAATAGATAACTCTGATTTTTACTTCTGAAAAATTTAAAATACTTCTGAAAAATTTCGAATATAACCGTCAGTAATTATGCTGATATTCAAATATTATGTAGGAGTAGTTCGATATACTTATCTGCTTAATATAAACATATTTTGAAGACAACTGTTCCCCTTATTAAAGTTTTGGTGTCAAAAATAAAAAAGATATAGTAAACTATTGTAAATAGCGTAATAAAAAATCGCGAATCGTGTAAAAATGTGGTACAATTTTTTGTGCGTCATATTGATGTATAAGTGATGCAAAGAGTCGGTAAGGAGGGAGTTATGAAGGGCTTAGTTGTAGAGAACGTTAGCAATATCCCCGAATGCGTACCTAAAGCTATAAAGAAAAGAAATTTTAAAAAAATTAAATTGAAATCAGATAATATACAAGTCAAACCATTTGTTAAGTGGGCAGGTGGCAAATCGGCATTAATTGAGGATATTAGAAAGTTTTATCCTATAGATTTAGGTGAGAGCATAAATAAATACTGCGAGCCTTTTGTAGGAGGTGGGGCAGTATTATTTGATGTTTTATCACACTATGCTTTTGATGAAGTTTATATAAGTGATATTAATGAGGAACTGATTAATGTATATCAAATAATTAGAGCAGATGTAGAAGTACTTATAAAAGTTTTAAATACATTTCAAAATGAATATATCCCACTGAATAATATAAGCAGAAAAGCATATTATTATAGTAAGAGAGAAGAATTCAATTCGTTCATAGGTCACAAGACCGCTGATAAAGCATATGTTGCAGCGCTCTTCATATTTATTAATAGAACTTGTTTTAATGGTCTATATCGAGTAAATAGTAAAGGTTTATATAATGTTCCTATAGGAGCGTATAAGAATCCTAAAATATTAGATGAAGAAAATCTAATCAACATATCAAAAAAACTTAAAAATGTAAAAATCATGTGCGCTAGATATGATGAATCGATAGACTTTATTGACTCAAAAACATTAGTATATTTTGACCCCCCGTATCGACCACTCAATGAAACTTCAAGTTTTACTTCTTATTCAAAACATGAATTTGGCGATAAAGAACAAATTGCGTTAGCGAAGTATTTTAAAAAAGCAAGTGAAAAAGGCGCTAAATGTATACTTAGTAATGCAGACCCTAAAAATATAGACAAGAAAGATGATTTCTTTGATGATTTGTATGATGGATTTAGTATCAATAGAATACACTCGAAAAGACGTATAAACTCTAATGCGAGTAAAAGAGGCGATATAAGTGAACTGTTGATAACAAATAAAATTAATATTTAAAAGTGGAGGAAATATAAGTGGCAAGAGTATTTGAAGAATGGGTAAAGGGCTTTAGAAAAAGCATAGCATCATATACTTATTATACAGACTTTAATAAAGTATATGCGAATGTAGACGAAATAAAGGTTGAGCTTAATATTCTTAATTCTTTAATCGGCTCAAAAGATATTGAGAAAGAGTTTATGGGTTTGATAAATAAATATCCTGAAACATTAAAATGTATTCCTATATTACTTGCAGTTAGGGCAAAAGAAATTTATGCAGTAGATGCTGATGGTGAATTTACATATTCATTTCAAAACTTGAATTATACACCTGAGCAATATGCGATTTTCATGAGAAAAACAGGACTATTCGGCTTATTAAAAGAACATATTGTAAATAATTTATATGATTATGCAACTGGCGTTGAAACAGGACTTGGCTCAAATGGCAGAAAAAATCGTGGTGGTCATTTGATGGAAGATTTAGTTGAAAGTTTTATTATAAAAAACGGTTTTGAAAAAGATAAAAACTATTTCAAAGAAATGTATATCCACGAAATTCAATCTAAATGGGGTGTTGATTTATCCGAAATTTCAAATCAAGGCAAAATGGAGAAGCGGTTTGATTATGTTATAAAAACTGATAATCAGATATATCTAATTGAAACTAACTTTTATACCAGTGCTGGTTCAAAATTAAATGAAACCGCAAGAAGTTATAAGACAATTGCTACTGAAATAGATAGGATAGATGGTGTTACATTTGTTTGGTTTACAGATGGAGAAGGTTGGAAAAGTGCAAAAAGAAACCTGGAAGAAACCTTTGATGTTATGGAACATATTTATAATATTGATGATATGAAAAATGGTGTAATGAATAAGATATTTATATAAGGAATTATTTATAATATATAAATAATAGCTCTAAACTTAAAACAGATAAATCAATTAGTGAGTTAAATAAGGAGAATTTTATGCCGTATAAAATAGAAGCCGAGTGTCCTTGTTGTGGTAAAACTGCAAAGGGATTAGATGAGATAGAAGCGTTTTTTGGATGGAGGACCCCAAATGACCAAACAATACCACAATCATATTGTCGGAATTGCAGGAGTGCACATTGTGAGGCAGGAACACCTTGTAAAGTGAAAAATAAATAAAATAATGAATGTTATAGATATTTGAGTATTTATAATAGGTTATAGTTGTATGAAAAAGAAAATAAAAAAATGGGAACCTGATGATTTTGAATTAGAAATGAATACAGTTTGGTCTTTTCCAAAACGAGGGAATTGGGCAACTCACGATGCTAAATGGCGAGGAAACTGGTCACCATACATCCCAAGAAATGTAATACTGAGGTATTCAAAAGAAGGCGATACTGTACTCGACCAGTTTATGGGTGGTGGAACTACCTTAGTAGAAGCTAAATTACTGAATAGAAATATTATAGGTGTAGATGTCAATGATATTGCACTTAACAGATGTAGAGAAAAAATTGATTTCAAATGGGAAAATGCAGGACGAGTAAGTTTGATAAAAGGCGATGCTAGAAATTTAGAGTTTATTAAAGACCAAAGCATTGATTTAATTTGTACTCATCCGCCATATGCAAATATTATTAAATATAGTGAAGATATAGAATCAGATTTATCACATCTAAAAGTTAAAGACTTTTTAGAAGAAATGAAATTAGTTGCTAAAGAGTGTTATAGAGTTCTGAAAAAAGATAAGTTTTGTACTATACTTATGGGCGATACAAGAAAAAAAGGACATGTAATTCCGATGAGCTTTGAGGTGATGAAAATATTTGAAGCAGCGGGATTTAAGACAAAAGAAATAATAATAAAAGAACAACATAATTGTAAAGCTACAGGCTTTTGGAAAACGAATAGTGTAAAGTACAACTTTTTATTATTGGCACATGAGTATTTGTTTGTGTTTAAGAAGTAATAGATATGGCATTTGGAATAGGTTATTTTTCAAATTGGGTTTCATGCTTATAATATACTTGTAAAAAAGTAAAAAACAAAATTATCCTTAGTAGGGCATAATTTCCTAGAATAATTAGATAAAAAGTAGTAATTTAGATGAGAGTATATAAATGTGTATATCAAATTTTAATAACAGTAACCAACAAGTTATTGCTGAAATGTCTTTGGCAATAGAGCATTTGAGAGTTTTAGCAGCAACTTAATTCTCTAAAAGATATTGTTCTTAGTGTTATCCTTAACCCCTACACCTATTTTAGAAAACATATTTAAATATGTTGATACGGGAATGATTTTATCGAAATCGGAGAATCGGTTAACACTAATTTTGTTTCTAGGCTCTACAATAATATTTCCGCCAATTGCAGAAAAGATTTTTTTATAGAAAAAATCTTACATCTTTTGAAAGTAAAAAAATAATTTTTACAATTTTGTTTAGTGCGCTCTGATATGCTTTAGAATATACATTAACAATTTAGGTGATCTTTTTATGAATGATATGGGCTTTGCCGCTACATTAAAACGAAAAATATATATGTTCTAATGACGGCACACCTTGTAAGCAATATCGTTGTAAACGGCAATATGGCTATTCAAATACATAATATTTCATTATATTAGTTAATCATACTCAAGTTGTAAAATATAAGTAAGGAATTTGATATAACCGTAGAAAAGCAAGCATCGATGTTATGCATAGGATGATACTGAAAATTGACAATGGGTCGGTATACCGATATAATGTTGTTGAATAATAAAGTAAAATATATAGATTAAAGAGGTGATTGAAGTGACTCTCCAAGAATTACTGAATCAAAAACATATAACGAAGTATTATCTTTCAAAAATTAGTGGAGTTCCTAAAACTACGATTACTGATATTTGTACAGGAAAAAGTGAAATTGAACGTTGTTCTGCAAAAACGGTATATCAACTTTCTTTAGCATTGAACTGCACAATGGAGGATATTATGTCTTTAGCCTCAGGATACGACTCAAAAACGGGTTTGCCAAAGGATGAATCCTATTTAGAATGTGGATTACCTCAATTCTTACAAACTTCAATTGAAATAATGAAAGAATCTTGGAGGAAGTTAGATTCAGGAGAAAAATATACCCATTGGGACGGCGATTATTGCAGTCTGCAAAGCGATATCAATAGTGCAGAAGTAAATCAAATTATCAGTGAAGAACAAGCATGGTATCTTCGAGAAAAATATTTAAGAATGGAAAGGATATAATTTGTGAAAAAAATAGATTTTACAAAGTTAGAAAAGCGTAAGAAAATGTATGCTGGAGCAAATGGAAATAAGATTTCTGTTGTTTATAATGATGAGCAGTACATGTTGAAATTTCCTTCTGCTGCAAAGCAAAATCAAAATTTACTCTATAGTAATAGTTGCTTTTCTGAATACATTGGATGTAAAATTTATGAAATTTTAGAAATTCCTGTTCAGAAAACAATGCTTGGTACTTATAATGTAAAAGGGAAGCACAAAATCGTCGTTGCTTGTGGCGATTTTACCAAACCGGGGGTAGTTCTTCAGGATTTTGCATCATTAAAAAATCAAATGATCGATTCCGAAAGAAACGGGTACGGAACGGAACTTTTGGATATTCTTAATACAATTGATGAACAAAATGTTGTAGATAGGGGAGCGCTTCTTAGTAGATTTTGGGATATGTTCGTTATTGATGCATTCATTGGTAATTGGGATCGCCATAACGGAAACTGGGGGTTTTTATATGACACAAGAACGGATGAGGTGGAACTTGCTCCGGTATATGATTGTGGTAGCAGTTTGTTCCCCCAAGCAGATGAAGCAATAATGAATGAAGTTCTTAAGAACGATGATGAATTACGATTTAGAGTGTTTGAAATTCCAACTTCGGCAATTATGCTTGATGGAAAGAAAATAAAGTACTTTGATTTTATATCTGCCACGCAAAATGAGGATTGTAACCGGGCAATAAGAAGAATTACACCTAAGATTGATATGAAGAAAATAAAATCAGTCATAGAAGAGACTCCATATTTAAGTGAATTACAAAGAAAATTTTACTTTAAGATGTTATCGGAAAGAAAGAATCGAATACTTGATTTTACTTTGAAGTTGTTAGAAGGAGAAAAAACAAAATGAGACAAAGGGTAAGCCGTTGAGATGATTATTTTGGAGCAGAAAACTATAGCAAGATATATAAGCAATGGTGTGATATTGCAAAATTCTTTGATTTTATAGAAAATCATAAGAAAATGGATAACCGTATTGTTGCATATGAAGGAAATAGTAGTGATGAAAAATTCCTGTTATAAGAAGCTGTATGGGAAAGCTTTGTTAGAAATAAGTAGATTAGAAAGACAGGGCAAAGATCTCAAAACAAAATTGAGAGAATTAGAAAGTGAGAATAAATATTTAAAAAACAAGTTGGAGGAATGGAAAAATAAAAATGCTAACACGCTTTCTGAAGCGGAAGTAAGTGGGAATAGTTCTCAGTATTTTCTTGAAGCAGAAGTAATTGATAAAGGATATATAAATAGAAACAGCACTACTAAGGAGAAGATAAATTTGTATTTGTCTATTTTTAAAGTTAGAGAAGATATTTGTGCCGTTAGATGGGAAAGTTCAAAATCCGGGAAAACCGGTTATTCTCCATACTGTAAAAACGAATGGCGCCAAGGGGTCTGTGGCAAAATCAAGGGTGTCAAATGTAAAGATTGCAAATACCAAGATTTTTTTGTTTTAGATGAGAATACCATGAGGTTACATTTTTTGGGGAAGAAGGTTTTAGGAGGGTATCCACTTAATAAAAGTAATTTATGCAAATTTATAGTTATTGATTTAGACAAAGATAATTGGGCAGATGAGGCAAGAATAATTATTGGAACTGCTAAAAAGTATAAAGTGTCTGGATATTTAGAACGCTCTAGGTCAGGTAATGGTTGCCATATTTGGTTTTTCTTTGATACATGGATAAAAGCGGCATTAGCAAGGAAACTTGTATTTATTTTACTTGACAAAGCAATGGAAGAAGCGATTACTTGAAAATACTGATATAAATTATGAAGCGGTTAGAGTAAGTAAAAGGAAGACAGCGTTAATTGGGGATTTAGTCTCAGGACAAAATAAGCTTACAGGTAAAATAGATGTCGCATTGATGCAATCAATGTTTGAAAAGGATAAAAGCGTAAAAAATATATTAGATAACTATGGTTTAATTATTGTTCTCCATGGGGAACTAAGTGCAAAGGATAGAAGAAAAGTTTTAGATAGCATAAATAATTTAGATAAAGATCATCCAATATTAATTATTTCAATTGGTAAGTTAGTAGGAGAGGGGTTTGACCTGCCATATTTGGACACATTGGTTTTAGCAAGCCCTATATCTTGGAAAGGAAGAATAATACAATATGCTGGCAGACTCCATAGAGCATGTGCTGGAAAAACTGAATTGAGAATCATTGATTATGTTGATATTCATTTTTCTATGTTAGAGAGAATGTATTTTAAGCGCCTAAAGGTTTATAAAAGTATGGGTTATAGTTTGCAGATTAATAACCAAAATTTAGATTTCAAGGATAAATTGTTCTTTGATGAATCATATCGGACTTTGCTTATAGAAGATATTAAAAGTACTAAAAATTCTATCGTGATTTCAATACCGTATTTAACAAAAAAGAATTTTGAGTATTTCAAAACAGAAATATTTGCTGCATATAGTAGAGGTATTAGAGTTGTTGTGTTATTCAAAATGAATATTGAATATGGTGAAAAGTATATAGGTTTTATGAAAAAGGTACAGGAACAACTTGAAAATATAGGGATAGAAGTAATTAATAAAGAGAATAATGAATATCAATTTATAATTATCGATGATAAAATCATTTGGTTGGGTGAACTTAAATCTGTTGTAATGAGGATTTATAGCGATGAACTTGCGAACGAGTTGAATTCTATTATTGTGGACAAAAAGCGAAATAGTAACAAAATCAATTGAGAATTCAAGTAAGAGAAATCGCTTTATTCAGATAATGAACTAAAAAAGCATACAAGTAATAGGGATAGATGATTATCAAGAATATTGGGAAAGAAAGGAATTGAGTATGTTAAGAATTCTGAATAATTATTGTAACAAAGAAAATGGATTATTATTGTTTGACCCACCTACTGGTTCGGGAAAAACCTATGCAGTTTTAGAGTGGATCTTTGAAAATTACAATAGATATTGTATTGATAATAAAAAGATATTTTTTGTAACCAATCTTAAAAAGAACCTTCCCTTTGATGAGTTGAGAGACAGTTTTTTTAAGCCTAATAAGAAATTAGCAGAATTTGAAAAAGATGTTGTATTTTTAGATTCAAACTCTGATTGTTTAATAAAAAGATTTGAAGCCGTAGAAAATAATATAAATCCGTATTTTAAAAGCAATAAAGTATTCAATTCAATCAAAAAAAATATTTCTTTAATTAATAATTATAATAATAATAGTTCATTCAATTCCTTTGTTTTTAAACTCAAAGAAGAAATAAGAAAAGAATTTGAACCAGAATTTAGAAAAATAATAGAAAATTATTTAAAGGATAATTTTAATAATAAGCAGGAAAGGATTAAAGCAATTCAAAAAAATAATGAATTTAAATGGATTGGAGAGCTTTATCCTGCGGTATTTACATCTAAAAGGAAAATTGTTTTTCTCAGTATTGATAAATTTTATTATAAAAACAGCACATTAGTAGAGCCTTCATACTCATTTTTAGAAAGTGATTTAACAAAAGATGCCATTATATTTATTGATGAAATTGATGCAACAAAAGAGAATATACTTAAAAATATAATTGAAAAAGGTAAAGATCAGAAGGTTGACTATATTCACCTTTTTACAGAGATTTATTGGGCACTTTCTAAAAATATTTTTCCGCAAAAGTTTACAACTCATTCAAGAAAAAGGCAAGAATTGATTGATAATAATAATGCAATACCTCTTGACGATGTACAAAAAGTGTTGTTGGAAAAATCGGAAGAAATTGTAAATAAATATCATCTATCTTATAGCTTTAAAACACAAAATATAGATAATGAAAAGATAGATCAGAGAAATTTATTATTTAATGATTTTCATTACCATTCTGTTTATAGGAATAATAAAAAGTTTATTCATTTACATAAAAATGACTCATTAAAGTTAAATGAAATAGTTTTTGAAGAAACAAGACCAGATGGAGAAGGCATTGTTCATTTACTTAATCAAATAAAAGGATTTGTAAATTACTTTAGTATAGTTATAAAAAGTATAGCAGAAAATTATTGGCAATTAGAAGAAGAGAACGAGCAAAATCGAAAGAGACAGGAATTTACATTTGATTTAGCCTTGAGTACGGTTATTGAAGAATTTGCTTTAGATGATAAAGATAAAAGTTTTTTAATTGACAATATTTTAAGTGCAAGGGAAAAACGACAGAAAAGACAAAAAAAGAAAGATGCTCTTAGTTTTGATGACAGTGTTTATGAGAATGGCTTTAGATACTACGATTTTGTAGATGATGATTCTCACCAATCTAAAACAAAAACATATATATATAGTTTCCATAATACACCTGAAAAATTTTTATTAAAATTAGCTGAGAAATCAAAGGTCATAGGGATTTCAGCTACTTCAAAGATAGAGACAGTAACGGGTAATTATGACATGTCATATTTCAAAAGGCAACTTGGCCCAAAGTTTTTAGAGTTGAATAGTATGGAGAGAAAAATATTAACAGATTTGTTTAAAGAGCAAAATAAACACTATTCTAAGATAAATATTCATACAGAGTGGGTGGGAATTAATAATATCGAAACGGATTTTGAAAAATTATTTGGCAATAAAGAGTTGGCACGTGATATTGTTTGTGAAATGAAGAATTTTAAAACTAGTGATTACGATATCAATCGATATTATAAAATAAGTTATGCTTTCAAACAGTTCCTTATTAAACCTGATATTAAGGGATTTTTATGCCTATTAAATAAAGAACCTAAACAGAATGATAAAAGACTTGATTTAAACCTTTTAGAGAAAATATTTGAAAATTTAATCGCAGAAAATGAATTGACTAATGATTTTAATGTTAAAAATGCTTATACTGTAATAAACAGTAATGAATTTGATAGTAAAAAACAAGGGTTTATAGAAACGCTTGAGTCTGGTAAAAAAATATTTATAATATCTATGTATCAAACTATTGGAGCAGGTCAAAATCTTCAGTTTATAGCACCAGAACCAGAGGAGTTGATAGATATTAGAAGTGAGAAATTAGATAAGCGGAATAAAGAAAAGAAAACGGATATAAATGCTATTTATTTAGATAAGCCAACACATATAATTCAAAAAATTGATGCGAATTTAGATGAGGAAGGTTTTATAAAATATCTTTTTCAATTAGAGTTTCTGCTCCATGTTGGAATAATTTCGGTTGTTGAATTAAACTCAGAAATAACAAGAGCATTTAAATATCTTTTAGCATATCCTAATAATAAAGAACATTTAGCGAAGTCAAAAGTTAATCTTTATAAGAATAAAAGTATAAAACAACATTATTGTAAATACATAATACAAGCGATTGGTAGAATTTGCAGAACTAATTTAAAATCATCGAATATTTATATTTATGCAGATAAGGAATTAGATGAACTAATCTGCGATTTTGATACGGAAAATACGTTAGTGTTGAATGAATTTAAAGCCTTAGTTAATTCAAGTAAACAAAATATTAAAAGTAAGCAAGAAGAAGATATTAGATTTAAAAATCTAGCAACTACAACTAACATGAAGGTTCATAAAAAAATTCAAGAATTTATCTCGAGTGATGAGTGGGGATGGGACGAAAAGGATGTAAATGAGTGGCAAAGATTAAGAGAAATGTGTTTATGTTTCCCGACGATATCAGAGGAAGAAGTAAATGGATTTAACTTGAATAGGATTTTGGATTTGTATATTGAATTGCCTGAAGTAGCGGATAGATATTACTTTTCAATGAAAGAATCTGATTTTTATAATGATTACAAATGTGTTGCTATTGATTTTAAATCTAAAATGAAAAGAGAGGTTTCTACTAAATCAGTTAGGCTAGATGAACTGATGGAGATAGATGGCGTAAGAGAATTTTTCAATAAAAGGAAATGGAAAACAGAGTTTAAAAAAGGTAAATATATAATGCCACCTGTTATGGTTAATAATATTTATAAAGGGGCATTGGGGGAACAAATAGGAAAGTTCATTTTTGAGAATCATTTTGAGGTTGCACTTGAAGAACTATCAACAGATTATTTCGAAATGTTTGATTTCAAAATAAAAGGGACAAATATATATATCGATTTTAAGCATTGGCGGGAAACAACAGAAATCAATTTTGGAGAACAAGAGTTTAAAATAAGAGAGAAACTTAAAAAACTACAAGGTGAAAAAGTTTTTATAATAAATATATTGTCTAATGAAGAATGGGATATAGTAAAATCAGCTGATGGTAAAATTGTAGAAGTTCCTTATCTATGGAATGCAAAAAAAAGGAAATTCAACGAGCCATTTATTAAGGAGATGATGAATGATGGAATATTGCAAAACAAATAAACTAGACATAACAATTAATTATAATCAATTGTTATTAGACTACAGTATTATTAAGTTTTCTACATCAGAAAAGTACATCAAATACGGCGCTCTAATTCTTGATGAGCTCGGTCTAAATTTGAAAGCAAAAAGTATTAATTTTGAAAGTGGTCGGTCATTTTATGCAATGTTTGATAAGACATATATACAAAGTATAAATATATCTAAAAAGCTAGAGAATATTAAAGATGGTGAGAAATTGTCATTTGATTTTTTAAATGAAAGAGAAATTAAGAGGGTTCCTGTACATATACTTGCTCAATTAGTTATAAATTCAATATCTACACCAGAGCATAAAAGGCTTACATTTAATAATATTACAGGGAAGTTATACGTATTAAACAGGATAGATAATTTAAACGACAAAAAGCAGATTTTTAAAATTGTGGGATTAGAATTTCATATTAATACTAATTGTTGTTTACAGTTAAATGTAAAAACATTTTCCAGTGTTTTGCTAAAGAAAAAAATAGATTTTTCGAAGAAAAAATTTAGTTCATATCCTAGATACACATTTGTTAATTCTACTGGAACACTTAGGCGTGTTTTGTCCACTGAAAAAGTAGAAGCAGAAAATGAATTTATCTTAAGACAACCTTTTAAAAATGGAGTCTTAGAGAAAAATAATATCCCTTTTTTAGATTTTAGTAATTTAAACGAATTTAATAATAGCAAAATAGGGATTGTGACAAATATTATTAAGGTTATAAGCGAGAATTTATCAAATTATTTAAATATAGATTTTAATGAAGTTAAAATTAATCAAGTTATTCGTCATTCTAATGTTTTTGATTTTAATAGTTTTAGTGCAAACATCTATTTATGTGATGCAATTAAAAATGAAGATTCAAGTGAACATCTGGAAAATATAAGTGAAGAGGTTCAAAAATTTGTTAAAAACTCAGAAGTGAAGATTTCCAAAAAAATCAATAAAAATGGCTACAATATTAAGCTTATTCACAATAAAAGCTATTATGAAAAATATAATCAACCTGATCCTTACAAACCTTCAGATAATATTCAACATGTAACGGTTGAAGATTTTAAAACAGAACCAAAAGCATGTATTAAAGCAATTATAAAGGAATTAGCGATTAAAAATGACATAAAACATAATAAAGTTTCAGCAATTAATTGGTTGGGGTTTAATTATAAAAATAAATGGATTTTCAGCATAAAGGACAAGGACGCTTTTTATTTTTTAACAATAAATCCAAGTGGTACAACTGTATATGAAAAGTATAATCGAAGTTTATTTAATTATAATGAATATGATGAGTTATGCTCTTTATATGATGATGAAAATATAGAATATATAGTACAAGATGATAACGGCAATATTAATATTGTCAAACAGACAGATAGATTCACTATTCCAGAGTATGCTATCATTAGAGACACATTATATAAGGAAGATGGAAAAATTATTATTTCAAAAACTAATGTTTTGAATATAGTAAATAATTTATTTGAAAAAGAAAAAATAAAAGATTATACTGCAAGAATTGAGCAAATTGAGAATTGGAATAAGAAGAATCTTTTAAATTGTTTTGAAAACAAGAATGATAAAAAGATTTTTGTTAAAAAAGTACAAGAGGAAACAGGTGAAGTCTTAAAATCATATTTGAGAGATATGTCTAGATATGAAATTCTTGATAGTAATTTAGATATTCATTCTTTTAAAGAAAATGATAAAAACTATTATTTTGTTGGTACAAAGGGGAAGGGGATTCAACAAAAGATCCCGAGAGCATCAGTCATTAGGGAAATTGAATCGTATAAAAACTCAGAATATATTTTTGATAAAATACTTCCTTTAATGAATGTTGATTTTGTTAGAAATGGAGATTTAACTGTATTACCATTCCCGATAAAATATTTAAGAGAATGGAAAAGAATTAGACATAAAAATATTTGAAAGAGTTTAGAATAACCTGGAATTAATAACTACAATACGCTTTAATGATTTTATAGTTAAAGTAGTACATGGAACTAGTACAGGAATGGTTAAAAATAGGCATTATATAAATTCTTGAATTTTAGTTTTCGTTATTACGCCTATCTTTAAAAGCGCCTGTTAAAATTTGTGCGGATATTGTAGGGTATAATATTCCGAGAACCTATACACTATAATCGCGAGGGGGTAAATCATAATTCACAAATCCAGGTTATTTAAATAATTGAACGATATAAAAAGCACATGGTTTTAAGAGTAAAATCGTTAACTGTGTGCTTTTTCTGCGCTTATTTTATTTTTTGCAGAACTTTGGCCCTTATTCGGCTTTATAGAGTTTTACATTGCTTTTTTATGGTCCTGTAACTATATGTTTGGTAGAATATATATGTGGAAACAGTATGCTGTAAATATTGATGATAGAGATTTAATATTTTATTAAGATGGAAAAGAGGAACAGATGATAAAAAAACTTGCGCACTTGTTTATAGTAGCTATGGGAATAATACTACTGCTAATATACGGTAAATCTATATTGATTCAAGTTATAATTGCATTTTTGCTTTGGTTTGCTACAGTGCAAATAAAAAAAGGCTTTCAGAAAATAAAGCTCTTCGATGTTTTATTACCTAACGCTGTACAATCTATCATAATTGCTTTTGTATTAATTGTTGTAGTTTATTTTGCTATGAATTTAATCATAATGAATTTATCCGAAATAATATCTTCATATAACTCGTATGAAACAAATATATATAATATTGCATCTAAGATAGAAAATTTATTTAAAATCAATCTGGAGAGACAGATGATGACATTGATTAAATCTGTTGATATGAAAAATATTTTCACTCAACTAGCTAATGGATTGTCCAATGTTTTTTCTAATTTTGTCATGGTGCTTATCTATTTGTTATTTATATTCCTTGAATCAAAGAGTGTAACCCTTAAAATAGCAGCACTTTTCCCGGACGAAAAGAAAAGAGTAAACTTTAATAATACTTTAAAGAAAATAGAGGATTCTCTTGCAGGATATTTTCGAGTAAAAACCTTAATGAGCCTATTAACGGGGGTTTTAAGTTTTATTGTATTAAAAATTATAGGCGTTGATGCTCCTATTTTCTGGGCGTTTCTAATATTTTTACTCAACTATATACCAACTATAGGTTCTCTTATAGCCACGGTATTTCCGGCGATCTTTAGCTTACTTCAATTTGGAACTTTTATACAGTTTATAACGATTATTTTAGCTATTGGCGCTATTCAAATGGTAGTAGGTAATTTCATAGAACCAAGAGTGGTAGGTAAAAGTTTAAATGTAAGTCCTATTATTACGATAATAGCTTTAGCTGTATGGGGACAGTTGTGGGGAGTTATAGGGATGTTATTAAGTGTTCCTATTACAGTTATTATGATTATACTATTGTCACAGTTTGAAAGTACACAAAAGATAGCTATTATATTATCTGAAAAAGGCGAGTTGTAATTGATAGAAAAACTAGAAAATATAGTTGGATTTTTGCTACAGTAATTGAAAGCCGGATTAAATAATGAGCGTTGACCTTGCTATTTTAATGGTATTTAGGATAAATGTTTATGTATGAATTGCCCCTTAAGTAATTTTGAAGTATCTTGGGCTGAAGATGTGTAATAATCGTAAAACTACTATATTTATAAAAAAGAATTTATTATTTAAAACGTATACGTAATTTGGAACTAAGTGAAAGGATGATATTTTGACGGAAATTAAATTATTGGATAAAACGTTAGAGCTGATTGATGAAAATGGCACTATAAAAGCGTATGAGCATTTAGTGGCTAATTTAGAAAGCTGTGATGAATGGTCAAGTCAAGTTTATAACTTTTTATATTGCTTAGCAGCGACATCAGGTAAATTTGATGAAGCTATTAATTGGTTAAAAGAAGCTATAATAGATAAGGGGCTTTGGTATCGTCCGGAAGTATTTGAAGACCATGATTTAGACACTATACGTAATCATAGTGAATTTGTATCGTGTGTTGAGATATCTAATAGTAGATATAAAGAAGCATTGAAAAGTACAATCACGAAATTTTCTTGGGGAAATCAGACCAATGATAATCTTTTAGTTGTACTGCACGGAAATCAACAAAACAATGATATCAGTAAAATGTTTTGGGAGGGATTTAATTCGCCAAGCTTTCAGGTTGAGTATCTACAGTCGAGTGAAATTGATTCTTTCCAACTATATAGGTGGAGTGATGACGGTGATGGACCTCTACAATTGACTAATGCGCTAAGTAAAGTTGAAGAAAAATCGTATAATAAAACAGTATTAGCAGGTTTTTCGGCGGGTTGTAATACGATACTGAGGGCAATTAATTCGGGTAATATAAATTGCAATATGGTAATTCTGTTTTCACCATGGATTCCTGTTGTAGAATCAATGTGTGATGAAGTGATTACAGCTCTAAAAGATAAACAGATAGAAGTAGTTGTTATTTGTGGAGAGTTGGACGAAGATTGTATGCCACAATGTAGATTGTTTGATGAGAGAGCTAAGGAATTAGGTTTTGAATATAAGAAAAACTATATAAAAGATATGTCGCATGAATATCCGAATAATCTTGTAGAATTGGTTAACGAATACTTATAGTATGCGTAAGATTGGTAGAGTAATGGATTGTGTGCAAAATGGGAGGAAGATATCTATTTAATAGAAACAAATAAAGGAAAAAAAGCAAGGGTAACAAAAGACCATTTACATACAGTATATATAAAAGGTAAAAAAATAAATCTAACCACAGAAGAAATAATTAAAATATTAAATGCTAATAAAGAGAAAATATATTTACCTAAAATAGAAGTAGAGGAAATAATAAAAAAGTACAATATTAAAATAGAGGATATAATACTATTTAAAATAATAAATACACTAATTAAAAACAGGGTAAATAAAAAGCCAAAACTAAAAGAAGTTGTTTACAAGAAGCCCAAATATGAATACTTAGACAGAAACTATAAGATAGAAACGGACGAATACCCTAAAGAGTACGGACGCGGACATATTCGGAGTTTGCCGAATTATTTATTTACCCTAAAGAGTACAGGTAATAATGAATTAAATAAAAATAATGATAAAATAGCCCCAAACACTCTATCACTCTATCACTCTAAAGAGTACAGGCGAGTACAGGCGAGGACAGGTAAATTAAATAATTATAATAAATTAAACAGAATAAAGATAAACGCTTTACATATAAATAGACTAAAACAATATTACCCTATACTAAAAATAATAATTTCCACTCTATCACTCTATCACTCTAAAGAGTACAGGCGAGTACAGGTGAGTACAGGACAACAAAATACAGACGAACTAACTAACAAAATAAATAGTGAGTATATAAATAAAATAGAAAAAATAGGGGTAGGAAATGCAAGGTGTATAAAGGTAAAAGATAAAGAGAGTAATTACCTGTGTGGGGATGGAATAAGTACACATAATACATACATGAGCGTTCAAAGTGCGGTTGACCTAATAGGCATGGGTGGAAGAGTTTTTGCGTTAGATGCTAAAAATGATTTTAAAAGGATAAAAAATGTAGTTAATGTAAAGACGCTTGATATAGAGGACGCTCATGAGGGTTCGCTTAATCCGTTCACGTTTTTGCCTGAGGTAAGTGCAGCATCATTAATATCGCTTATAGAGATATTAACAGGGGGCATGAGTAAGGAGGAACTTGTGTCTGTTACTCCAATCGTAAAAGATTTCATAACAAGGCTAAAGCGTGACAATAGGTACGTAGACTTAAAAGACCTGGCTGATTATTTGTATTCGAGAAGAGATGAAAATGCAAGAAGCGTAGGAAACAGCTTAATGATGCTTGAGGGCAGTAGATACGGAAAGCTGATGTTCACGAGAAAGGAGAATGTTAAGCCTCTTAAAATAGAAACGAATGAGAGTTTGGTAATTACTCTATTGGGGCTTAATTTTCCTGATGCTAAAAAGCGGGTCGAAAATTATACGGTAGAGGAGAGGATAACTTCTGCGATAATATATTTAATAACGAGTAAATTATCAGGGATATTAAAAGAGGATTCGATAGCACCAACTACCATATTTTGTGACGAGGCTCACCTACTGTTTAGCTCTAACGAACTAACTAACTTAATAGATAAGTTTATGGTAGAGGGCGGGTCGCTTAATGTAGCGCTGGTACTTATAAGTCAAAGTTTAGAGCATTTTCCGAGTAATATAGCCACGTTTTTATCTTCGAAGTTTATGTTTAGAAGCAGTAAAGAGGAAGCGGAGCAGTTTTTAGATAAGTTTAGCATCGGGGATAGTAGTCATCTTAATGTTGAGCATATAGTAAACGGGATTGCGGACTTAGAGGTAGGGCAGTGTTTTATGATAGATAGGAAGAATAGGAGTGGTTTCATTAAGGTGTTAAAAAGGTATGATGGCATAAGTAGTAATCCTATGGAGAAAACCAGATAGTATTGACAGATTAGTTAATATGTGTAGTGTGAGGTAGGGTTATTTTAAGTCGTGGGGTGACTTTTTTTATTTTGAGAGTGGCATTGTTGTTAGCCTTTCAAACGACTGAAATCAACCCATTTTGGTATTGAAAAAACATGAAAAATATGTTATAATATACGTGGGTTTAGACAAGCAATAAGGGTATTGGTAATGGAGAAAAAACAATGAAAAAGAAGTTAATAATAACAGCAATAATACTCACAGTAGTTTTAGGAGCAACAGCCACTTGGTTCACTTTAAAGGACACTGCTGAAAATACTAATGAAAAAGAAGTAGTAGCACAAGAAGAAGTAAATACTGATAACACAGCAAATACACAAGAAGAAAAAGAAGAAGTAATAGAACACAGAGTATTTTTAGAAGAAGAAAGAGAAATGATAGCTAATGCAGATGAGCATAGAGTATTCGTAGAGGAAGAAGAAAAAGAGGAAGAAAAAGAGGAAGAAAAAGAAGAAACAGTTGTAACAGCAAGTGAAACTACTTCATCTAATACTTCTGCAAACAGTGGAACTTCTTATACGAGTAACACTACGAGCAATACTACTTCAAACTCTGGCAATAATACTACTTCTAACACTACAAGCAATAATAATTCAAGCAATAATGGAAACAGTGAAAGTACAAATAATGAAAACAGTGGAGAAGAAACGCATACTCCAGTATGGGTAGTAGATACACCAGCTTGGGATGAGGAAGTAGACAATCCCGACCTGCCTATATATGAGGAAGTGAAAGTACATAGAGTTCACTTAACGGACGGTAGCTATGTAGATTTTGCAACTCATGATGAGGTGTTAGAATTTAAAGGAAATCACTCTGCTGAAGTGGTCTATAATGAAACCTTTTGGGATTACGTTATCGTAGGCTATCAAAAGATGATAGTACATCACGAAGAAGTCGGACACTGGGAATAAGTCAAATAGGTTAAGAATAGGGTAGAGGGGTTAAATCCTCTCTACTTTTCTATTGGGAGGATTTATGAAACATAACTACAACGGTTTTACGGGGGAAGATTTTGATTCGTACCAAATATACCAAATACATAAAGCAGAAAGGTTTGGTTTAACGAGAGAGCAAATAGAGGTCTTTGCATTTCCTAAGATACATGGTGGTATTATGCGCTACGCTATGATAGACCTTATGGCAGGCTACTCCATAGAGCAGATTAAGTTATATGTTAATAAGAAATATACCCCAGACCAAGCACTGGAGATTAGTGTAGGCTTAAACAATGGTCTAACAATAGAGCAAGTTAAAACGTATGCTGACCCCGATTTATCTTGGAGAGGAATGGAGAGAAAAAGACTGTATTTATTAAAGGAAAATGGGTTAGGGTAGATGTTAAACACAATTAACGCTGGAAAAATCAAAACATAAAAACCCCCCCATTTCCCAACGTTTACAGCCAATAAAATAAGAAATAAAAATTTATTTAGTTATTGATTTATGGGGGAGTGGGGAGAAAAAAAGACTTAAACTATTCGGAGAATAATATATGAACTACAACTATAACGGATATACAGGAGAAGATTTTACAGAAAAGCAGTTAGGTCAAATAGAGTGGGATGAGGCACCAGGATTATCCGTTGAACAGATAGAAGTCTTTGCACACCCTTACTACTGTTGGGAACAGATGGGCGAACTTGCAAGGGGGTTTTACTGCGGATTAACAATAGAGCAAGTTAAATTCTACGCCAATAAAAATTTTGCGGAGGCTCAAATGTGTGAAATAAGGCTTGGCTTTTATATGGGCTTAACACTGGAGCAAGTACAGACATACGCCGACCCAGACTTGTCTTGGAGAGAGATGGAGATAAGAAGGCTTAAGTTATTAGAGGAGTGTAAAGAGATGAAATACAATTACAATGGATATACAGAAGAAGCTTTTAACGAGAGGCAACAACGTGAGATACGGCACTTGCATGATTTAACGAATTAAACTTTGATTTTGTGTGGGGTTTTGTATTGGAGGATTTTAAATGGGAAGTTTTATTGCGGAACAGTTAGAACAGTTGTGAGCATAAAATTTTAGTATTATTTTAGTGGGGGTAGTAATGGTAGAGTTAATTGGTAGCGAATCAAAGATAAAGCAGGCACGCAAGATTAGAAATACGTTTATAGATGCTTATGAGAAGTACAAGCGATTTCAATTAAGTCGGGAGGATGAAAATAAAACATATATCTCAGATGGGAAGTGGTATCATCTTTCCTCGCGCATGGAAGTTGCGTGGGAGTATATAAGACCGTTAATTGCACAGATAGATGTGGAGTTGTTTTGGGATTTTATCCGTTGTATAGAAAATAAATATAATCCCAAAATCTGTGCCATACATGAGGAGGGAAACCGTGAAGATGAGGACTACCACAAGATTTATACATTGTGTGTAAAGAGGCAACAAGAGGTGGATGAGTGGGTGTCTAATTATGTAAAAAGCCGGCTAGAATATCCCCTCGCCGAATATTGGATAAAGGAGGGGTTTAGTTGGGAGTAATTTCTACATATATGAAAGATATAGATACGCCTTAGTTAGAAAGAAAAAGTTATCGTAAAAATAAAATAAGGAGAAAAAACATATGACAAAAACAAAGAAGAAAATAGCGGTATATATGTTAGTAATGGCACTTATCATAAGTGCTTTTTCATTTATACCAAACAATGTAAATGCAGATACTGTTATGGTAACTAATACAAGTAACACAGATTTGCATTACATAGCAGAGGGTACTACAGGGGGATATACTAACAGTAGATATGGTTTCTTAGGTAGATTTTCTGATGGTACTATCCCTATGTACTGCGTAAATCCGCTGGTAGATTTTGTGGACGGTGAAAAGACCATATATCCAATAAGGGATTACTTTACGGGTCTGTCTGCAGATGACGTAACATATGTAGCGCTTGGAGTAGACTACATACATACCACATATGGAACAGGTGATGCAGGAGCAGAATATGCACAGTATTTCATCTGGCAAGCATTTGATAATAAGCTACACTATGGCTTATCTTCTTTTGTGATTGATAGTGGTACAAATGCTGCTAATGTGCCAGTTGTGTATCAGGAGGCTTGTAACTATGCTAATGCCAATATGGGTGACTACACAGGTTCCGGTTTGGTATATGCTTCAAACGGGCAAGAGGTTGCAAGCTTTGATGTAACGCCAATACCTAAAAATGGAATAGTAAAACTGAAAAAAGAAACAGCAAATGATACCTCGCTTACATCAGTATGCCCTGAAAACTACTCACTTGCGGGAGCAAAATATGGAGTGTATTCAGATGCAGGACTTACAACACTTGTAGGCACACTTACAACAGATGCAAACGGGGATAGTAATGAGATAGAACTTGAACAGGGTACTTACTATGTAAAAGAGATAGAAGCACCTAATGGCTACTCACTTAGTCCTATAACGCATACTGTAAACGTAGTTGCTGAAAACACTACTACCGTTAATGCTGCTGATAGACCTATGTTCGACCCATTCGACTTTACTCTTACAAAGGTAGCAGAAGATGGTGCTGACCCTAACCTATCATTAGAGGGTGCAGAGTATACAATCAAATACTACAAAGAATTGACAGACGATGTTACGGGTTTAACTCCATTTAGAACTTGGGTGTATGCAACTACTACACTCCCAGATGGTAATGTGGGATTTAATGCAGACAACCCAACTCACAAGATTGGTGGAGATGACCTTTTCTATGATGAGAGCGGAGAACCTGTAGGACTTCATGGTACATACACCATAGAGGAAACAAAAGCACCAGCCGGATTTGCAGTAACTGAGGGTATAATCTCAATACAACAGATAGACAGCGATAATCACGGACAGGCAGTAAATGTATTAAAAGACGTAACAGACATAGAAAGAGAGCAAACCGTATCTATAACTATACAAAAGATAGATGCAGAAACTGGACAGCCAGTAGCGCAAGGTTACGGTTCTTTAGAGGGTGCTACTTTTACAGTGGAAAAGCTAAACCTCTTTGGTGAAAACACTGAAATTGACGGCAGCCCATTTGCTACAGATGTAAACGGGCAAATAGTCATAGCAGGACTTGAACCTGCAATGTATATAGTAAGAGAGGCTAACGCACCTAAAGGATACATAATAAACACTAAGGAAGAACAGATACTTGCAAAGATAAATGAACCTAATACAGCTAACTTTAACTATACTGTTACTTATGAGGAACAGCCAACAACAGTTGAGATAGTTAAAACAGCAAAAGATGAACTCGGAGTAAAGTCAAATCTTGCAGGAGCAACTTTGCAGGTTATAGCCTCTGACGGAACAGTTATAGAACAGTGGGTATCAACAGAAGATGCAAAAGTCTTTAAAGGACTTGCAGTAGGTACGTATACCGTTCATGAAGTACAAGCCCCATCTGGCTATGAACTCTTAGAAGAAGATGTGACCTTTGAAGTTACTGATAGCGCTGATGCTGTAAACGTTGAAGTAGAAAATAAACTGCTTGAACCAAAGCTTAAGACCACAGCAAGAGATGCTACTGATAATGATAACACTATCTTTGCAGGGGAAAACCAAACCATAGTAGATACTGTTCATTATGAAAACCTTGTCGTAGGAAATGAATACGATGTAAAAGGTATCTTAATGGATAAGGCTACAGAAGAACCTATCCTTGTGGGCGGTGAAGAAGTAACAGCTGAAACTACATTTACAGCAGAAACGGCAGTTGGCAGTGTAGAACTTGAATTTACGTTTTATGCAAGCACGCTAAAAGGTAAAACTATAGTAGTGTTTGAAAGAGCGTATAGAGAGGGCGTTGAAGTAGTAGTCCATGCTGACATAACAGATGAAGCACAGACTATCTATGTGCCAGAGATAAAAACAACGGCTACAATAGATGGAGAAAAGTCTATAGCACCAACAGATGAAGATATCACCATAACAGATACCGTATCATACACTAACCTCATAGTAGGAAAAGAGTATGTTGTAAACGGTAAACTTATGGATAAGAACACTGAAAAAGAGTTCTTGGTTGATGGAAAGCCTATAACAGCAGAAACTACATTTACTGCAGAAAAGACTGACGGAGAAATCGAACTTGAATTTACCTTTAGCGGTAAAGGAATAGAAAGAGCATCAATAGTAGTCTTTGAAGATATGTATAAGGACGGAGTATTATTTGCGACGCATTCAGATATAACTGATGTAGGACAGACGGTTATAATAGACCATAAAATCCTTGAAGTTAGAATTGCAAAAGCAGATAAGGCTAACGTAAACCATTTCCTTAAAGGTGCAGAAATAACTATCTTTGACAAAGACGGAAAAGTAGTTAAGGACGTATTTGGAAATGACTGCATAGGAGAAACAGACGAAAACGGACAAATAATCTTTATGGTTAGAAATAACCCTGAGGGTAAATACTATGCACAGGAAACAAAAGCACCAAACGGATATCATCTAAACCCTAATAAGTTTATGATAGAGGCAAAAGATGATTCAAGTATGGATAACGAGATAATCGATGTTCAGATACTTGATGAAGCAGTTGTCATTCAAACAGGAGATTATACCAATGTTGGTATCTTTGTAGGTGCATTAGCACTTGCAGGAGTAGGAATAGCACTTGTGCTTTTCCTGCGCAAGAGAAATAAGAAATAAGACGTAATAATAAAGGGGGAAGTAGAAAAAACTATTTCCCCTTTTTATTGTGTATAAGAAAATAGCCTTTAACGGGTGAAAAAATACATATATAAAGATTTTACTTGACATCTATTAATATATGTTTATTATTAAAAATAAGAGAACCCCTGCTTCAGTGGGGAGTAAAAAATAAGAGAGCCTCTTCTTTAGTGAGGAGTAAAAAATGCTTAATACACAACATTAAAATAATGACTTATAAGTGTACCGCTGACCGATAGGTGGGATATAAATGGTCGGGTTGAAAATGTATTTTTAATGAGCATCTACTGGAGTAGGTGTTTTTTTATGTGGGGATGAATATGCAAAAATAGGCTATAGTCCTATAAAACATAGAATTAAGTTCTAACGGACTTTTATATTGCAGTAATGGATTACCTAAAACGCATAAAACTCGCTTAAATACGAAAATAAAGCCTAACAAGGGCGTTTAAACGTAGCAGGATGGTAGTAAAGGCAACTCGTAAGGCTCATAACCTTAAGATGAGGGTTCGATTCCCTCTCCTGCAACCAATATTATATCACAGGAGATTAAAAAGATGAAACACAATTACAATGGCTTTACAGAAGCTGATTTTAACGAGAGGCAAGGATATCAAATACATCGTGCCGAAAAAGGGGTTCTGCTATAATGGTCTACATTATTCCGAAATATGCACCTTCGTTCCAATGAAAATATATTGTGTTGCAATATGCAATACAATAGTATATAATATGGCTAAAGGAAGGTGGGTATTATGGCAATAGCAAAAACAGCAACTGTAAATGTTAGAATACAAGAAAATATAAAGAAACAGGCTGAAGATATCCTTGAGATGATAGGTATTCCAAGAGCAACTGCTGTAGATATGTTTTACAGGCAGATTATATTAAATAAAGGGATTCCATTTTCACTTACAATACCTAAAAATTCACCAATTCTTGAAGATATGAATGAGAAAGATTTTAACCTTATGATGGTAAATGGTTATTCACAGGCACTTCAAGGTGGTTCATATAATATTGATGGTGTATTTGATGAACTGGATAAAGATTTGTAATGGGTGAATACAAGGTAAAAATTACAAATCAAGCAAAGGAGCAACTTCGTTTAATAAAAAATTACATTTCTTTAGGAATTAAGAAGCCGGAAACAGCAAAGAAAATGTTAGCCTTGCTAAGGGAAAATATGAAGAAGTTGTCGTTTATGCCCAGTAGAGTCAAGTGTATTGATGAGCAGCCTTGGGGCGAATTAGGTTTCAGAAAAATAAGAGTAAAAAATTACTATATTTACTTTTGGGTTGAAGAAGAAGCAAAGACTGTTCACATCATTTCTGTTGTTTACACAAGAATGGATAAAGAAAGACAACTGAAAGAAATAGAAATCCCTTAAAATCAATGGTAATTTAAGGGGCAATAGAAAGATTAATGGAAAGCATCTACTAATTATAGTAGGTGCTTTTAATTGTTTGGACTAATATCCATAGTTCCTAACGTTGTTATGGGGGGGTAAGTGCGTTAAGTGGTGCAGTATATGAGAGTTATAGGACAAAAAGTGTTGATGAAACCGATATAACTATTGTTAATTCAATAGGCATAGCGGTTTTAAGTTTTCAAAAAAAGATAAAGTGTGGACAAAAGTGCTGATAAAAGCTGGTAATCCATCGAAATCTCTAAGTACGGAATGTAGTATATCTGCTCAGATTTGCAGGCTTAAATATATTTCGGTACTAATTAGTGTAAATAGATGTTTGGTATATGTGAAATTGGTTTTGTATATAATTGCATAATAATATAAATAAAATAATGCAAAGTGTATACATAGGCTAAAATAAGGAGACAATCAATGAAACAATCAAATCATCTAAAAAACTATATAAGTTACTGCTCAAAGGAAAAAACACTCAGTTCTAAAACGATAAAAGCATATATGATTGACATTAATCAGTTTATGGAGTTCTTAAATTGTAATAATAAGGTACATATTGAAGAAGCTACTAAATTAGATATAAAAAACTATATTCACAGTCTGCAAGATAATTATAAGATTAAATCTGTAAAACGAAAAGTAGCATCTTTAAAAGCTTTTTATAACTATTTGGTGTACGAAGAAGTTATTGAAGTTTCTCCATTTCAGCGTTTAAAACTTAGACTGAAAGAACCTTTCAAATTGCCGACCGTATTGTCACCTGATGAAATTAGTAGCATACTATCAAGTTTAAATGATGAATATATAAAAAGTAATCTATCTAGTGATTACAAAAGTTATGCTGCTTTAAGAAACAAGGTTGTAATTGAACTATTACTAAATACTGGTCTACGTGTATCAGAATTATGCAGTTTAAAGGTTAACGATGTTTCTCTTGATACAAAGTATATTAAAGTTAATGGTAAGGGAAAGAAACAACGCCAAATTTATATAGTAGCCTATAATTTAATTGAACAACTAAAAGAACTGAACCGCTACTATTACAGTATTGACAATCATCGAACCTACTTTTTTATAAATAAAAGACATAACCGGTTATCCGAACAATCTGTAAGGAATACCTTATATAAACATGCCTCTAATATAGATAAAAACGTTACTCCCCATATATTGAGGCATACATTTGCGACCATTTTATTGGAAGAGGGTGTTGACATCGTAAACATTCAACATCTACTTGGGCATCACTCAATAGTGGTAACTCAAATTTATACACACGTTAATATGAAAAAGCAGAAGGAACTACTGATAGATAAACTCCCAATAAGTCAACTTAGCATTAGTAATGAAGGATAATAATGAATTATGAATAGTTGATTGAGGAGATTTTTATGAAATATAT
>PDWI01000304.1_pt1 | contig 79442 bp, 65 predicted proteins | sample 1430891 | NCBI WGS metagenome assembly PDWI01 (sample SAMN01162508, study PRJNA174530) | Oral metagenome, whole genome shotgun sequencing project. | biome: Marine environment; feature: Marine mammal; material: Swab sample of the gingival sulcus; isolation source: swab sample of gingival sulcus... | reverse complement strand
CCCGGCCCAGTTGCCGAACTGGTGACCGCCATAGCACATGGCAAAAGGGATCATACCGGGCAGGATATCGTTGCCGGAGAAAAGAGAAGAGAACAGCTCAGTTGCGCATGAGCCGTTGTCCAGATCCAGCAGTGCTGCTGCTTCAGGCGAGCAGGCGATAAGTTGCGGTTTACTCACTGAGGTTGGCAGCACCCTTGAGTAGCAGGCATTATATACCTGCCGGCTATGGTTGCTGGAATCGGGGTCGGCCGGCAGATGGTGAACGAATCTGTTATCAAAGCGGAGTGAAGAGAGTTGCATAGTCATATTTTAACAGAATAGCAGGGTGATTCTGGCTGAAAAAAACAGAACTCCTTGCTCCGCCACGGCAGCCTCCAGCTATATAGAGCAGCGCGATGATAACTGGAGCCAGTCTGCCGAGATTCATCTCTTTTCCAGATTGCAGAGGCTGCGGGAGCGGTGAAGGTAATATTGCCGGCTATTCTTCCTGAACGGACTGCAGGTACTTATAGAGATCAGAATCCGCGGAAAGAACAAGCGAGGAGTTTTTACCAATGACCCGTTTGTAGCTCTCCAGAGTCTGCTGAAAGGCGTAGAAATCGGGGTCAAGAGAGTAGGCGGCGCCATAGATATTGGTCGCCTCCGCATCCGCCTTACCTCTGATTTCAAGGGCCTCCTTGTTGGCGTTGGAGGTGATCTCCTGCAGGGTACGTTCAACTTTCCCCAGAATCTTTGCCTTTTCGCCTTCACCCAGCGAGCGTTTTTCGGCGGCAATCCGTTTCCGCTCGGAGATCATACGATCATAGACTTTCAACCGTACCGATTCAATATAGTTGACTCGCTTGATCATTACATCAATAAGCTCTATGCCGTACTGGGGGGTTACCTTTGCTGCAATTTCGCGGATCTGTTTTGTTATCTTGTCACGGCCGTTTTCTGGCTTGACGCCAATCGTTGCCTGTGAGGTGCTGGCGGACATGGTATCGGTTGACCAGTCGGAACTGCGGATAATCTCAATCAGGTCATTTTTGTTGACCATGTCCCGTACCGTACCGTCAATAATATCACTGAGCAGCGATTGCGCCCGCTGCTGGTTATGGACCGCCTGCAGGAATTTCAGCGCATCAGAGATTCGCCAGCGGGCGGTGGTATCGAGATAGATATAGGTTTTGTCATTGGTCGGGATCTGGTTCGGATCGCCGTCCCATACCAGGATCTTTTTGTCAAACAGCTGAATCTTCTGAATAAAAGGCATCTTGAGATGGGCACCCGCGCTGGTAACCGGGTCTCCCACCGGTCTGCCAAACTGGGTGATAACTGCCTGCCTGCCCTCTTCCAGAATAAAAAAGCCGTCATAAATCATAATGATAGCCGCAATAATCAGGGCGACAATGGAAAATTGTCCAAACTGTTTCATTGTTTTCTCCTTATTGTATCGCCTTGACCGCATCTCTGTTCAGGTTGAGCAGAGGAATCGGGTTTTGCTGGTTTTTATCAATGACGTAAATATCTTTTACGCCTGGTAATACCTGTTTCATTGTCTCCAGATACATCCGTTGGCGGGTCACCTTCGGGGCACCTTTATAGGCCTTGAGAATATCACGAAACCGCTGGCTCTTTCCCTTTGCTTCATTGATACGGGTTGCCTTGTAGCCGTAGGCCTCTTCGACAATTTTTTTGGCGCTGCCGCGGGCCTTTGGAATAACGCGGTTATATTCGGCCTGCGCCTCGTTGACCAGCCGTTTCATATCCTGATCTGCCTCGTTGACTTCGTTAAAGGCCGGTTTGACCGGATCGGGCGGGTTTATATCCTTGAACTGCACGGTTCCGATCTGTACACCGCTGCGGTTCTCCGGGAAGAGCCCGTCCAGCATCTGCTGCAGCTCCTCCTTGACGGCGGCGGCGAGCAGATCACGGTTACTGAGAACATAGTCAAAATCCATATTGCCGATAATCCTTCTGGTCACACTCTCCGACATATCACGGATCGCCTGCTGCACATTTGCCACCTTAAACAGCCAGGAGTAGGGATCACCCACCCGGTACTGTACAATCCAGGCGACGTTGATAACGTTTTTATCGGCGGTTATCATCAGCGACTCCATATCATAATCGCGCTTGCTTGTCCGGCTGTTGCGGGAGCCGCTGCCAAAACCAAACTCCTCCTTGCGGATGCGTTCAACATCCACCTTATAGAGTTTGTCGATATACGGCAGTTTTAGGTGAAGTCCGGAAGGGGTGGTCCGGGAGTATTTGCCGAGGCGGAGAATAACCCCGACCTCACTGGGCGCGATCCTGAAAAATGAGGTGGAAATACCGACGAGTAGCGCGACTACAACAAGCACGGAGAGTATTTTTCCAAACGCGATACCGGGGGAAGGCGGTTCTCCGGATACGGGCGGTCTGGGTGAAGCAGGCTTTTTCTCTTCGGAGAAAAAATCCTGAATCTTATCCAGCAGCTGGGCGATAAAATCCTCCGGATTCTGGGGTTTTTTCTTTCCCCAGGGCGGCTGTTTATTCTGGTCAGGCATAGGGAGTCTCCCTGTAAAAATTCTGTGTTATCCTTGTGGGTTTTGTTTGGCAATAGAGAAAATAGTCCACCGTTACAGGTAGAAAATCTTTCTCAACAGTAATATTTCATCCACCCGAATGCAATCTATTTCGGAAAAAGAACAGCAGCGGCAAAGAGTGTAGGGGCGAAGGGGGGAGAGCCCCGCCGGCTCGGAAAGATACCGGCGGGAAGGTACTTCTGCGTATTCAGGGATAACTACTCCAGCTTGCTGATCGGGATAATTGCCCCGAACTTCTCCTTGAGCCCGGAAAGCGCCTGTTTCTGGGTTTCAAGAATGGTGAAAAACTTATCCGGAATATTCTCTTCCTTGCGATATGCGTCTGCCTGCAGGTCGATGCGGGCAATAATCTTGTCAACGTAGATCGCAAACTGCATATCGTAGATCTCCCTTGAGTAGTCCTTGTTGATCTGCATAAAAAGCTTGCGCAGGTCTTCATAGCGGGGGAGAACGCCGACCGGAGTCTCTATGCCGGTAACATCGCCATGTACATAGAGATCAAGCCAGCCAAGCCATACCCGTACATCCCTTTTTTCCCCAAGCAGTCCGGAGCCGGTGCCGCCGCGGCTCTCATGGGTAAGAAAATAGTTAAGCCCTGCCATTATCGGCCTGGTTGTATCGGTGAATTTGGCCGAGTTAAAGAATGTGAACTGGGCGTTCATATAGTCGGCAAGGGAGCCGGGAATAAACGGCGCGTTAGCCCATGGCTGGCGGTTGACTCCCGTAGCGCCCACTTCCGTTGCCGTTGCCCTGGAGACAATTGTTGCCCCGATAACAACACCCTCATCAGCATTGGCGGCGACCCGTACCGGCGGCATGGTATCGCTGTCCCGTCCGGAATAGGTGATAACCTTTACCGGCACGCCCGCCGGGTCCTGCGTCAGTTCATGATTATTGTTGGCAATGGCGGCGGCCCTTAAGGTGCAGCGCGCGTTTTTATGCGACAGTGGAATCGGTTTACCATCGGCATCAACCTTGCCCTCGTGCCATTCACCCTGAAAATTGACCCCCTCTTTGGGTGATTCCTCGCCGTTGCCCACCCAATGCGGGACGCCGTCCTTCACCAGCACATTGGACCAGATCACTTCGGTACCGTCGCCGCGCAGACAATCCATCAGGTAGGGATCGCCCTCTCTGTTCACATCCTCAAGGATGCCGAAAATCCCGTTTTCGGGGTTGATCGCCCGCAGAACACCGTCTTTATCAATCCAGAACTGGGCAAGATCATCACCGATAAAATCGCTGCCGACCATCGCCGTTGTCGTCTTGCCGCAGCCGGAAGGAGCGCCACCGGCAAAGAAGGTCTTGCGGCCGCCGGGCCCGGTCAGACCGGTGATAAACATATGTTCGGAGAGCTGTTCCTCCAGCTTGTAATAGGTGGCGTAATCGACACTGAAACGGTGATTCCCCTTTTTCAGCAACAGGGTGTTGCCGGCGTAGGTGCAGTAGGTGGAATAGGTGGTAAACCAGCTCCGGTCCATAAAGATCCGTGCTTTTGGAATATTGGCTGAAGTGTTTTCCCCCTCACTGTGGAGGTTGGTAAAGAAGATGCCGCCGGTGCGTTTTACCTCCGCATCAAAATCGGCAAAGCAGTTGCGGTAGAGTATCTCCGCCGAATGGAGAACGTAGGCGGAAGAGGATATCTCAACTGCCGGGATGGAGGCCTCTGCCCCCACCGGCCCACGGCTGTAGAAGCCGACAACCATGGTCATGCCTTCCATGATTCCCGGCATGTTGCTCTTTATATATTCTTTGGCCTCCTGACGGGGAATGGCTTTTGCCAGCGAATTCATGCTGTCATCTTCGTTAACGATGTAAAACGTCTGTTTTACCAGTCTAGCCTGGTCTTCGGGAAGGTCATAGTGGACAGTGTGCCCGTCTTTTACCAGTTTCTGTTCCTCTTTTTTGGCAATGGCGTATTCGCGGATCTTTTGTAAATCTTCCGGTGAGCCGGTATTGATAAATACGCTGTCGGGCCGGCATAGCACAATGGCATTGGCGATTTTCAGCAGTACCTCTTCTGTTGTTATTTTCGCTATCCTGTCAAGATTTTCCTGGTCAAGTTTGGCATTAAAAATCTCTTGAGCCTTCTCTATCTCCTTGACTCCACCAGTGGCTTCGAGGATATCTTCCCCGTTTTTCAGCTTCAGCATTGCTTTTTCTCCTGTTAGTCATCAATAAGAAAGGCCTATAGTTGACAACAGATATAGACCTGAATAACCCGAAAAGGTTTGTATTGTAGGGGGTTTTTACAGGCAGGTCAAGGAGAAAAACTGAAGAGAAGTATCTAAAAAAATGATATATAAAAAAAGACAGAAACACAGTATGATAAGTGGTTCTGGGTGGGGCGGAAGAGTTTTCTGCCCCACCCGGATATTGGACTATAGCCAAGGATTATTGAACGGCGTTGACCCATGCGGGGATAACGCCGATATTCACGCCAAAAGCCGGCAACACTACCAGATAGGTAAGCACCACTGTCAGCAGGATACCGATAATATTAAGGCCGATACCACTTTTCACCATCTGTGGGATGGTAACATAGCCGGAGCCGAAAACAATGGCGTTTGGCGGTGTCGCCACCGGCAGCATAAAGGCGCAGGAAGAGGCGATTGCGGCCGGTACGATCAGCAGCAGCGGGTTCTGCCCCAGACCGATGGCAACGGCGGAGAGGATCGGCATAATCATCGCTGAAGTCGCGGTATTGGAGGTAAGTTCGGTCAAGAAAATGATAAGGGTGGTTACCGCAAGGACGACAATGATGATTGGCGCCGCATCAAGCAGGCTCACCTGGCTGCCGATCCATTCAGCAAGCTTGGTATGTTTAAAGCCTGCCGCCATTGACAGACCGCCGCCAAAGAGGATAAGCACACCCCACGGCATCTTTTGTGCCCAGTGCCAGTTCATAACAAAGGTGTTTTTCTTCAGATTGATGGGAATAAGAAACAGCAGCAGGGCGCCGGTCATCGCGATGGCGGCATCAGTGACCAGTTTTGGGTCCGGAAAGAAAAAGCCCAGTTTCTTTCTGAAAATCCAGCCGATGGCGGTAACGGCAAAAACCAGGGCTGTCCATTTCTCGCCGGTATTCATCGGCCCCATTCTTTTGAGTTCTTCATCTATCAGCTCACGTCCACCTGGAACTTTTTTCAACTTCATCGGATTGGCAATCTTGATTAGCCAGAGCCAGCAGATGGGCAGAAAAAAGGCGACCAGCGGTACGCCAACCATCATCCAGTTGGCAAAGGTGATTTCATAGCCATAAGTTTTTTGCAGATAGCCGGCAAGAACGGTATTGGGAGGGGTGCCGATCAGGGTGGCAATACCACCGATGGAGGCCGCATAGGCGATGCCGAGCATCAGGTTCAGACCGAAATTGAAGTTTTCCGGCGAAAAGTCGATTTTTTTATCCAGCCCCTCTTTTTTGCCTTCGGCGACAACATGGGCAATGATTGCCAGCCCGATGGGCATCATCATGACCGTTGTCGCCGTATTGGAGACAAAGGCGGAGAGGGCGGCGGTGGCAACCATAAAACCGAAGATAAGGCGGCTGGGGGAAAAGCCCACCAGCTTGACAATATTCATTGCGATCCGCCGGTGCAGATTCCAGCGCTGCATGGCAAGGGCAATAATAAAACCGCCCATAAAGAGAAAGATGAGATGGGAGGCATAGGGTGATGTCGCCTTTTTGGTATGCATGATTCCCAACAGCGGGAAAAGCGCGATGGGGAGCAGGGAGGTGGCCGGAATGGGGATCGCTTCACTCATCCACCAGGTGGCCATTAAAATTGCAACTGCGGCCATCTTCTGGGCAGCCGGTGTCATTCCTTCCGGCAGCGGGATGGCAAGCATTATCAGAAAAAGGATCGGGCCGAGTACCAGCCCTGTCTTCTGGCGGAGGCTGTACTCCTTGGGGTCTCCCTCGTCAACACCGCCGGGGCCGGTCTTCAGGCGATCGATATGTTCTGCCGGTGCTGATTCCATCTCGTCGGCAAGAGAGACATCTCTCTCCTGCTCTTCTTCGTTCATGCCCTGCTGGTGAATGAAATGGCGGGCCATGCTTTGCGGCCGAAAGAAGACCAGCGCCTTGGTCTCTTCATGTATCCGCCATAGACGATCCCAGAAACGTATCACTTGTTCCATAAGCAAACCTCCTGTATTGAATTATGGGCGCGGCGATAGATTACGGATATTCACGTCCGCCCGGTTGCAGGGAATGGAGAGCGTAATATTTCCCCATTATTATCCCTTTTTTGAAAAGATATACCTGTTGTAGTTATCTCTTCATTGCACCGTCTCTTTTTTGGCAGCCAATTACTGGGCAACTGTTATCAGGCGGGCGTTTGCAGGGTCTCCTGCCTGATTACCGGATGGTGGATGATGGCCTCTTTTATCCTGGCGACAAATTCCTTGCGTCTGGCAGGTAGCCACCCCAGGGATGATACAATATTATTACCGTAATTTCCCCAGTAAAAGGTGTTAAAGTTCACGTTCTCCAGCAGGTATTTCTCCTCTTCAAGAAGCTGTAATGGCGTTGCCTGAACAAACGTGCCGCATTGTGTCTGCTGTTCCAGCAGCGTGCCTGGCTGGATGGTCAGTACCATTGGAGCGATCTCTTCGGGTTTGAGAATGTTTAGCAGGCTGGTAGTGGCGGTGATATGCTCGCGGGAGTGCTCTCTGCCGCCAAGACCCAGGATAAAGGATGTCAGCACCCCCATTCCTGCTTCTCTGGCTCTGGTTGCGCCTGCAATGGCCTGTTCTCGAGTAAGCCCCTTCTGGATAAGGTTCAGTATATTCGGATCACCGGATTCCAGACCGGTATAGAGCTTGGTAAGCCCCGCTTCCCGCAGCCGTTTGAGTTCTGCCACCGACTTGCGGCGTATATCATTGTAGCCGGCATACATCGCAATCTTTTCGACTTCCGGGAAACGCGCTGTAACTCTGTGTAAGATCCTGAGGATATGTCCATTTTCCAATGCCAGCACATTACCGTCAATCAGGAAGAATGATTTGACACAGGGGAAGGTATTTCGGGCGTTATCAATATCTTTGTAAACCTCCTCAATATCCCGGATGCCGAACTGCTTGTCATCGAACATGGCGCAGAACGTGCATCTGTTATGGGTGCAGCCGAAGGTGGTCTGGATCAGCAGGCTGTCAGCCTCCATCCAGGGCCGATAGACCTTTCCCTTATAGCGCATATATAACCCGGTAATGATGGAAGGTGGATATCAACTCATTTTATTATAACCTGAATTGTTGTTTTCCGCGCTCTTTTTTAAACATTACTGGAAACAACCGACTATCAGTATCTCTTTCAGGAGTAATTTATCGTAGGCAGAGTGGTAACCGATATGGCTCTCTGAACCAGTCATGGGGGGTGGCAGGTGTTACGGTGTCTGTTGTTGTGTGTTCAGCTTTTCTGCCGGCAGCATAGGAAAAGCATCATCAGGCCGGCGGCGTTTTCCTGTAATATAGTACTGAAAAATCCTCACTGCCGCCGTGATATTCCCTTCTTGCCGTCTCGGTGAATTTCGTCTCAAATTCGGGGAAGAAGCGGTCTCCTTCCACGTCGCGGTGCAACAGGGTGAGCTGCAGGCTGTCCACCTTATCAATGGCCTGAGTAAAGATTTTCTCGCCGCCGATAATAAAAACCTTATCCGCTTCTTTACAGAGGGAAAAGGCCTCCTCCCATGAGTGGGCAATCTCTGCTCCGGCCGCCTGGTAGTCTCTGTTTGCGGTAAGAACAATATGGCGCCTGCCGGCAAGCAGTCCCGGCAGCGATTCAAAGGTGCCTCTGCCCATAATCATCGGGCAGCCCATGGTCGTTTCCTTGAAAAGCTGCAGGTCTTCAGGGATATGCCATGGCAAGGTGTTGTTTCTGCCGATGGTGCGGTTTCTGGCCATTGCCGCTATAACTGTCTTTTCCATATATCCTGAGTTGTTCTTTCTACCTGTCAGGGAGTCAGGCCATAAGCTCTTTTCATTTATTCGCTGGTGTGTGGCTTGTCAACTGCCACAAGTCCCCTGAGCGATTTTTGTTGCTTTTCCAGTCATTGAGATTCATTATAGTTCATAAATCCAAAATCATAAATCCAAAATCATAAATCTAAAATCATAAATCCAAAATCATAAATCAAAGGATTTCCCATGAAGATCATCTGTCCCCATTGTAACATCAGCGGTAAGGCTGCCGACTCTCTTGCCGGGCGGGAAGTGAGTTGTCCAAAGTGCGGACAAAGGTTTATTGCCGCAGATAGCGACATTGCTCCTGGCCAGAGAGAAACTGTCGATGAACGGCCTGCGGCCGCGGCCGCAGACGGTGGCAGGGAGGAGAGAGCTGACAGCATCCTTGTTCCTGTTGATCAGCCGGATTTTACGATAGCAGATATTCTTCGTGAGGTATGGCAGTTTGGCCGCGATCGCCGTTTTGCCCTTGTCTGCCGGGTGGGAACTGTGCTGGTAGTGATCGTGACAGTGGTGATAAACAGATTGATTGATGGTAACAATGGGCCATTGATCAGGCTGCTGAGAGGGATGGATCTGCCGCCGGGCGCGCTGGTTGCCTGTGGAGTGCTGCTCACCATTATCTCGATGGGAGTCAGCAGTAATGCCCAGGCCGGGCTGCCCTATCTCAGTGTTCGTCAGAGCCTTGGCAAAAGAGTCGGGATAAAGACCTGTTTTCGAGGGTTTGATGCAAGGTATTTTCTGTCGATCTTTATTGCCGGAGTTCTCAAGACGGTGCTGATTATCTTGGGAATGCTGGCTATTTTTCCCGGTATCTATCTAAGTGTGGCCTATCTGTTTGCGATGCCGCTGATTATTGATCGCGGGCTCAGATCGTGGCAGGCGCTGGAGCTGTCGCGACAGGCGGTGACAAAGGCGTGGTTTCGGGTTTTTGGGGCCTATCTTATTCTGACCGGTTTGCCTGCGCTTATCTCTATTATCCTCTGTTCCAGGCTTTTCGCGGTGGTTGTGCCACAGCTTGTCCAGTTTAAAGGGGCGTTTAGTTTTAGCGATATTATCGCCTTTCTCTCCGCAAATATTTATCCCTTTCTTCTCTATGGCCTGCCGACTATTTTGCTCTGGCTTTTTATGTTGCCTTATTTTTGGGCCATCTATGGTGTATTGTACGATAAACTTTTTATCTTATCAAAAGATGCACGGCAGGAGGGGATAAGATGAATATGCTTCCGCTTGAACTTTACTGGCTGATTATCGGTGTGCTGCTGCTTCTGCTGGAGCTGGGGCTGCCTGGTTTTGTCCTCTTCTTCTTTGGCGTTGGAGCACTGGTTGTGTCTGCCGCACTCTGGCTGCTGCCGGAAGGGAGTATGCCCATTGTCTGGCAGCTTGGTCTTTTTCTGGTTGTTTCCCTGCTGTCGCTCGTAACCCTTCGCGGCGTGATTCTGCGCAGGTTTTTCGCTCCGCCGGCAGTGGACAGAGAAGCGCAGAAAGGGCAGGAGAAGGAGGATATTATCCATGCGAAACCCGGAGAGAAAGCGGTAGTCAGTCAGACCATCTATCCGCCCGCGGAGGGACAGCTGAAGTTTGCCGGCACTTTCTGGCGGGCGACTGCCGATGAAGTTCTGGAGGCGGGAGAGGTTGTTGCGGTGGTGAGTCAGCATGATCTGGTCATCCATGTAAAAAAATGGGAGGCATAGCTGACAGGGCTGCTCTGGTCTATTGCTGCCCATTATTGAAAATATATTTAAATATTATGAAAAAAGGAGAGAAGAGATGACCCCCGGTATTGTTGCGTTACTTGTTATTATTGCCTTTGTTGTTGTTCTACTGCTGAAAACGGCGGTGGTGGTGCCGCAACGTTCTGCCTATGTGGTTGAACGGCTCGGAAAATACCGCGTAACCCTTGAGGCCGGTTTTCATATTTTACTGCCGTTTCTTGACCGGGTCGCCTATAAAAGAAGTTTAAAGGAAGAACCCATTGATATCCCTGCACAGACCTGTATTACCGCCGATAACGTTACCCTTGAAGTTGACGGTATTCTCTATCTGCAGGTCATTGATCCGAAAAAATCCGCCTACGGGATTGATAATTTCCATTTTGCCGCATCACAGCTGGCACAGACCAGTCTGCGTTCCGCCATCGGCAAGATCTCGCTTGATAACACCTTTGAGGCGAGAGAGAATCTCAACGGTCAGGTGGTGATGGCCCTGGACGAGGCCGCCGAAAACTGGGGGGTTAAGGTGTTGCGTTATGAGATAAAGGATATTCAGCCGCCGCGGACGGTGCTTGAAGCGATGGAGAAACAGATGAAGGCGGAGCGGGAGAAACGGGCCGAGATCGCCCGCTCGGAAGGAGAGAAGCAGGCGATTCTCAACCGTGCGGAAGGGGATCGGGGCGAGGCGATCTTCCTCTCTGAGGGGGAAAAGGCAAAGCGCATCAACGAAGCAGAAGGAAAGGCACAGGAGATTCTGATGGTGGCAGAGGCCACAGCGCAGGGCATTCGCAAGGTGGCAGAGGCCCTTGCCGCCCCGGGGGGAATGGAGGCGGCCAGCTTGGAGGTGGCAAAGAGCTATGTTGGTGAGTTTGGCAAGCTGGCAAAAGAGAATAATACCATGATTATTCCCGGCAATGTGAGTGATATCAGTTCAATGGTGGCATCGGCGATGGCAACCATGCAGCATGTAAAAAGCGGGGAAGGCAAAGGGCTCAACTCCTGATGGGGAGTGATTCGCCTTCCGGGCAGCGTCTCTGGCCGATTTTTCTGCTGATGCTGCTCACCTCGCTGATGATTGCCGGCAGTTTTGTGGTGGGGGCGGCGATAACCGACGGTCTGGAGCCGGCCCTGCTGACGCTGGTGCGGTTCCTGTTGGCGGTGGCACTGTTTGCACCGTGGATAGGACTGCGCTTCGGCATAAAACGTGCTCTCTGCTGCTCCTGGCCGCTTTTCTGGCGGTGCGGAGTGGTCAGCTTCTGCCTGGTCGCCTTTTTTATTGGCATGTTTTACGCGCTGCGTTTTACCACGGCACTGAATACCAGCGTTATCTATACCCTGGTACCGGCAATGTCGGCGCTGCTCTCTTATCTGCTGGTAAAAGAGCGGCTGTCTGCCCGCTTTATTGCCGCGCTGGTTATCGGCCTGCTGGGGGCGGTATGGGTGATCTTTCGCGGTCAGCTGTCGCTGCTATGGACCCTGCAGTGGGGCTATGGTGATATGGTGTTTGCCGGTGCCTGCCTTATTATGGCGTTTTATACACCGCTGTTAAAATTCTTCTATCGCGGCAGTGAGGAGATGGAGGAGGTTACTTACTGGATTCTGGTCTCTGGCGGGCTATGGCTGGCCCTCTATGTCGGCGGGCGCAGTCTGTATGACGGTAAATCTGTTACCGCCCTGGCTGATTTTCTGGCTGTTCCCCCTTATGTCTGGGCGGGAATTATTTATCTTGCTGTTTTTTCAACTATAATATCTTTTTATCTTACCCAGATCGCCATCCCGCTCCTCGGGCCAACCAGGGTTATTGCGTTCTCTTACTCTTACCCTGCGCTGGTGCTGGTGATTGACTTCTGTCTTGGTCATGGCTTACCGCAGGCGAGTGTTTTCCCCGGGGTGGCGGTTATCTGTCTGTCAATGGTGCTCCTGATCTGGTAGAGGTTTACAGTCCGCGATCCGGGCACGGAACAGCATTGATTGCAGACGGCAAATGGCCGCCCGGCAATTTATGGCGGTAAAAGAAAAAATGTTTCTATCTGAAGTGGCAGGGCCGGGAATTAGGGTTATAGCTTGTATCCGTTCTGAGTTGAAGTTGCAATACAGAAGAACACTGTGATTGTTTTCCGGGGGCAAATGATAACTGAAGCCAGAGGGTTATGGTTGTCTACGGGAACAACTCTCCCTCACTGCGAAAGACCCTGTCAAGCCCTTGTCTGGAAAAAACAATCTGCCACAGCTGATTTTTTCGGGCTCTGAAACTGGCTGCGGAGACAAGCAGATAATATACCCACATACGAAAAAAACGCTCATCATACCTGTCTTTTATCTGATGGTAATTGGCAATAAAATTTTTATACCATACCATAAGGGTGGAATCATAATAGAGCCCGAAGTTATGCCAGTCTTCAATTATAAAACGTTTTTCCGCTGCCCTGGCGATCTGCGCGGCGGAAGGTATCATGGAATGGGGAAAAATATAGGTGCCGATCCAGGGGTCAGAAGCTGTGAGCGAACTGTTACTGCCAATGGTATGCAATAAAAACAACCCGCTGTTGTCCAATACCTGGTACACCTTATCCATGAACCACCGATAGTTTCGCCAGCCTACATGTTCCAGCATACCTATGGAGACGACTCGGTCATACTTGCCGTCTATCTGTCGATAATCGACAAGTTCCACGGTAACATCAAGTCCTTTGCACACCTTTCTGGCATAATCTGCCTGTTCTTTCGATACGGTTATCCCGGTTATTCTTGCACCGTAATTTTGGGCAGCATATCTGGCAAATCCTCCCCACCCACAGCCAATATCCAGAACCTTCATTCCCGGTTTCAGATCAATCTTCCGGCAGATCAGATCCAGTTTTTTTGTCTGGGCCTGTTCCAGACTTTTCGCCTTGTACCAGTAGGCGCAGGAATAATTGAGACCTGTGTCAAGCATAATGGAAAATAAATCGTTTCCCAGATCATAATGATGCCTGCCAATGATAAACGCTCTTGTTTTCCTTTGTACCTGATTCCGGATACTGACCAGATAATTTTTTATGTTCTTCCATGCACGTTTGGCTCCCATATAGGTTACTTTTTCATCTGCTCCGGCTCTCAGCAACCGATAAAACAACTGGTCCAGGGCCTTGCAATCCCACCAGCCATCCATATACGCCTCCCCCAGTCCCAGAGAGCCCTGAGTTGCGACACGTTTATAGAATAACGGATTGTGTATCCGAATATCCCAGGGCCTTTTTCCGTCTGTCTGGATATCCAGAGACGCCATCAGCTCATGGATGAATTGTTTTGTTTGTTTATTCTGCATGGTAGCCCTCCCCGGAAGAAACATTTCTGTTTATCCAAAACCCGGTTCGAAGACAGGGAACTGTATCCCGATTCCGGGTTTCATCTCCTGTTGTGGCTGGAGGCTAACCGGATCCAGCCATATTAATTAGGAGTATACAACAATTGTTGATTGAACTAAACATTAAAGATCAATGGGGAGCGGGAGCGGCAAACCTGCCTGTTGACCGGGGTCGGACTCCGCTCAGATACGAACCATTGCGGAAGATAATTCTTTACTGGTCAACGAGGCGCCAAGCCAGGTAGATCTGAACAGTCATAAAACTCAAAAGAGCCGACAGATCTCTGGCTTATCTGCGGCTCTATCCGGATGTATCCGGGCAGAGCCGGATACGTTTCACAGAGATAGACTGACAGGGAAATAGTTATTTTTTCTCTTCAAGATGGAGGTAGAGATCACCTCTTTTCCCATCCAGTTCACTGGTATGTCCCCTGCCGCGGATACGCAGTCGCTGCCCGTCCCTGCTCGCTGGAGGAATGGTTATATTGAGGAGTTCATAACCGTCTTTGGCATGATCGTTGACGATACGGACACTGAGCTTTTTGCCCTTTTTCAACTCTGCCCTGGTAAGCGGTGTGGTATAGACAATATCCAGTTCCCCCCGCTGGTAGCATCTTCTGCCCGGCCGGTTTTTCTGCATAAATCCCTGAGCTGATCTTCTTCTGCCTGCCCCCCCGCCTCTGGAAAAACCGGTGCTGCCCCTTTTATTCCATGTCTTACCAATCACCGCTGCCACCGAGAACAGGTACCTTTGCAGTGGCTCGGTAAGGGCAGAAACGACATCCCTGCCGCGAGCGACCAGGCCATCTGCTCTGGTAACGGGGTGATTTTTCAGGGTATGCCGCAGCCGCGTGATAAAAGGTGCTCTGGCTGTGGCCCGCGGATCTGCTGTTTTCGCTTTGCTGGTGTCGTCCTGCCGGGGCGAATTCTGATTATGCTGCGGATGTTGCCGGGAGGTTTTTGCCGTCCCCGTCCAGTTGGTAAAATTGGTAAAGGGGCTTTTTTTATGGTTCGCCAGATCAAATTCCCGCCGTTTTGCGCTGTCGCCCAACACCTTGTAGGCCTCGACAATCTCCTTGAACCGTGCCTCTGCCGACGTATTGCCCGCATTGCGATCCGGGTGATAGCGCTTTGCCAGCTCGCGGTATTTTCTGCGGATCTCCTCCTGGGTACAATTGGCAGTAAGTTCGAGAATGGTATAGTAGTCAGGCATCTTACTCCTCCATCTTGTCAAGTCGATAACGCAAGGTGGCCCTGGAGAGCCCCAGCAGCCGGGCCGCCTTTGACACATTATGCCCGGCCTCCTCCATTGCATGACGGATATAGGCCTGCTCCAGCGCTTCCAGCCCCACCCGGTGTTTGCGCAGCAGCAGTTCAATAATCTGGGTGATACCCATCTGGTCAAGCGGTCTGGCGCTGCCGGCATCACTGAGGATAACATGGCGGGTGGTGATTCTCTCGCCCTTGCTGAGGATCATCGCCCGCTCCAGCACATTACGCAGCTCGCGGATATTGCCCTTCCAGGGGTGGGCTGCAAACAGCTCCAGTACCTTGTCGGAGAGCTGGGGCGGGCGGCGGCCAAAGGTCTGGGAGAATTCCTGGATAAAGTAGTTGCATAGAGGCTCAATATCATCTCTTCGTTCCCGCAGTGGCGGGATATGGATCGGGAAGACGCTTATCCGGTAGTAAAGATCTTCACGGAAGCTCTTCTCTTCCACCATCTCCTCCAGGTTCTTGTTGGTGGCGGCGATAATACGGATATCGGTGGGGATAGTTCTGCTGCCGCCAAGCCGTTCAATACTCTTCTGCTCCAGCACCCGCAGCAGTTTTGCCTGTACATCAAGCTCCATATCGCCAATCTCATCAAGAAAGAGGGTGCCGCCGGCCGCCTGCTCAAACTTGCCCTTTTTCATCTGGCTGGCGCCGGTAAAGGCTCCCTTCTCATAACCGAACAGCTCCGCTTCCAGCAGCGAGGAAGGGATGGCGGCGCAGTTTACCGGCAGAAAAGGGTGTTCTGCCCGTGCGCTGTTTAAGTGGGTCGCCCGGCTCAGCAACTCCTTGCCGGTACCGGACTCCCCCCGCAACAGTACGGTAGTATCGGTGGGCGCCACCTCACCGGCCAGGCGCAGTATTTCACAGATCTCGCTGGAGTTGCCAACGATATTGTCGAAAGTATATTTGCCGGCGATCTCCTGGCGAAGATAGCGCACCTCGTTGGTAAGCCGCGAGATCTGTAGCGCCTTTTTCACGCAGGAGCGCAATTTATCCTCGGTAAAGGGTTTGGTCACATAGTCGAAGGCGCCCTGGTGGATAGCCTCTACTGCGTTATCAATGGAGCCAAAGGCGGTAATAACAATGACCGGTATCTCAGGGTGGCTCTCCTTGATCTGGGCGAGTAGCTGCATGCCGCCAAGTCTGGGCAGTTTAAGGTCGGTGATAACCATCTGGATGGTTTCGCTGGTAAAGATATCCAGCGCCGTTTTGCCGTCTTCCGCCTCAAAAATGGTGAGATGCAGATCGGAGAGGAGCATCTTTATCACCTCCCGCATACGGCTCTCATCTTCTACCAGTAGTAAATTGGACATACTTTCCCTTCTGTTTACACCGCTTCCCGTGCCGCCGTGTTTTTCAGGATGCAGGGGAAAAAGAGGGTAAAGGTCGTACCGCCCCCCTCCTCGCTGTCAATCTCCATATAGCCTCGGTGCAGTTTGACCAGCTGGGAGACAATGGAGAGCCCCAGACCGATTCCATCACTGCGAAAGGAGATAAAGGGGTCAAAAATCTTGTCGAGCTGCTCTGTTGTCATGCCGCACCCGTTATCGGCGATGGTAATAATAAGCCAGTCGCGGGCAACAGTAAAGGGGTTACGGGTGGAGATGAAGCGTTTATCGTTTTTTGAGGTATCGCTCTTTTTCATCTCCGGTTCTTTTTCCGAGCGGATGGTGATGGCGACCTCCCCACCTCCCGGCATCGCGGTAAAGGCGTTGAGCAGGATATTCATCAAGATCTGGCGCAGCTGGCCGGGGTCGGCCTCCATCAGCGGCAGTTGCGGCGTGAAATGACGATGGATGGTATAGCCCTCCTGCCGGTAGCGCTCCTCTATGGCACTCAAGGTCTCTTCAAAAACTTCGGCCACATTGGTCTCCACCAGTACCGGCGTTGCCGGCCGGGCAAAATCAAGAAAGGCCTTCAGCGTCGTATCAAGCCGCATCACCTCGTCCATGATAAAGCTGGCCGCTTTTTCCCGCATCTCCCAGGGCCGCTGCCGGTCAAGAACAACCTGGGTGGAGCCGAGGATAATCCCCAGCGGGTTTTTTATCTCATGGGCGATACCGGCGGTCATCTTGCCCACCGCGGCGAGCTTTTCCTTTTCCTGCAGCTCCGCATAGGTGGTTTTCAGCTCAATCAGACTTTTCTGCAGGGAAACCGCCATCTTGTTAAAGGAACGGGCAAGGGCCCTGGCAATATCCGGTTCGTCAATTACCACCCGGTGCTCCAGATCGCCGATACCGATCCGATCAATCCCCTGCTGCAGCCTGAGCAAGGGTCGCATAATACTCTTGGACAGCAGATAGCTGAGGATGGCCGCCAGTATAATCGCCGCGATAACGAAACTTACGGTAAGTTTTCTGATAAGCTGGAGCTGCTCAATATAGTTATTGGTGGCAAAGACAAGGATAATGGTTTCACCAGTGTCTTCCAGCTGTCGGCTAAAGGCGAAATACTGCCTGCCATCAATATGGACGGTGCCCGCCTGCTGCCCTCTTTGCTGCAGGATATCTCTGCCTTTGGCGATAAAGGGGTGTTCTTCGGGCCCTGTCTTCTCACCTGCTCTCTTGTCTGCCCTGTAGATGGTAAACAGGATATCCGTCTTCTTCTGCATCTCCTGGAGCAGTCGCATCCGGTTCTGCGCGCTGGATGAGAACGTTCGGTAGCGCAGCTCCAGCTGCCGGGCGGTACTGGCAGCATACTGCGTCATCTGCTCCTGTATTGCCATTGATGCCTGACGATAGCCGATATAGCCGGTGGCAGGAACAAAAATCACCGTAATCAGGATCATCGCAACAAAGATCCTGAACTGAAAAGAGGTGAGATATGTGGGAAGTGAAGTCATGGCCTGTACTGTACCTGTTGACAAGATTTATGATTTTAGATTTTAGATTTGTGATTTTAGATTTGTGATTTTGAACTCCTGTCTGTTTTCTGCCCCCTTTGCGGTTTGCTGTAAAATTGTGTATACTGGCAAATTATGTTTGATTTTGCAATGTTTCTGTCCGTCTGTTTCGGGCAGTGGAGTCACTGGAAAGAGGGTTTTCCACAATTTTACAGAGGAGTTTATCTATCCATGAAACGACGTAGAGTTGCCATTGCCGTATTGTCCTGTTTTGCTGTTGCTGCGACCTCCTTTACCACCATGGCCGTGGCGGCGGATCAGACCTTTATCACTATTGGCACCGGTGGGGTCACCGGTGTGTACTATCCGATGGGGGGCGCAATCTGCCGGCTGGTGAACAAAAAGAAGAGTGAGACCGGTATCCGCTGCTCTGTGGAGAGCACCGGTGGCACCAAGTATAATCTGAACTCAATTGCCGCAGGTGAGCTTGATATGGGGGTGGCTCAGTCTGATGGCCAGAACTTTGCCTATAACGGCACCAATAATTTTAAAAACGCCGGTCCTAATAAGGAGCTGCGCTCTCTCTTTTCTCTTTATCCGGAGGTGTTTACCGTTGTAGCGAGAAAGGATTCGGGTATAACCAACTATACCCAGCTGAAGGGTAAGCGTTTTAATATTGGCGCTCCCGGTTCCGGTACCCGTGGCAATGTCGATATGCTCAACAGCTTTTTGGGCTGGAGCGCAGATGTCTTCTCTCTTGCTTCCGAGCTGAAATCGGCGGAACAGCCTTCTGCGATGTGCGATAACAAGATTGATGCGATGTCCTTTACCGTCGGGCAGCCCAACGGTACCATCAAAGAGGCGACCACTGCCTGTGATGCGGTGGTTGTCAGTGTCAATGGGCCGGAAGTAGAGAAGATGATCGAAAAATATCCGTACTATGCCAAGGCGGTTATTCCCGGCGGCATGTACCGCGGCACTGACTCTGATACCGAGAGTTTTGGCGTTATGGCGACGATTGTGACCACCACCAAACTGCCGGATACGGTCGCTTATGAAGTGGTTAAGGCGGTTTTTGAGAATTTTGATAAATTCAAGAAGATGCACCCCGCTCTGGCAAGTCTGAAAAAAGAGGAGATGATCAAGAATGGTCTTACCGCTCCGCTGCATCCGGGTGCAGTAAAATATTATAAGGAAGTGGGGTTGATGAAGTAAGCTGTAACCCTCATCTTTATTGAAATGTCAACGAAAAAGCGTTCTGCCGGCGAGTGTCCGGCAGAACGCTTTTTTCAATTTTATAGATGAGAAACTTGACAAACTCTCTCTGTTATTCTAATCAGAGAGAGTAAAAATGAAGCGCTGTTCATTTTTTATGGATAGTTTCCCGATGTTAAATTTTTTTTGCGAGGTGGGAGATGGCAACAAAAGAGGAACTGGAAGATCTGTATGACGACTGTCAGGAGACCCCCGATTATGTCAAGGTTGCCCTTGGCGCGCTGGAGATTGGCGATAAGGAATGGGCGGAAGAGCTCTTTGACGAGGGTGCCGATTGGGCGGCAACGGCACAGGATTTCCTGGCGCTGTCTGAGGGGGCAAGGAAGATTCTGGAAGATGACGCAAAATCTGCCGAATACTTTGAGCAGGCCAAGGGTGCATGCAGGAGCGCCGATGATATGATTGCTCTTGCCGAGGCCTGTGCTACGGCCGGTGATAAAGATACGGCAAAAGATCTGTTTCAGGGTGCGGCGGAGAAAGTGCAGCAGGCTGCGCAGTTTCTGGCTCTAGCCCAGAAGGTGAATGACGCGCTGGGCGATAAGGATCTTGCCGCGGAGATCAGTGCCAAAGGGAAGTCCCAATGTAAGACCCCTGCCGATTTTGCCGAGCTTGCCAGGGGACTTGCCAGGGATTTCGGCGATGTAGCACAGGCGCAGGAGGTGCTGGGTTCCGCGGTTGAGGTATGCAAGACCGGCGATGATTTTGCAGCGGTTGCGGCAATTGCGGCAGAGCTTTTCCCGGAGAGCGATCTTGGCGGTGAACTGTTCAGGAACGCCGAAGAGAAGATCTCCTCCGGCCTTGATATGGCCGGTCTGGCAAAGGCGGCAATAAGTACTCTGGGAGATAAGGAGTATGGCAAGGCCCTGTTTGCCAAGGCGCAGTCGATGATGAAAAGTGGCGATGAGCTGACCAAACTGGCCGCTTTTGTTCAGGAGAGCCTGGATGACAAGCCGCTGGTCGCTGGCATCTATCAACAGGCGGCGGGCTATGAGAAAGATGCTGGCAAGATCGTTGGTGTTGCCACCAAGATGGCGGAAGAGCTTGGTGATAGCGAGGGCGCGGTTGAGGTGCTGCGTCAGGCGGAGAGCGCGGTTAAAAATAATGCTGAATTCGATAAGGTTGCCGATGCCATCCTCAAATATGCCGCCGATGAGAAATGGAAAGAGGAGATCGCGCTACAGAAGAGCAAACGGGCCGAGAACGGTAAGCTCTATGAAGAGTTTATCAAGAAAGAGAGTGATGCGGTGAGCGCCGCCGCCCTGCGCAAGCTGGCCAGGGAGGTGATGGCGGCAACCGGCGATCACCCTTACGCCCGTAAGCTGCTGATAAAATCAGAGGCGATGACCAGCTACTTTGGCGAGTGCATGGAGTTTGCGACCTGTATCGCCACCGATCTTGGTGACAAGGAGTGGGCTGGCAGGATTTATGACGAGCTGCTTGACAAGGCTGACAGTTTTGTCTCCAAAAAGAACGTGGCGCTGGCGGTAAAAGAGCAGATCGGTGATGACGAGAAGGTGAAGATGATCTTCTCCGGCTTGCAGGCTGAGGCGGAGAGTGCCGGTGATTTTCTGAAGATTGGTACCTCTGTCCATAACATACTGGGCGATGCCGGCTGGACCCGTTCTCTCTATCAATCGGCACAGACCTATTGCAGGGATAACTTCTGCCTGCTGACCGTGGCTGGCAAGATACTGCAGGATCTGGGCGACACCAGTTGGGCAAAGGAGATCTATCTGCAGGTTGCGGCGGTATGTCACCACCGTTTTATGGCGGAGCATCTCTTTGCCGTTGTGGAACAGCAGTGTGGAGACAGTGAAGTGGCGAAAGAATTGCATAAGGTGGTTGCCGCCAATCTTACCCAGGCCGCGGATCAGCTCTATCTTGCCGAAAGCGTTATCGACCGTTTTGCCGATACCTCCTGGGGAGAGAGCCTCTACAGTAAGGCGGCTTCGGCATCAGATGCGGAGAGCGTCCGTTTTGACATCTCCGCCAGCAAGAAGGCGCGGCTGGTCTGAGATCGGCAGAGGAGGTCGTATTTCCGGCGGGCAGATGCGGCTCTCTGGGGCTTGCAAAAATGAAGGTTGATTTTTGCCGGGTGTCGGGTATAGTGCTGCCACAGTTGGAGAATTTTGTCTTTTTTGCGCCCGTGGCTCAGCTGGATAGAGCAACGGCCTTCTAAGCCGTGGGTCGCAGGTTCGAATCCTGCCGGGCGTACCAGTATAATATGCAAACACCCATCTGGATACTCCTCCAGATGGGTGTTTGTGCTTGTTGTTGAACCGGGGCTTGTTGCAGTAACGGCTGGCAACGGTTCTGCGGCCTCTTTTTCGCTGCTGTTTGGGCGAATGGCCCATGGATGGCTCTCTTTGTCAGAGGGTTGCTACTGATATATCAAGGAAGAATCTTCAGAGAACTGGTCGAAGATGACAGAAAACTATGGCAAGACAGGGTTCTCAGGTCAATTTTGGTCGGTTGAATTTTCTCGAAAGAGATTGACTGACCAGAGTAGAACTATTCCACAAATATATCAGAGAGGACGTAATGGCAAATGTTATTGTCGAGGCAAAGGCGAAAAATAGCGAGTTTCAGGTCAACACCCATACGGATAACTGGCAGAGAGAGCCTGTGATAGCCACCTTGAGTGATGGTGGTTTCGTTGTTATCTGGCAGTCGTATGGGCAGGATGGTTCTGGCTCGGGAGTTTATGGTCAGCGCTATAACCGCAGCGGGGTAAAGTCTGGCGCCGAGTTTCAGATCAACAGCCATATCGCAGGTGATCAGGGCAGCGCTGCTGTAGCGGCACTGTCAGATGGCGGTTTTGTCGTTATCTGGCCATCCAAGGCAGGACATGTCTCTGATTTCGAGGTCTATGGTCAGCGCTATGACAGCAGGGGCGCAAAGTCCGGCGCCGAGTTTATGGTTACCCGCTACGGGTATGACGGTCAGGGCGCCCCCTCTGTGGCAGCCTTAAGTGATGGCGGTTTTGTCGTTACCTGGCTGCCTTTTGCCGAGGATGGCAGTGAGAGTGGTGTTCATGGTCAGCGCTATAACAGCCGCGGAGAAAAGACTGGCGGGGAGTTTCAGATCAGCAGTTATACCAGGGATTATCAGGATAACACCGCAATAACCGCGTTGACAGGCGGTGGTTTTGTCGTTACCTGGACATCTTTTGGTCAGGATGGTGCCGAGGGAGGGATCTATGGCCAGCGCTATGATAGCGGTGGCGCAAAGTCCGGCGCCGAGTTTCGGATCAACAGCCATACAAATGGAGATCAGGACAGATCCTCAATAACGGCACTGTCAGATGGCGGTTTTGTTGTCACCTGGACATCTTTTGGCCAGGATGGCTCCGGGTCTGGGATCTATGGTCAGCGTTACGACCGCAACGGCATAAAATCCGGCGCAGAATTCCGGATAAATAGTCATACGGCAGGCAGGCAGAATAATCCTTCTGTAACGGCGCTCGCTGATGGTGGTTTTGTTGTTGTCTGGGAATCCAAAGGTCAGGATGGTTCCGGGTATGGCATTTATGGCCAGCGTTACAATAGCGGCGGTGTAGCTTCCGGTGGCGAGTTTCAGGTAAACAGCTATACAGAGAGTTCGCAGGATCTTCCCGCCGTAACGGCGCTCGCTGATGGCGGTTTTGTTGTTGTCTGGGAGTCTTATGGTCAGGATGGTTCCGGTTGGGGGATTTATGGTCAGCGTTACAGTGTCGATGGCGCCGGGCAGACTCCTGAAGAAGAGTCGGCAATTCTTGGTACCGCTGGAGATGACAGGCTGTATGGGACAAATAGTATCGATCTGATAAAGGGCCTTGCTGGTGATGATCTGATCAGCGGCGGCAATGGCAGCGATACGCTTCAAGGCGGAGCCGATAACGATACCGTTTATGGCGGTAATGGTGATGACCTTGCTGCTGGTGGTACTGGCAAGGATCGCCTGTTTGGTAATAGTGGCAATGATACCCTCTCTGGTGGTGATGGTAATGACTATCTGACGGGAGGGCAGGGCCGCGACCTGCTTGTTGGTGGTGCTGGTGATGACTTGCTTTTTGGCGGAGCTGATACTGATACCCTTGCTGGCGGTGCCGGCAGGGATCGTCTTTCAGGGGATAACGGCGCTGATGTTATTGCCGGTGACGCTGGCAATGATACCCTCTCTGGTGGTAATGGCAATGATCTGCTTGCCGGTGGCGCTGGTATGGATCGCCTGTTTGGCAACAGTGGCGATGATACCCTTGTTGGTGGTGCTGGCAATGACTATCTGGCCGGATATCAGGGCAATGATCTGCTCAGTGGCGGAGAGGGTAATGATACCCTCTACGGTAATGGAGGCAGGGATATTTTCGTTCTTGAGGGCAATTTTGCCGGTGAGATTGATACCATCGCTGATTTCACCAGCGGTAAAGACCGTATTCAGTTAAGTGGCGAGGTGTTTGCAAGGCTTGGCGATGAGGTTCCAACTGCGAATCTTTTTGCCGCCAACGCCACCGGCAGCGCGGTGGATGCTGATGACCGTATTCTCTATAATACCAAGAGTGGTGCGCTTCTCTATGACGCTGATGGTAGTGGTAACGGGGCAGCAGTTCAATTTGCCACCTTACGTAACAGGGCAGATCTGCAGGCGACTGACTTTCTGGTTGCATAGATCTCCGCGATAGAATAGCGGCAGCGATAGGGGAGGAGCAGATTCTGTTCCTCCCTTTCTGGTTTGGAGTTATCGGTATCTGCAGGCAGTTTGCCACAATAATGGTAAGAGGAGTGGATATTATGAGCGATAACAATTTTCGGCCCAATATTATCCTTACCGGCTTTATGGGGTGCGGCAAGACAACGGTCGGCAGGTTGTTGGCAGCGGAGCTTGGTCGCGCGTTTATCGATACCGATCACCATATTACCCGACAACAGGGGCTTTCCGTCGCACAGATTTTTGCTGTGCGGGGGGAAAATGCCTTTCGTCGGCTGGAAAGACGGCTGGCGGTAGAGTTGGCGGTACCGCGAAGCCTGGTTATTGCCACTGGCGGCAGGATGTTACTTGATCCCGTTAATGCCGGGTTATTGGCACGGGGAGGGACTATCCTCTCTCTTATTGCCGCACCTGCAGAGATTCTGCGCCGGCTCAAGGCGGACAGGAAGCATCCGCGCCCACTGCTTGACGGGGATTTGTCGGCAAGTCGGATAGAGAAATTGCTGGAGGAGCGCCGTGCCGGTTATGCCTCTTTTCCGCAGATAAAAACAGATGGCAGAAAGCCTGCAGAAATTGTCAGGGAGATATTGCAGGTGGTCGTTGATAGCGCTTTATCTCCGGGAGAGGAGCTATAGAGCTCATATTGATTAAAAAATTCCGATAAACCAGCATGCTGTACCATATAGCCTCCAGCCATAACAAAGAATGAAACCCGGAACTTCGGGATACTAACGTCTGCTTGTAAACCGCGTTCCGGATAAACCAGCATGGCTGGATCAGATAGTTTCCGGCTATAGCAAAGAATGAAACCCGGAACTCCGGAATACTATTGTCTGTCTTTGCACGATGTTTGGGTAAAAAAGAGTTGAAAAGATCAGGAGATTATGATAGGGTGAGCTTGTGTTAGTTTGCTCTAATATAGATTCATATATTTGTATATTATTAGGCAGGCTGAATTTATTCATTCTACAAAGTGAGGGAGGGTGTAATGGCGGATTTCAAAGTGGGTGCAATACAGAGAAATGATGAGGAAAAGCGGTTTAGAGGTAAGCCTGTATTTGATTTCGGTGATATTGACCTGGAAGAGGGTAGTATAATCTTTGGCACCAATGGTAATGATACTCTATATGGTAAAAACGGTAACGATATAATAAAAGGTTTTGCCGGAGATGATCTGATTAGCGGCGGTAACGGCAACGATATCCTTGACGGCGGTGCTGGTAACGATACTGTTTATGGTAATAACGGTGATGATCTTGTTACTGGTGGTGCTGGTGAGGATCGCCTCTTTGGCAACGGCGGCAATGATCTCCTTTCCGGCGGTGACGATAATGACTATGTGGCCGGGGGGCAGGGCAACGACACACTTAATGGTGGTACTGGCGATGACACTCTTTTTGGTGGAGCTGACGCCGATACCCTTATTGGCGGCGATGGCATGGATCTTCTTTTAGGAGATAACGGTGCTGATGTCGTTATCGGTGGAGCTGGCGATGATACTCTCTCCGGTGGTAATGGCGATGATGTGCTGAATGGCGGTGTCGGTATGGATTACCTGTCTGGCAACAGCGGCAATGATACCCTTTTTGGTGGTGCTGCTGATGATACCCTTGTTGGTGGTGCCGGCGATGATATGCTTGATGGTGGTGCCGGTATGGACAACTTGTTTGGCAATAACGGTAATGATACCCTCTCCGGTGGCAATGGTGATGATATGCTTGCTGGCGGCATCGGCATGGATCACCTCCATGGTAACGACGGCGATGATAACATGAGTGGTGGCCTCGGCGATGATATGCTTGATGGCGGTGCCGGTGTGGATCGTATGTTCGGTAACAGTGGCAATGATACCCTCTCTGGCGATGCTGGTAATGACTATCTGGCTGGGGGACAAGGTAACGACTCCGTTGCTGGCGGTACCGGCGATGACTCGCTTTTTGGAGGTGCTGATGATGATACTCTTGCTGGTGGCTCTGGTATGGATCATCTTGCAGGAGACAACGGTGCTGATGTTATTACCGGTGACGCTGGCAATGATACCCTCTCCGGTGGTAATGGTGATGATCTGCTTCTTGGTGGTGCCGACATGGATCGCCTGTTTGGTAACAGCGGCAATGATTCACTTTTTGGCGGTGATGGTGATGACTATCTGGCCGGATATCAGGGCAATGATCTGCTTAATGGCGGAGAGGGTAATGACACTCTCTATGGCAATGGAGGCAGAGATATCTTCGTTCTTAAAGGTAATTTTGCCGGTGAAATTCTCAACAATGGAGAGATTGATACCATTGGTGATTTTGTCAGCGGCAAGGATCATATCCAGTTAAGTGGTCAAGTGTTTGCAGAGCTTGGTGATGCGTTTCTGGATGCGGATCTCTTTGCCGCCAACGCCACCGGCAGCGCGGTAGATGCCGATGACCGTATCCTCTATAATACCAAGAGCGGTGCGTTGCTCTACGACGCTGATGGCAGTGGTGATGGAGCGGCAGTTCAGTTCGCCACCTTAAGTAACAAGGCGGAGTTACAGGCGACTGACTTTCTGGTTGGGTAGATCTTCTGGCGTAGTATAAACGGCATTAATAAGGGGGGGCAGGATTCTGCTCCTCCCTTTCTGTTTGTCTTGGTGTTCTTCTGTAGAAATTGGTACGCAGTCAAAGGTGTTATAGCTGGCAGCCTTGTTTTTACTGTACGTTGCCGGGTCTGTTCAGTGTGGAGTTACAGCATCCTTGCCAGCTGTCTTTCGATAAAGGCGACGCTGATTGGCAGGCCATCGTAGCTGAGAATGGACTCAATTTTTTCCGGAGTAACCCCTGTCTCCTTGACCAGTAGGGTTTTCATCTGGGCTTCCCTGTTCTGCTCGATAAGAAATATCCGTCTGTGATCCTTGATAAAATTATAAACCTCCTGCCGGAACGGAAACCCGCGCAGCCGCATGGTATTCATTCGTATTCCCTTGGCGGCAAAGCGGCCGACCGCTTCATAGGTGGCATGGGTAGAGGTACCGAAAAAGAGTACGCCAAGCTGGTTTTCCGGGTCGCGAAAGGCGCTGTGTGGTTCAGGCGTCAGCTCTTTCGCTGTCTCCCATTTACGCTGTAGTCGCTGTATGTTCTCTTCGTATATTACTGGATCTTCACTATAGTTGATAGATTCTTCACCGGAATCGCAAGTAAAATAGCTGCCGAGCAGAGGGTGAGTGCCAGGCAGGGTTCGGGAGCAGATGCCGTCGCCGTCTTCTGCCAGATAGCGTCCCCAGCGCTTTCGCCGCTCTACCAGCTGTTCGGCGGTTATCGTCTGTCGATGATGGTCGTGCGGCTGATCGTTATTCCACTGCAGCGGGTCGCAGACATGGCTGTTTATGCCCAGATCAAGATCACTCATCACCAGCACTGGTGTCTGCAGGTGCTCTGCCAGCTCAAAGGCTCGGGCGGTCATGGTAAAACACTCTGTCGGATTGCAGGGAAAAAGCAGGAGATGTCTGGTATCGCCGTGGCTGGCGTAGGCGGCGGTGAGGATATCTGATTGCTGGCTGCGGCTGGGTATCCCGTTGTTGCTGGGCCCTGAGCGCTGGACATCAACCACCACTACCGGAATTTCCGCGAAATAGCCAAATCCCAGAAATTCTCCAATAAGAGAGAGGCCCGGTCCTGAGGTCGCGGTGAATGCGCGTGCCCCATTCCAGGCGGCGCCTATCACCATACCCATCGCTGCCAGTTCATTTTCGGTTTCGATACTGGCAAACCCATTGTTCTGATTAAACTTTTTGCAATAATTGGTAAATGACTCCATCACCGAGGTGGACGGCGCCAGCGGGTACCAGCTGGCGACTGTGGCACCGCCGTAGAGCGCGCCAAGACCGGTGGCGGAGTTACCATCGATGATAACGGCGTCTCTGGTGGCTCTGCTCTTTGCTATGGAGAGCAGGCAGGCCTTGGCAGGGTAATTTGTCCTGGCATAGTCATAGCCCAGTCTGATGGCGGCAATATCCTGCCTGATGATTTGTGGCTTTTCGGCAGAATCTTCGGTGATCGAATCAAGCAGTGTCTGTAGTTCCATATCAAAAAAACAGGCGATTGCACCGAGATAGATACTACTGTTTATCGACTGTCGTTCGATATCGGCAAAATTATCCGTGGCAAGGGAGGTGAGGGGAATGCCAAGCAGCGTTATATCTTCCCGGTTGCACTCTGCCGGCAGTTGTTGGTCGCTGTCATAAAGAAAATAGCCGCCCCGGTCCAGGTGAAGATAATCCTGCACCAGTGTTTTTGGATTGACCGCCACGATAAAATCATAGCCACCGCGCCTGCCGAGATAGCCCCGGTCGTTTATCCGTACCTCATACCAGGCGGGAAGCCCTTTAATATTGGAGAGGAGTATCTTTTTCGGGCTTACATAGACCCCAAGATGAAACACAGCTTGTGCAAAGGAGGAGTACGCGCTGAAGGCGTCCGAATCGCTGCTGTCTGCAAAACGGACAACGAAATCGTTGACGCTTTTTATTCTGCCCATGATTACCTCTATGGAGGAATATCTTTTATTCGAGACCTGGTTTTCAGAGCGGGACTGTGAGCCGAAGTTTCGGGTTTTATTTTTGTTATGGCTGAGGCTATCTGTTCAGCCATGCTGGTGTAACGTTTTTTGGCGCAGAGCAACCGTATACGCCTGTCAAACAATGATCGGGGTTAAAACTCTATAATAGGGTCTGGGAAAAAAAGCAGCGAAGAGGAACCATTTTTCTGCTTGTCTGCCTTTTCACGGTGTCGGTTAAAACTTGAACGTTACTCCGGCGGAAAGTACCGGATAGAGACCATAGCGCTCAATGGCATATTGCAACTCCTGCATATCAAAGCCGTTATCGAAGTGGTCAGCGCACTGGCCGGAGAACGGCTTTTTTCTGCACTGTGCAGAAGAGAATTCGGCATCCTGTCCCTGATAGATCAGCCCGACATCAAGGGTGAATATCCAGCTGCTTTCGCTGGCGGGAGCAACACCCCAGCCCAGGCCAAAGTAGGGGGCAACAGACTGCTGCTCCAGTTCATCGGAGTAGGGGAGTACGTTGTGGCTGCTGGCAGCAGAAGACTTCACCAGGTGTATTTCGTCGTTATAGAAGAGACCGGCGCTTATACGAAAACCACCGTCTGTCCAGGGGTGGTAATCAGCAATGGCCGAATTGCGCAGACTGTTCTCCTGCTGGATAAAAAAGATATTCTCCGGCTGTTTGCCACTATAACTGAAATGGGCGCTGCCAGTGCGAAAATTCAAAGCGTCTATACCCGTCTGCTGCCGGGTCATGCCTGGCCCGAGCGTAGCCATTGGCGTGGCAAGCGCAGCTGCTTTTGCAAGGCAGTTTTCTGCAGCAAGGGTAAGCAGTATGAGGATCGGGATAATTATCTTTCGCATCATGTTCCATGGCAGCGTTTTGCAGGTCAGGCTGATAATACCGCATCACTATTATATGTTATTCCCTTTTTTTTTGCAAGTTTGTCACGATAAAAATTTTGTTTATAAAAACAGCCGATTACTATGGATTTTACCAAAATTATTCTTATTATATTGTTTCTTTCCCGTTTTTTCGACAAGATACTGGTGTGTCGGTGGCCTTGCAACAGCTGGCCAGTAACCTGCAGAGACGGTAATACCGAAAGTAAATTTTATCTCCCGGCAGAGTGATTATTGTGATTTGCCGGACAATGAACAAATAACTAACAATTTGGAATTAGATATGCAGTTACAAGCGGATGTGAGTTTATGGCTCTCCCGGATGGCAGAGTTGCTGCCTTTTGGCTATGCTTTTGGTGCCGGTATGGTGTCGGCGGTGAACCCCTGCGGATTTACCATGCTACCGATCTATCTGACTCTTTATCTTGGCGCCAAGGACGATATTTTTCGCAATCGTTCCTTCGTCTTTCGTCTTGGCAGGGCGGTGTGGATCGCCGCCATGGTCACTGCCGGTTTCGGGCTGCTCTTTGGCGTGGTCGGGATACTGGTGTCGGCGGGAGGCAATATATTGACGAACTATACTCCGTGGATTGCAGTATTTGTTGGTCTACTACTGTTCGTGCTGGGGATTTTTATGCTGTTCGGCAAGACAGTTTCCATGCCTTTTTTTCAGAATATTTCGGCAAAAATCGGTGATCCGCGCAATATCAGTGCCAAGGGCTTTTTTCTCTTTGGTCTTGCCTTTGGCGGCGCCTCGCTCAGTTGCACCCTGCCGGTATTTTTGCTGGTTGTTGGTGCATCTCTTGCCAGTGGTGATTTTGCGATGGGCCTGCTCCATTTCATCAGCTATACCTTGGGGATGGGTAGTGTTATTCTGCTGCTTACCATGGCCATTGCCCTGCTGCGGGAGGGAGCGGTATTGGGAACTATCCGCCGTTTTATGCCATGGGTGCAGAAGGTCTCCGCCGTGCTGCTGATTGTTGCCGGCGGCTATATCGCCTATTACTGGCTGGCATCGGGTTCCCTGCTGTAGCCGGGCTCTGTTCCTGTCGGCTGTGTTACTGCCTGGGTATATTGCGGATAACCTGTTCGATCCTCTCGTTCTGCGCTTCCGGCAGCTCCGGTTGTTCTTTCTGCCTGGAGAAAAAGAGATGCATATCATGCATACAGAGATAGAACGACGGGATAAGCAGCAGGGTGATGACGGTGGCAAAGATGATGCCGAAACCGAGAGATATCGCCATCGGGATCATAAACCGTGCCTGCCGCGAGGTCTCAAAAATCATCGGCGCAAGGCCGCAGAAAGTGGTCATTGTGGTTAGCAGCACCGGGCGGAACCGGCGCAGCCCGGCGAGGAGAACCGCTTCCCTTGCCCGCACCCCTTCGCCCCTTTTCTGGTTGGTATAGTGCACCAGTATCAGTGAGTCGTTGACCACCACTCCGGAGAGGGCCACCATCCCCATGATACTCACCAGGCTGAGGTCGTAGCCCAGCAGGATATGGCCGTACACGGCACCGACGATGCCGAAAGGAATCGCCGTCATCACGATAAGGGGCTGGCTGTAGCTGCCAAACGGGATGGCAAGCAGAATATAGATGCCGCCCAGAGCAAAAAGAAAACCGAGCCCCAGGCTGCCCATGCTTTTACGGCTTCTTGCCTGCTGTCCCTGAAAGCTCCAGTCGAGTCCGGGAAATTTCTGTATAAGCTGAGGCAGCACGCTTTTTTCCAGCACGGAGAGGATATGCTGCGCCTCTGAGAGTGGGACCACATTTGCCGTTACCGTAACCGTTCTGCGGCTGTCCCGTCTGATAATACTGGTATAGGCGACCGCCTTTTCTATATCGGTAATGTCAGCGAGAGGAATCCACTGCCCGCCCGGTGTCCTGATCAGCATCTGTTCAAGGCTGTTCTCATTATTTCTCTCTTCTTTCGGCAGACGTACCCGTACTGTTACCTCATTCTCGCCCCTTTGCTGCCGCAGGGCGATGACCCCCTGCCAGCTGCTCCTGATCTGGCGACCGACAGCAGCAGAGGTCAACCCCAGGGCCCGTCCCCGCTCATTGATCCTGTAGCTGTACTGGCGTTTGCCTCTGGCATGACCCTGGTCGATATCCTTGACTTTTGGAAAGTCAGCCAGTTTCTCGGCAAGCAGCGTGCTGGCCGCGTTAAGGGTGGGGATATCGCGGTGGCTCAGTTCAACAGAAATTGCGGCCCCGGCCCCCGGACCTCCCCGGTCTTCCTCAAACAGCAGCGACTGCAGGTCGGCAATCGGGCCGGTCATCTCCCGCCACAGCCGGGTTACTTCGGTGGTGCTTATCGGCCTGACACCATAGGGGGTCAATTCGGCCCGAACGCGGACAATATTGTCATCAATCATGGTGGATGTGTTGGCGATAAGTTTGTCGGTGTCATATCTCCGGGCAAGTTCGGCAAGGGAGGCCAACAGGATGTCTTGCACTTCATGGAGCCGGCTTTCAGGGCATCCCCAGGGCAGGGTCGCGGTAACCACCGCCTTGTCGGATTCTACCCGCGGTACCGGCGTTATCGGCACCCGTCCACTCTGCACATAGATCAGCGATACCAGCAGTACCGCCACCATAAACAGGATAAAGAGATAACGAAAAGAGAGGACAAGGCGCAGCAGCGGCAGATAGTAGCGATGGATAACGTGGTGCAGCCGGTTTTCGGTTTTGCGGCGGACAGTTCTTGTCAGCTGCGTCAGCCTGCCTTTACCGGTGGCCTGCAGATGACCAAGGTGGGCGGGAAGGATAAAGAGTGACTCAAACCAGGAGATGGCAAAGACGGTGATAACAACAGTGGGAATGGAGAGCCATACCCTGCCGATGACCCCGGGCACGAAAGCGAGCGGCAGCACGGCGACAACATTGGTGAGAATGGAAAAGGTGATTGGTACCGCCACCTCTTTTGCGCCGATAATGGCGGCGTCCAGGGAACCCATACCCCGCTGGCGGTGCTCATGGATATTCTCTCCGGCGATAATCGCGTCATCAACCACGATCCCCAGCGCCAGAATGAAGGCAAACATTGAGACCATATTGATGGAAACATCAAAAAACGGCAAAAACAGCATGCTGCCGAGAAAGGAGATCGGAATGCCCATCGCCACCCAGAAGGCAAGCCGCACCTCAAGGAAGAGCCCCAGCAGGATCAGCACCAGCGTCAGACCGATAAAGGCATTTTTCAACAGCAGACCGAGCCGGGCGCGGTACATCTCCGACAGATCATCACTCACCGCCCACTGCAGTGGGGCTGGGAAGTTTTCACTGATTGCGGCCATCTCCTCTTTCGTCGTATCGGAGACGCTGACCGGAGTCTCCTTGCCGGTGCGGTAGACAATCAGTTCAACCGAGGGTTCGCCGTTAAAGCTGGTGGCACGGGTAATATCGGCAAAACTTGTGGAGACGGTGGCGATATCACCCAGTGTTACTACATTTCCTGTCGTCCCTGTAACGATCGGGATCGCAGCGAATTCTGCTGCTGTTCTGCTGCGGTCTGTGAGCCGGAGCAGCACTTCGCCCCGGGCGGCCTGCAGCGAACCGCCTGGCAGCTCCACCGATGCCGCCCGGATAGCGGCGGCAATCTGTTCATGGCTGAGGTTATAGCGGCGCAGGTTTGCAAGGGGTACCGCCACCTCAACTTCATGGTCTCGTGGTGACGCCAGCTTCACCTGACTGATGCCTTTTGTCTGCAGCAGCTGTGCCTTCACCTCTTCTGCCGCCAGACGCAGCTGCTGGTAAGACAGCGCGCCGTAGAGATGAAGCCGCAGCACCATCCATTTGAGTTCACTCAGGCTGACGATCGCTTTTTCCGCATCTTCAGGAAAGGTGGTAATCCTGCTGATCTCTGTCTCGATATCCTGCAAGGCCTTGCGCGGGTCGGCGCTGTCACGCAGATCAACGATCACCCGCGCCGCTCCTTCAACGGCGACGGCCCGGATTTCGTCAATGGCCTCAATACCGCTCAGGCTCTCTTCAACGGCAAGAAGAATGCCCTGTTCCACCTCCTCAGGGCTGGCGCCGGGGTAAGGGACGACGATGGTCACCTGATCCAGTTCAAAAGAGGGAAGGAATTCCCGTCTTATCTGGAAAGAGAGTAGCAAACCGCCAATAATGAGAATGAGCATCACCAGATTTGGTGCTACCCGGTTATAGGCCATCCAGGCGATAGCGCCTCTCTCTCGTTTCTGTTTACTGTCCATCTGCCGCCTGCTGCTCTCTGCCTTTCAGGGAGGCAAGACCGGAGACAACAACCGCCTCCCCCTCGCTGATACCGGCGCTGATAAATACCTTGTCTCTGTTGCGGGCGATAATCTCCACCCGGCGGAGAACGGGGCGGTCGTTGTCATCAAGGACAAAGACACTGCTCTCTGCTGCAAGCTGGTCACGGTCAAGGGCGATCACGCCGTCGAGCCGGGCACCGATAATCTCTGCCTGCACCAGGCTGCCAAGCAGCAGCGGCGGTTTTTCGCTGTTTTCCGGCAACAGGGAGAGCGGGTCGTCCACCGTCGCATAAACAATCGCCATATGGCTCCCCTCCTCAAGGGTCGACGCGATATGGGTGATGGTGCCCAGGCGTTCGTCTCCGCCCAGCAGGATACGGATGGAGGATGGGTCTGCCGGCGTTGTCCGTATCCATTGCAGCTGCCGTTCGGGGATGGCGAAACGGATGCGAAAGCGCTCCGCCCCGACCAGGCTGCCAATGGTGGTTGCCGGGGTTACCCGGCTGCCGAGATCTGCCGTTTTGTTCAGCACTACCGCGGTAAATGGGGCGCGGATCTTGGTATGGAGAAGATCTTCTGCGGCCAGTTTTTTTTGCGCCCGTGCCGATATAAGGGCGGCCTTGGCAGCCTTGAGCTGGGGGGTACGCAGCATAAGCGCTTTCTCCTCGTCGCTCACCTCTTTGCCGAGCAGTTCAAACTCTTTCTGTGCCACCAGTCGTCTGCCCCGCTCCAGGCTGAGCTCTGCCGCTGCCTGCGCCTCCTCTCCGCGCAGGCGCTCGACAGCCAGCTGGTAGTCCGTCGGGTCAATTGTTGCCACAATCTCATCCTGCTGCAGGAAACCGCCGGGGGTAAACTGCGCGTTGACCGACAGCACGGAGCCGCCCACCCGTGGTTTAAGGTCGATAACCCTGTCTGCCTCAACGGTACCCATCGCGTAAAAACTGTAAGGAACCGAGGAGAGATAGACTCGTTGTACCTCAAACAGGGGCTGGACGGGAACTCTTCTGCTGCGGGTTGTCTTCAGTGGATGGGCCAGATAGTACCAGCCAAGTCCGCCGGCGATGGCGATGATCGCCGCGGCAATAACCAGCTGCAGAACAAGCGGGTATTGCCTCGGCCGGGGCTGTTTCAGATAGTCCAGTTCGTCTGTTATCTTGTTGTTATCCATTGTCGGGCGGTTGCTGTTGAAAAAGTGTGGCCGGCAGTCCACCGCTTAACGCGCGGTAGAGATCTATCCGTTTGTTGAGCAGCTGCAGCCGGGTGGCGAGCAGGTTTCTCTCCAGTTCCTGGGCGGAGAGTGTACTCTGCAGGACCCGCTGATAATCGGTTGCTCCCTGTCGGTAACGGCGGCTGAGTGCGGCAACGGCATCACGGGCGAGCCGAAGTTGTGCCGTACTGCTGGCAAGCTGCGTTGTAAGTGATTGTTCTTCGGCGAGAGCATCTTCCACCTCCTGCAGCGCGACAAGCATGCTCTCTGCCCAGAGATGGTACTGCTCTCTGGCGATAGCCTTTCTGCGGTTTACCTCTGCTTTACGATTACCGCCGTCGAAAATCGGGGCGACCAGATTGGCGGCAAGGCTGGTGAGCCAGTTGGAAAAGAGCTGGCTGCTGCTGGGCGCCTCTGTCCGGCTTCCTGCCCGCACGGAGAGAGCAGGCAGGCGATTGGCGATGGCTGCCGCGCTGTTGTGGTCGGCGGCCTGCAGCGCAAGCCATGCCTGGTGGACATCCGGTCGGCGCTGCAGCAGCGACAGCGGAACGCCGGTCGCTGGCAGTGGCGGCAGTTCCGGCAGGCTGGTAAGTTCCGGCAGTGACCAGGCCGGCAGCGGCGGGCGGCCGAGCAGGATATTGAGACGATGGCCGAGACGCATCCCCCTGGCGGTAAGGGCGGCAATAACCGCCTCATCTTTCTGCACCAGCTGGCGCTGCTGGAGCAGATCGGCGATCCCTGTCTGGCCGGTACGTACCCTGAGCTCAATGATTGCTTCTGTCTTACGGTTAAGCCGCTGCTGTTGGCGCACAAGATCGAGCTGTATCCTGTTCTCCATACAGGAGAGCCAGGTTGCCGCGGTCTCTGCCGCTACGGTGAGGGTGGCGATATCAAGCGCTTCCCGGCTGGCAAGAAGCTCTGCTTCGGCCGCCTTGCGCATCGCCCGCAGGCGGCCCCAGAGATCAATTTCATAGGACGCGGCAAGGCCAACAGAAAAACTTCGGTTGCTGGAGCTACTGTTCTGGTGCTGAGAGGAGGCAGTGGCACTGAGTTCTGCTGTTGGCAGCAGTGCTGCCCCTGCCTGCCTGACCGCTGCCTCCATGGCATGAAAACGCTCAATGGCCGCCTTGATGGTGAAGTTGTTGCCAACCGCAATCTCTACCGCCTGGTTAAGTTCCGGCGTATTGAAATGGCGCCACCATCTCTGCTCAAGTGCCGTTTCTCCTGATCTGGTAAAGGCGTTCTGTACTGTAAATGGCGGGATGGTGGGGGGCTGCGCCGTACAGCTGGCAAGGATAACCGTGGTGAAAAGAAGAGAAAGTTTTTGCATAATGCGTATTGACCAGACAGTCATATAGCTTTCTGCCAAGGTGGCAGAAGAGTTGAATATCAGAACAGTAACACTGCAAAGGCACTATACTTTTTTTTCTTTTCCGCCGCCATCTTTTTCCTGAATAACGGGGGATGGGCGATGCGGTGGTTTCGGCTACCCGGCAAAGATAAAAAATTTGCGGATCGCATAGTTTATCATCACCGCGCAGAAGATATTGGCGCTGAAGGCCCATGTGGTCAGAATCCGGTAGCGGTGAATAAGAACTCCCATAAGGGCGGTGCCAAGGAAGGCCGCAATCGCGGAAACAGCGTAAAAGAGGAGAATCTCGATAATAATATTGTGTCGTCCGGCCTGAAACACCCACCGGATATTGATAAGATATGCGGCCATATTCGAGAAAAGAAAGGCGATAACGTTGCCATACATCGAATTTTTTGAGCGGGTTCTGCTGTCCACCGTTGCAGGAGAGATCTGCAGGAGACGTATGGCGATATCCCTCTCCTGTAGCGCGGGAAAGAGTCTCCAGCAGGCCAGATGGAAAATGGTGATATGAATCGCTGTTGCGACCCCCCCGGCAACGGCATATTTGATAAACTGTATGGTAGCGGCAGGACAGGGTATGGACATGGCAGTGACAGGTGGTTTTTTCCGGATTGTATCAGCTACTCCTTTTATTTGATGGTGCGGAAAATTGCAACAGTTTCAAACTCTTTTCTGCAAATTACTCCCGGATGGTAATGTATTGTTTGGACTGCTGGTTGCGATAATCGAAATCATATGTTAATTTTCTTGCGAAATCAGATGGATAGCTCGTTGTTTTTTCTGTGGTCTTACCTGCGGGCCAATTGGCAGGGTAGTTGGCAGGCGTACAGGTAAGATATAGTCCTTATAATTTTAAAAGGAGGGAAATGATGGTGCAGCTTATCTGGAGTTCTCTGTGGCGGATGCATGACGAGACAAGATCTCTGCTCGTTTTTCGTCCCCGTTCCGCTGTAAGGGCCTACTTGCGCAAGCATATTGTCTATTCCGAGATGGATGAGAAAGAGGTGCAGCTGGCGGATGCGCTAAGCGATGCTCCGGCAGAGCATCAGCATCGTCTCAAGACAACCCCCGGAGGGGTTGATGAAGAGGAGCCCCATGAATATACCATGCGGCAGAAGATTGGTCTTGTTATTGGGCCAATGCTCTTCTTTCTGCTCCTTTTTATGCCTGCCCCCTTTGGTATGGAACCTGTTGCCAAGCGTATGGCGGGGGTGGTCTGTCTGATGGCGATTTGGTGGATGACGGAGGCTATTCCGATTCCGGCGACAAGTCTGCTGCCGATTATTCTCTTTCCGCTGCTTGGCATCATGCATGTAAAACAGGCGGCTTCGCCTTATGCGTCTGATTTGATCTTTCTTTTTATGGGCGGTTTTCTCATCGCACTTTCGATGCAGCGCTGGAATCTTCACCGTCGGGTGGCGATGAATATTGTCCGGGTAGCGGGCTTTTCGCCGGGGCGGCTGATTTTTGGTTTTATGCTGGCAACGGCGGTACTCTCTGCCTTTGTCTCCAATACCGCGACCACCGTGATGATGATGCCTATCGGTCTGGCCATTATCACCCATGTTATCGCAGAAGGGAAAAAGGAGGGGCTTGATAACAGCATTGATTTTGCTCCGGAAAAATTCGCCTTTGGCATAAACCTGATGCTTGGTATCGCTTATGGCGCCAGCATCGGCGGTATTGCCACCCTGATCGGCACGCCTCCCAATACGGTGCTTGCCGCTTATCTGGAAAAGACATACAACTTTGAGATCTCATTTTTGAACTGGTTGAAGATAGGAATTCCCTTTGTTCTTGTATTTCTGCCTCTCTGCTGGTTCTGGTTGACCAGGTTGGCAAATCCAATGAAGTTAAAGCGGGTTCCCGGCGGCCGAGATCTCATTGATCAGGAGCTGGAGGCGATGGGCAGAATGAGCCCGGGCGAGAGGTGGACTGCTGCGGTTTTTCTCCTTACCGCCTTTGGCTGGATCTTTCGGCAGAAGCTCGGTTTTCTGTTTCTGGATGAACATCTGGTAAACGATGCCGTTATTGCGATGTTTGGTGGGTTGTCGCTGTTTTTGATTCCCATTGATATCAAAAAGAACATTTTTGTGATGAACTGGCAGTGGGCGTCAAAGCTGCCCTGGGGGGTTCTGCTGCTTTTTGGCGGCGGCCTGGCGATGGCCGGAGGGGTGAAGAGTACCGGCCTTGCGGCCTGGATTGGCGGCGGGGTGAGCCTGCTTGAGGAGGCACCGATTATTGTGCTCCTTATTGCCGTTGCCGTACTGACAATCTTTCTTACTGAACTCACCTCCAATACCGCGACCGCGGCAACCGTTATCCCCATTCTGGCAGCGGTCTCCATAGGTATCGGCCAAAATCCCCTTATTCTTGTTGTGCCAGCGGCGCTGGTTGCCTCCTGCGCCTTTATGCTGCCGGCGGCAACACCCCCTAACGCCATTGTTTTTGGCTCCGGTTATATCTCCATTCCGCAGATGGTAAAGAGCGGTGTCGGCCTGAACCTGATCGGGATAGTCCTTGCCGTCACCGTTACCTGGTTTATCGTAATCCCTTTCTTTGGGGTGGAGATCGGTATCGTGCCCGACTGGGCGCGGCTGGGGCAGTAACCAGCATGGCTGAATTAGAGAGATTGCAGCCATACCGGGGCTGCCTTTTTTTGTCACCACTCTTTGCGCTGAATTGTTGAACTGGTTGTCTCTATTGACTTTTTTGCACAAATTGAAGATAGTATCCAGATGTTTAAAAAAAGATAAGCGGCAAAAGAAAATTACAGGCAGGGAGTGCGGAGTGGATACAATCGACAAGAATAGGGAAGGTTCTTTTATCGGCGAGGAGATGGAAATTCGCGGGCAGGTTCTCTGCCGGGGAGAGCTTGCTATTGCCGGCAGGCTGGAGGGAACCCTCAAGGCAAAACGGGTACGTCTTCTCGCTTCCGGGGAGATTTGCGGTGAACTGGCATGCCAGAGTCTTCTTTGCAGTGGCAGGCTCGAGGGGGTCGCGTTGGCCGGCAGGGGGACTTTCCTGGCGACCGCAGAGCAGCACGGGCAGCTACGGGCCAAAATACTTGAGTTTGAGCAGGGGGCGCGATACGACTGTCTGGTACCTCTGGTGAACTCCTGACTATTCAGATGCAGTATGGTATCTGGTAGTAATGCGGATACTGTTTGGGCAAGAGGTGGCAGGATATGGAGCTTGATGAGATAAACCTTGCGATTATCAACCATCTGGCAGATGGCAGAATTCCTTTCAAGAAGATTGCCGAGCGTCTTGGCCTTGCCGAGGGCACGATACGGTCACGGGTAAAAAAGTTAAAGGATGAAGGAATTCTTGATATTACCGCTCTGGTTAATCCCGAAGCGATGCCCTCCCGGTCTATCGCCATGGTTGGTATTCGGCTGAAGGATATGGATCTGGTGCGGCAGGCAGAGCGTCTAAGCAAGCTGAAAGGGGTGGTCAATGTCTGTGTGGTCACCGGCCGGTTTGATATCTTTTTGACGGTGGCACTTGATAGCCGGTTCACCCTGGTCCGCTTTTATACTGAAGAGATGGCAAGGATAAACAGTATCGGTTCGGTTGAAACCTTTGTTGTTTACAAGAGTTTTAATCTGAGAATACCGCTTTTGCCTCTATGAAGGTATGCGATGAGTCTCTTTTTGCTGTAGTGAGCCTGTGCGGGAGTGGTATCGTGTAAAAAAGGGAGATTATGAGCAGCTTCCGCTGGTTTTTTTCGATTTCTCCTTTGACAGATAGACGCCGAGAAGAATAAGTGCCGTTGCCAGCAGCTGGGCGGCGGTCAGTGTTTCGTCAAGAACCAGCCAGCCAAGCAGCAGCGCGCTTGCCGGAATAAGGTTGATACAGGCACCGGCATAACTGGCAGGTACATACTTCAGTGAATAGTTATACAGTCCGTAGGCGCCAAGAGTGATAACCGCGCCGAGATAGATCACCGCCAGCGCCGCCTTGGGCGCAAGGCTCTGTGGCAGAGTAACGCTGGGGAGAAAGAGCAGAAAAAAGAAAAAGAACGAGCCGGCAACGGCCTGGATACCGGTAAGGAGCAGCGGCGAGTAGCGCACAGTGAGCTTTTTCATCGCGATGGTATAGCCGGTGGCACAGACCATCGCGATGAATTCGAGAAAGTTGCCCAGCACCGGATTGGGCGCGTTGCCGGTTGACGTATTGCCGGCGGTAAGCCAGCACACCCCGGCAATGGCAATTCCGGCCCCTGTCAACATCCGTTTCGAGATATTCTCCTGCAGGAAGATGGCGGCGGCAAACATCACCAGCAGCGGCAGAATGGCGGTAATGATCCCTGCCTGGGAGGCGGTGGTATTAACAACGGCCTGTGCTTCAAAAAAGAAGTAGAGACAGGGCTCGCAGAATGCCATAAAGAGTATCAGCTTCCAGTCTCCTTTTATATAGCCCTTAAAGGAGAACAGACTTCTTTTGGCGATAATCAGCGGGATCAGGCAGCATGAGGCGATAACCATCCGCCCGAAGATAACAACAAAGGGGGCAAAGGCGGTAAAGGAGATTTTCAGCGCGATAAAGGAGCTGGACCAGAGAAGGGTTGCAACAATAAGGGCTATGGTGGGGAGAGCTGCCGGGGAGAGGACACTGTTTTTTTCTGACATATGGCCCCTCCTGTAGACAGATAATTCAAACGTTTTGGTGGAGTATTCACTTGTAAGCTGTCAACTGGCCCGGATTTCGGCAGGTACGGCTTCTGTTGTTTGCTGGCAGCCAGGGCCGGGCGCATCTTTTCTGTCGATACGCCCGCCGGTAGCGCTCTGTTAATTGCGCAGTACCCACTCGCCGCGATTGTTACGGCAGGCGGTAGTATATGTCTTCTGTGGCTGACCATCAATGGTGGCGATGATCTCTGCTTTCCGGCAATACTGGTTGCTGTCTTGCGGGTTCGGATATGCCGGCTGGGCGATGACCTGATAGTTGTTGCCATTGTCAGGATTGACCCAGGAGACCGGGCGGCCGGAGGGGGTGGTTTCATAAATCTGGTTGAGCATCTGGCGGTCAGTCTTATCCATCTCGTTGGCGACAATATAGCCAAGGATAGTACCGATCGCGGTGCCAAGCAGAGTTGCCTCGGTATCGTGGCCGATGGCCTGACCGAGGATGGCGCCGCCGATGGCGCCCATGCCGGCGCCCTGAGTACCGCGGCTAAGCTGTTGATTGCCGGTACAGGCGATGAGAGCCGACAGCATGGCCGTGACAACAGCAAGGCTTACAAACTGTTTTTTTCCTTTCATTTTTATAATCTCCTTTTGTTTGCTCCCCTGCCCCTTCAGTGGGACAGGGCTCTCTATCGCAGAACGATACTACCATCTGGTAAATTTTCAAGGGAATTTATTTAAATCTCGGTTCCTGAGCGTTCTGTTCTCCGCAGATGACACGGCTGGACATCGATTATTACTGGGAAGGTTGTAATCTGTGGATTATGTATAACGAACTACCGGATAGCATCTGCCAGATAGCTGGTGGAGGGGAAATGGCGGGAGAACACTGCCGCAAGCGCCGAGCTTGGTTTGGCGATATGCAGCAGATGTTCCGGTCCCTGCTGTCGGGCGGCAAACAGCACCTGCTCGGTATCGTCGGCGAAAAAGGTTTTTTTTCGCCGGTAAGGGACATGATCCTGCAGAACGCTCCAGAACCGGGCATTCTCCTTGGCAATGCCTATGGTATGGGTGGAGACAATCTGCTGCAGCCAGGGGGCGAGATCATATTTCTTCAGCTTGACGGCCAGAGTTTTGGGGTGGGCGTTGGTGACCAGTGAAACAGGAATATCCCGCTCTTTCATGCACCGAAGAAAATCAATTGCTCCGGGGCGGAGCGCGATACGTTCTCGCCCCTCTCTTTTCAGCGCCGGGATATCAAGCTGCAGCTGTTCTGACCAGTAATCAAGGTCGTACCAGGCGAGGGTATGCTCTACCTCTTTATAGGCAGCAAACAGTCTCTTTTGTGCCGTCACGGTGGTACCGCCATGTTTTTCGGTAAAGCGGCGGGGGACAAGCTCGCTCCAGAACCAGTCGTCAAAATGGCGGTCAAGCAGAACACCATCCATATCAAGAAAAACGGTTTCAATCTCTTTCCAGGAAAACGCTGGTATCATCACTGTTTCTCCCGCAGTTGCTGCAGCTCGGAGATGGTCTCTTCGATGGCGGCAAAGATCTGCGCCACATGGGTCATGGGCTGGGTAAAGTGGATCAGACGCCTGTCAGGGGTTAGCTTGTCGGCCTTACGCTTTTTTGTAGCGCCATATTTTTGCAGAAACTGCAGCAGGTTTTTCGGGACAATGGGGGTATCTTCCGCGAAGGAGAAGACAAGAAAATCCTGCCCCTGCTCCAGCTTGTTGACGCGCAGTGCCGCCAGCTCCCTTTTTATCTCAATTATCCGCAGCAGGGAGGAGAGTGCTTCCGGAATCCTGCCATATCGGTCGCAGAGTTCGTCAACAAGCTCCTCCTTCTCCTCTTTTCCGGCTGTGGAGAGGGCGGCAATACGGCGGTAACAGATATAGCGCTGGTCAATAGCCGGGATATAGCTCTCCGGAATATAGGCGGAAATCTGCAGCCGTACCTCGGGGTCAATCTCCTCCTGCAGGGCATCACCGCTACTCTGGCGCAACTTGAGATCGGCCACCGTCTTCTGCAGCAGATCAAGGTAGAGATCGTAGCCGATGGCGGCGATATTGCCGCTCTGTGAAACCCCGAGGAGATTGCCGCCGCCCCGTATCTGCAGATCACTCATTGCCAGTTTGAAACCGCCGCCGAGCTCGCTGGTGTCCATCAGCGCCTGCAGCCGGTTTTTACTCTCTTTACTCAGATGATCAAGCGAGGGTACCAGCAGATAGGCAAAGGCCTGGGTCGCGGAGCGGCCCACCCGCCCGCGCAGCTGGTAGATCTCCGCCAGCCCCAGCATATCGGCCCTGTTGATGATAATGGTGTTGGCGGCGGGGATATCAAGGCCCGATTCGATGATGGTGGTTGCGACCAGTACATCAATCTCCCCGCGGGCAAAGGAGACCATAATTTTTTCGAGCTGTTTACCGTCCATCTGGCCGTGGGCGACGGCAACCCTTGCCTCCGGTGCCAGTTTCTGTACTGTCTGCGCGGTTGTGTGGATCGATCTGACCCGGTTATGGACAAAAAAGATCTGGCCGCCCCGGCGCAGTTCATGGCTGATCGCCTCCTTTATCACCAGTTCGTCAAAGCGGGCGACAAAGGTCTTGACCGGCTGGCGGTGTTCCGGAGCAGAGGAGATAACGGAGAGGTCGCGGATTGACAACAGCGACATCTGCAGCGTGCGGGGGATGGGGGTTGCGGTCAGGGTAAGGATGTCGACCTCAGCCCGCATCTTTTTCAGTTTCTCTTTATGGGCTACGCCAAAACGGTGTTCTTCATCAATAACCACCAAACCAAGCTGTTTAAACACCACGTCCTTTGACAGCAGCCGATGGGTGCCGATAATAATATCGGTTTTGCCTGCTGCCAGCAGGCGCAGGCTCTCTTTCCGCTCCTTTGGCGAACGGAAGCGGGTAAGGCAGTCCACCTCCACCGCAAAGCCCTCCAGTCGCTGGCGGAAGGTCTTGGCATGCTGTTCGGCAAGTACGGTGGTCGGTACCAGTATCGCCGCCTGAAAACCGTCTTCGACAACCTTAAAGGCGGCGCGAATGGCAACTTCAGTCTTGCCATAGCCGACATCGCCGCAGATAAGACGATCCATCGGGCGCTCCCCCGTCAGATCATCTATTACATCGTTGATGGCGGCGGCCTGGCCCGGGGTTTCCTCATAGGGAAAACTCTCTTCCAGTTCATGGTAGAGCGTTCCCGGCGGCGAGAATTTTCGTCCCTCTTTCAACTCCCGTCTGGCATATATATTGAGCAGTTCCTGGGCGACCCGCCACACCTCCTCCTTTATTTTCGCGGTGGTGGTGCGCCACGCACTGCTTCCCAGCTTGTCAAGACGGGGCGTCTTGTCGGCAAGACCCTGATAGCGGGTGATTAAATTCAGTCGGTCCACCGGCAGATAGAGCCGGTCGCCGCCCTGGTACTCCAGCAGCATGAAATCACTGGTAACTCCCTGTAGTTCAAGGGTCTCAAGGCCGTGGTAGCGGGCAAGCCCATGATCGCGGTGGACGACGATGTCGCCGTTGTTCAACTCGGTAAAACGGACGGGTTCGCCGCTGCGGCGTTTTTTACTTCTTGTTCCGAGCCGCATATCACCGAACAATTCGCTTTCAGAGAGGAGATGGAGACTTTCGCCCTGCAGCGAAAAACCGGCAGTGAGTGGGTGATTGCAGAGATAGAGATATTCCGCACTGAGATCTTTGGTCAGGGTGGGGATGTCAAGCGGTGTATCAAGCAGCTGTATCTGGTGGTTATGGTTGGCGAGCATCTCGGCGAGGTTTTTCTGGTGGCGTGCGGAGCGGCAGCAGAGGATTACCTTGCCGCCGTCGCTCTGCCACTGATCGATCTGCCCCGAAAGAGGGGCAATCAGGCCTATTTTTGCCCTGTTCAGAGAAATCTCCTGTTTGAGCAGCAGATGATTCCCGCTGGCTATATGCTGGCTCTTTTCCTCTTTTTCCGGAAAGTCGGTGATGCGCACGCCTGGCAAGGAGGCGAGATTTTTCTCTATCTGCTCCGGGGTAAAAAAGAGTGTCTCCGGCTCCAGCGCCGGAGAGCCTTGTTGTTGCGCGCGGGTAAAGTTCGCGTAGACCCGTTCCTGAAAAAGCTGCATACTTTCGTTTACCGCGGCCGGATCTATCACCAGTATCCGGCAGTTTTCCGGCAGCATATCAGTAAAGGCCGCTGGCTGCTGCTGGTAAAAGAGCGGCAGAAAAAACTCCATCCCGGCAAAGCGCAGACCCTGATCGCAACGTTCCATCAAGCGGGCGGTTTCACTACTCTGCCAGCCGTGTTTTTCCCCCTCATCGGCAAAGATCTGGCGCAGCCGGTGCCGGCTCTTTCTGTCGCTATCAAGCAGAATCGTGGTAGTTGGCAGCAGGGTAACGTCGTCAATCGCTGCTGTTGATCGTTGACAAACGGCATCAAACAGCCTGATTGACTCAATGGTGTCACCAAAAAAATCAAGACGGACAGGGGCATTACAGCTTTTGCCGCTGTCGGTAAAAAATGGCGGCGGCCAGATATCGATAATCCCGCCGCGCAGTGCGAAATCACCGATGTCCTGCACCAGCCCGGTCTGTTCATAGCCGAGATACTGCAGGGTCGTGATCAGTTTGTCCTGATCAAAACTCTCCCCTGCCTCCAGATATTCCGCCGCGTTGTTGAGCACTGCTGGCGGGATTGTCTGTCGCTGCAGCGCAGGACCGGTGCAGAGAATAACACCTCTTTGCATCTGTTGCATATGGTAGAGGACGGCGATGCGACTGGCGGTGGTTTTGCTTTCCGGCGCGAGCGGGGTATAGGGCGGGACATCATAGCCGGGGCAGGTAAGGATGGGATGTGCGGTAAACAGCGCCAGATCGTTGGCAAAAGAGGTGAGCTGGTGGTCATCGGCAACGACAACGCAAAGGGGTGTTGTTTCAGCACAGGCTGCTGCCAGCATCGCCGGCGAGCTGCCCCGCAGCCCGGTTATGCTGATTATCTGCTGTTGCGGTGTATGAATAGGATTGAGTTGCATGAAAAGCCGCCGCCTGCCCGGTGACGGACAAGCGGCTTGTCTGACAGAAACTGATTACTCTACAGAACTTTGCGGCGTGGAGCGCCAGGTTTAGAAACTGCCGCCAATGCTGAAATCAAAGACAGAGTCATCCTCGTTTTCCGCGGGATCAAGATTATAGCCAAGCACAAACTGCAGTGGCCCCATCGGTGACAGCCATTTCAAACCGACCCCCGCCGCCTTTTTCAGGTCATCGCCAACACTGATCAACTCTATATCATCTGCGGTTACCTGGCCGGTGTCAAAGAACATCAGGCCGTTAAGCCCCTGTGTCTTCAGCAGCGGGAAGATATACTCCAGGTTGGTAAACCACATCTGGTCACCGCCAACCCGCTCATTGGAGAGTGGATCAACCGGGCTGATCCGCGCATATTTAAAACCACGGATGGAACTCAGCCCGCCCAGGTAGAAGCGTTCGTACACGGGCAGCTTGTCATTCTCATTTTCAAACACCTTTCCTGCTGCGAGTTTGACATGAAAGGAGGTGCCCCAGAAGAGCGGGAAGTACCAGCCGGAGGTCCCTTCAACCTTGGTGAACTGGGCGTCGCCGCCAAGCGGGCCGCCGGCATATTTGACGCTGAAGACGTTACGGGAGCCTTTGGTCGCGCCAAAGCGCAGGTTCCTGGTATCCCGTACCAGAGACAACTTGATTGCCGAGGTGAGATGGATATTCACCGAATTCTTGATGATATACGAAGCGGTCTCCTGTACATCGGACAGGTCGGTATTGGTCAACGAGTAGTTGGCGTAAACTCTCCATTTCTCCCAGATCGGATAGCCGATACGCAGGCCACCACCAGAGGATTTTCTGGTATAGTCGTCATACTCCCTCGAGGTATGGAAGGCGTCAAGGCCCCAGCTGAGCTGGGAGTCGTTTAGCCGTGGGTTGGTATAGGCAAGGTTGAAATAGGTGCTGGAGCCGCCGATATTGGCGCTTAACGAGAGCGCGTCCCCTCTGCCGAGGAAGTTATTTTCAGAAATTTTACCCATAAACAGCAGCTTGTCGGCGGAACTGTACCCGGCGCCAATACTGAAACTGCCGGTACTCCGCTCCTTGACGGAGATGACAATGGTCATCCGGTTTGGATCCATTGCCGGTTCCGGCGTGATATTGACCTCCTCAAAAAACTGGAGTCGCTGCAGCGCCTGGCTGCTCTCCCGGAGCGCTTTCGCGTCAAAAATACCGCCCTCTTCAATGCGCAGTTCGCGGCGGATAACGTTGTCGTGGGTACGGGTGTTGCCGCGGATGTCAATCCGGTCTATATAGACGAGACTGCCTTTGTCTATACTGAAAACAACGTTCATCTGATCACTGCCCACTTTCTGGAAAAGGGGCTTGATGGTGGCAAAAGCATACCCCCTTTCGGCGTAGTAGTCGGTGAGTTTGAGGATATCATCCCTGATAACCTTGCGGCTGACATACTCCTCCTTACCCATCTTCAACAGGGAGAGAAGCTGCTGAGTGTCTGCCTTGTCTTCTCCTGCGATCTCAACCTTGCCCACCTTATAGCGGGGGCCTTCATCAACCTTGAAGGTGATATAGAGCCATTCGCCTTTCTGTTCAATAACCGGGTTATCGACCCGTATATCAAGATAGCCGTTATCAGAGTAAAACGCCTGAATGAGCTTGGTATCCTGCGCTATCTTGGTTTGATCAAGCAGGCCCGCCTCGGTAAGCCAGGACATAAACCAGCGCTCTCCGGTCTGGATCTGGTCAAGGATCTTGCTGTCGCTGAAGGCTTTATTCCCCTCAATTTTTATCTCCTTGATATAGATCTTTTTCCCTTCGGTGATAACAAACTTCACCACCGCTCCCTTATCGTTGGGATATGTGGTTATCGTTTTGACCGTGCTGTCGTAAAAGCCCTTTGTTTTATAAAGGGAGAGAATCGCCTTTTTGGCCTTGTCGATCTGGACAGGGTTGAGGATAAAGTTGTCCCGGATATTTGCTGCCGCCTTGACATCCTCTTCCTTTAACTTTGAGATACCGACGAACTGTACTGACTGTATCACCGGTTTCTCTTCTACCAGAAAGGTAACCTCCTTGCCGTTTGTGCCATCGTTCACATCAATCTGCACATTGCTGAAATAGCCCATCTTGTAGATCTCTTTCAGATCATTGCGCAAGGCGGCCTGATCGTAGGGTGCCCCCCTCTGGGTGCTGATTTTCCGCAAAATGGCACCGGAGTCGATACGGTTATTGCCTTTGGTAGTGATCGCTGCCACCCGGAACTGGCGGTTACTGTACTGCTTGACGGAGCGGGCAATCTCTCTGATCACTTTTGGAAGTTCCTCTTCCGTACGCGCCGTCTGGTAAAAGTAGACAGGGTTTTGCGGTGCCAGGATGTCAAAAAACTGTATATCGATGCTGAACTCTTTACCGACAGCAGTGACCATACCGGTTATCACATCTTCCGCGTCATGCTCTTTTGCCAGCTGTTTGAGCTGTTTTGTTGATGGCGGCCATTCCCCTCTACTGTAATTGACCAGCTCTTTTGCCTGGGCGCGATCAAGGAAGATCGTATTGGCAGAAGTCAGATTCTTCCGGAAATTTTCGTCTATAATCTGTCTGTATCTGGCGGTATTTTGAAAGCTCTTTACCTTCAGTGGCAGAAAGAGAATCTTCGCCGCTTGCGCGCCTGCCGGCAGACAGAGTAGGGCGCAGAGTATAGACAGAGTGGCAATACAAGGGTGAGAGAAGTGGCGCAAGGCCTTGCCTGCTGGTATCATGAATGCTGTTCCTTATGTACTGGTGAAAGATTGCATCAAGTTGTTGTTGTCTGGTAAAGTAAGCCTGTTTCAGCATAAAAGACTGGAACGCGACCGCCGTATTATGCCATGTTTGCCACGAAATGCAAATATGAAGAGTGAAAAAAATACCACTTATTTTGGCAATGGATCAACCACCGGGCCCGCTCTCCCTGCTGCAGGAAATTTTGTTTCCGCGCCACTGCCTTATTTGCGACGGGCTACTTGCCGGCGGCGGTGATAACCCGTTTTGCCGCCGCTGTTATGATAGATTTCATCCTCTTGCCGCACCGCTCTGCACGGTTTGCGGTCTGCCGCTTTCTGCCGGTTGCGGAGTATGCGAGATGTGTCTGCGCCGGCCGCCGCCATACACCTTCTGTCGCTCTCTTTTTGCCTATAATGAAGTGATGCGTCGGCTTGTACTGCAGCTCAAATTCCGTTACGACCGGCTCTTTCTGGCCGGGCTTTCCCGGTTATGCAGGGAGATTGACCTGACACCGTTTACGGCAGTTGACCTGGTTGTCCCGGTGCCGCTTCACCCGGTACGGCTCAGAGCCCGGGGTTTTAATCAGGCTCTTTTGCTGTGCGCACTTTTTTTTGGCGACAATAAAGATGTCAAAATTGTCCCAAAACTCCTTGAAAGGATGAAAAAGACTGTCCCGCAAAGCAGTCTTGACCGTGAAAAACGGCTGGTAAATTTGCAGAAAACGTTCAGGCTCTGTCGGGATAATTCTGTTGCGGATAAACGTGTCTGTCTTGTTGATGATGTAATAACAACAGGGACAACAATTAATGAGTGTTGTAAAGTTTTAGTAAAATCAGGATGTTGTTCTGTCAGTGTGCTCTCTTTGGCGAGAACATTGCCAAAAAAATAATACAGTTTGCGCAAGAGAATAACTGGTGGCAGCAGCTGTGATAATTGAACAATATTTCAAATCCTTAATTTTTCGTTATTTCTAAAATTGCACTATGATATTTGTTGAAAAATAGAGATTTTTTTTGAAATATTTAGATATTTTAAGATATGTGTTTTTTGTTGTTCTGTTGGAAACAGTGTTGAAAACCCGGTAACCCGGCTAATTGTCGGCAGAAAATGTTTTTAGCTGAAATCTCCTTGAAAATACGAGAATTGTGGGCAGGGAATATCAATTAACATATTGAAAACGCTTTTTTTTATCTTTTTTCATATCGCTTTTCCAATAACCAGATGAGATATACCAGAATCGTCTTTGACCTTTTCTCCACGCTGCAGTTTATTGCCCTGCATGTCTGATTTTTCTCCTTTCTCTTTTTGGAAAACAGTATCAATGCAACTCTGTCTGCGGGGCAGTGGGGGACTTTGACGTTTTGGGTTTCATTTTTATTATGGTTGACAGGGTATCCGGTTTAACCATGCTGGTCGGAGTGAACAGGTAAATATGGATGGATCTATGATCTGGAATACGGTACGGAGCGGTCTTGAACAGGCCTTGGCAGAAAATGTTTTTCAGCTCTGGATTGCGCCGCTCAGATGCGTAGCGGTTGATGAAAGGCAGCTTGTGCTGGCAAGCCCTGACAAGTATGTTTCCGCCTATGTGCGCAAGCATTTTCTGGACAGGATTGAGACGTTGCTGGAACAGGCCGGCTGCGGTGATCTTCGCCTGGTTTTTCAGGAGGAGCCGTATTCTGTGGGCAAAGGCTGTGCCATGGGTGTAAAAGAGGGTTCCGCACCAGTTTGCAGAACGGCCAGGCGGCAGGGGCGGCTGCCCAGTATTCCGGAGAACAACTCCTCTCTGCGCAGCATGAATCCCGGCTATACCTTTGACCAGTTTATGGTGGGGGAGAGCAATGCCCTTGCTGAGGCGGCCTGCAGGGCGATGGTTGACAGCCAGCCGGTTTTTGGTCCCTGTCTCTATCTGAACGCGGATACCGGGCTGGGCAAGAGTCATCTCACCCACGCGCTTGCGCAGCAGGTGTATGCCGAATCGCCGATGACCAGAGTGCACTATGTTACTGCCAATCAGTTCTCCCGTGAGATGGTAAGGGGGATTCGCGACCGGAGTATGGATGATTTCAAAACAAAATATCAGGAGAATTGTGATATTCTGCTGGTGGAGGATGTCCACACTCTGGCGGGTAAGAATAAAACCCAGGAAGAGTTAAATGATGTTCTTGACTTTCTGTTGAAATCCGGTAAACGGGTGGTGTTTACCGCCAAGGCGGCGCCGCAGGATCTGAAGGCGATCGACAGTGAATTCCGTTCCCGTATGGCGTCTGGTCTGGTGGCTGATATCAAGGCCCCGGATATTGCCACCCGGTGCAGTATCGTTGCCCGCAAGGCGGAGAATCAGAAGCTGCGGCTCGATGAAGAGAGTGTCAGGTATATAGGAAGCCGGGTGCGCGGTGATATCCGGCGGATCGAGTCGGTACTGCGCGGGGTACAGGGGCGCTCACTGCTCACCGGCGGTGAGGTCAGTATTGATATGGTCAGGGAGGTGGTGGCGCAGGTGGTTGGTTTTGTCGATTCCGCCATTACCGCGTCGATGGTTTGCGAGCTGGTCTGCAGCCAGTATGGTGTCAGCCTTGAAGAGCTTGGCTCCCGTTCAAGAAGGCGGGAGATCAGTGTGCCGCGTCAGGTCGCGATGTATCTTGCCCGTAAACACACTGAGGATTCGCTGGTGGATATCGGCAGGATCTTTAATCGTAACCACGCAACAGTCCTCCATGCCATCAAGGTGATGAACCAGCGTCTGCGCAGTGATGGCTCCATGCAGGCGCAGCTGGAGCTGTTAAGCGATAAGGTACAGAAGATGTAGTGGTGCAGGCGGGCCTGGCGCTGTAAAATGGTCTGCCTGCAGGGGGCTAAAAATAGATAGCCTTTATCTCTGTTGCGCCCTTTTGACTCCTGCCCCGCAGCAGCTGTGCCGCTGTCTGGAAGCTCCCCTTTATCATATCGTTAATACCTATCCCGCCCCAGCCAAAACCGCAGATAAAGAGCCCACAGGTTGACTCTTCCAGCTCCTTCTTCCAGCTCATCAGTGCTGTATAGCCTTTTTCCGCCTGGGGAAAAGCACCCGCCGATGGTAGTCGCACCGCGGCAAGCGGTGGCTCCTTTATCTGCAAAATCTGCTGAATATCGGCAGTGGCAGCAGCGATTATCTCCGCATCATCTTTTTCCAGCCGTTCCGGGTGGCGTCTGCCGCCGACCATAACCTCCAGCAGATGTCCGTTTTGTGATACCCTGCCACTAAACATATTGGAGGAAAACAGCGCACCAAGAATAAATTTTTTTTCCTGTTCCGGGACAAGAAAGCCAAAGCCCGGCGGGATTTTTACATTTTCTGTGAAGGTAAGAGCGATATTGGCAATGGCCGCCTGCGGCAGCTCCTGCATTGGCGGCTTTGCACCAAGACCCGCCGCGGCAGAGAGCAGGGCAAGGGCGCTGTTTACCGGTATCGCCAATGCCAGATTGACGGCCATGTATTCGTCGTCCTCTGTTATAATCCGCCAGTTATATTCGCCATCCTCCTTTATAATTGCCTTTGCTGAAGTGTTATGGAAAAGATTTTCCCCCTCTGTCAGTGCCTCTGTCAGGGTGTCGATGATCTGGCGCATTCCGCCCGGAAAACTGGTCATTGCCGGCAGGGCCGGGCGGGATTTTTCTCCTTTTTTTTCACTGTTTTTTTTTCGTTTTTTTAATAATCCCCGAATTATTGAGCCATATTCCTTTTCTACCGCCCGCAAGCCCGGCATAACGCCGTCAATGGAGAGTTTGTCTATATCTCCGGCATAGGTGCCGGTAAAGGCGGCGTCAAGATAAGGGAGCAGCGCCGGGCCGAAACGATATGCCCCCCACTGGGCAATGGAAGGCTCTCCGTCAAGGCAGGGTTTCCATAAATCCCTCAGTACCCCCAGCTTGGCAAAGGGGGAGATAAGCGGCGCCGTCAGAATCCTTGCCGGGCTTTGCGCAATCATCTTTAATCGCCCTTCATGGTAAACATAACGCACAAATCTTTTTAGCGAGGCAGTCAGCGCAATTTTGTCCAGCCCGGTTTCCCGCAGAAGCTGCTGCGATTGCGGGCAGTTATCAAGAAAGCCATGGGGACCTGGTTCTGCCAGTATACCGTCCTGCCGTACACTCTGGATAACACCGCCGCAGTGGTCCTTCTTCTCCAGCAGACAGAAGTTATGCTGTGGCTGGTCGCGGAGGATGCGGTGGGCAAGGGTCAGGCCGGAGAGGCCGCCGCCGATAATAACGGTATTGAAAGTTCTCTTTGCCATAGTTTATCCGAAGCCCGGTTCTCCGGCAGGCGTTAGCATCCCGAAGTTCCGTGTTTCATCCTTTGTTGTGGCTGGAGGCTATCTGGTCCAGCCATGCTGGTTTATCCGAAACATGGTGCGAAGATAGACGTTAGCATCCCGAAGTTCCGTGTTTCATACCTTGTTGAGGCTGGAGGCTATCTGGTCCAGCCATGCTGGTTAATGAAGTATGGCTGTAAATTTTCCTGCAGCCGGTTGAAAGACTATCTCAACCCAGCCACCATGCTGCACCATCCCCGGGTTGATAATTGTTGTGCCGCCAATACTATCCTCCCCCTTTGCTTCATGGATATGGCCGGTAATGCAAAGGGCGGGGACGAATCTCTCTATGGCCTTGCGCACCGCCGTTGAGCCGACATGGATGCCTGAGGCGATCCGGTCAACTGCGGTGTTTACCGGCGGACAGTGACTGATAAAAAGTGTGGGCGCCGTCTCTGTTACCGCGGCAAAGGCATTTTCCGCCAGATGGTACAGTTCCTCCTCACTGAATTCGGTGGGGGTATGAAACGGGGTGGGGTTGCTGCCGCCAACGCCGACAAGCCAGAAACCGGCATCTTCCTGAACCGCTTTCCCATGAATGTTGATTCCCTCGGCTTCCAGCCAGTCACCAACCTCCTCTCTATCAAGATTGCCTGGCTGGGCGTAAATATTGGGGGTATAACGGCGAATGGCGGCAACAACCTGTTCTGCCTCTTTTTTGCCGCCAAAATTGGTAAGATCTCCATTGATAATAACCATCTCCGCATCAGCCAGTGGCACGGCAGCCAGCTGGCTGACAGCCATATGGATATCACCAATAACGATAATCCGCATTGCACCCTTCTCCCTTTTTGGTGAAACTGCAAGCTCCTGCTTTGAGTAAATGGGAGCATGTCCTGCTTGACAGCAGGCAAGCCATGCTTACCATTTTGCCCGCATTTTAACAGGCAGTCTCTCTTTTGCCAAACAGCTTTAGCAGCAAAAGAGAGGGAATTCTTTATTAAACAGTGAGGTAAATATGAGCGCCGGCCAGACAACGACCCATGAGTTTAAATCAGAAACGAGAAAATTACTCGATATTGTTATTAATTCTCTTTATACGGAAAGAGATGTCTTTGTTCGCGAGCTTATCTCCAACGCGGCGGACGCGCTGGAGAAGTTCCGTCATCTGTCGGTGACCGAAAACGATCTTTTTGACGGGCATCTGCCGCTGGAGATTACTCTGGCCGTTGATGAAGAGAAGAACACCCTGACCATCACCGATACCGGTATCGGCATGACCAGAGAGGAGCTGGAGAGTAATCTTGGCACCATTGCCCACTCCGGTTCCGATGCCTGGCTTGAGGAGCTGATGGACGCCGCCAAAAAGGATGTCAGCCTGATCGGTCATTTCGGAGTTGGTTTTTATTCCGCCTTTATGGCAGGGAAAAAGGTGCGGGTGCAGACTCGTTCCTGGGACAAGAGTGAAGGGCATGAATGGGCATCCGATGGTGCCGGCTCCTATTCCATCACCGACATGCCGGGGTTGCGCCGGGGCACTACCATTATTGTTGAGCTGAAAGATGATGCCAGGGAGTATGCCCAGAAGTGGAAGGTTGAGTCGATTATCAAGCAGTATTCCGCCTTTGTACCGTTTCCGGTAAAAGTGGATGATGAGGTGGTTAATACCGTGCAGGCGCTATGGACCAAGAGCCGTAGCGATATCAGCGATGAGGAGTACAGCGAATTTTATAAATTTATCGGTAATGCGGCAACCGATCCGCTGCTTCGCCTCCACTTTTCCGCTGATGCCCCCCTTGCCATCAATGCCCTGCTCTTTGTGCCTGAAGAGAACTTTGAAAGCTTTGGTTTTGGCAAGATGGAGCCGGGGGTCAATCTCTACTGTCAGCGGATTCTGATTGACCAGCACTCAAAAAATATTTTGCCGGAGTGGCTGCGTTTTCTGAAAGGGGTGGTGGACAGCGAGGACCTGCCGCTGAATATCTCCCGTCAGGCATTGCAGGATAACGCCCTGGTCGCCAAGCTGCGCAAGGTTATCACCAGGCGTTTTTTGAAATTTCTTGATGAGCAGGCGACCAGTGAGCCGGAAAAGTATGAAAAATTCTGGGAGACTTTCGGTATCTTTATCAAGGAAGGGGCGACCTCTGATTATGAATACCAGAAAGAGCTGGGCAGGCTGCTTCGTTTTGAATCCTCCAAATCAGAAGCCGGCAAGATGGTCTCTCTTGCCGATTATGTGCTGCGGATGCAGCCGGATCAGGAGAAGATCTACTTTATCAACGGCGCCAGCCGCGCTGCTATTGAGGCCGGTCCCTATGTGGAGATGTTTAGACAAAAGGATATGGAGATTATCTATACCCTTGAGCCGATTGATGATTTTGTGTTGAATCATCTTGGTGAGTTTGACGGCAAAAAGCTGGTCTCCGCCGATGCGGCCGACCTCTCTCTTGATAAGGACGACGAGAAAAAAGACGATAACGAAAAAGAGAAAGAGAGCGGTGATCTGGCCGGGCTGCTTGCCTGGATGCAGGATTTGTTGAAAGATACGGTTGCCGAGGTTATTCTGTCGAAACGTCTGGTCGATTCTCCGGCGATGATTGTCAATCCCGACAGCTATATGACCTCTTCAATGGAGCGTATTATGGCGGCCAGCCGCAAGGAGCATGGCATTCCCGGTATGGAGGCGAGTAAAAAGAAGCTGGAGATCAACCCGAAAAATCCGCTTATCACCCGCCTTGCCGAATTGAAAGAGAGCGATGCAGATTTTGCCGGGCAGATTGCGTGGCAGATTCATGATAATGCGATGATTCAGGCCGGGCTGCCGGTTGATCCGCTGCAGATGGTTGAGCGTAACTATAAGCTGCTTGGGAAAGCGGTGGGCTGATTTCTCTGTTTATGTTACCCCCCGACAGCATTATTTTTGCATAAAAGATGCAAATGGTATTTATTTAATATCATTGAGGTAATAAATGATCAGGGAAAAATCGGCCGAAAAACCGTTTTTCCGTACCTGTTTCATTTACTGGCGGGGGCATTGCTGTTTTCATTGATTGCAATAGTACTCTGTTCCGGCTAGATTGTGGGCGTTTTTGCATGGTATGGGTGAGCGGTTTATTCAGGGAATTGTTGAAGCTTTGTTTATGGAGAGAGATATGCGGCGATACTGTATGCAGGCGGTGTGTTGTCTGCTGTTATGCGTTGTTTCCGGCTGTTATACCACACCGGTACGCCATCTGGCAGCCGATAGCGGGCTGATTAAGGAGGGGCACTCCAACAAGGGAGAGGTACTTGCCCTGTTGGGCAAACCCGATCAAAAAAAGCAGCAGGCGGACGGCTCCGTTGTCTGGATATACCGACAGAGCAAAAAGAGTATGGCCGAAAAGCTTCCCTGGCTGGGCAAGAAACTGGGAGCGGCCGAACAGGTTTCTGTCATTATCCGCTTTGATAATAATATCGTGTCAAAAATAAGGTACAGCACCGTTGATCCCGATGATCTGCGCTGGCGTCAGCAGTCTTTGCAGGGAGAGTAGCAGGTGTCCGCTGTTGATCTTTACGCGCTCAGGCGTGCCCGCATGGTACAGGAGCAGCTGGTCTGCCGTGATATTTATGATAAACGGGTACTGGCGGTGATGGAGGAAGTGCCCCGTCACCTCTTTGTTGGTGAGGCGCTGCGGGTAAAGGCCTATGGCGATCATCCGCTGCCGATCGGCGCTGGTCAGACCATCTCCCAGCCCTATATCGTTGCGTCGATGACTCAGGCCCTGCAGCTTGGTGGTGATGAGATCGTGCTGGAAGTGGGTACCGGCTCCGGCTATCAGGCGGCGGTGCTCTCCCGGCTCTGTCAGCGGGTATACAGCGTTGAGCGGGTCAACTCGCTACTGGTTCGTGCCCGGCAGGTGTTCAGCAGTCTGCACTACTATAATATCCGTTCCCGCCTTGCCGATGGCACCCTTGGCTGGCCGGATGGCGAACTTTATGACGCCATTATTGTTACCGCCGGCAGCCCGGAGATCCCGGAGCCTTTGCTGGCACAGTTAAAAGAGGGCGGCCGGATGGTTATCCCGGTGGGCTCTCAGGAGACGCAGGAGCTGAAACTGGTGGAAAAAAAAGAGGAGGAGGTTGTTGTTACCCCGCTCTCCGCGGTACGGTTTGTCGATCTGGTGGGGGAACATGGCTGGGGAGGTTGAACAGAAGAAGAAAGGTGTGCTGCAGCGGTTGTATGACGCCTGCATGAACTGGATCAGCGGCAGATACGGCGAGTATGTGCTCTTTCTTATCGCCTTTGTTGAATCGTCGTTTTTCCCGCTGCCGCCGGATGTCTTTCTTATTGCCATGAGTGTGGCACGACCAACGCGTGCCTTTCGCTATGCGGCTATCTGTTCTGTGGGTTCGGTGCTTGGCGGCGCGCTGGGTTATGGACTTGGTCTCTGGTTTATGGACGCGGTGGGGCTGCCCGTTATTGAGTGGTATGGATTGACCGGGAAATACTCTCTGTTGCAGGACTATTTCCGTCGCTATGATGTCTGGATTGTTGCCACTGCCGGTTTTACCCCCATTCCATACAAGCTTTTTACCATCACCGCCGGTGCTGTTGGGTCGAACTTTGTCGCTTTTATGCTGGTGTCGCTGCTGGCCCGGTCAGCGCGTTTTTTTCTGGTGGCGGCCCTTATCTGGAAATTTGGCGCGAAAATTCAACAGGCGATTGATAACTATTTTAATATTCTCACTGTTGTTTTTATGGTGCTGCTTATCGGCAGTTTTATGTTGATAAAGCTGGTGCTGTAGCTTTGGTTATATTTCCCGGGACTTTTGACATCTGATGAAAAACCCAGCTTTTTTCTGTCGACTTTTCCGGGTTAAACAGATAGTCGCCTTCTGAGAATACCTTGAGCTGCTCCGCTTTTGTCAGTCTGTTTTTGATAATAAAATCGACCATCATCCCCCGTGCCCGCTTGGAGTGGATAGGGATGGTCCTGTAGCCGCCTGTCCCTTTGGTATGGGGCTGCTGAAAGGTGATGGTTATAATATCACAACCGTTCTGTTGCAGGACTTTTTTATCGAGCACCTTCGCATATTCATCGGAGGCAAGATTGATAACGGTTTTCTCTGCTGCGGCAGCAAGCTGCTGCACAATTCTGGCGGTGATCTCCTGTTGCCAGAACTGGTAAAGGTTTTTCATGCCGGCAGGGGCAAATTTCAGCCCCATCTCCAGCCGGTAGGGTTGCATAAGATCGAGGGGGCGCAGCATGCCGTAGAGACCGGAGAGGATAACAAGGTGCTTCTGGGCATAGGCGAGTTGCGTATCCGAATACCCGGCGGTATCAATCATCGCATAGGCATCTCCCTGGAAGGTATAGAGGGCGGGGTGGGCGTTTTCCTTGTGAAAAGGTGTTGTAAAGTTATGAATCTGACGGTAGGTTGCAGCTGTGAGCCTGGCGCTGGTTTTCATCATCTTTGCCAGCTGTGGTTCAGAAAAGGCCTTCAGTTCATTGATTAACTGTTTGCTTTTATTTATAAAATGCGGGCTGGAAAATTGTCGGCAGGCGGCAGGAAGTTCCGCTTTTTTCTGGGTCTTTGCTGGAGCGATAACAAGTAACATAAGGGGTCCTTTTTTGTTTGGTTTTACCAAAGGGGGGTGGAGAGACAGTGACTGAAGATACCTTGAGAGAGTCGGGAATACAAGAGATTGAAGCGTTTCTTGCCGAATGGACTGGAAGTCGGCAGCAGATAAAGGCACGGGTGCACTCTTTTCTGGACCATCTCAAAACAAAGCCGGGGGTGGAGATCAGCTTCGTTGCCCGGCCAAGGGTGAGCTACTCCCTGCGGCCGCGGCTCAGGAAACAGATGGCGAATGGACGTCCCCTCTTTGCGATGATAGATATCATCGATGACGATCCGGCGCAGCGCTGGCTCTCTGTCTGCTTCTATGGCGATATGATCTCTGATCGAGAGCAGCGGGGTGAGGTTATCCCCGGCGGGCTTGGCGGTGATGATGGCTACTGTTTTGATATGTTTGAAGATGATGAAGAGCTGGCTGCCTACCTCCTTGCCCGGCTGGATGAGGCGGAGGCCGCGGCAAGAGGGGTGGGCGGGAAGTGATTTTTCCGGATCATTTACGATCTGTCCGGGGCATGTAGGTGTTTGATGAGTAGAGCAAAGCATATTGACGATCTGGCGGAGGGAGATCTCTTTTCCGGGATACTTGCCGTCAAGTCCCTGCATACCGGAACAACAAAGGTGGGTAAACCCTATTTGCGGCTTATGCTGATGGACAAGAGCGGTGAGATTCTCTGTCCGGTATGGGATGATGCGCCACGGGTCGAACGCTTTTGCAGCGTCGGTGCTTTTCTGCAGTGTCGGGGCAAGATAGGTCTCTATAACGGCCAGAAGCAGTTGCAGCAGGCGGTACTTGCCCCTGCCACCGCAGAGGATATAGATATCACCGATTTTCAGCAGGAGACTTCGAAAGACCGGCAGCAGATGGCCCGCGACCTGTTGGCTCTGGTTGCCAGCATTAGGATTTTGCCGTTACGAGAGCTGCTGGAGAATTTTTTTGGCGGCGGGCGGTTCTGGCAGCAGTTTCAGCAGGCGGCGGCCGCGAAGGGGGCGCACCACGCCTATGCCGGTGGGCTACTTGAACATACACTCTCCTGCGCGCAGCTGGCAGACAACCTTGCCCGGCACTATCCTGGAGTAGACCGGGATCTTCTTGTCGCCGGCGCCCTGCTCCACGATATCGGCAAGGTGCGCGAGATGGAGTTCCAGGGGGTGGCTGTGGAGTATACCACGGAGGGCAGACTGAAGGGCCATGTCGTTATCGGCAGTGAGATGATCGCCGCGGCGGCGGCTGTTACCGATTTTCCACCGGATCTGCTTGGTCAGCTGCAGCATCTTGTCCTCAGTCATCATGGACGGCTTGACTTCGGTTCGCCGGTGGTGCCGATGACCACCGAGGCGTTTCTGCTCAGTATGGTTGATGATATGGATGCCAAAATGAATATGATTGAGCAGTTGCGTGGGAGAATGGCGGCCGGACAGCACAGTTTTACCGACTACCAGCGGCTGCTCGACCGCTATCTCTACCTCTCGGGGTATGAACAGGAGAAGAGGGTTGAGCAAAAGGATGAGGAGAACTCTGCCGCCCATCTGCGCAATCAACTCTCCTTATGGGAGTAGGGGATGGCTGCTCCTTTTACTCCTCCGCTCTGCTGCACTGCTTTTGCCGGTCAGGAAAAGGCGAAAAAACTGCTGGCAGCGGCCATTTCCAGCCATCGGCTGCCTCACGGTCTCCTCTTTTTTGGCCCTGACGGGGTCGGAAAATCTCTTTTCGCCAGAGGGGTTGCGGCGGCGTTGAACTGCCGGCAAAAACGGGCAGGGGAGCCTCTTTTTGCCTGTAGTGAGTGTGTCTCCTGCCGGAAGATCACCCATGGCAACCACGCTGATTTTACGGTTGTGGCACCGCAGAATGGGGTACTGAAGATTGCCCGGATCCGGCAGCTTATAAAGGAGCTGGAGTATCCGCCTTATGAGGCGGCGATGCGGGTGGTTGTACTGGAAGATGCCCATGCCATGGGCAGGGAGGCGGCCAATGCCCTGTTGAAAACTCTTGAAGAGCCACGGCCGCGGAACCTGCTGATCCTTACCGCTGACTCATCAGGGCAGATGCTGGCGACGATCTCGTCGCGCTGCCAGCAGGTTCCGTTTACTCCCCTGCAGCCTTCTGCTGTGGTTGATATCCTGCTCAGACATGGTATCGCAGAAAATGAGGCAGAACTTCTTGCGCTGCTGGCAGCCGGCAGTCCTGGAGCGGCCCTGCAGCTGCAGAAGAGCGAACTTGTGCCGCTCTGGCAGGAGCTTATCCGCTTTCTGTCCAGCGCCAGGGCTGCCACCGCGGAGGGGCTTTTTGAGCTGCTCTCTTTTGCCGGGCGGATGGCTGCACTCAAGGATGATCTGCCCGCTTTTTTCGGGTTATTGCGGCGCTGGCTGCGGGATCTGTTGCTGGATGATAGGCGCGCGCTGGCGCTCTATTGCGATGATTTGATAAGTAATACCGCAAAAGACTGGAATAAGGAAGAGTTATCTGCTAGACTGCGTGCCTTGGATCAGGCGGAGAGGGAACTGGCGCGTAATTGTCAGCGTACCCTTGTGTGTGAAGTGTTGCTTTTTGCCTTGCAGGGGCAAAGGAGATAGCGGTGGAGACGGGCAGGTTATGGTGACAGCAGAGAGAAAAGAGGCGGCGGCAAAAAGAGCCTTTTACCGGGTACAGTCAAGGCCGGGGAATCCGGCGCGGACGGTTGTCTCTTCTGTTGACGGAATCTCTTGCGGAGCGGTGGTGATGGTGCAGACCGATCACGGCCTGGAACCGATGGTGGTTACCGCGGCGGTATCATCCTGTTCGTGTGACTCTGTCGATGAGCTGATGGAGGTTGCCGCCGCAGCCGATGATGAGGAGCAAAGGAGGTATCTGTTGTTGCAGCAGATGGAGGAGCAGGCGCATAATACCTGCTGCCGGCTGGTCGATAAGCACCAGTTGAACATGAAACTGGTGCGGGTTGAGCGTTTTTTTGACGGCAGCAAGATTATCTTTTACTTTACCGCGGAGAACCGGGTGGATTTCCGCGCTCTGGTCAAGGATCTGGTACAGCAGTTCCGCACCCGGATCGAGATGCGCCAGATCGGTGTCCGCCATGAGACGAGGATGCTCGGCGGTCTGGGCCTGTGCGGCAGGGAGTTTTGTTGCAGCTCCTATCTGGGCAACTTCTCCTCGGTATCAATAAAGATGGCGAAAGAGCAGGACCTGCCGCTGAATCCGAACAAGATATCGGGTGTCTGTAACCGCCTTTTCTGCTGTCTGGCCCATGAGTATCCCGGCTATCGGGAGATGCGGCGCAAGATGCCGAAACCGGGACGGAAGATTATTATTGATGACGAACAGTTTATGGTACGGCGGCAGAATGTGATGGGTCGGCAGCTGCTGGTTGAAAGCGGCTCCGGTGAGGAGATTGTGCTTGCCGAAGAGAAGTGGTCACGGGCGAAGCCGGTAATCCCGCATGGTGACAACAGAAAATAGAAAAGACGGAAAACGCTCCTGGCAACGTATTGTCAATATTTTGTATACAGAGAATAATGACCAGCTATATAACCACCCCGATCTATTATGTTAACGCGCAGCCCCATCTCGGCCACGCCTATACAACCATTGTTGCCGACACCTATAACCGTTTCCGTCGTCTCTGCGGGGAATCTGTCCGTTTCCAGACAGGAACCGATGAGCATGGGGACAAGATTGTTGAAGCGGCGGAAAAGGAAGGGGTTACTCCCAGGCAGTATGTCGATTCCATCAGTGCCATCTTCCGGCAGACCTGGCCGCTGCTTGATATTGAGGCCGACCGCTATATCCGCACCACTGATGGCGATCATATCGCAGTGGTACAGCGGATTCTCCAGCAGGTATACGATAGGGGTGATATCTATTTCGATACCTACAGGGGGCTCTACTGCAAGGGGTGTGAGCGGTATCTCACCGAAAAGGAGCTGGTGGACGGCAAATGTCCCGACCACCAGAAGGCGCCGGAGCTTATTGAGGAGGAGAACTATTTCTTCCGGATGTCGAAGTATCGGCAGCAGCTTATCAACCATATCGAACAGCACCCGGAGTTTATCACCCCGGAGCGCTATAGAAACGAGGTGCTCTCCCTGCTTGGCGAGCCGTTGGCAGATCTCTGTATATCGCGGCCGAAATCGAGACTGACATGGGGGATTGAACTGCCTTTTGACACTAATTTTGTCACCTATGTCTGGTTTGACGCACTTATCAACTACCTCACCGGGCTCGGCTATCCGGATGAGGGGTTTCGCGCCTTCTGGTCTGGCTGCGAGCATCTTATCGCCAAGGATATCCTCAAGCCTCATGCTGTTTACTGGCCGACCATGCTGCTGTCACTGGGGCTGCCGCTCTACAAAAAGCTCCATGTGCATGGCTACTGGAATGTGGATGATACCAAGATGAGCAAGAGTCTGGGCAATGTTGTCCGGCCCCGCGCGCTGGTGGAGAGATACGGTATTGATACGGTGCGTTATTTTCTGTTGCGGGAGATGTCGTTCGGGCTCGACTCCTCCTTTACCGCCGAACTTATCGCCGGGCGGCATAACTCCGATCTGGCCAATGATCTGGGCAACCTGTTCAGCAGGACAGCGGCGATGGTGCAGAAGTATCGCCACGGCAGGGTTCCTGAGCCCGGGCGGCAGCAGCCGGAAGATGCCCGCCTGCGGGAAGCGGCAGAGAGTATGTTGCGTCTTTATCTTGAAAATATGGCGCAGTTTCGTTTTCATCTTGCGTTACAGGCGGTATGGGAGTTTATTGGCCTTGCCAATAAATATATTGTTGACAATGAGCCGTGGGTTCTGGCAAAAGAGGAGAGGTTTTCCGTCCGGCTTGATACGGTGCTCTATACCCTGCTTGAGAGTCTGCGGCTGCTTACCCTGGTGCTGCAGCCGATCATGCCCCGGGCGGCGGCAAAGATGGCCGCAGGGCTCGGCCTGTCACTGACTGATTTGTCATCTTTCGAGCGGCATGGTCACTGGGGCGGGCTTGCTGCCGGCGCCGCGTTGGTAGAGGGAGATGTCCTTTTTCCCCGTCTGGCAAAAGAGACAAGTGTAGTGGTGGAAAAAACGGCACATCCGGCAAAAGAGAAAGAAAAAGGCACGCAAGCAGAGGGTACTATCTCCTTTGAGCAATTTCAGCGGCTTGATCTGCGGGTGGCGGAAATTACCGCCGCAGAGCGGATAGAGGGTTCTGAAAGACTGTATAAGCTTGTTGTCAGGGCACCGGAAGAGCGGACTGTGGTGGCAGGTATTGCCCGGTACTATAGCGCGGCAGAGCTGGTGGGGAAAAAGGTTGTGATTGTGGCAAATCTCAAACCGGTCAAACTGATGGGCGTGTTGTCGCAGGGGATGGTACTGGCGGCAAGAGAGAAGAGCACGGCTGGAGAGCGGCTGGTGCTGACCGCTGTTGACGGAGATATTGCTGCAGGAAGTGGTGTTGCCTGAAACGAAGGAGTGATATAGTGTTTGTTATAAGTAATTTTATGATGGCGATAGCCCAGCTGATCAACTTTGTACTGATCGCCTATCTGTGGATCGTTTTTGCCCGGGTAGTGCTGTCATGGGTCAGTCCTGACCCCTACAATCCGATAGTGCAGTTTATCTATCGGGTAACAGAACCCCCCTTGAGCCGGATACGGCAGTATATGCCCGATATGGGAGGAGTGGATTTTTCTCCGATGGTGCTGATTTTAGCGATCGTCTTTCTGAAGGATTTTCTGGTGCCGACCCTAAGGCAGCTGGCGAGTATCGGTTAAAGCGCCAGTGGAGAGAGAAAAAATATCTGGATAACCGGCAGAGGTAGAGCCGATGGTTAGCCAGTACCCGACATGGCTGGAGTATATATTCTCCGGCCGCAACAAAGAATGAAACCCGGAAATTCGGAACACACCTGGCTGTTTCCGATTCGGGTTTTAAGCTAAACATTAAGAAAAATTGGTGATAGAAATGTTAAAACCCCAGGCAATCAGGGATCAGGAGTTTGAGATAAAGTTCAGAGGCTATGATCCTGTTGAAGTAAAGAATTATCTTGAGTTACTTGCAGACGATTTTTTTGAGTTGAGCGAAGAGGCGCGGATTCTGCAGGATAAACTTGACGCCGCCACCGGTGCCAAAGAGAGACAGGCAAGGACGATGGGAACGCTGGAATCCCTTGAAGGTCTTGATGATCTCACCTCGGATTTTGATGACGGCGCCGAGGAGCGTGAGGAGACGCTGGAAGAGGTGCAGGCGAAACTTGTCCACGCGAAATCCCGTGTTGAGACGCTGACCACCGAAAATATGGGTTATCTCTCCCAGATCGGTGACTTGAGCAAGCAGCTGGAGATATTTGAAAATGATGCTGCCGAGGAGCAGAAAGAGAGAGAGAGGCTGATGAAGCAGGTTACGCTTCTGACCCAGCAGAACGCGGAATTGCGCGAACAGAGTGTGAAGATCACGCAGGAGAGTTCCGATATGCAGCGGCTGGCCGCCGAGATTGCCCAGTTACGGGATGAGAATGTCCGCCTGAGAGGGGAAGAGGACAGCCTGAAGAAGACCCTTGTTTCCGCGCAGAGTTTTGCCGATTCGATGCGGGCGGAAGCCGAGAGGGATGCTGCTGGCATGATTGATGATGCCAAGATGGAAGTGGAAGCGATCAACAACCAGCTTGAAGAGAGCGTTGCCCGGCTGTCGGCGGAAATTGAGGCGCTGGAGGAGAAAAAGAGCGAAGTGCGCAGCGAGCTGCGCCGGATTCTGGAGGGGTATCTGGCGGCGCTGGATCAGGCCTCGACCAGTTTTTCCGGCTGAACCATGCCCTGGCTTGACAACCGAGGGGACGGCTCTGTGCTGTTGCTCCATGTACAGCCGGGTGCCCGTCGGGCCGGAATTATCGGTCTTCATGGTGAGCGACTCAAGATCGCGGTTACTGCGCCACCGGTGGATGGCAAGGCCAATCGGCAGATAGAAAAACTGCTTGCCGGGGTATGTGGCTGTGCCGCGCGTGATATTGCGGTGGTTGCCGGTCATGGCGCCCGGCAGAAGCGGGTGGAGATCAATGGGCTGCCGGCAGATGAGGTGCGGCAGAAGGTGGTCGCAGCGATAAAGGAGAGCTGAAGAAAATTTGCCGTGGTCTCTGATGCAGGAGCGGGAGGGGAAGAGAATGACAGAGTATATCGTTGGCAACTGGAAATCCCATAAGACAACCGCGGAAGGGCAGGCATGGTTGCAGCAGTTTGCTTCTCTTTACCGTGGCATGGACAGCAGGATGGTGGTGGTTGCTCCCACTCTGGCAAGCCTGGAGGGGATTGCCGCCTTTGCCGCCGGGATGAAACTGCCGAATCTTGCCTTTGCCGCCCAGGATATTTCGCCTTTTCCCCGGGGAAACTATACCGGCGCGGTGGCGGCAGACCTGGTGAAGGGGGTGGCGCGGTACGCAATTGTCGGTCACGCCGAACGCCGCCGCTATTTTCATGAAAGTGTGCAGGATATCCTCAATAAGGCCAGCGAGGCGGTGGACGCCGGGCTTGTTCCCCTGGTCTGTTTTGAGGATGCGGTCCAGCTTACCGCCCTTGTCGTTCCCCTTGGCGAGCTTGACGGGAAATTCCTGCTGGCATATACTCCGCACGATCCGGTGGTGGCGAAAGCAGCCGAGCCGGTAGAGAAGGTGGCGGAGATGGCCGCCAGGGTTCAACGGGGTATCGCCCAAGCTCCTCTTCTCTATGGCGGCGCAGTAACCCCTCAAAATTGCCGAAAATATCTAGATATCGACGGTGTCTCCGGGCTTTTTGCCGGCGAGGCAAGTCTTGATGCGGCAAGCTTTGCCGCAATCTGTAACTGCTGTTGACAGCTGTCCTCCTGCGACGGGTTTGCTTTTTATTCCCTACTGTTACCGTTTTTTTTGGGGAGAAGGAAAGAGATAAAAAAACCGGTGGTGGCTACTCCTGCAACAATCAGCCCCAGTACTCCCAATGAGCCGATAAATCCTGGAGATTTGGCGATTCTGTCGGCCAGAATCAGGATCGAAGAGCCGACGATAAGCGCTGAGATAATCATCGCAAAGCCGATCAGTCTGCTGGCTGACGCAATTCTGTTGGCCAGATGCTCCACCCGTTTCATCTCCAGATTCAGGGTAAAGCGGCTATGGCGGGCCTGATCAAGAAAGCGCTGCAGATCCCTGGGCAGCGCCTCAATAAGTTCAAACGAGTGGGTCAACAGCCCGGTTATCCTTTTTTGCAGAGATTTCAGGGAGTAGCGATTGATTAATACCTCCCGGATCTGCGGCTCGACATGGGCCAGCACATCAAAATCCGGGTCAAGCTGTTCCGCCACTCCTTCGATGGTGGTAAGGGCCTTGGTCAGCAGCATCAAATCGCTGGGGCACTCTATTCGGTAACGCTGCAGCATCCTGAAAAAACGGGAGAGCAGATCGGTGATATTGAGGTGCCGCAGGTCGGTATTCTGAAAAGAAGCGGCGATATTGCGCAGCTCCAGCCGGAACTCCCTGCTGTCAAGAAGGGTGGGGTCGACATTGGTCAGAGTGAGGATCACCCGGCAGAGCATCTCCTCATCGTTTTTAATAACCCCGGTAACCAGATTGATCAGCTGCTCTGTGGTACCGCGGTCAAGCTGACCGGCCATGCCGCAATCGATCAGGCAGAGGGTATCGTCGTCGCGGAGAAAGATATTGCCGGGGTGCGGATCGGCATGGAAAAAACCGAAACGGAGACACTGCTGGAACACCATATCGGTGCCGAGGGAGACGATCCTGCGCCGCTGGGCGGCGGTGAGCTCTTCCCTGTCAAGCAGGGAAGAGAGCAGCCTGCCCCTGATTCTCTCCATGGTCAGCACGCTGCGGCTTGTTGCCTGCCAGTAGATTTTTGGAAAGTGGATATCGGGGTTGGCTTCAAAATCGTGGCGCATCCGGTCTGCCGACTGCCCCTCGATGATCATGTTCAGCTCCTTGAGTGCCTCTCTGGAAAACTCCTTGACCACTGCCGTCGGGCTGTAGCCCAGATTGGAGAAATACTGTTCCAGCAGTTGGGCCAGACTGCTGACCAGGCTGATATCTTCCTCCAGCAGTTCACGGACACCGGGTCGCAGTACCTTGATCACCACATCCGTGCCGTCGATAAGGCGTGCCGCGTGTACCTGGGCGATGGACGCTGCCGCCAGCGGTTTCTCATCAATGGCGGAGAAGAGATGCGCAAGTCCACCGGGAAATTCCTGCAGCAGGATCTTTTCTATCTCCGGGAACGGGACGTGGGCGCAGCTGTCCTGGAGTTTTCTGAACTCGTCGGCCCACTCCTGGGGGATAAGGTCCGGCCGGGTGGAGAGGATCTGGCCCAGTTTGATAAAGGAGGGGCCAAGCTCTTCGAGAACCAGGCGCACCCGTTCTGCCCGTGGTCTGCCCTGGTTTGCGGTTTCTGTCTCTCCACCAAGCTCTTCTTTCGATTTGCCGCCAATCCGGTAGAGCCCTGAATCGATAATAAGCTGGTTAAAACCAAAACGGGAGAGAACGCGGAGAATATCGGCCAGTCGTCTGGTGTTTTTTACGGTGCGTGAAAGAGAGGGAAGTTTCATTATATCGTCAGAATATCAAGGATATATCTGTCTTCTTCTGCCCTTTTCTCCATCTCCGCAAGCCATTTCTCAATCTTTTCCGGAGTGATTATCGCCTGATGCCGGACGAGCAGGGTCAGTGTCTCCGGCATGTACTCGAAAAGACGGGGAAATATCTCCTGGGTGGCAATGCCTTCGTAGCGAGTAAGCGTGACAATGGCATCAGTGAGGCCGATAAGAGCGGGGAAAAATGTATCACCGGGCGCCTTTTCCGGCTGATGATGAAAGCCGGTGGCGGCAACAAGACTTTCCGGAAAAAGCCAGTTCCTGGTAAGATAAAGACCTATCTGGGTGTGCGTTATGCCGTAGAGTTCTAGTTCTTTTTCTCCCTGATAGGGGTCATCCAGGCCACGGTTCAGGATATACTCTTCCGGGTAGGTGATAAGCAGCGGCAGTTTGCCGATATCGTGAATAAGCCCGGCAACAAACAGTTCTCCGGCTTCCGCGGCGGCTGTCTCTCTGCCGATAATCATTGTTAACAGGGCGGTATAAAAGGAACGTTCCCAGAAAAAAGAGACTTCCTTTTGCTGGATGGTATTGAGCTGGGGAAAGGCGTTGAATACGGCACGGCCGATAACAATATTGCGGATCTCCCGCTGACCAAGAACGATAATCGCCCGCTTAAGGGTGGCAACCTTGTATGACATGCCAAAAAAGGCGGAATTGGCAATTTTCAGAATTGCGGCGCACATTGACTGGTCGGGGAGAATCGCTTCAAGAAGATCATCGGCATCACTCTCCGGGTCGGATGTAACTGCCAGTACCCTGCTGACGATCACCGGCAGGGAGGGCAGGAATTTGATATTCTTGCCAATCAATTGTTGCGCTGCTGTCGTCATAACGTATCTGGTATGTTGGCTAATATTCCCGTTACAGTAAAGAGTAACCTGTACTTTTCCGGAAACAGTTTATCTAATTGAAAAACTTTGCTAAAATTACCATTACCAGAGCCTACTATAACTGTGGTAATGTGTAAAGATCTGAAATCGATAATTGTAAGCGTTCAACGGAAAAGATCAGACAGTGAGGAGTTTGTCACGTGACGGATATTGATGTCGTTGCCAGAATAAAAGAGGCTGCCGACATAGTGCAGGTTATTGGTGAGAGCGTCGCTTTGAAAAAGAGCGGCGCCAACTATCAGGGGCTTTGCCCCTTTCATGGCGAGAAGACCCCCTCTTTTTCCGTCAATCCGGTAAAGCAGTTCTATCACTGTTTTGGCTGTGGTGTATCTGGTGATGTAATTGAATTCGTGATGAAATATCAGAGCGTTGATTTCCCTGAGGCGTTGCGGATTCTTGGCGGTAAATACGGCATTCCGATCCCGGAGCGGCAGCAGAGCCGCAAGATGCGCCAGGAGATGGAGCGGCGCAAGACCCTTTTTGCCGTCTCCACCCGCGCGGCAAAGCTGTTTGAGCAATATCTCCATGGCGGGCGCGGGGCGGCGGCCGCCCATGCCTATCTGCAAAAACGGGGGGTCGATCACGCGCTCGCCCGGCGTTTCTCGCTGGGTTACGCTCCGGCTCCGGCGGCGGAGGGGTGGAATTTTCTCGGCAGTCAGCTGGCAGGGGATGAGATCTCCGCCGCTGTTGAGGTGGGGCTTTTGGTGGAAAAAGAGAAGGGCGGCAGTTATGACCGCTTCCGGGACAGGATTGTCTTTCCCGTTTTCTCCGTTGCCGGTGAGATCTGTGGTTTTGGCGGGCGAATCGTTGGTGAGGGCCAGCCAAAATATCTCAACTCACCGGAGAGCGCCATCTATAACAAGAGCTCTCTTCTGCTCGGCCTGTATCAGGCAAAACAGAAGATTCGTGCCGTTGACCGGGCAATTGTCGTTGAAGGGAATTTTGATATGATCTCGCTGGCAGCAGCGGGGTGCGACAATGTTGTCGCACCGCTGGGTACGGCGCTTACCAGAGAACAGCTGCGTCAGGTAAAGAAGTTTACCAGTAATGTCACCCTGCTCTTTGATGGTGACGCGGCCGGAGAGAAAGCGGCAATACGGGCGGTACCGCTCTTTCTTATGGAACAGATGGCCGGGCGGGTCGCCATCCTGCCGAAAGAGCATGACCCGGACAGTTATGTCCGTGAATATGGTCTGCCGCGCCTGCTGCAGCTGCTTGAGGAGGCACAGGAGTTGCCGGAGTTCAGTGTTGAGCGGCTGGTGGCGCAGTATGGTTTGAGCTTTGATGGCAAGATGAAGATTGTCGATGAATTGAAAGATCTGCTGGCGGCTGCCGGCACCTCACTACAGCGCTCTGTCTTTATCGCCCATTTTGCTGAAAGACTGGATCTGCCGGCAGAGGAGTTGCGCGAATTGCTGAAGGACATCCCGGTGGCAGCGGGTTTTGGCGCGGAGCCGCCGCCTCCGATCGAACCCGTTTTTCAGCCTCATTTGCCGCGGAAAAAAGAGGAGGGCAGCGGATTAAACAGAGTCCAGAGAAAGACGCTGGAGTTTATGATCCTGCACCCGGAACATCTGCCGGCACTGTGTGATGCCGGTCTGCAGGAGTTTTTGACGGACAGTTTTGGTCAGGGCATTGTCGCTGCCCAAAATGAGCTGTATCAGAAAAATCCATTTGCCGAACCGGAAGATCTGCTTACCTGTTTACAGGAAGAGGAGCAGCGCAATTTTGTTACAAAACTGTTACTTGCGCCGCCGGAGATCTGCCGGGGTGAAGAGAGGGATGAGGTGCTGGCCATCCTGAAAGAGGCACAGCTCAGCAGCCCCCGCCAATGCCTTGAACGGCAGATAAAGGAGGCGGAACAGGCAGGAGACAGGGAGCTGGTGAAGAAACTGCTGGCCGAACTGCTGGTGGTAAACGGGCAGATTTTGCAGGAGCGTGAACGGGTAAAGGCCTGGGCGGAGAAAAAGGGTGCTGCTGACAGTTGAGTCTTTTGCACAGGAGAGCAATGGAGAGTAGTCGCCATAGCTGGATCGCGTTAAGCCTGGTACCGGGGCTTGGTGTTACCACTTTCTGGCGGTTGTTACGGCATTTCTCCTCACCGCAGGCGGTGTTGGCGGCGTCATTGCGGCAGCTGCGGCAGGTGCCTGGAGTGAGGGAGCAGTATCTGCAGGGTTTGCAGCAAGACGGCTGGCAAAAACGGGCGTATGATGAGGTGACACGGCTTGAAAACAGTGGCGGACGGGCGCTGGTCTGGGGCGATAGCGACTATCCGCAGGCGTTGACCCAGCTGGAGGACCCGCCCCCGGTACTCTATGGTCTGGGGGACTTCTCCCTGCTGCAGCAACCGTTGCTGGCAGTGGTCGGCGCGCGGGCGGCCAGCAGTTATGGTCTGCGTATGGCGGATGTTATCGCCAAAGCGTTGGCACAGGCGGGGGTGGTGGTTGTCTCCGGGCTGGCGGCGGGCATTGATGCCGCCGCTCACCGGGGCGCGCTGTCTGCCGGTGCGACCATTGCCGTTCTTGGTTGTGGCCTGGATCGGGTCTATCCACGGCAGAACAGTGCTCTGTACCGGGAGATTGCGGCAAAAGGTCTGCTGTTAAGCGAATATCCGCTGGGCACAAAACCGGACGCCTTTCGTTTTCCCGCCCGCAACAGGATCATTGCCGGTATCAGTCAGGGTGTTGTCGTCGTCGAGGCAGCGAAAAAATCGGGTTCCCTTATCACCGCCCAGATCGCACTCGACCATGGTCGCGAGATTTTTGCTGTTCCCGGACAAATGGACTCTTTCAAAAGCGAGGGCTGCCATCTGCTGATCCGTTCGGGGGCGGTGCTGGTATCACGGGCAGAAGATGTTCTGGCTGATCTGGGGATGGAAGCAGGACAGGGCTGGCAGCAGCCCCGGCAGGAGATGTCTGCCTCTGGTGAATTGGCGGCAGAGCGGCTGTTGCAGCTGCTGGATACCTATCCGGTGGCAAGAGATGAACTTATAGAAAAAAGCGGTATTGACGCGCAGCGGATTAGTGAGATCTGCCTGCTGCTGGAGCTGGACGGGAAGATAGAGAGTCTGCCTGGAGAGCGAATCCGCCGCATAACTTAGGCAGTGACAAGGAGAGAGTATGAGTGAGAGGGAGATTCTGATCGCCCCGTCCATTTTGTCGGCTGATTTTTCACGGCTGGGCGAGGAGATTGCCGCCGTTGAGGCCGGCGGTGCCGATCTTATCCATGTCGATGTGATGGATGGCCGCTTTGTGCCGAATATCACTATCGGCCCGCTGATCGTCAAGGCGGCAAAAAAAGTGGCGCAAAAGGAGCTTGATGTGCATCTGATGATCATTGAGCCGGACAACTATATCGATGCCTTTGCCGCGGCCGGGGCCGACTGGATTACGGTGCATGTCGAGGCTTGCACCCATCTGCACCGTACGGTCTCAAGAATCCGCCAGCTGGGGAAAAAGCCGGGAGTCGTGTTAAATCCGGCAACACCCTTAAGTGCGCTTGACTATATCCTGGAGGAGATCGATATCGTTATGCTGATGTCGGTAAATCCGGGGTTTGGCGGTCAGTCCTTTATCGCGTCCACCCTGAACAAGGCATGGCAGCTGCGCCAGCGCATTGACGCCCTGGGACTCAAGGTGGCGATAGAGGTTGACGGCGGTATCTCTCCTGACTCTATTGCCGATGTGGCTGCCGCCGGAGCAACGGTTTTTGTTGCCGGCTCGGCAATCTACGGCAGTGATGACTATGCCGCGACCATTGCCGCGTTAAAGGCAAACGGCAGCAAGGGCGCAGAGCGCTATCAATCCGATAACCATTCGATGGAGGCAGCAGTATGCAGTTGAAACATTTTACCGAGGCAGCGTCCTATGGACTTTTGCAGAAACTGGCGGAAAGCCCATACGATCTCACTGCAGAAGAGGCACTGGTCAATAATGGCCGGCTTGAGCGCTATATCTGCAGAAGTCCTCTGCTCGATATCCACTTTGCGACCCAGCGTGTTGATGATGAGGTGCTTGCCGGCCTGCAGCAGCTGGCAGATGAACAGGAGCTGGTTGCCCGCTTTCGGGAGATGCGCCGCGGGGCGGTGATCAATACCATCGAAGGTGTGGCCAGTGAAAACCGGCAGGTACTGCATACCGCGTCACGGGATTTCTTTGCGGCGCAGCCCTGCGAACAGTCGGCCTCTGCCAGGGCGAGGGAAAATCTGCACGAGCTGGGGAAGTTTTTACAGGAGGTTGATAGCGGTGAGATAACAGGGAGTGGCGGCAAGCGGTTTACCAGTCTTGTCCACGTCGGTATTGGCGGCTCGGATCTGGGGCCGAGAGCCCTCTACGAGGCGCTTTACGCTTACGGCCTTCCCGGCAGAAAACTCTTCTTTATTGCCAATGTTGATCCCGATGATGCCGCCCGGCAGCTGGCGGAGGTTGAGCTGGACTCCGCGCTGGTCGTTATTGTCTCCAAAAGCGGCAGTACTCTGGAGACCCTGACCAATGAGACGATGGTGCGTGACGCGCTGCAGCAGGCGGGGCTTGACCCTCGGCAGCACTGCGTGGCGGTCACCGGGGAAGGCAGTCCGATGGATAACCCGGCAGCCTATCTGCGCTCTTTTCATATGTATGACTATATCGGTGGCCGCTATAGCGCCACCTCAATGGTGGGAGCGGTAAGCCTCGGTTTTTTTCTTGGTCTTGATCTCTTTATCGAACTGCTGAGCGGGGCAAATGAGATTGATATGGCGGCAGAAAAAGCGGATTTGCGGCAAAATCCCGCCCTGTTGCTGGCTCTGCTCGGTGTATGGAACCATAATTTCCTTGGGCACCCGACGCTGGCAATCCTGCCCTATAGCCAGGCGTTGCACCGTTTCCCGGCCCACCTGCAGCAGTGCGATATGGAGAGTAACGGCAAGTCAATCACCATCGACGGCAAAAAAGTCAGGGAGAAGACCGGCCCCATCATCTGGGGCGAGCCGGGGACAAACGGGCAGCACGCCTTCTATCAGCTGCTGCATCAGGGGACGGAGATTGTTCCGGCGGAATTTATCGGTTTTGCCGACTGTCAATACGGCAGGGATCTGCTGGTTGAAAAAACCGGTTCACAGCAGAAACTGCTGGCAAATCTTTTTGCCCAGTCGGTGGCCTTTGCCGTCGGTCAGCAGTCGTCAAATCCCAATCGCTGCTTTGCCGGCAACCGGCCGTCATCAATAATCATGGGCAGGCGGCTTGACGCAAAGACCATGGGCGCTCTGCTTGCACTTTATGAGGCGAAAATTGTCTTTCAGGGGTTTTGCTGGGGGATCAACTCCTTTGATCAGGAAGGGGTGCAGCTGGGAAAAACTCTTGCCACCTCTTTTCTTAACCGGATGGAGCAGGGTAAGAGCGGCAGCAAAGAGGGACTGGAAAAACAATTTTTACAGCAGTTTCGCTTTGGAGTATGGAAGTCTTTTTGATTGTCTAAACATTTATTTTTGTAGAAAAATTTGGCAGTTTTTTTGTTGACAAAACGTATTGGCGAAGATATGCTCAATTATATTAAGAACTCAAAGTTGTATTTTTTTGCAGAACAAAACAAAACAGGAGAGGATTCCCGCCAGATATACGGGATAATCGGATGGCTGGAGCCTTATTCTTTCGAGGTTTTGGATGTTTCGCATAGTGAGGAGTTTTTTAACCGTTAATTAAAGGAGGAAATCATGACAAAAAAGCATGAGACACCCTTGTTGGATGAGCTGGAGAAAGGCCCGTGGCCGAGCTTCGTCACTGACATTAAGAGACAGGCGGAGAAAAAGCCTGAGTGCTGGGATATTCTTGGAATTCTGGAGTTATCGTATAAAGATAGAATTACTCACTGGAAACATGGCGGTATTGTTGGTGTTTTCGGTTATGGTGGTGGTATCGTTGGTCGTTACGCCGATGTTCCTGAGCAGTTTCCCGGTGTTGAGCATTTCCATACCGTGCGCGTAAATCAGCCTGCATCCAAATTCTACTCCACCGCGAACCTCCGTCAGCTGATGGATCTGTGGGAGAAGCATGGTTCCGGTATGACCAACTTCCACGGTTCCACTGGAGATATTATTCTGCTTGGTACACGGACAGAAAACCTTGAGCCGTTCTTCTGGGATCTTACCCATGAAATGGGCCAGGATCTTGGCGGTTCCGGTTCCAACCTGCGGACTCCGGCAAACTGCCTTGGCGAGTCCCGTTGTGAATGGTCCTGCTATGACACCGAGGAGGTCTGCCATCACCTTACCATGCACTATCAGGATGAGATCCATCGTCCGGCGTTCCCGTACAAGTTCAAATTTAAGTTCTCCGGCTGTCCCAATGACTGCGTTGCCTCCATTGCCCGTTCCGATATCGCTGTTATCGGTACCTGGCGTGATGAGATCCGCATTGATCAGGCGGCTGTCAAGGAGTATATCGCCGGTAATTATCCGGCCAATGGCGGTTCGCACTCTGGCCGCGACTGGGGTCCGTTTGATATCAAGAAGGAAGTTCTTGACCTCTGCCCGACCCAATGTATGTGGATGGAAGGCGATGAACTGAAGATTGATGATAAGGAATGCACCCGCTGCATGCACTGCCTCAACGTTATGCCCCGCGCCTTGCGCCCCGGGCTGGACAGGGGTGCTTCTGTCTGTGTTGGCGCCAAGGCGCCGATTCTTGACGGTGCCCAGTTTGCGACGCTGGTTGTTCCCTTTATGAAGGTTGAAAAGGAAAACGAGTTTGAAGAACTCATTGAGTTTATTGAGAGTGTTTGGGACTGGTGGATGGAAGTTGGCAAGAACCGTGAGCGGGTGGGTGAAACCATGCAGCGTATCGGTCTGCCGACCTTTCTGAAGGTGATGGGGGTTGAGGCCATGCCACAGCATGTGAAAGAGCCCCGTTCTAACCCGTATGTTTTCTGGAAGGAAGAGGAAGTTCCCGGCGGCTGGGAGCGTGATGTTGAAGAGTTCCGCAGAAAGCATGCTGCGTAATGGAATTGTTCTTTGAGAAAATAGAGAAAGACTCTTTTTTACGAGGTCTTTTTGGTAAAAAATAGAAAGGAGATTTAACAATGGGTTATAATCCGGATAAACCGATGGATGGTCGTATTTCCGACCTTGGTCCCCCTCATTACGAGCAGTTCCTGCCTCCTGTCCTCAAGGCGAACAAAGGAAAATGGATGTGGCATGAGATCCTTGAACCGGGCGTTTTGATGCATAAATCAGAGACCGGTGATGAGGTTTATACCGTGCGTGTTGGTTGCGCCCGTCTGGTTTCTATTGAGTATATCCGTGAGGTTTGTGATATTGCCGATAAGCATTGTGATGGCTTTCTGCGGTTCACCACCAGAAATAACATTGAGTTTATGGTCGATACCAAAGATAAGGTGCAGCCTCTGCTTGATACTCTGGCAAGCTATGGTGGCCGTTATCCGGTGGGTGGAACCGGCGCCGGCGTGACGAATATCGTTCATACCCAGGGCTGGGTTCACTGCCATACCCCGGCGACAGACGCCTCCGGTGTGGTCAAGGCGGTTATGGATGAGCTGTTTGAATATTTCACGTCGATGACCCTGCCCGCTCAGGTGCGTATTGCGCTGGCGTGCTGTCTGAATATGTGTGGTGCGGTGCATGCTTCTGATATCGCTATTCTCGGTATCCACCGTAAGCCGCCGATGATTGATAATACCCGTATTACCGGTGTCTGTGAGCTGCCATTGGCCATCGCTTCCTGTCCGCTTGGCGCGGTAAAGCCCGCCAAGGCGGAGGTAAATGGCGAGCAGATCAAGACCGTTAAGGTAAATGAAGAGCGTTGTATGTTCTGCGGTAACTGCTACACGATGTGTCCGGCGATGCCTCTGGCCGACCCGGAAGGTGACGGTATTGCCATTCTGGTCGGCGGCAAGGTCTCCAACCGGATCTCGATGCCGAAATTCTCCAAGCTGGTTATTCCGTATTTGCCAAATAATACTCCTCGTTGGCCGGAAGTTGTAGAAGCGGTTAAAAAGATTCTTGAGGCCTATGCGGCGGATGCTCTGAAATATGAGCGGCTCGGTGATTGGGCCGAAAGGATTGGTTGGGAGCGGTTTTTTGAAAAATGCGATATTCCGTTTACGGACAAAAGCATTGACGACTATCGCCTTGCTTACGATACCTGGCGTACTTCTACACAGTTTAAGTATACCAGTCACATCAAGTAAGAAGTCTGGCCGGGAGGATGGTCCTCTCGGCCGTTTTAACGTCGATGCTTTCTTTAAATTCTCTATGAGGAGCATGTTATGGCACTGGATAAGGAAGCGTTGAAAGACGCGATGGAAGAGAAGGCGAAAAAGTCTCCCAAGCCTCAACTGTATGTCAAGGATTTCTATGCGTGTGATCCTGACAGCAAGCCGCGGGTGATCAAAAACGTTGCAAATGAGATGGTTCGTGAGGGGCGTCTCGCGTTCTGGTCTTCCGGGTCAACGACCATGTACGGGATACCTTCCCGTATTCAGGATGAAGAAGACTGATTTTTGATTTTTTAATGATGTTTACGGGTGTGGAGGCGCAGTTCTTCACACCCGTTTTTTTATGCCGGCAGCTGGTCCGGTTCAGTTTTGCAGGGTGGTTTGCAAAATCGCCGGTATATTGTAGTCTGAAAGAGTTACTTTTTTCAATACTCAGCTGGAACATACAATGATCCCTGCCAACCAATCCCTGCCACCCCTGGCTGTTATCTCCAGTGTCTCTGCGCTGGATCAGAATACGCCCGGTGGTACGGGTTCGCAAAAATCTGGCGGGCAACAGCTGAACAAGGGCGAACAGCAATTTGCGCCCGGGCAGGAACTCGCTGCCAGGGTACTTTCCAGTGATGGCCGCGGGCGCTATACCCTTGCCGCCGGTGGGCAGCACATTGAGGTGCAGAGCGGGGGCCCTCTTGCCATTGGTCAACGGCTGAACGTGTTGGTGCAGAAAGGGGAAAAAGGCTTTTTTCTCGCCTTTACCAGCCCCGATATCAGCCAGTTTCTAACCAGATCGCTGGCAACAGGCGGCAGTAGTCAGGCGCTGGGTATGATTTTTGGACAGGGTCTGGCCGCCCAGGCTGGCGGTGGCAGCTCTCTGACGGCGGCAGTGACCGTTACCGGCAGTACAGCACGTTTGTCCGTGCCCGCCGTTGTTGGTGAGCTGACAACACTGCAACAGCAGTTCGTAGAGGAGATTGCCACTGCGCAAGCCGTTCAACTACAGCCATCTGCCCGGTTTAATGAGGCCGTGCGCCAGGTTGTCTCTGAACTGGGCAGGCAGATAACACCTCTGCTCGGTGAAGGGCGGATTACGCAAGCGATGGCGCAGGTTGCCGCCGCTCTGCGCAGTCTTGCCCGGTTTTTTCCACCACAGCCGGAGGAAGGTATACCACCGGGGTTGACCAGCTCGCAGCAGCAACTTTTTCAGGCTCTCTCCTCTCTTTATCAGCTATCGGCCGGGGACGATGTATCCGGGCAGGGAGAGGCAGTTCTCGGTCGTATCGTTCAGCAGCTTGAGACCCAGCTTACTCCGGTCTCCATATCCGGGCGGGAGTTGGCCGGGCAGCCGCAAAATCCCAGGAACATGCTTGCCGCATTTGCCAATGATCTGCAGGCGTTGGCAAATCTGGTGCAACTGCCTGCGGTTTTCCAAGGTCAGGCCGCGAGCGCGCCTGTCTTTCAGCGTGGTTTTGACGGCCTTTTTGCCTGGCACCTTAACTTTACGATAATCGGAGTACCTGCGGATACCGCAGAGAGAACTGCCGTCCTGCTGCGGCAGCTGGTGCAGGGGCTGGGGCTTGATATGGAAAGATTGCTGGCAAAAGGAGATATTCAGGCTGCGGCAAAAGGATTGAAATTTCAGTTGCTGCGTCAGATAGAGGAGGGGCAGGCCAGACTGGAGCATGATCTACAGGCAGGGGACAAAGGCAAGAGCGGTGAAGAGTCCGCTCTGTTGCGTCAGGTTGGTGAAAGTCATCAGGCCTTGCAGTCGATCAATTTTCTGCAGGTGCTGCAGGTTAATCTCGACAGGGAAGGGATGCTGATGCTGCCGCTGCCTCTGTCGTTTCTGGAGCAGGGGTACCTGCTGCTGGAAGATTATCAGCGGCAGAAAACAGCAGAAAATGAGGATGGAGAGAATGAGGCTGCCCGATTTTCGATATTGATGAAGCTCTCTGCGCTGGGCAATGTCCGCGTCGATTTCCTACAGTCAGAAGAGGATGTCTATATCCGTTTTCATACGGCATCTGCGGAGATAAACCAGCTCTTTCAGGAATCGCAGCAGGAGCTGCAAGACGGGCTCCTGCCGCTGCATCTGCAGGGGGTGAGCTATGCCGCCGAGCCTGCAGGTGACCCGTTGGCCGCTCTTTTGCGCAAATGTGAGGGTAACAGGAATTCTTCGCTGTTTCAGGCCCGTATCTGATAGTTATCGCTCCTTATCACTATCTATAGCTGTTGCCGGAACAAATTTTTTCCCCGCTATCATATAGAGCAGGGCAAAGCCAAGAATAAGCACGCCAAACAGATTGGCGTTTTTGGTCTTGATCAGAAAGGCGATAACGATGATCAGGCCGGCACTGAGAGAGAAAAAAAACGGTTTTGGCAGCTGCTTGAGGATTATTCTGCCAAAATGGGCAAACCGCAGATGACTTACCATCAGCAGGGAGGAGACAAGAGCAATAATCGGCAGCAAGGATGGCAGGGCAAGGGTG
>PDWI01000303.1_pt1 | contig 79470 bp, 71 predicted proteins | sample 1430891 | NCBI WGS metagenome assembly PDWI01 (sample SAMN01162508, study PRJNA174530) | Oral metagenome, whole genome shotgun sequencing project. | biome: Marine environment; feature: Marine mammal; material: Swab sample of the gingival sulcus; isolation source: swab sample of gingival sulcus... | reverse complement strand
TCGCTATCCAACAATCCGTTGTACTGATTCAGATCCGAAACAATAGAACCTCCAAGGTACAAACCTCCAATTAGATTGTATGAAAGTCTTGTTCCAAGAACAACAGAACTTTTATCCTCAAAACTCTCTTTTATGTTGTTGATAAAGAACTCACTCCTGAATTTATCAAAACTGACCTGACCCTCTAATCCTATCATTTTATAATCAGGATATCTTATGGTATTAGAGTAATTATCAATAATAATCCCCTGTCCAAAACGAACACCGGTTAAAGCACCAACCTTCAAGTAGAAAGGATCATTCTTAGTAGCCCACCTAACATAACGCAAAATATTTAGATAGTCCTCAAAGTCATCCCAATCCTCTTCTCTCAAATCTCCATTAGAATCAATACTAATCTTCACATCAAGTCCAATACCCAATTTACCTATAGGTATATCGGCCATTACACCTATCTGCTGATAGTTCTTACCATCAATGGTAGTAGAACCAATGAAAGCTGATCCAGTCATCGAACTATGATCTTGGGAGTGAAGTAAAGAAAGGGTAATAAGTAAACAAAAAATAATTTTTTTCATAAAACATCCCAAAAATTAACATTTAGACACGAAAACGCACCCTATAAAAAGATAAAGATCGCTACTGATAATGTCAACAAAATTAAAGCACAATATACCTATACCTTAAATTTTACAAAATGTGCAAACTTAAGGTTATCTTCCAGAAATAATAAAAATTTAGCAATAAAATTTTCGTACCCTTCAAAAACAAGTAAACCCTTTCCTAAAAAAGAGTGTGGGGAGAAAAATTGATTTAATTTGTATACTCAAAAAATATTTTATATACGCTAGAACAATTTTATACAAACTTATTTTCTTGGAAGTGGATTGGATTAAATAATAATTTATCTTGATATTGCCATATACGAAGTAGAATATTATCTTAAATAGTATGATATGCATAATTAATTTTACAATCTGCTTAAGATTAATTATTGTGATATGCTATACTTTATCATAAATATTATGTAAGTTTTGATGAAGTATATTAAACCGGTTAAAATTAAAACCACATTTAAAGAGCCTAAGATTGTTTTATTTGTTATGGTTTTAGATAAATTTATGAGGGAAAAAGTATGCTTGAAGGGTACGAATTAGCAAAAAAGATTACAGAGCTGATGCTTGAAAAGAAAGCTTTCGATATAAAAATTATTGATCTTAAAGGTCAAAATTCAAGTTTTGACTTTTTTGTACTGGCAACAGGATCTGTTGATCAACATATAAAAACTATTGCTGACTTTGTTGCAAAAGCTTTATCTAAGCTTGGTGTTAAACCGGCAGGTTCAGAAGGAAAGTCAAACTTAAATTGGGTGCTTCTTGATTATAGTGAAGTTATTGTCCACATTTTTGATCCTGAATCAAGAGAGTTTTATAAACTTGAAAAACTTTTTGATGATTGTGTGATTGAAGATATTGAAGAGCCTGAAATAGCTTAATGAATATTCTGGCTCTTGACATAGGAAATACAAAGACAACCTTTTTTAAAGAGATTGATGGCACTCTTATTTTTAAGAGAAATATTTTAACAGAAAACCTTAACTACGACACATTAAAAAGCTACGGGGAAGGGTGTGTCGTAGTTGTTTCATCTGTAGTAAAATCACAAACAGAAAAAATTGCTTCCTGTATTAAACTCAATCCATTTTTTGTAGATTCTTCAAAAATATTTTTTAAACATGAGTATAGCAATATAAGCAGTTTAGGAGCTGACAGAATTTCCAACATATCAGCGGCTATTGATTTGTATAAAAAATCAACTATTGTTTTTGATTTTGGAACTTGTATTACATCTGAAGTTATTGACAGCTCAGGAACTTTTGTTGGAGGATTTATTTTTCCGGGTATTAACCTTTTGGCTAAATCTATGAACAGTTACACATCTCAGCTCCCTCTAGTAGATACCTCTACATTTGAAAACACTAATCCAAACTCAACAGAATCTGCTATAAAAAATGGTATTTTTAATGGAGTTACAGGGCTTTTGTCAAAATTTATAGAATCTATGAGTAGCGAATATAAAACGGAGTTTAAGGTTATAGCTACAGGAGGATATGCTAAAATGGTTAAAGAGAAGTTTTTAAGAATCGACGAAGTTGTTCCTAATCTCTCTTTTATAGGTATGAAAAGAGTTTTGAGAGAATGGTATAAAAATGTTTATTAAAAGATTGTTTATATATCTTCTACTCATCTTTTCTTTTGTTCTTTCCCAGAAGATCAGTTATAAGAGTGTAGGAAAACTTGTAAGATTAAAGAGTGGTAAGAGTAAATATTATAATGTCAGAGAACTACAATATGGAATCTTTGGCGTTTCATGTGATGAAGCTATAATAAACAAGGAAAATACATCTTTTGAACTCATGGGAAATGTATCTCTATGGGATACTACAAGATTTATAAGATCAGAAAAAGCTATTTTAAAAAGTTATAAGGGTAAATACAGAGCTTTTTTTAGTAATGGAGTAACCTTTGATCAAGACAGTATAAATATTAGAAGTAAATTTGCCCGTTTTAGTGAACTTAATTCTAGAACTATTTTTAGCGATTCCGTAATACTAAGATGTATAAATCCTAATCTTTCTCTTTACTGCAAAAATATAGATGTGGATACAAAAAGTGAATATATTATAGCAAAAAAGGTAAATAACCTTGTCTATATGGATTCCACATACAGAGGAGAAGCTATAACCAATCAAATTGAGTATGATGTGAAAGGTAATCTTTTAACAATGCCCAAGAGAGTAAAAATAGAGTTTAATGAGCATAGTTTGGGAAGTGTAGATTTTAAAAAACTTACACATAAAGAGCTAAATTCAATTCAACTAAAAACATTGCCTTACTTAAAGCTTATGGCAAAAAAAGGTAGTTATAATTTCAAAACAAACAACCCTTACTTAAAGGGTGATGTTAAAATATTTCATATTGACAGTTTAGGTAAAAAGACAACTCTTTTTTGTGATACTCTCATAGGAAAGAGTAGTAGAAGTAAAGTTTACTTCAATGGTAATTTCTCTATTTTTAACGACTCCCTCTCCATTTCAGGGAAAAAATCGGCTCTTGATTATAAAGAAAACATATTAAAAGTTTTAAAATCACCCTCTTTAAAGTTTAAAGGAAATTTAGCTGTTGGAGATTCCTGCTATATTAAGTTTTCCAATAAAAAAAGTATTGAATCTGTAACAATATATGGAGATAGTAAAATAAGCAACCCTATTGAGAATACCTATCTTACAAATGAGATCAAAGGAAAGTATATAAAGATCTTTTTTGAAGAAAACAAGCCCTCCTTTCTTCAGGTAAACAAGGAAGCTATTTGTGTTTATTTTAAACCGGAAAAAGGGAAGAGTGATTATAAAAAAAATATTATAAGCGGAGATACTTTGAAAGTTATATTTGAGGAGAGTATCCTATCCTCAATTCAGGTATTGGGAGGTGTAAGAGGGGAATATATAATAGGAAAATAGAATAAATTTACTTATAATTGTTGTTTGGTTTTTTAAACTGAACAGATAAAGTTAAGAGAGAACAGAATGGATAAAAATAGTAGTTTAGAAGCCGTAGGTCTAAAAAAGATGTACGGTAAAAAAATGGTTGTTAAAGGTGTCGATATTAAACTTAACAAGGGTGAGATTGTTGGTCTTTTAGGTCCTAATGGAGCAGGTAAAACAACATCCTTCTATATGCTTGCAGGTATAATAAAACCAACCGGAGGTAGTGTTATTCTTAAAGGTGTAGATGTAACTAAACTACCTATGTATAAGAGATCCAGAATGGGACTCGGGTATCTTCCTCAAGAAGCATCTGTTTTTAGGAAGCTTACTGTTGAACAAAATATAATGGCAATTTTAGAAACTATTGAAAAGGATAAAAATATAAGAAATGAGAAACTTGAATTCTTTTTGAATGAACTTTCCATAACCCACATAAGAAAATCTATGGGATACTCTCTTTCAGGTGGTGAGAGGAGAAGGGTTGAGATAACCAGATCTCTTGTAAGTAATCCTGACTTTATTCTTCTTGATGAACCTTTTGCAGGTGTTGACCCTGTTACCATTGAATCTATACAAAAAATAATATTTGAGCTTAAAGATAAAAATATTGGTGTACTGATTACAGATCATAATGTACAAGAAACTTTAAAAATTACAGATAGAGCTTATCTCCTTTTTGATGGTAAGATTATGACAGAGGGTGACAGTTTTGATCTTTCAAACAATCCTGAAGCAAGGAAATTGTACTTTGGAGAAAACTTTAGACTTAATAGAGATTAGATCTTAGTCAAGATTTAGCTCTCCGAAAGTTCTATTAGCTTTTTTCTATCAAGAATGGTTATCTCTTTATTTTCCAACTCAATTAAACCATCCTGTTCCATCTCTTTAAAAACTCTTGAAAGACTGGGTCTTGTAACACCAAAGAAATCTGCTATCTTCTGCTGACTTTGCTCCAACTTTATGACCCTTTTATTTGAACCTGCCTTCCTTAAAATAAAGTTTGCAACCTTACCCTTTATAGTCAAGAATGAGAGCATCCTAATCTTTTTTGTAAGCAGTCTGGCTTTATCACTAATTTCACTAAGATAGTTCATAAGAATAGTTTCATTAGTTGACATAAGCTTTAACAATGAGTTTTTGGGTATTGAAAGTATTTTTGAGTCTATATTTGCAACAACATTTACAGGTAGTTTATTATTTTTGCCAAAAATAAATATTGTAGCTATAGCTTTTGGAGCATCTATATCCTCAATTTTAACTACTTTACCCATAGGATTTAACATTTCTCCTCTAACCTGACCCTCTAAAATAATATAAAGATGATTACATATTTGATCACTATGAATAATTAAGTTTTCTTTACTATAACTACTAACTCTATACTCAATAGAGTTAAAAAGATTTTTAATCTCCTCTTCACTAAGCCCTTTAAAAATATCATTTTTAGTTAAAATATTATACATTAGACTCCCGTTTGTTAATTTTTTTTACAGCTAAAAATTAGTGGAACAGAAAAAGGTTTTAACTCCCCTCCATTAAAATCTCCGTAAAACTTTATATTAGTAAAACCTACATCAAGCAAAAGGTTCTCAATCTCTCTTTTCTTTAGTGTCAAAAGTTTTATTTTACCATTAACCTTTCTATTTTCTTCTTTAATAGTTAACTCTGTTTCAAAGTTTACAAACCTTCCTTCATCAACTAAAGAGTAATCTCTAACAAACTTTATCTTTTCATTTTCAATTGTTGGAAGAGATTTAATATTTTCATTTTCAACTCTATCATAGTTTATTATCTGCGTTATAAAATATCCATCTGTTTCCAATATATTGAAAATAGATATAAAGTATTTTTTTACCTCTTCAAGAGTTCCTAAATGAACAAGCGTATTTCCAAAGGAAACTACTAAACTAAAACTATCATGGGTAAATTTACTCTCCAGATCTAGCATATTAAGTTTGAAGAAGCTAGCATCAACACTTTTTTTTGCTATAGATATAAGTTCACTGTCAAGTTCTATCCCGTAAACATTATCTGAAAGTTCCTTTAAAAGAGAAGTAAGATTTCCGGTAGCCGATCCCACATCCAATATTTTATTTAAGCTTCTATTTTCAACAATAGATTTAATGAATGAAAGTTGTTTCCTGTTTTTAGGAAATATATAGTTATAGTTTTGAGCAATTGATGAGTAAAACATTGTAATCTCTAATAGTTATATAATGTTAAGCAACTTTTTATCTAAGCTCTAATGAAAAAAAGTTAAAGAGGATTCCTACCACCTACTCTTGTAGGAACTGCTTCTTTGGATCCATTTTACCGTACCGGCTAGTGTTTATAACTTTTTCAAGTAAGCCCTATTTAAAGAACAATAAAAAGTACTACAAATTTGTATTCAATATAAATTGTTTCTATTTAACAAAAAATGATAAAGGCTTGTTTGTACGAAGTAAAAGAGCCTAATAAAAAAGTTTATATCTTAGTTCCTAAATAAAACTTATTTAACTTTATTGTCTAATTTTATTTTAAGAAAAAATCATTAATAGATTGTTTTTTTCAATTTAATTACTACATTATATATTGTAGGTTTTTTGTTTTCTAAAGTTTTGAGATTACTCATATTTATTTTATCAAACGTGAGCTTGATTAAACTTTGGAATATTTTTTATTTAACTTTATCATTGGTTTGATAAAGTTATTATATGGCAATATTGTACACTTTGGGGGGAATATGTGCATGTTGTGTTATTGGATTATGTCTCATTATAAAATATATAAATAGTTGAGTTTTTTATGCTTAGTAGTCAAAATTTAAATTTTCGTGAGTCTGATTGTGAAGAAAATATAGATAAAACTTATATAAAAATAGCTGTAATTGATGATGACGATCAAGTTCATTCAGTTATCTCTTTGGCTTTAAGTAACTTTGAATATAAGGGGCAACCTATCAAAATAATAAAGGGCTATTCCGAAAAGGATGCTGAAAATATTTTTAGAGAAAATGATGATATACATTTAGCTATTATTGATATTGTTATGGAACATGATGATTCCGGCTTAAAGATAATAAAGCTTATTAGAGAAACATTAAAAAACAAGTTTATAAGAATTGTTATCTCTACAGGACAACCCGGAGTTGCTCCTGAAAAGAAGGTTATTACAGGCTATGATATAAACGACTACGTAAGTAAGACAAACTTAACATCTGGTAGATTGTTTACACTTGTTACAACCTCAATTAGAGGATATAAAGATTTGATTGAAGTTGAAAAAAGTAGGCTGGAGATTGATAAAAGAGATAGGCTAAACAACAAAGTCTTGAATGCTCTACCTTGTTATGCTATGCTTCTGGATAGTAATGGTTTTATTATAAATTCTAACTCCCCGGCAACTTTAAAGGGTGTTTCTAAAGGGTTTAGATGCTTAGACTTTGAAAAGTGTTTCTCTTGTATGTGGGGTGCTTTACCGTCAAATTTTAATCCTGATAAGTATAATGAATGGGAAAATGAGTTTAAATCTACAAACTATTCACATTATTGGACTCCTGTAGATGAAAATAAATATCTCTATACTGTATTTGATATTACTGAAAAGAAAAAATATCAAAAAATGCTTATTGAATCCAAGAAAATGGAATCAATAGGCTTATTGGCGAGTGGTATAGCTCATGATTTTAATAATGTATTGGGAGGTATTATAGGATTTTTAAATCTTCTTAAAGTTAGATTTAGTGAAGAAAGTGAAGAGGGGGAGCTTATATCAAATATTATATCTGCCAGTAAGGGAGGAATTGATCTTTCAAAATCACTACTTTCTTTAACTAAAAAAAGTAGTAATGAGCCCTCACTTCTCAATATGGATGATATTATAAATCAATCTGTTAAGCTTCTGAAGGCAAGTTCTAAATCTGTTGTTTTTAAAACCAATTTTAACGCTAAGTCAGCCATGGTAATGGGTGATAAAAATCTTTTTGAGAATATGTTTATAAACTTAGGCTTAAACTCCATAGATGCAATGGAAGGAGTCGGAACGATTGAGATCTCAACACATGATCTTTCAGATATAAAATATTTGAAATTTGCGGATATGGATTTAGAAAAAAAGTATATTAAGATCATTTTTAAAGATACCGGGAAAGGGATTGAAAAAGATCTTCTTGATAGGATTTTTGATCCTTTATTTACTACAAAAAGTGAAAGTAAAGGTTCCGGTTTGGGACTTTCAAATGTTTATAACACCATTCACAATTATAATGGAGCTATAGGTGTTGAAAGTGAGGTTGGAGTAGGAACTTCTTTTACAATAATTTTTCCTGTTGCATAAGTTATATTCTTTTAAATGAGCATAAACAGATAAATTTTGTTATATTTCACAATTATTGACTGTTTACAGCTTCTCTTTAAGGGGTTTAACAGTCTGTTTTGTAGAATCTTCCTAGTTTAAAGATCTACTAAAAAGAGGAGATTCCAGGTATGTAATACTTTAGGAAGAGATTTTTGTAAAAAGCAGAGTTTTTTAATTATAGACAAATAAAAGCTTTGTAATTTATATGGGAGGTAAAAGTACAAGAATAGAATTTAGTTTTGCTGCCTCTTCATGATCAGCATTAAAATCAATCTTACCATTACTTAACCATGGTAAACTCTATTTCTTGGGGATTGAATTTTTCGTAACTTATAAAATTTTGTACTTTTTCAACAGACCTCAGTTAAAGCGGAGAGTGTATGATAGGAGAGATACTTGCTCCGGCAGGTAATTATGAAAAGCTTAAAACTGCCGTAAATTTTGGTGCCGATGCTGTTTATTTGAGTGGCAAAAAGTTTGGTATGAGAGCTTTTGCAGGAAATTTTGATTTAGATGAGATATACTCCGCTTCAAAATTTTGTAAGGAGAGAGGAGTAAGTTCATTTCTCACTCTAAATATTATGGCACATAACAAAGATCTTGAAGATCTTCCAACATATCTCAATGAAATAAAAGAGAGCGATATTGATGCTCTGATTGTTGCAGATTTGGGTGTTATGGAGATTGTTAAAAAGCATATAGAAAATAAAGAGATCCATATCTCCACCCAGTTTTCAGCTACAAACTATAAAACATATGAACTTCTAAAAGATCTTGGAGCTTCGAGGGTTGTACTTCCCAGAGAATTAACTTTTGATGAGATAAAACAAATAAGAGAGTTTACAGATCTTGACCTTGAAATGTTTGTTCACGGTGCTATGTGTATGTCCTATTCAGGAAGATGTATGATAAGTTATCATACATCCAATAGAGATCCAAATAAAGGTGAGTGTAGCCAACCTTGTAGATATCCCTATAAACTTTCAACCAACTTTCTGGATGATCCTATTATTGCAGAGGAGGATGAGAGAGGTACATACTTTTTTAACTCAAAAGATCTCTCTCTATTAAAAAGGATTCCTCAACTCATGGATATTGGCATAAATTCCTTTAAGATTGAGGGTAGAATGAAAGCTATTTCCTATCTTTCATCCGTTATTCATTTATACAAAGATGTTAGGGATACCTACAAAAAAGATCCTAAAGGGTTTGTTTACAAACCGGAGTGGGATGAAAATCTTTCAAAAATTGCAAACAGAGGATACACGGAGTTTTATTTTGAAGGTAAAACTACTCCTGAAAGATCTCAAGCTGTAGATAGGAGCAAAGAGATTTCTAACTATGATATTGCCGGAGTTGTAAAGGAGATTATAGATAGAACTTTTATGGTTGTTGAGGTTAAATCAGCTTTCCACCCAAATGATGAGATGGAAATTGTTATTCCTGAAAAAAGGATTTTAACCATAAGACCTCCGTTTATAAAAGATGTTGTTGGTAGAGAGCTTGAAAGAACCAAACCTAATCAGATTGTTGTAATGAGACATCATAAAAGCGTTGTTCCAGGATCAATTATTCGTGTAAAGAAGAATGGATAGAGAGTATATTGGTATAATTGTTAATCAGTTTAAACAAAAGAGTACCCTCGTAAACTATCTTTTAACGGAAAATTATGGGCTAATCAAGTTTAGCATTTATGGGATAAGCAAAAAAAATAGTATCTACAGGGCAATTATTGAACCTCTAAACAAAATAAGTGTTACTCTAAGCGGTAACAAAAAATTTATTGAAGCTGAACTTTTAGAAAGTAATCAAGAGATAAGAAAAAGCTATAAAAAGATTGAATTTTCTTTAAAGATATTAAACTTCTTTAACAGATTTTCTAATAAAACAGTAGATAAATCCTATTGCTTCTACAACCTTATAGAGAGGTTTTTAACATCAATTTCTAACATAAATAATCCTCCCTATAATAGTTTAGAGATTTCATTCTACTACTATTATATATTCTGTTTAGGTGTAGGTTTACCCATTTATAAAAATATTGAAGGAAACAAATATATAAAAATCTCTCTTGATGATGGAGCTATCTCAAATAGTGAGAGAGCATTTCCTCTATCAGTTGAAAGTTATAAAATATTACAGAAAATTAGTATATCTAAGTTTAGCAATATAGATTGGGAGATTTCTCCAAGATGTAAGTTGGAGTTAAAGAACTTTTTGAGAGAGTATATATATAACCATTTTAATCAGAATATTATTTAGATTTTTAGAATAGTTACCCACAATTTCCTTTACTTTTCATTTGATATTGTATATATCTAAGCATACTAATGCTAATAAAAAACCACCTCCTAAAATATGTAAATATTACCACATAAGCACCATGGTTTACAGAGGTAAATCTAAAGAATATTTTACAAAAAACAGAAAAAATATAATTTTCCATGTTAACCATATATAGTATAAGGATAAAAAGAGAAGCCACTATATATAGTAAAAAACCTATAAAAAATAATTTAAGGCTAAAGAAAAATAATTATTGACTCTACTATTTTTTTAGTATAATTTCACTTTTGTAAGTTGATCGATTTTCAAGGGAAAAATGAGATCTGAAACAGAAATTATAAGGACATTTATAATAGTTTCTTTTTTGTAAAACAACCTGAAAATAGTAAAACTTTCATGTTTAGATCTAATACTATTCAAAAAGCTGTAAAGTTGTATCAAAAAGTAGGAGTAATCAGTGTTTAGCAAGATAAGAAAGAGGGATGGTCAAATCTTCGATTTCAACTCCAAGAAGATTAGAGATGCCATTGGTAAAGCCGGAAAGGAAACGGGGGAGTTTGGTTTTGAGATAGCAAAAAGTTTAACATTGAAGGTTTTAAGCTTACTTGAACAGACAACTGAAAATGAGATCCCCACCGTTGAAGAGGTTCAAGATATTGTCGAAGAGGTTCTTCTAAACTCACCGTATAAATCTACCGCAAAAGCCTACATTATATATAGAGATCAACACTCAAAGATTAGAGATATCATATCCAGCTCCAACATAGATATGGTGGATAGTTACCTTTCTAAACTCGATTGGCAGGTAAAAGAGAACTCAAATATGTGCTTCTCTCTCCAAGGTTTAAACAACTATTTAGCTTCAGAGGTAAGTAAGACCTATTGGCTAAACAAAATCTATAGCTCAAAAATAAAGAAGGCCCATCAAAATGGGGATCTGCATATTCACGATCTTAACCTAATATCTGTTTACTGTGTTGGTTGGGATCTCCATGATCTTTTATGCCAAGGTTTCAGAGGTGTTAGTGGAAAGGTTGAGAGTAAACCTCCTAAACATTTTAAAACAGCTCTAGGACAGATTGTAAACTTCTTCTACACCCTCCAAGGTGAAGCGGCAGGAGCTCAGGCTCTTTCAAGTTTTGATACACTATTAGCACCTTTTGTAAGATATGATAATCTCGATTACAAAGAGGTAAAACAGGCAATACAGGAGTTTATCTTCAATATAAATGTACCTACAAGAGTTGGTTTCCAAACCCCGTTTACCAATATAACTATGGATTTAGTTCCTCCATCTACCTTTGCGGATAACCCTGTAATCATTGGTGGTGAACCTATGGAAACTACCTATTCTGAGTATCAAGAGGAGATGAATCTCATCAATAGAGCTTACCTTGAGGTTATGAATGAAGGTGATGCCAGAGGAAGAGTGTTTACCTTCCCAATACCTACATATAATATCACGAAGGATTTTGATTGGGAAAATAGGGATTTGGATCCTCTTTGGGAATCTACAGCAAAATATGGAATCCCATACTTTTCAAACTTTATAAACTCCGATTTAAGCCCAGATGATTCCCGTTCAATGTGTTGTAGATTGAGATTGGATACAAGAGAACTTGAAAGTAGAGGTGGAGGATTGTTTGGAGCAAACCCTCTAACAGGATCCATTGGTGTGGTAACCCTAAATCTTCCAAGGTTAGCCTATAAATCAAATGGAGATCTCGATAAGTTTCTTAAAAATCTTAAAGAGATGATGGAGATAGCAAAGGATAGTTTAGAGACCAAGAGAAAGGTGCTTGAAAAACTGACAGATTCCAATCTGTATCCATATACAAAATTTTACTTGAGATATATTAAAGAGAGATATGGTGTCTATTGGAAAAACCACTTCTCTACAATTGGTATTTTAGGTATGAATGAAGCCCTTTTAAACCTTAAAGGTTTTGGTATTGAATCTACAGAAGGTAAAGAACTATCTCTAATGGTAATGGATTATATTAGAGATACTCTAATCAAATTCCAGAAAGAGACAGGCAACAACTACAACCTTGAAGCTACTCCGGCAGAGGGTACAACTTTCAGGTTAGCTAAGCTCGATAAGGAGTCTTTCCCTGATATTATATGTGCAAATGAGGAGAACCATAGAGAGGGAGGAAGCCCTTACTATACTAACTCTACTCAGCTTCCTGTAAACTACTCAAGCGATCCTTTTGAGGTGTTGGATCAACAGGATGAGCTTCAAACAAAGTACACCGGAGGTACTGTTCTCCATCTATTTACCGGAGAGAAAAATCTCAATCCTCAAAGTGTAAAATTTTTGGTAAAAAAGATTTGTCATGAGTATAGATTGCCATATTTCACCATATCACCTACTTTTAGTATATGTCCTACACACGGCTATCTAAACGGAGAGGTAGAGATCTGCCCTGATTGTCAATCTACTTGTGAAATATATTCAAGAGTAGTTGGATATATAAGACCTATCAATCAATGGAATGATGGCAAACAGGAGGAGTTTAAAGCTCGTAAAACATTTATTCTTTCATCGTACAAGGAGAGGGAGATTGCAGATTGCTGCTGTTCATAAATTTAGTTTAAGTGATTTTCCAAGCAATATATCAGCAATACTATTTACTAAAGGGTGTAATTTTTTATGCCCTTTTTGCCATAATGGTTTTCTGCTGGAAAATGGATCTGACACCATAGAGGAGAGCGAGGTTTTTTCATTTCTAGAAAGCAGGATTGGAAAACTTTCAGGTGTTGTAATCAGTGGTGGAGAACCCACACTTCAAGAAGATATTATAGAGTTTATCCAAAAGGTTAGATCTATGGGGTTTAATATTAAGCTTGATACAAATGGATCAAATCCCTGTATATTAAAAAAGATGATAGATCTAAACTTATTAGATTACATTGCCATGGATATAAAACTTCCTATTGATGAGTATAAAAACTATACCAAGATTTCAGATATAGATAGAAGAGTTAAAACCTCTATTGATCTAATTCTTAGTTCAGATATTGATTATGAGTTTAGAACAACCACTATAGAGGAGATCCATAGTTTGGAAAGGTTGAGATCTATCTGTAGTCCCATTAAAGATTGTAAGAGGTATATTTTACAAGATTTTGTACCTGAAAATAGTTATATACCCTCTTATAAAAGCTATAACCCTTATAAAAGGGAGGAAAGGGAGGAGATCCTTTCAAATTTAAGAGATATAGTTCCCTCTATTGAATGGAGGGGATAGAGATCTTGATAAATAATCTAAATTTTCTATATTTCAACCCGAGTTCTATATGAAAATAATAGAGTATCTTATGTAATAATTAAATCTAGAAGTACAAATTATATCTGCACCCTGAGGTTCTCAAAGGGTATAATTATATGATTATAGTTTTCATTCCCTTCGAGAGCCTCAGAGAAATTTCTTTTCTATAGATATTTATACTTATTACATTAAATATTGGTTTAATAATTATGTCAAACTAAAATGCTTATAATAAAAGCATAGCTATAAAGTTAAATATATTCTATTGTATACAATAAAAAAACCCTCCTTTTTAAGGAGGGTTTTTTACAAAGAGACAAACTCTTATAATCTAAAACTATTAAGATTGATCTATTCAACACCCAAAGCTTTCTTAGTCATATCTCCAATCTCAGCAGGAGTTTTACAAACATAAGCTCCGGCAGCTTCCAAAGCATCCATCTTATCTTTTGCAGTTCCTTTACCACCTGCAATAATAGCTCCGGCATGACCCATTCTCTTACCCTTTGGTGCTGTTTGTCCTGCAATAAAAGCTACAACAGGCTTCTTCATATTTTTCTTTATAAATTCAGCAGCCTCAATCTCTAAAGTTCCGCCAATTTCACCAATAATTACAACAGCTTCAGTTTCAGGATCAGCTTCAAACATCTCTAATAGTTCAATGTATGAAAGACCAATGATAGGATCTCCACCAATACCAATAGCAGTAGTTACACCTAAACCGGCCTTAACTACCTGATTTACAGCCTCATAAGTTAAAGTACCTGATTTACTGATAACACCAACTCTACCTTTTTCAAAGATAAAGCCCGGCATAATACCAATTTTAGATTCATCAGAAGTGATGATACCGGGGCAATTAGGTCCTATCATCTTAGCCCCCATCTTTTCAACATAAGGCTTAGCTCTCATCATATCTTTTACAGGAATACCCTCTGTTATACAAACAATAAGTTTAATTCCTGCTTCAGCTGCCTCAATAACCGCATCAGCTGCAAAAAAAGGAGGAACAAAGATTAAAGAGACATCAGCCTTTGTCTCTTTTACAGCTTCTCTAACTGTATTAAATACAGGTCTGTCAAGATGAGTAGTTCCACCTTTACCCGGGGTAACTCCTCCAACAACATTTGTACCATACTCAATACACTGAGTAGCATGGAAAGTTCCCTCTTTACCTGTAAAACCCTGAACAATAATTCTACTATCTTTATTTACTAAAATTGACATTATTTATCCCCCTTAACAACCTTAACAGATTTTTTTGCACCATCTGCTAAATCATCTGCAGATATAATATTATTCAAGGTACTATTATCCAATATATCCTTTGCAATATCAGCATTAGTTCCATCTAATCTTACAATAATAGGAACCTTTACATTTATAGCTTTGGTAGCTTCAATAATACCATTTGCAACCCTGTCACATCTTACAATACCACCAAAGATGTTAACAAAAATAGCTTTCACATTAGGATCTTTTAATATTATCTCAAAACCTTTTGCAACAGTTTCAGCACTTGCAGCACCTCCTACATCCAAGAAGTTTGCAGGCTCACCACCATAGAACTTGATAATATCCATAGTGGACATAGCTAAACCGGCTCCGTTAACCATACAACCAACATTACCGTCAAGCTTAACATAACTGAGATCATAATTTGAAGCTTCTGTTTCTGTTGGCTCCTCTTCATCAAAATCCCTCATTTCACTAATATCAGGGTGTCTTAAAAGAGCGTTATCATCAAATCCAAACTTAGCATCTAGAGCAAGGAAATCACCCTCTTTTGTTTTTACAAGAGGATTTATCTCAACCATATTTGAATCTTTTTCAGTATAAACCTTGTACAGAAGTTGAGCAAATTTAATAAATTGCTTTGATTCCTCTTTAGTAAGATTTAAACCTGAAGCAAGTTGATTTCCATGGAAAGATTTAAACCCTATAGATGGATCTATTGTAACTGTAACTATCTTTTCAGGAGTCTCTGCAGCAACCTTTTCAATCTCAACACCACCTTCAGTTGAAGCCATCATAACAGGCATCTCAGCTGCACGATCTAAAACCATTCCTAAGTAAAACTCTCTCTCTATATTAATACCCTTCTCAACATAAACCTTTTTTACAAGTTTTCCTTCAGGTCCTGTTTGATGAGTTACCAAAGTTTTTCCTAAAATATCCTCAGCATTAGATTTAACCTCCTCCAAAGATCTTGAAAGCTTAACACCTCCGGCTTTTCCTCTTCCACCTGCGTGAATTTGAGCCTTAACAACCCATATTTCGCCACCTAAAGATTTTGCAATCTCTACTGCTTCGCTTGGAGTTAAAGCTACGCCACCTTTAGTAGTCGGAACCTTATACTCTGACATCAGTGCTTTTGCCTGATACTCATGAATGTTCATACAATACCATCCTTAATTTTTTCTTTTATCTATTCTTACCCAATAGTTAATTTCAAAACTATAAGACAACTCTGTTAAATACTCTATCTAAATAGTTCTACCATATAGAAAAGAGGTTGTAAAGTGTAATAATAAATCCATATAAAAATTATGCTTTTAACTATAAAAGATTAGAAATTATACATTTTCAACAACCTTAACAGAGAACCATTAACATAGTATTATAATGATAATACTAATGTAGATAAGAATTCAATCATTTTTTTTACAATTATATCTATATATTTTTGTCAAAGATCTTGGAGTGTAAAATTAGTAAAAGCTAATAATAAGCTCTGTAGATATTCTGCCATTGTCATATGTTTTAGATGACAAACTATGCCAAAAGAAGCAGAAACAAAAGTTATAGGCATAGCATTTCAAATGGCATCCTAATTGCACAACACATAAGATTGTTGAACTTAAACTAAAATTACTATAAAAAGGAGAACAAAATGGCAAAATTCAAACCTATACAAAACAGAGTAGTTGTTAAGCCGATTGAAAAAGAGGAGAACAAAACAGCAGGAGGTATCTTTCTTCCTGATTCAGCTGAAAAAGAGAAACCTCAAATGGGCAAAGTGATTGCTATTGGAACAGGTGAGGATGTGAAAAAAGATATAAAACTTGATGATCAAGTTCTTTTTGGAAAATACTCCGGAACAGAAGTTAAGCTTGATGATGAGAAATATCTTGTTCTAAATTTGGAAGATATATTGGCTGTTGTTGAATAGATAACAATCAAAGTTTAAAACTTATATGTAAAATTAGGAGATATTAATAATGTCGAAACTTATTCAATTTGGATTTGATGCAAGAACAGAACTAAAAAAGGGTGTTGATATTCTTGCAAATACTGTAAAGGTTACATTAGGACCTAAGGGTAGAAATGTTGTTTTAGATAAAAAATTTGGTGCTCCAACTATCACAAAAGACGGTGTTTCCGTAGCTAAAGAGATTGAGCTTGACGAACCTATCCAAAAGATGGGTGCTGAGATGGTAAAAGAGGTTGCTTCTAAAACTTCTGATAAGGCCGGTGACGGTACTACAACAGCTACCGTAATGGCTCAAGCTATTATTGAGCAAGGAATCAAGAATATTACAGCAGGTGCAAACCCTACAGATGTAAAGAAAGGTATTGATAAAGGTGTTGCTGCCGTAAAAGAGTTCCTTCTATCAAAGACTAAGAAAATTTCAGACTCTTTTGAAGATATTAAACAGGTTGCAGCTATATCTGCAAACAATGATCAAACCATTGGTTCTATGATCTCCGATGCTATGAAAGAGGTTGGAACTTCAGGTGTAATAACTGTTGAAGAAGCAAAATCAATGGAAAGCTCTTTAGATGTTGTAAAAGGTATGCAGTTTGACAGAGGGTATCTTTCTCCATACTTTGTAACAGACTCAGAATCTATGCAAGCTGTTTTAGAGGATCCTTATATACTCATTTATGAGAAAAAAATATCAAATATTAAAGAGATAGTACCTTTACTTGAAGCTTCAGCTCAAAATGGAAAGCCTCTTTTAATTATTGCTGAAGATGTAGAGGGTGAAGCTTTAGCAACTCTTGTTGTAAACAGATTGAGAGGAGCATTAAAGATTGCTGCTGTTAAAGCTCCGGGATTTGGCGACAGAAGAAAAGAGATGCTTAAAGATATTGCTGAACTGACAGGTGGTAAATTTATAACAGAAGAGCTTGGCTACAAGATTGAAAATGCTACTATAGAAGATCTTGGTAGAGCTAAATCTGTTATCATTGATAAAGAGAATACTAAAATTGTTGACGGATATGGTGCAGAGGAAAATATTAATGCAAGAATTGCTGATATTAAGAAGCAGATTGAATTAACAACTTCTGATTACGATAAAGAGAAACTTCAAGAAAGATTAGCAAAGCTTTCAGGTGGTGTAGCAGTTATTAAGGTTGGTGCTGCTTCTGAAGTTGAGATGAAAGAGATTAAAGATAGAGTTGATGACGCTCTAAATGCAACAAGAGCTGCTGTTGAGGAAGGTATTGTTCCGGGTGGTGGAGTTGCTCTTATAAGAGCTATTGCAGAGGTTAAAAAAGTTAAGGTTACAGGAGATGAAAAACTTGGTTTAGATATCTTGATAAAATCTCTTGAAGCTCCTTTGAGACAGATTGTTGAAAATGCAGGTCTTGAGGGATCTGTAATAGTTAACAAGGTAATCTCAAGTAAAACTTTTGACTTTGGTTTTAATGCAAGAACTGAAAAGTATGAAAACCTTTATGAAGCAGGTGTTATTGATCCAACTAAAGTTACACTAACTGCTTTAGAAAATGCAGCTTCTATTGCAAGTATGCTACTTACTACTGAAGCTGTTGTAGCTGATGTTCCGGAAAAAGAGACTCCTCAAATGCCTATGGATCCAGGAATGGGCGGAATGGGTGGTATGGGCGGAATGATGTAATTCATTAAGCTCTAAATATAGAAAGAGGATGTTCAAAAGTTTGGCATCCTCTTTTTTTTATTTAATCTTTTGATTCTTTTTGATAAGAAAAAGAGGATCTTTGGATACAAAAAAAGTACTATAAAAAGTCAGAATTTCGATAAACTAGTAGTATAAAGAATCCAATTTTTATCTGATCCATAGCCTAGAAATACTGGGTAATTTGAACATAAAAATTTGATAACGCAGTAATGCGAAGCTTATCGGTAGCCTGTAGATTTTAAAAAATCTTAAAACTTTTCCCAGACTGATCAATACAGTTGTATCATTCGAGATAAAACAAATATTGGATAAATACCTATCTCGAACTGAGGTTATCTTTACCCTTATATCCTTTATTTCCAGAACAAAAAAGGGATCAAATTTTGATCCCTTTTTCCATTTTCTATAAAATCCTAGAACTCATCATATCTAATCATCTCTTTCTCAACACCTAGATCAAAGAGCATCTTATTTACTGCATCAATCATCATAGGAGGTCCACAAAGATAGTACTCAATATCTTCAGGAGCTTCATGCTCTAACAGATAGTTATCACGAAGAGCTGCATGGATAAACCCTGTCATACCTTCCCATTTATCTTCTGGAGTAGCATCAGAAAGAGCTATATTGAATGTAAAGTTTTCAAACTCCTCTTCAAGAGCTTTAAAATCATCAAGATAGAAAAGTTCTTTAACAGATCTTGCACCGTACCAGAATGTTACCTTCCTCTTGGTTTTCATAGTTTTGAACAAATGCATAATATGGGATCTCATTGGAGCCATACCTGCACCACCACCAATGTAACACATTTCGCTTTCACTATCTTCATTTATAAAGAACTCACCGTAAGCACCAGAAACAGTTACCTTATCACCGGGTTTACGACTAAATACATACGAAGATGAAATTCCCGGAGGAACATTCATATACTGATTCTTAGCTCTATCCCAAGGTGGAGGACAGATTCTAACATTTAACATAACTATATCACCCTCAGCAGGATAGTTAGCCATAGAGTATGCCCTTACGCTTTCCTCGTTATTTTTTACGGTAAGATCAAACATTTTGTATTGATTCCACTCATCTTTGTACTCATCCTCAATATCCATATCAGAAAATTTTATATCATACTTTGGAAGATCTATTTGGATATATCCACCGGCTTTGAAATGCATATGCTCACCCGGAGGAAGCCTTAGTACAAACTCTTTAATATATGTGGAAACATTTTTATTTGATATAACTTCACATTCCCACTTTTTAATATTAAAATACTCCTCTGGAATCTCAAGTTCCATATCTTTTTTAACCTTTACCTGACAAGCAAGCCTCCAGTTATCTTTAGCTTCTGCTCTTGTAATATGACTCTCTTCTGTTGGAAGGAGATCCCCTCCACCCTCTTTAACTTGACATCTACAAACACCACAAGTACCACCTCCACCGCAAGCTGAAGGTAGTAGTATCCCTTGATTTGAGAGTGTATTTAGAAGAGTTTGTCCCGACTCTACTTCAAAATCCTTATCAGATCCTTCATTAATCTTAATCTTTACATTACCCTTATCAACAAGGAACTTCTCAGAAAAGATTATTGCAACGGTAAGGATTAGGATAATCACAAGAAATACAACTGTACTAATTAAGATAATTGACATATTATCTACTCCTAATTTACCTTTAAATTAACCTAAGTTTATTCCGGAAAATGACATAAAAGCCATCGCAAGAAGTCCGGTTGTTATCATTGTTATACCAAGACCTCTCAATCCATTTGGAACATTTGAATATTTTAGCTTCTCTCTTATTGCGGCTAGTGCAGCCATAGCTAAAAAGAAACCAAATCCTGAGGAAGCACCAAAAACTGTTGTTTCGGCTAATGTATAGTTTCTTTCAACCATAAACAGGGATATACCTAAAATTGCACAGTTTACGGTAATTAAAGGAAGAAAGATACCCAAAGCGTTGTATAGTGATTCCGAAACCTTTTCAACTGTCATCTCCACTATCTGTACCATTGCTGCAATAACACCAATAAATACAATTAGTGAAAGAAATGAAAGATCAGTATCTGCAAATGAAGGATCAAGCCATACTAAAGCACCCTTGCTAAGAATATACTTTTTTATAACCCAGTTAACGGGAGCAGTAATGGTAGCTACAAAAACAACTGCCAATCCAAGACCTACAGCAGTCTTTAATTTTTTGGAAACAGCCAAAAAGGAGCACATTCCCAAGAAGAATGATAGAGCAATATTTTCAATGAATATTGATTTTATTGCCAGATTTACTAAATCCATAATCTATTCCTAATCTTTAATTTATAGTTCTTTATGCTTCTTTGTTTCCGGTAATAGATCTATGGATCCAAATTATGATTGCAAGAAGGAAAAACACCCCCGGTGCCAAAACCATAATACCATTATCAACATATCCAAAATTGTAAAAACTTTCAGGAATAACCTTTATTCCCATAAGTTTTCCTGATCCTAACAGCTCTCTAAAGAAACCTACTACAACCAAGATTAAAGCATAACCCAAACCGTTACCAAAACCATCAAGAACAGATGCTCCGGGTTTGTTTCCCATAGCAAATGCTTCAAGTCTTCCAAGTACGATACAGTTTGTTATAATTAGTCCCACAAATACTGAAAGCTGTTTAGAAACATTAAAAGCAAAAGCTTTCAAAAACTCATCTACTAAGATTACAAAAGTTGCAATTATAGCCATCTCAACAATAATACGGATCTTGTTGGGAATAAAATTTCTTATGATAGATGTGAAGAAGTTTGAGAAAACTACCACAAATGTTACGGCAATCCCCATAACTATTGAAAGTTTTAACTGTGTTGTTACAGCCAAAGCAGAACAGATTCCAAGCACCTGAACTGTTATGGGGTTATTTTTAAAGATAGGATCTTTTATAAGCTTTAAATCCATTACATACCCCCTTTTATTTTGTTAAAGAATGGTTTGTATGTAGTAAGATCTTCCTTAATAAATTTATTTACACCCTTACATGTAAGGGTTGCTCCACTTATACCATCAACTTGGTGTGAAGATTCACTGTTTTGAAGATTTACCTTACCTTTAAGAATTGTTATAGAAGCTAACTCTCCCGAACTATTAAAGATCTCTTTACCAATGTAGTTTTTCATAAACCATGGCTGAGATATCTCTCCTCCAAGTCCCGGAGTTTCACCATGCTTATAAAATGTTATACCCTTAACTCTATTACAATCTTTTTCAAGAGCCATGTAACCATATATAGTTGACCACAACCCTTTACCCTCAATAGGTATGCAATATGAGATAATCTTACCATCTTTTTTGGCAATATAAACCTTATTACCTTTGGTTGTGAAGTTACCATTATCATCAACAGACTTCTCTTCAATAGAGTTTTTGTAGAGATCCAATATCTCCTCTTGAGAATACTCTTTTCCATCTTTTAAAAGAGTAACGGCTTTTAATATATTCTTTTTTGAATCCACCTCAAGATTTTTCTCTTGCTTTTCTTTCAAAGAAAATGAGGTAAACGAAAGAAGAACAGCACAGAAAATAGTAATCAAACTGGCAAAAACCAATGTATAGAGGTTACTTTCCTTATTTACCATAGTTTAACCTCCTTTTCTTATTTCCGGCAACAATATAGTGGTCAATAAGTGGTGCAAAAGCATTCATAAACAGAATAGAAAGCATCATACCCTCAGGATAAGCAGGGTTTAAAGATCTTATAATTATTGCTATAACACCAATTAAAAATCCATAAATATATTTTCCTTTATTGGTTTGGGAAGCAGATATAGGATCTGTTGCCATAAAAACGGCACCAAAAGCAAATCCACCCATAACCATGTGATAGTGAGGAGGTATGGCAAGAAGAGATGAAGAATCAGGAGCAAAGCCGTTCATCAAAAGTGCCATTAGATATCCTCCTACAAAGATTGACAACATAATTCTCCAGCTTCCCACACCTGTTATTATAAGGAAAGCTGCACCCAAAAGTATTGCCAACGTTGACACCTCTCCAACAGAACCCGGAATAAATCCTAAGAACATATCCATAAATGAGTATCCTGAACTCAAAAGATTATCCACAACAGGAGTAGTAGTTGTAGATCCCTCAACCACTACAGAAAGAGGGGTTGCCGATGTGTAGGCATCAATGGTTTTATCGCCAAAAACAGTCCATACACTATTACCTGAAATATTTTTTGGATAAGCAAAAAACAGAAAAGCTCTTGCCATAAGAGCGGGATTAAATATATTCATTCCCGTTCCTCCAAAAACCTCTTTAGCTATTACAACACCAAAAGAAACAGCAATAGCAAGTTGCCAAAGCGGTATGGTAGGTGGTACAATTAGAGGTATCAAAAAACCGGTAACCAAGAGACCTTCATTTATCTCATGCTTTCTTATTACAGAAAAAAGCATCTCCCAAAAGCCTCCAACTCCAAAAGTTACTATGTATATGGGTATTAGTGACCATGCTCCTTTAATAAACATTTCAAAAATAGAAGCTTCTGCTCCTATTGATTTATAGTGCTGAAATCCAATGTTATACATTCCAAAAAGCATAGCAGGCATTAGTGCATATATAACCATCGTCATAAATCTTTTTGAATCAACACCATCCCTTATATGAGCACCCTTTTTTGTAGGTATAGGTTGACTAAATAGAAAGGTTTCTGTCATCTCAAAAAGAGGGTAAAGCTTTTCATACTTCCCACCCTTTTCAAAATTAGGCTTAACCTTTTCTAACATATTGTGTAAAAATTTCATCTACATAATCCAAAATTATATTATTGATTACTTCCAACTTACTTCAATCTAAAAGAGATCTTTTAAGCTCTATTGTTTAAGCCTCTTTTTCCATAAGATCTAAACCTTTTCTAACAATCTCCTGCCACTCAATTTTTGAAGGACAGATAAACTCACATAAAGCTAGTTCTTCTTCACTAACTTCATAGATACCCAAAGCCTCCATCTCCTCAATCTCTTCAGCTAAGATAGCCTTAATGAGATATACGGGATAGATATCCATAGGAACTACAGTTTCATAATTTCCCGAAGATATAAAAGCTCTCTTGCCACCATTGATACCGGCATCTATATTAAACTTCTTTAGCTTTGACATAAACCCCGTTATCATGGTTCTTGAGTATGATTCTACTCCAAAACCGGGCATTGACCAGCCAAGAAATTTAGCTTCATTAGGCTCAGGTATAATAGATATAAGATTATCATAGAAGCCAAGATACCCTTCATTGCCTACATTTCTACCTGTTAATAGATTTCCCGATACAACTCTTGAGTTTTCTTTAGCCTCTACAAATGAGTTAATTTTCGCACCATTGGTAACTTTATAGTAACCGGGATTTAAACTATTTGTTCCCACAGCCTTAACAATCTTGCAGTCAGGAAATTTCTTCTCTTTGAAAAGTGTTCCTACTCTAATAAGATCACTGAGATCTAATCCCCAAACAATATCATTTTTACCCTTAATAGGTGAGATGTGATGGATCTGAATCCCTACAGTTCCCGAAGGATGAGGTCCTGTAAACTTAACAAATTCAACACCATCAATTTTGGGGATATTATCAGAGTTAACACCTATGTAAATAGAACCATTTGTTAACTTCTTAAAAACCTCTATACCTTTTTTTAGCTCACCATCATACTGGTTAGCAATAAACAAGAAATCAACTCCCAGTGGAGCTGAATCAAAAAATGAGATAAAAATATCTCTTGGTATTTTATCAACATCTGCAATTTTATTGAAAGGTCTTTGTCTAATGGTAGGGAACACACCTGATTTTAAAAGAGAATCTAAAATCTCCTCTCTATTACCATCTTTTACACTAAGGTCTAATCTTTCACTCTTTTTGTCGTTCTCAACAACAATCTCCAAAACCTTTCTTCTCTCACCTCTAACTATAGATTTAACTTCCCCGCTAACAGGTGAAACAAATTTGATTCTATCATCATGCTTTGCATAAAAGAGAGGTGTACCAATTTTTACCTTATCACCCTCTTTTACCATAAGCTTCTCTTTAATACCGGTAAAATCAATAGGTTTAACAGCTACAAGATCAGGAACAATAAAATCATCTTTGATTTTCGGGTCAGAGAAATCCCCATCAATTCTGATATCATAACCTTTCTTTAGCTTAATATGCTTCATAGGCTTTCCGCTTTCCTAATTTAAGTTATTTTCTTTATTTCAATCCTTTTGTTGGGGTTACTACCCCCACAGCACGAACCAGACGGCTTAAGATCATTCCCTCCAAAGCTACATGAACAAGCTTTTTTTGTAGCCCTACCGGAAACCAACATCTTTAATCCCATTCCTACAAAGAGGAAAGCAAAAACAGATGCTGTTAGCAAAAATATTTTTAACATTAAGGATCTCCAAACTATTTTCAACTAGTTAACTTTGAAATAATACTCATTTAAAAGATTTTAAGTTACCCTATAATATAAAGGTTTAACAACTAAGTTTCAACTAATATGAGCATAAAACTTATTGGTAGTAATATTATGTACGGATTTTGCTATATACAAGTAAAATCTTTGATAAGTTTATGATTTTAGTTAGGATCTCCTTTTAAAAGATCAAACACTATCCGTTTACGGCAAAATGGGTACAAAGTAACAGATATTAAAAGAGTAGGTTATAGAAAAGAGTTTTTAACGCCTACCACAAAGAGATAGAAAAGGCAGATTCTTTGTTCTATCTCTTCTCTCTATTTATATCAACTGCAAGCTTCAACACCTATCAGCTGAGAAGCTTGCAGTTTGGCTATATCTACACGACCTGTCAAATAGCATGCTCTTAACCTTCTTTTAGTAGATCTTAGTCAGATCTACCGAAAGATAAAACAAGAGCACCTAATGGCTATTCCATTTTAAAGATAAAACAGAATCATTAACCCTTAAACAGTTATAAACTTTCCACAAGTTCTCTAACAAAAGTGTAAACATTTTTAACACTACTTATTTTTAAGCTCTCATCAGGAGAGTGAGCTCCGGTAATATCAGGACCAACACTAATCATCTCCATATCGGGATATTTTTCAGATAATAGTCCACACTCCAAACCTGCATGAATAACCTTTACACCAACCTCTTTATTAAACAATTTTTTATATATATCTCCACTCTTTTTTACAAGATCTGAATCAAAATTTGGTTGCCAAGCAGGATATCCATCACCTGTTTCAACATTAACACCGGCTAGATTTCCACAAGCTTTTACACTATCAGAAACCTCTGTAACCTTAGAGGAAACTGAAGATCTTTGACTACTAACCATAGAAAGTTCACCATTTTTAATATTAAACGAAGCAAGATTTGTAGAACTTTCAACAAGACCATGTATCTCTTTGCTATAAGACTGAACTCCATGTGGAATAGCTAAAATAAGATCAACAACTCTCATTGAATCTTCAAAGCATAAACATCTTTTATAGTTTTCACCATCAGAGATTTTAACCTCAACGCCCTCATCAATACCTTTAAGTTCGTTTCTAAATATTTGGGTAAACTCTTTTGAGATAGCATCTTTATCTATTGCATTACCTAATATAAGTTTACAACCTGCCTCTCTAGGTATAGCGTTATGCTTATCTCCACCATTGAGAGAAACTATATGTAGAAATTTACCTTCACACTTAAGCTTTACCAAAACTCTAGCCAATAGCTTTATAGCATTTCCAAGTTGCTGATCTATCATAAGACCACTATGACCACCCAAAAGACCCTTTACGCTCACATTATATGATATACCCTCAACTTCAACTTCATCAAATTTTGCATCGAAAGTAGTAGATTTACCACCGGCACAACCTATGTATATTGCTCCCTCCTCTTCAGTATCAATGTTGATCATCTTTCTACTCTTAATGAAATCTTTTGAAAGACCAATGGCTCCACCCATTCCTTCCTCTTCATCTGTTGTAAAAAGAACTTCAAGAGGTCCATGTTTAAGATCTTTATCCAAAAGAATAGCAAGACCCATAGCAGCACCAATTCCATTATCAGCACCTAGAGTAGTACCTTTAGCAGTTACCCACTCTCCATCTATATATGTTTCAATAGGATCTGTGTCAAAATTAAATTCTGTATCATCATTCTTCTCACAAACCATATCAATGTGATTTTGAATAACAATTGATTCCTTGTTTTCGCAACCTTTGGAAGCATCTTTTCTTATGATTACATTGTTTGAACTATCTTTATCATAGCTAAAATTGTTCTCTTTAGCAAAATTGATAAGATACTCAACAGCTTTTTCCTCCTTTTTTGAAGGTCTTGGGGTTTGGGTTAAATTATAAAACTGCTCCCAAACAATCTTTGGTTCTAAATTTTTTATCTCTGACATATCCCCTCCTAAAATTTTATATCATATTTTTAAACTCTTCTTCAGAAAGTATGGTGATACCAAGCTCTTGCCCTTTTTTAAGCTTAGATCCTGCTTTTTCTCCAGCTACAATAAAATCGGTTTTTTTGGAAACAGATCCCGTAACCTCTCCACCCTTGGATTGTATAATAGATTTAGCTTCAGTTCTTCCCATAGTTTGAAGAGTTCCTGTAAGCACAAACTTTTTACCTCCAAAAGGGTGTTCTAAATCAACCTCTTCTCCAATATACTCAAAATTCAATCCATGATTTTTAAGTTTTTCAATAAGATCTAACATCTCCTCATTTCTAAAGAAGTTGTGTATAGATCCAGCTATCTTATCACCTATCTCATCTAAAGATTGAAGTTCCGTAAAATCAGCCTTAGCAATATTTTCCATTGTTTTAAAGTGTTTTGCAACTATTCTAGATGCCTTTGCTCCCACATATCTTATACCAATACCGAAAATTACTCTCTCAAGACTATTTTTTTTTGAACTTTCTATAGCTCTTAAAAAGTTTTCAGTAGATTTTTCCCCCATTCTGTCAAGAGCCATAAGTTGATCTTTTGTAATAGAATATAGATCTGTAACATCTTTAATAATCTTTTTATTTATCAGCAATTCAACAACTTTTCCACCAATGCCGGAGATATCCATAGCACCTTTACTTACAAAATGTTCAACCCTTCTCTCCAATTGGGCAGGACAATGAGGTGATACACATCTATAGATTACCTCATCCTCAATCTTAACTAGAACAGATTTGCATGAAGGACAATTTTTAATCATCTCAAATGGTATAGAATCTTTCTTTCTCTTACTCTTTACGCTAGATACAATTTGAGGAATAATCTCACCGGCTTTTTCAACAATTACCCTATCTCCAACTCTTAAATCTTTTGCAATAATCTCATCTGAGTTGTGAAGAGTTGCATGCTGTACTATTGTTCCTGCAAGTTGTACAGGTTCCAAAACAGCAACAGGGGTAACAGCCCCCGTTCTTCCAACTTGAAAGTTTATCTCCTTTAAAGTTGTCTCTTTCTGATCTGCCTTAAACTTGTAAGCCATTATATAACGAGGATATTTAGCCGTTTCACCTATGGTTTTATATAAAGAAGTATCATTAACCTTTATAACCATTCCATCAATTTCATACTCTAAACTATTTTTCCTCTCTTCCCAGTATCTACACTCAGATATAACCTCTTCAATAGAAGAACACACTTTAAAATATTCTGGAGCAGGGAAGTTTAAACTTCTTAGCCATTCAAGATTTTCACTATGAGTATTTTCCCTTTTTTTAGATATAACAGAGTATGTAATAACTTTTAAGTTTCTCTTTTTAACCTGATCCGTATCCAACATTTTAATAGAGCCTGACGCTAAATTTCTAGGATTTGCATAGCTTTTTTCTCCCAAAGAGATCTTCTCCTCATTTATGGCTATAAAATCCTTTTTGCTTATATAAATTTCACCTCTAAGCTCTACCTCTTCTTTAGTATCAATCCTATTTGTTAAATTTTTAATAAACTTTATATTTCTTGTTATATCATCACCATACTCACCATCACCTCTGGTAACTCCCCTAACAAGATTCCCATTTTTGTAGGTAAGAGATACAGCCAAACCATCAATTTTAAGCTCCACACAATACTGAAGATTGCTCTTACCAATGAGCTTTTTTACTCTATTATCAAAATCTATCAAATCTTCACTTGAGTAACTATTTGCTATGGAAAGCATTTTTTGATTATGTTTTACTCTTTCAAATCCCGATAAATGGTCAGCTCCTACAGAACCACTCTCATCTTTATTTTTAATCAAACCGAGCTCTTTTTCAAGTTCCGCAAGTTCATTTATAAGCATATCATACTCAAAATCACCAACAGCTGATATACTCTTGTTATAGTAGTAATCATCAAGTTTTTTTATCTGCTCTTTAAGCTCTTTTACCCTCTTAAGCTTTTTCAATCTAACTCTCCCTCAACAGTTTTTGCAGATTTTGCAGATCTTCCCATGCAGGTCTTTTCCATTTGGGATTTCTAAGTAGAGCTGAAGGATGATAAGTAACAATTACAGGAATTCCCTTATAGCTGTAACCTCCTGTTCTAAATTCAGCCATTCTTCTCTCAACTCCTAAAATTCTCATGGCGGCAACTCTACCTAAAGCCAATATAAATTTAGGCTTTAATATATCTATCTGCATATCAAGGTATCTTGAACAGCTTTTAATCTCTTCAGGTAGCGGATCTCTATTTTTAGGTGGTCTACACTTAAGGACATTACATATAAAAATATCCTCTCTTTTTATATCAATTGCACCTAACATTTTTGTTAAAAGCTTTCCTGCTTTGCCAATAAAAGGAAGACCTTTTTTATCCTCCTCTTCACCCGGAGCTTCACCAATACAAATAAGCTTTATTCTTCCACTACCTGAACCAAAAACGGTATTTATTCTACTTTTGTGAAGATTGCAAGCTCTACAATCTTTAACTTCATCATAGAGACTTTTTATGCCATCATAATTTGGCAATATAAGCTCTTTTTCAGCATCTTTACTATTGTTTACAACAACCGATTCTCTAGATAAAGCTTCAGAACTTATAGTACTGCTAATATAGGGTTCTATCTTCCTCTCAGGATCTAAACAAACCTTTTTTCGTATAAATTTAAAAGAGGGATCAAAAGATCCCTCAATAGATTTTTTCCCATAAAGTTCAAATCTTGAATTTAGTTGACTTCTTAACTGTTTTATAACTTTTAAAAGCTCTATCTCTTTCTTCATAATATTAAAATCTTTTTCAAAGATCCTCTCTAAAACAATCTCTAATTATCCATAACACATCTAAAACCAAGATCATCTCTTTTGTTTTTTGTTTTTGTAAACTTTCTCTTTGAAACTGTTATATCTTCAGGTGTACTCTTCCAGCTTCCTCCACGGATAATTCTGAAATATTGAACCCCTTCAACCATATTTTTTTGGGTTTCATAATATTTAGGTTTAGAAGATGTCCATTCATATACATTACCTGAAGTGTCGTATATTTTATAGTCGTTATACTTTAGAGACTTAACATCAATAGGGTTTCCTTCATTAGGATTTAAATTGTAACAGTATTTTTTGGGGTCAGGAACCTTGCTGAACGGATACTTTATATTTTTTAATCCTCCCCTTGAAGCTTTTTCCCACTCCTCTTCTGTTGGCAACCTCTTACCAACCCATTCTGCATAAGCTTTTGCATCCTCATAACTAACACCTACAACCGGTTGGTTGGGGCCATTAAATCTTTGTCTACCTATAAAACTTGGAGCTTTATAACCTGTAGCTTCCAAAAATGTTCTATATTGCCTATTTGTCACCTCGTGAACATCAATATAGAAACTATTGGTAGTAACCTTATGTACCGGAGATTCAAAATCGGTTTCATTATTACTTCCCATTTCAAACTCTCCTGCCGGAACCAAAACCATAAGCATATCATCTTTGGAACTTTTATATGTTGGAAGATCTCTAATACTCCTCTTCACATAATTAGGACCTATCTTCTTTTTTTTCTTTTTCTTAACCTTTTTATCTTTCTCAGCAGTATTTATTGTATCCTTTACAGTTTTTGTAGATAAACTGTCAACAATACTCGCAACGGTAATATTTAGGGAATTATCACTATTTACAGTAAAGATAAAAATTGTGGAAAGAATAAGTATTATTATGAAAATATAACCACTAGCATATTTACGAAGATTAATCTTAAACCCTAATTTTCTTTCTCCATTTATTATTGTGTCCTTTTTTACAGAGGAATTGGATTTGATCTTTCCTGTCTTTATTTCTGCGTTACATTCAGAGCATATCTTTGCTCCAATCTCATTAAAAGATCCACACCTTTTACAAATATTACTCATTATTATACTCCCTAATATATTAACGGTTTATCTAGTTTAGAGCTGATTTACTTATAACACATCTAAAACCCCTTGTTCCAATATCTTCTGATTCAACTTCAAGTGGTCTTCTTATATAATTCTTTAAATCCCTTTTTTGACTTAACCAAGATCCCCCTCTACTGGTTCTCTTTCCCCATGTTATACTTGCTGTATTGTTACCACTGTATGGAGAAAGAACCCCCGAAACAATTTCTGATACATTACCTGCAAGATCATATATTCCGTAGGGGTTTGGATCATAAGAACCAATGATAGTTGTTGATCCATTTTTAATCTTTTTACCATAATTTGCTAATCTTCTATTTACATTCTCTCCTGTAGGGTAGCTGTACTCTTTACCACCCTTTGCGGCACACTCCCACTCCTCTTCCGTTGGCAACCTTTTTCCTATCCAATCTGCATAAGCTTTAGCATCTTTATATTCAACATTTATCATTGGTTGTTTATCTTTATTGAATCTTGGATTATGAAAATGGGGATAGCTTTCAATTGATTTATAATTTGTTTCTCTAAGGAATCTTTTAAATTCGATGTTGGTAACTTCAAAAACATCCATATAGAAAGGGTCAACTTTAATTTTGTGTTTAGGGTTCGCTAATGGATCGTTATCATCACCAATTGTAACTGTTTGACCAGGAACCAATACCATTCTTTTATCATCATCTCCATAGATTACCTTATCATCTCTATTAACCATACCTGTATAGCTATTATATTTTGATTTTTTTCTCTTTACCATTTTTTTAGGTTTTGGTTTTTCTATTTCTACTTTTTCCTCTACCTCTTCAACCTCTACTTTCTTTTTCTCTTGTTTTTTAGGTGGTATCAACCCACTAAATATTGAATTTTCAGATAAAGAAAACTTATTTTTAGCTTCAGGAATTATTGTATTGATAGTCTCAATATTTATAACAATAAAAAATACAATAAATAAGATAAGAGCAGATGAGACAACATATTTTATTGTATGCCTATTCAGAAGTAAATTTTTAACAATACCTCTATCATCTTTTTTCTCAACCTTAAACTTTAGCTTTTTTATTTTTATTTTACGACCACAGGTTTCACAAAACTTTGCTTCCTTGGCATTTAGAGTATTACATTCCTTACAAATCATAAAAACTTCACTAAATTATTAACATTGCATCACCATAACTAAAGAACCTATATTTTTCCTCTACGGCTCTCTTGTAAGCATTCATAATATTTTCTCTTCCGGCAAAAGCACTAACAAGCATAATAAGAGTGGATTTAGGAAGATGGAAATTGGTTATAAGACCATTTATAATCTTAAAGTTATAACCCGGATAGATAAATATTTTAGTGTTACCTTTTCCCGAAACAACTTTATTACCAATAGCACCTGATTCCAAAGTTCTGACAGAGGTTGTCCCCACAGCTATAATTCTCCTCTTTTCATCAATTGCTTTATTTATCCTCTCTGCCGCATCTACTTCAATCTCGTAAGACTCATTATGCATCTCATGCTCTTCAACCGTGTCAACTTTTACAGGTCTGAACGTTCCTATACCTACATGGAGAACGATTTTAACAATTTCAACCCCTATGGATTCTATCTCTTCCAATAAGGATCTCGTAAAGTGAAGACCTGCCGTAGGGGCTGCCACAGCACCCTCTTTTTGGGCAAAAACTGTTTGATAATCAGAGATATCTCTTTCATTAGATTCTCTTTTAATATAAGGAGGTAATGGAATATTACCAATTGTAAAAAGATTATATTTTATATCTTCGTTGTAGTCAAAGTATAAAATTCTGTTACCACTCTCCAAAACTTCAACAATTTTTCCTTTTATATCATCTCCAAAAATAAAAGAGTGTCCAACTTTTGCTCTTCTTCCCGGCTTAACCAAAACCTCCCATTTGTTCAAACTAATCTCTTTTATTAGAAAGATCTCAACTGTTGAAGAGTTTGGATTATCCTCCCTCTTTGCATAAAATCTTGCTGGTATAACCTTTGTTTCGTTAACTACGAGGAGATCCCCTCTTTTGAGAATCTTTTTTATATCTCTAAACTGTAACGATCTTGTTTCACCACTTTTTCTATCCACGGTTAACATCTTACACAGATCTCTATTTTCCAAAGGTTTTTGAGCAATCAACTCCTCCGGAAGAGTATAATCAAAATCATCTACTCTCATAACAAACTAAGTTGTCCTCTTTCATTCTCATAACCAAAATGTTTATAGGCAAGATCTGTAACCATTCTTCCTCTTTGGGTTCTTTGAATAAATCCTTCTTGAATCAAATAAGGTTCATAAACCTCTTCAAGAGTTTCAGCTTCCTCACCAACAGCAACAGCAATATTCTTAATACCAACAGGACCACCCTTAAACTTTTCAATAATGGCAGAAATAATACTTTTATCCATACTATCCAGACCTTTATTATCAATCTCTAAGGCCTCCATTCCAAAAATAGTTATGGGCAGATCAATTTTACCACCTGTTTTCACCATCGCAAAATCTCTTATTCTTCTAAGCACTCTATTTGCAATTCTTGGAGTACCTCTAGATCTTCTTGCTATCTCAAAAGATGCTTCATCATCTATATCCATATCTAGAATATAGGCAGATCTTTTAACAATAAAATCAAGCTCTTCAGGTGTATAGTAGTTCATTCTCAAATTAACGCCAAACCTCGCTCTCATTGGTGATGTTAAATTTCCTGCTCTCGTTGTTGCACCTACAAGAGTAAATTTTGGAAGATTGAGTTGAACACTAGTTGCAGAAGGTCCGGTAGAAAGCATAATATCTATGGTATAGTCCTCCATAGCAGGATAAAGATACTCCTCTATAACGGGCGAAAGTCTGTGTATCTCATCAATAAACAAAATATCCCCATCTTGAAGATTTGTTAAAAGTCCTGCAAGATCTGCGGCCTTCTCCAAAACCGGCCCTGAAGTTATCTTTATATCAGCTCCCATTTCAGAAGCTATGATATTTGCCAAAGTTGTTTTTCCAAGTCCCGGAGGTCCGTGTAAAAGAGTATGATCTAAACTTTCATTTCTCATTTTAGCAGATTCAATAAAAACTTTAAGATTTTCTCTTATCTTCTTTTGACCTGTAAAGTCTTTAAGAAATCTTGGTCTAAGAGATCTCTCTATTTCTGATTCGTTACCTAATTGTGCTCCGCTAAGTACTGTTTCTCTCACAATAATTCCTTGGATAATAAAACAACAGTCTTATAATATAATAAACTTTATCTTGAAGTGAAAGAGGTTTGATTTCCTCTAACGACAATTTTTTTTCTCATCATTTATCCTGTTTTGAAGTTCTCTAACACTATTGGGATCCATTGGATCATAATCTTCAAGATCACTTTTCCCTTTTCTCTTATAATTTTCAATAAAGATCATTGCAGAAAATATAGCTATAATTATTAAAAAACCTAAGATAAGTATAATCATAGTTCCTCTAATTTAATTTTAAAAATTTAACTCTCTCTTTTTCGGAGTACACAATCCTAACATTATTGTACTCTTTATATGTAACAAAAGGCTTATTGTAGCCAAATCTTATAATTGTTCCGGGATACAACTTTTCAACCTCAATGTAAGCGGCATAGTTCAATCGTAATTTATACTCCAACTTCTCAATCTCAATCTTGAGATCCTTCTCATTTGATTCAACAACGGAAAGATCTCCTTTTAATAGCCTAAGTTCACTCTCCAAATAGTTAAGGTAAGAGTAGTATCTATTATCTTCCACCTCTCCCCTCTTATGTCTACTTCTAAGATAGGATATCTCATTAGAACATTTAGCTACTTCAATCCTCATACCTCGACCCTTTCTTCTAACTTTAGAAAAATTTTTTCTTTTATCCTCCAATATATCAAACAGTATTTTATCAAATCCTAAAACAATGTATGTAGATCCTCCATTAGGGGATCCTATCTGTTTAGATACTAAACTTTCTTTACAAAAGTATTTTCCAAAAGATATAGTATCTGCTTTTATGGAGCAACTCCCCAAATAGGAACCATGTATTGTTTTTATTTGAACATCTTCACAATAAATATTTTTTCTTGAAGAGAGATAGTTAGCAACAATAGTTTTTGCATGTATTGGCTTATCCCCCATCATTATCTCTTTTGCTTTTATGAAGCAACAATTAATACCACCGTTAAGAATATTGCCACTTACGTTTATATCTCTCTTTGTGGAAACAGAAAATCCGGATTTAATATCCCCTTTTATTGTAATGGAACTATTAACAGCCGTTAGACTTCCGGTTCTAAAATCCAGATCATGTTTTAAAATAAAATCTTTAACAACAAAGAGTTTGCCTTTATCTACAAAGTACTCTCCATCAATTAAAGAGTAGCATATAAACTCTCCACTACTAAGCTTTTTGAAACCAATATTATTCTTATCTATAAAATTTTTAAGTTTTATAATAGATCTTCTTTTTTTGAAAGGGTAAGTAGATCCATCGATAAGCTTACCTTCAACTCCATCAACTCCGGGAATAAACTTTAAAATCTCTTCTGTTTTTGAAATAGTTTTCAAATATCTCCTATTTCTAAAGTCAACTCTACCCTTTTTCTCAACAGCTCTACTATCCAAATCAACAAGAAATATAAGTTTATCATCTATAGGCTCAATAGGAGAAGTTGCTCTTGCAATTTCATTCCATAGAGGATTTTTGGATTCTATTAAAGTTTTAATCTTTTTCTCATCAATACCAAAAATCACACCCTCTTTGTAGAGAGCTCTCATAACATCTTCGGAGGAGAGATCTTTAAATCTCTTTAATTGGACTCTTGCAGTCGTTAAATCTTCAGATATCTCAATTATAAATGATTCCAAACCACTCCTGTCTAAAAATTACTACGGAAAAGTTTTCTTAATCCCTTCTTATGGATTGATCTGCACTATTCATAAGTGAAAAATCTATCTCCATGTAGTCATCTATTATGGATTGAGGAAGCTCTATCTCTTTGTGTGATTTTCTAAACATTTCATACTTTTCAAGAGCTTTTTCCATAATATCCACACTTCTAAAATCGACCTCATTAGACTCTATCAACACAATAGATCTGAAAGGGTTTTTCATAGGTTTAACACTGCCTGCAAGAGGGTGAGTCTCTAAAACATAACCCTTATGTATAAGATCTCTTGCCTTTATTAAGGTGTGGTTTATATCGGAAGTTTCAACAATAGTATAAAAATTTTTAAACCTTTCAACAACTCTTTTATTGTTTGTTACTATTGTATATTTTTTCATAAAATCTCCTTAAAATCATCTCTAACTTATAACAACATCATGTTTTATAAAAAAACAAAGATTAAAAAGGAAACTAATCCTCCTCAAGATCAAACAATCTGGGTTCTTCGGGTATTACTGTTTCCGGCTTTGATCTATCCTGAAACTCATCAATGGGAGAACTTTCAACATCTTCTGATATCTTATCAACTTTAATCTTGATAATATTTTTATCAATTATCCTAAGTCCGTTTGCTGTTATACCCTTTGTTTTGTAATCATTAAGATCAAACTCTTTAACAAAAGATCTCATTCTTGGTAATCTTTCCAAGTAGCAGGTAAAATGGAGATTTTGTCTCACAGTAAAATATTCAAGTTTACAACCTTCGGGATAGTATCTATACTCCTTATCAAGTATATATTTAATATCCTTAAACCTCTTTATAAAACAAAATTTACTCTTTTTATCTCTGTAAACAATGGAGTAGATTCTAAGCTTTGACTCTTGGGAATCAGCCTTGTTGAAATAGATAATATTTTTACCTACAAAAGCTTTTTCAGAAACCCTCACAACCTTGTATGTTCCATTTCCATAGAAGAGTATAACATCTGAAAATTCACTCACCAAAATAGAGTTCTCAGATTTCACGGAAGTTCCTAAATATCCATTTTTCCTATCATAGTAGAGTTTTATATTCTCAATAGCTGCATCTTTTGCGGTTATCACCTCTAAGTTCTCAATTTCTGTCTTTCTGGGGAACTGCTCTCCATACTCCTTAATAATGGATTTTATATATTTTATTGTGTAAGGAACAATAGATTTCAAACTCTCCTCTGTTCTCTTGATCTCAGACAAAATCTCTTTTAACTCTTTTCTATTTTTGTTTATATCAAATCTTGATATTCTCTTTATCTGGAGGGCCAAAAGCTTTTCTGCATCATCATTTGTAATATCTCTAGTTAACTTTTCTCTAAATGGTTCAAAGTTTTGAATAACTGTTTTAATCACCTTTGGATATGTTTCAACCTCCTCTATACTTTTATATATCCTTTCCTCTATAAAAATTTGGGCAAGAGACTTATAATGGTGTTCATCTTTAAGTTTTTTAAGTTTAAGTTCAAGCTCTCTTGTTAAAATATCTACTAAGTTATCTGTACAATATTTTAAAATATTTGAAACAGTGTAAATTTTTGGAAGCCCGTTATTTAAACAGAGGGTCTGAGGAGAGATACTAACCTGACAATCGGTAAAAGCGTATAGAGCTGTAATAGCATCCTGTGCCTTATACCCCCTTGCGAGAATCACTTCAATCTCAATCTCGGAAGCTGTATAATCGTTTATGGAGGTTACCTTTATCTTACCCTTTTTAGAAGCTTTCTCTATAGAGTTTATAATAGATTCTGTTGTTGTTCCATGAGGTATCTTCCTTATAACTATCTTTTTATCACTTTCAGTTTCAACAACAGCTCTAAGTTTAATCTTTCCATTACCATCATTATACTCGCTTACATCCATCATACAGCCATGTTGGAAATCTGGATATAGAGTAAACTCTTCACCTTTCAAGTATGATATTTGAGCGTTTAATACTTCATTAAAGTTGTGAGGCATAATCTTTGTTGACATACCAACACCAATACCTTCAGATCCTAAAAGTAAAATAATAGGAATCTTTGCAGGGAAAATAATAGGTTCCTTATTTCTTCCATCATAGGAGTCAATGTAGTCAGTAAGTTCTTTATTTAATAAAACCTCTTTTGCTAAAGGTGTTAATCTGGCTTCAATATACCTTGCAGCAGCAGCCTTATCACCTGTGAATATATTACCAAAATTACCCTGCTTTTCAATAAAGAGATTTTTATTTGCCATATTTACAAGAGATTCGTAAATGGAAGCATCTCCGTGAGGGTGATATTTCATTGTATTACCAACAATGTTTGCTACCTTATTGAACTTACCATCATCAAGTTCAAGCATTGAGTGGATAATACGCCTCTGAACAGGCTTAAAACCATCATGTATATCAGGAATAGCCCTATATTTAACAACATAGTTTGCGAACTCTATAAAATTGTAATCAAAAAACTCTTTTAAATTTGCCATAACCCCATTTTCTCTTCAAAGATTTTGTATAATAATATAGCCGAAAAGAATAAAAATTCAAATAGTGATAATTTTAAATTATATAGTATATTTACAATCATTAGTTCCTAATTTAAGACAATTTTCACTTTTTTTGAACTTTTCTCTGTGTTACTTTGTTTAATACGAAAGAATTCGTATTGGATCAACTTTAAAGCTTAGATCTTTTTACGATATCTTAGGTTTACTCTATTTAACAAAAAAGATGTATTACGGGAGATTTAGTATGTCTGTAAAACCTACCACTAAAGAGTTAGCAATACTAAAAATACTTTGGGAAAAAGGACCTACAACCGTCAGAGGTGTAAATAATATTCAAAATCTTGAAACGAGGGTTGGATACACCACAACCTTAAAGGTTATGCAGATAATGTTTGAAAAAGGTTTTCTTTTAAGGGATACAAGTAAAAGATCTCACATATACTCTGCTAAAATTAAGGAAAAAGACACTAAAAACGGAATTTTAGGTAATTTAATGGATACTGTATTTGGTGGTTCAGCACATAAACTTGTTATACAAGCTCTTGGAAGCGGTAAAATAACAAAAGAGGAGAGGGATAAAATAAGAGCTTTTCTTGATAAACTTGAGGTAGATGAAGATGGGAATTAAGCTATTTATAGGGGAATTTATACTAAATTCGATTATTGCAGGTATTTTTTTTACTATTCCAACATATATTGTATCAAAAACTAAAGATCCTGTAAAAGTATATAAAAGATCAATATTTATTATGTTTAGCTTAATCTTTACCTCTTTTACAGCAACTCTTTTCAAATTTTGGAGCGGAAATAGTATCCTTATACCCTCGGCATTAAACTCAATTGATCCTAAATATAATAATCTTATATTCTACTTTTGGATAGTTGGTACTTCTATCTCAATAATTAAAAATGGGGTAGGTTATATTTTTCTAAGATTCTCAATAATGAGGAATCTTTTTAATGTTACAGATAGAGTTTATAAAAATTTTTCAAAGCTAAAGATTAAAGCAAATATTAAAAAAGATATTAAAATTTTTCTTTCGGATAGGGTTGTATCACCTTTAACAATAGGTTTTCTAAAACCAATTATTCTGATCCCTATATCCCTAGTAACAAAAATTGATTCTGATCAGATTGAAGGGCTGATTGCTCATGAACTTGCACACATAAAACGAAATGATTACTTGATAAATATTTTTCAAATTTTGGCAGAGTCTATACTGTTTTATCACCCTTTAGTTTACATACTTAATACATTGGTAAGAGAATCCAGAGAGATGATATGTGATGATATTGCAGTTAATATGGTTGAAGACAAGAAAAACTATATGAAAGCTATAGGAAACCTTGCACTCGAAAGGGATTATATTTTAGCTATATCTGCAAATGGAGGATCTATTATTTCAAGATTGGAAAGATTAAAAAGTTGTAATAATCTGATAATTAAGGTTAGAGGTTTTAAAACCGCATCTTTAATAATGATTTTAGGATTATTTCTATCATTTAATTTTTTAGATTTAACCAAATTAGAAAAGGATAGATCCGATAATATCTCTAGAAACCATTTAGATAGTAGATCTTTTATTATTCCTGTAGACAGTAGAAAAGCTAAAAGTACAGAGAGTACAGAGAATAAGAATTTTATTTTTGTAATGGGGAAAAAATCTTTTGAAAAAAGGATAAAAATTGATGAAAGTGAATATGGGAAATATTCTAAAGTTAAAATAAGTTATACATACAGTATAATAAAAAAAGATATACCTGAAATTATTATAGAGATATAAAATTAGAGATGATCTTTATTTTTTAAAATCTTGTTTTTTTATTTTGAGAGACAATATATTGTGAATTGGAGTTTAATTTTTTATAAAAAGGGTTTCCATGGATAATATTATAAATTCTATAACATCAAGTAACCTCAATATGATTATTGCAGGAGTTCTTATAGTATTAATTCTCTATTTTGTATTAAAAAAATTATTGAAACTAGCCTTAATAGTTTCTCTAATTACCTTAGGTTATTTTGCATACCTATACTTTACAGGAGAGGATTTACCTTTTTCCAAAGATGAGATTAAGGAGAAAATAGAAGATTTTAAAGATAATGCAACAGAAAAGCTAGAAGAGGTTGTAAAAGATGGTAAAAAGGTAAAGAAAAACCTTGAAAACAAGTTAGAGGGCAACTAGTCTATATTTTAAGATATTAGAAAGAGGTAAGTAGTTAGGGTTCTACTGAAAAAGTGAAAAGCTTTAAAGTTACAATAAAGTGGATTTGAAAAGTGGAGTTTACGATGATTAAGTAAACAACGAAAAATATGTTTTAACACCAATCATAAAAAGTTTTTATCACTTACTCCAAAATACACTAAAATATATACGGTTAGAAATTACTTTTACTCAACGTAAAGTATAAGACCTTTTAAATACTCACCTTCAGGATGGAAAATATTTATAGGATGATCCACGGGTTGTGATAGATGTTCAACTACTCTAACGTTTCTACCTGATTTTGCAGCAGCAGTAAATACTGCAGTTTTGAAAGCTTGCTTATCAATATTTTGAGAGCATGAGAAAGTAAAGATTATACCACCGGGTTTAATATTATTAAAAGCTATTGTGTTTAATCTTCTATAGCCTACCATAGCTTGTTTTATACTACTCTTATGTTTAGAAAAAGCCGGAGGATCCAATATTATAAGATCATAATTTTTACCATTCTCTTTAAGATAATCAAAAGCATCGGCAACAACAGCTTCATGTCTTTCATCATTAGGAAAATTAAGCTCTACATTTTTATTTGTAAGTTCAATAGCTCTTTTAGATATATCTACAGATGTAACCCTTTTAGCTCCTCCTGCCATAGCATAAAATGAGAATCCACCTGTATAGCAAAACATATTTAAAACAGATCTTCCTTTAGAATAGTTTTCAAGCAATTTTCTATTCTCTCTCTGATCTATAAAAAATCCTGTTTTTTGTCCCAACTCCCAATCTGCTAAAAACTTATAACCATATTCAGAAACTTCGTTGCCACTCTCTTTACCATAAATATAGCCATCATTTGGTGTTACATTGGCTTTAAAAGGTAGAGTAGAGGAACTTTTATCATATATACATTTAAGCTTTTCACCTAAAACATCTATTAAACTTTTTTTTATAATCTCTCTAATATTAAACATTGCAACGGTGTAAAACTGAAGAACTACAGTTCCATTATAGTAGTCGGCAATAACTCCGGGAAGTAGATCACCCTCTGCAAATATTAACCTAAAAACATTTGTTTCCCTGTTTTGGGTAAATCCAAACTTTTGTCTTAAATCCCAAGCAGATCTAACTCTATTTTCAATCAGTTTTTCATCTATAGGAAGATTACCAAAGGTGAGCATTTTAACAGCAATAGATCCTATTTGATAGTAGCCGTATCCAATTAGTTCATTATCAAATGAGAGTACTCTGACAAATGAACCTTCTATAATATTTTTATCTATACTCTTTATAGCTCCACTAAATATCCAAGGATGAAATCTTTTCAGAGATTCCTCTCTACCCTTTTTTAACTTTATATCATAAAACTTCAAAATATCACCTTTTTTTTATAGAATATACTCAATTTATAATTATTTTAATATCTTTTAAAGAGAAATTATTTATTGTTAAATTGTTAACTACCTCAATCGTTTATTTAAACCAAAAAATATCAAGAACCAGATTGTGAGAAGTAACACTATAATATAGGAAAGTGATAAAGCTCCAAAGTACTCTATAAACAGACCTGTTATATACGGCATACTCACTCCTCCAACTCCTGCAGATATAAATATAAATCCTGTATTTCTACCCTCAAGGTTATAAAATTTACTTCCATAACTGTATAAAGTAGGAAAATACACAGAAACAGACAACCCTATTAAAGCGGGAGCTAAATATATCCCAAAGGTTGAATCCAAAAGTAGAATAGATGATGAAACTATAGCTAGGATAGAGGCTGAAAAGAGTATTTTTCTATCAGGTACTACCTTAATTACATATATTAGAAGTAACCTTCCCAAAGTTAAAAAGCCCCAAAATATAGAGGGTAGTGTTTTTGCTGTATCTTTATCTGTTCCTTTGAGTATTCCGTAGGTAGTTATCCAACCTCCAATAGTTAACTCAATACCTACATACAGAGCAAATAGAGAAAGGAATATTAAGAAATACGGAGATCTCTTATCATATAATATTTTATCCTTTTCACTCTCTTTTGATTTTGGTATTTGATTGTAGAAAAGTGTGAAAGCAAGTGGTAATGATATTAAAACTAAAAGTAGAAATATATAACTGTCATTCCTCAAGTATATAGCTGAACCTACTATTAGAAGAGGTATAATAATATTTCCCACTCCGTAGAAAAAATGTAGAGTTGTAATTTTTGGTCCGGCTTCTTCTTTCCACACTTTAAGCATAATAGAGTTTCCTGAAGAGTTTATTACCCCTTGAGTTGCCCCCAAAAGAAATGAGAGCAGTAGATATATAGCATAGGCTGATGATATATAAAATAGTCCCATCTCCAATCCAAAAAGAAGAAGTAGGAAAGCTATAGCCCTACTTGGTTTTGAGAGTAATAGTATTCTGTCTGAAAGGTAAGCTCCTGTCATAAAACCAATTGCAAACAGTGAGAGGAAACCTCCTGCTTTAGCTATAGATATATTGGCTCTTTCTGAAAGATAGGGAATAAGAGGTCCCAAAAGACCAGCCATCATTCCCACTAATATAAATAAAATATAGTAGATATTTGTAACTTTATTCTTCATCTATACCCAAATCTCCTTTCCGCCCATATCTAAATAGATCATATATAATCTTGTATCAAACTCAACTTGAAAATAATCATCTTTCATATACTTACACAGATTATAAAACTGTTTATTATGATCTTTTTCCTTGAAATGAGCCAACTCATGAACCGCTATCATCTGCAAAAAAGATTCTGGTACATGTTTAAAAAAGGTAGATATCTTTATACTATTTTTTGATTTCAATTTTTTACCGTGAACTTTAGAGTGAAAAATATTTACACCCAGAGCTTGATAAGCTGTTTCAATTTTATCATCATAGCTTACAGATGATAGAGGAATTGACCTTTTCATATATCTATTTTTTAGATTTATAACATATTTGTAGAGTAGCTTATTGTTTGTAAAGTTGTGAGGCTCAGAATAGTTTATCAAAAGATAATTTTTCAAACTATTTTTTTCTATCATAAGCTTAACTTTATTTTTTACCTCTTCGGGGTAGTGTTCAATATATTTAATCATTGCTTATAACCATAAATTTTCTATTTTAAATCTTGAAAGCTTTCCAATAAAAGTTTGAGTTTATCAAAATCTTTTTTTGTATGATTTGCCGTTATGGAAAATCTTAATCTTGCAGAGTTTTCCGGTACGGTTGGAGGCCTTACAGCCAATGAGTAAATACCACTATCTCTTAATTTTTTTGACAGATCTAGAGCAGATTTATCACTACCCGTAATGTATGGGAAAATTTGTGAATAAATTGTGAATGGAAATATTTTTGAGAGATAGTTTATATTCTCTTTTACTCTATCTCTCTTTGGTTTCAATAGATAATCTCTCTCTAAACAATAGAGTGTAAATAGATGGTTAACAGGTGGGAGTGATGTGGAAAAAATAAGTGTTCTACAACTGTTTATAAGATAGCTTCTAATGGTCTCATTAGATATTGAAAACGCCCCAAAAGATCCTAAAGCTTTACCAAATGTAGCAACATACAGGTCTACATCTTCTAAAATATTCATCTCTTCACTTATCCCAAGTCCATTTTCTCCAAATACTCCAAAAGAGTGAGCTTCATCAATATATAGAAAACAATTGTATCTTTTTTTTATCTCTATAATTTTTTTCAACTTAGCAATATCACCATCCATTGAGAATAGAGATTCTGTAACAATAAAAATTTTTTCATACTTGTTATAGTTCTTTGAAACAATGGATTCTAAATGTTCCATAGAACTGTGTTTATATCTTTTGAATTGTGCGTTACTAAGTTTCATTCCGTCTATAATACTTGCATGATTTATAAAGTCTGATACTATGAGATCTTTATTAGTTGTGATAGCCGGAAGTATTCCACTATTTGCATGATATCCACTATTGTATAGAAGGGCTTTTTTATCTCCAAATTTGGAAAATTTTTCACTTAAAAGTTTCTCAAGAGCTCTTGAGTATGAGCTATCTCCATCCAACAATCTTGAAGAGCCACTACCAAACCTTAGCTGATCTGTATTCTCCTCTTTAAATCTATTTATAAGATCATTATCCGACAGAATTCCCAAATAATCATTTGAAGAGAAATTTATAAAATCTTTAGGACACTCTTTAGGTATAGACCTGAATCTTCCCATATTTTTTAAGTTTTCTATTTCTTTTAAATATCTTTTCATAAATTTTCCATTACATAAAAATATTTTATTATTTAAGTTTGGGAATTTTACCTAAAACAGAGCTTTTTGATATTTTACCAAATGATCTGCTATCGGTACTACTATTTTTGTTTATACCTACAACAAAGTAGTTATCATTTTTAATATCTTCAACTCTCTTAATGAGTATGCAATCTTCAATATAAGGGTGGTTAAACAGTATAGTATCACCCACTGAGATATTTTCTATATCAGTAGTTACCTCTAAAACCTCTCCATCCAAAAATAGAGGGGACATAGAGTCCCCTTTAATAACTATATTGAAACTGTTTTTCTTTTCTATTTTTACTTCCAATATTTAATTAAATTTTGACTAGCTTGCTGTAAAGAAATTGATATCTCTACCTTTAGTCTCCCAGAAAATATTGTGGATCTCTTCTATAGTTTTCATTAACTCTTCACACTTTTCAAGATTTATTTCAACTTTGGTAGCAGAGCAAAGCTTTGCAGCTTTCCAGAAAAGATCATGAAGGTTTGGATACTTTTCTAAGTGAACAGGTTTAAAATAATCTGTCCATAAAACTAGCAGTTCAGTTTTAGCAATATGAGCTTGCTCCTCCTTTATAGCAACATATCTTGAAAAGCTGTTTAAATATGACCTGAAAGCTTCGATATTATTGATATCGGGAGTTTTTAAACCTATAAGTTTTTTTGTCATAGAAACCACAGCCTCTGCGGCAATTCTAGCAGATGAAGGATCGTAAACACCACAAGGACCGTCACAATGTGCATTCGCAACTATTATTTTTTTATCTTTCATTTTATTTCCCTCTCTATTTGGGTTTTATCTTAATATAAATAGAATCTGCTTATATTATAGATTAAACAAAGATATTAGTCAATAAATTTAATAAAAACTATTCTCAATAACCTCTCTTGTTGCCATACATAATTTTTTAAGATCATCTTCAGGGGTAATGTAAGGAGGCATCATATAGATAAGTTTACCAAAGGGTCTTAACCATACTCCTCTATCTACAAACTCTTTCTGTATCCTCTCCATATCAACATCTCTCTTCATCTCAATAACTCCAATCATTCCCAAGCTTCTAACATCTCTTACATTCTCATTGGTTTCAACACCTTTGAAAGTAGAGTTAAAAATAGTTTTAAACCTATTTGAAAGATTATCAAGATTATATTTTACCACGAGATCTAAGCTGGCTATAGCACAAGAACATGCCAAGGGGTTTCCCATAAATGTCGGACCATGCATCATTATAGGGTTACTACTTTCACTGATAGTAGATTTAACTTTCTCGTTTGCAACTACGGCACCCATTGTCATATATCCACCTGTCAAACCTTTACCAATGGTAACAATATCCGGTAAGATAGTTGTATGATCCATAGCAAACATCTTTCCTGTCCTTCCAAATCCCGTTGCAATCTCATCAAATATTAAAAGAATATCAAATTTACTACAAATCTCTCTCAATCTGTTAAGATAGTTAGGATGATAAATCCACATTCCTCCTGCTCCCTGAACAATGGGTTCAACTATTACAGCAGCAAGGTTATCTCTATTTTTGGTAATTTCATCTTCAACCTTTGTAAAATAGGAATCTTTCCACTCCATATCAAATTTACACTTAGGCTTTTCTACAAAGGTTTGAGAAGGTAATGTTTTATTAAATATAGTATGCATTCCTGTTACGGGATCACACACACTCATTGCATGATAAGTGTCTCCGTGATAACCGTTTCTAAATGTTAAAAAATTTGATCTGCTCTTACCCTTTGAGTATTGATATTGTATAGCCATTTTAAGAGCAACTTCAACAGAAACAGAACCTGAATCGGCTAAAAAGATATAGTTAAGATCGTTTGGCATAATATTTTTTATACTTTTACAAAGATCTATGGCAGTTTCATGAGTAAAACCTCCAAACATTACATGGGAAAATTTATCTGCCTGACTTTTTAGACTTTTATTTATATAACTATTGTTATAACCATGTATAGCTGCCCACCAGGAACTCATACCATCAATAAGCTCTCTTTTATCATCAAGAACAATTCTGTTTTTATAACATCTTTTTACTCCATAAACTTTTAAAGGATTCTTTAAAGATGTATAGGGGTGCCATATATATTTTCTGTCAAACTCTTTATCCATACTATTATCTCATTTAATATTAGTTTGTTGTGAACCCTTTTAACTCTTCAACAAACTTCATATCTTCGCTTACATCTCTACCTCTTGTAGTAAGATATCCTCCGGTTAAAAATCCATTTGCACCCGAAAGCATAAGAAGAGCTTGAAAATCTTTCATCTTTGTCTCTCTTCCGGCTGCAAACTTTATAATTTTTGTAGGATTTATCAATCTTGTAATACAGAAAGATAGTGCTATTTCACTTACAGAGATCTCTTTAATCCCCTCCATTGGTGTTCCCGGTATGGGTATTAGTACATTTATTGGTATTACATCAATGTTGAGATCTTTAAGTTTAAAGGCCATCTCTATTCTATCTTCAATAGATTCACCAACACCAAAAATTCCACCTGCACATACATCAACACCATACTTTTTTAGATACTTAATAGTATTGTACTTCTCCTCAATTTCGTGGGTAGTAGATATAAGAGTTTTATACTTTGATGGTGCTGTTTGAAGATTGATATTGTAATGCTTAATATTTCTATCTGCTAATCTTTTTGCATTCTTTTCATCTAATATTCCAACAGATGCACATACATTTAGATTGTAATGCTTATAGATGGTATCAATAATCTCTAGTATCTTATCAAACTCTTTACTCTCGCCTCTGTACCCTTGACCACTTGTAACCAAACCAAAATGTTTTACACCACTCTCATAAGTTGTTTTTGCTGCCTCAAGAATTGAATCTATATCAAGAAGAGGGTACTCTTTAACCCCTGTATTGTAGTGAGCACTTTGGGCACAAAACCTACAATTTTCTGAGCATTTACCTGATTTTGTGTTGAGTATTGTACATACATGAGTTTCATCAGCAAAGTGAAATTTTCTAACCTTATTTGCTAAGGATACAAGATCTAAAATATCTTCGCCTTTCAGTTTTGAGAGCTCTAAAGCTTCATTTTTTGTAATAGCTTCTCCCTCTAAACATTTATTATAAATTGATTTAATTGATTTGTGTAACATATATCCACCCACTTTATAAGCTAATTTAAATAGTTCCCTGTTTATCCCCTTTTCCCCATTCAGCTTTAATTTTTAGGAATAATCTATAATTTTGACTTAAATTTAAACAGAATAAAGAGATGGTCAACTTAATATGAAAAAAAGGTTAAAAATAGTAGAATCGTCATCTATTTATTAATAAATTTTGTTCTGTTTTTATCTTATCTGCTATATGTGGAAGAAAAATTAGGCTCTACTCTGAAAAAAATTATGGTTTACCTATTTAACCATAGCTCAATACCTATTATTATAAAAATCCCCTCTATAAAATTTTATAGAGAGGATTTTTAGAGGTTGCCTTAAAAAGTCAGGCTGTCTAGAAACGAGTAGTACAAGGAGTCATTTTTTTATGCGATTTGAGCCTAGAAATACTAGGTGATTTGAGCAGAAAAAAATTAGGACGCAGTAATGCGAAGTTTATCGACAGTCTGAGCTCAACTGCCGGTGATTGGTAACCTACTCTATGTGTAGATCAAATATAGAATCCATTGAATTTATATATAATATAAAATCATCTAAACATTTTTGATTATTAAACTCGGCCTCTATTGCAATTATTGCAATATCATTCTCTATCTTTAGGTTCATTGATATGATCTTATCTACCATATTTATCTTCTCTTCAATTTTTGATAGAAGTCCTAAACGAAAATCTGTTGAGAACTCTATTTTTTTAATAATCTTATCTTTTTTGAAATCAATATCAAGATTTTTGTACTTATCTTTTAGTGCTCTCTTTATATGTTTTGCTGCTTTAGGTGTTTGAACAAAATCCAACCAATCCTCTTTGGGAGATTGCTTCTCAGAGGTTGATATTGTAATAACATCATCATCTCTCAATTTAAAACTTATTGGTCTTGTTTTTCCGTTGACTTTACTCGGAATACAGTGATCTCCAAGATCTGTATGTATCTTATATGCAAAATCTAATATACAAGATCCTTTAGGAAGCGTATAAACCTCATTTTTGGGCGAAGAAACATGTATAAAATCAGTTACAAGATTGCTTACTAAATTACCCCATACTCCCGAATGATCCCCTTCATCAATAAAACTCTCCTGATAAAGATTTTTCATGGAGTTTACATAAGTTTTTACAGTATTATTATTATCTTCATCTGTAGTTCTACTCATTGTATAGATTGTATGAATAAGACCATATTCTGCTAACTCATCCATAAGTCTTGATCTTATCAAAAACTCATAAACATAACCATCATCGGTTCTTACCTTTGTATGAATACTTTTGTATCCGTTTGGTTTAGGAGAAGCTATATAATCACTTACCTGATTTAGAGGTTTAAACAACCTGTGTATATGCTCAAGAATATTATACATGTTTGAGCTGTCTTTTGTAACCACTTTAACAGAAAAAAATTTTTTTGACTCCTCAAAGTTTCTATGTTTAATCTTTTCTGCAATTGATGAGTAGGACCTTTTATTTACAATAACATCTGCTTTTATACCCAATCTCTCAAATTCGTCACTAAGCTTATTTATTGTGTTATCAACTCTTTGCTTATTCCTAGCTTCATACTCATCTACAGAGTTTTTTATCCTTTTAAACTTTTCAGGATCTAAAGAAAGAAAGATAAGATCATCAAGCTCAATTTTAAACTTATGCATCCCCAACATATTTGCCAATGGTGAGAATATGTTTTTGGTTTCATTCGCAATTCTACTTTTTCTGTCGTAAGACAAAGCTCCCAACGTTTTCATATTGTGAACCCTATCTGCCATTTTAACAATTATTATACGGAACTCGCCTATTGTGCTTTCCAAAAGCTTTTTAAAATGGGTAGTTTGCTTCTCTGCAACTGAACCAAATTTTTGTTTCTTCTTTGTTAAACCTTCAACAATGGAACTGACAATATCACCATACTTTCTTCTTAAATCTGTTCCGGTTATAATTGTATCCTCTACAACATCGTGAAGTAAAGCCGCTGAAAGTGTAGCATCATCAACTTTCAACTCAGAAAGTATCTCTGCAACCTCTACAGGATGTTCAATATAAGGGGTTACATTATCGTCTCTGTAAACACCTTTATGAGCATTAAAAGCTATTTTATAGGAGTCAATAATAAGATTTCGATCAACATGGTCATTATGTTTTTCTATCCTTTTAATCATATCTTCAACTCTGATTAAATATTTCTCTCTCATTAATGTGTATTTATTTCCAATATCCGAAACCATATAAAACCACCAAAATTATAAGAGTTAAAAATTGTATAAATTTTAAAATTTATTATACAAAGAAAATAAACTTTCAAAAATAAAACCTATGCCCAACATTTTCACTAATGAAAACATAAAGATAAGTATTAATTAAACTAACTTTTTTGATTTAAACAATAAATAACTGCTAAAAGTTATAAAAAATTTCATTAGTTAAATTTGAAATAAGTTTTTAATGAGTAATATTGTGTAACATAAAACTCAAATGAGAGTTTTCATTAGATTCTAAATATGAGGTTGCCTTAAAAAGTCAGACTGGCTAGAAACAGGTAAAGGAATTTCCTTTTTATGCGATCCATTACAGAAGAATTAACAGTAATACGAAGTTATAGGCACTCTGAATAAAAATACCCCTCTAAAAATTTAGAGGGGTATTTTATATGATTAAAGAATTAAAAATAAAACTATTTCTGTTCTTCAGCTTCTTTAGCAGCTTTAGCTTCCTTTTCAGCCTTAAGTTTAGCAGCTTTTTCAAGTGCAGCTTTCTTTGCAGCGGCAGCTTTTTCAGCTTCCATCTTTTTGAACTCGCTCTTTTCAGAAGCTAATTGTTCTTCTGATTTAGATCTATCATTTTTATCAACAAAACAACCTTTAGGACATTTAAACTTAGCTGCAGTATAATCCTCCTCTATCTTAAAATCTATGACAGGAAGATCACCGTTCATCTTAATAGATTTACCCGGAGTAACCTTAGGCGTAGAACAGATTTTACAACCTATACAACCAACCTTACAAGCATCCATCACCTCTTTACCTTTAGCTTGTGAGTTACATCCTATATAAACAGTTCTATTTTTAGGTATAAGCTTCATTATACCTTTAGGACAAGCATCAACACAAGCCCTACAACCAGTACATTTCTCATCATCAACAACAGGTAAACCTGTCTCCTCATCCATGTGCATAGCACCAAAATTACATGCCTCAACACACTCTCCAAATCCTAAACAGCCATACTCACACTGCTTATGACCACCGGATATATAAACAGCAGAACTACAGTTTTTAACTCCATAATACTCAAATCTATCTTTTGCGTTCTCTTTGCTTCCCTTACAAGCAACATAAGCTACAACCGGCTCGGCAACAGTAGCTGCCATTCCCATAATTGAAGCAATTTTATCTACAACCTCTTGTCCACCCGGACTACAAAGATTTATATCACTTTTTAAACCTGCAACAGCTTCAGCATATGCCGCACAACCGGGAAATCCACAAGCACCACAATTTGCTTGAGGTAAAACCTCATCAATCTGTGTTATCTTTGGATCAACTTCAACATGGAAAACTTTAGAAGCATAAGCTAATACCCCTCCTAACAAAGCTCCAATACCACCAACAGAAAGAGTAGCAGTTATTATTGTATTCATAATCTATCTCCACCTTTCTTTACATTATTTTCATACCACTAAAACCTAAGAAAGCAACCGCAATAAGAGAGGCTGATATGTAGGTTATTGGTAAACCTTTTAAACTTTCAGGAACATCTGCTGTCTCAAGCTTCTCCCTAACACCTGCCATTAGAACAAGAGCTAAGGTAAAACCAACTCCTGCCATTGCTCCATTCCAAACAGACTCTATAAAGCTTAAAGGAGTTCCATCATCCCATAGAAATTTTGTGTTTAGAATAGCTACACCAAGAACAGCACAATTTGTTGTAATTAGTGGAAGGAAAATACCCAGTTGTTGGTAAAGAGCAGGCATATGTCTCTTCATAAACATTTCAGTAAATTGTACTAAAGATGCAATTACCAAAATAAAGGATATTGTTTGAAGATACTCCATATTGTAGGGAACTAACAGATAGTTCTGTACGAGAGAGGTAACTGTTGATGCCAATGTCATTACAAAGATTACCGCCATACCCATACCTAGAGCAGAATCTATCTTTTTTGATACACCAATAAAGGGGCATATTCCCAAAAACTGCATAAGAACAAAGTTTGAGATAAATATAGAGGAGATAGATAAAAACATTATATGTGAAAAATTCATTATTTACCTCCTTTAATTTTTTTTCTCATTCTATTCCACTGCATAAATCCTAAGATTAATCCCATGGCCAAAAAACCACCCGGAGGAAGAATCATCATAATAGAGCCTTTAAAATCTAACCCCATCATCTGAAATATAGGATACCCGTAAATAGCTCCTGTTCCTGCAAACTCCCTTAAAGAACTAATTAGCACAAGAGCTAAAGTGAAACCAAGACCCATACCAAGAGCATCTATAAGAGAATCTAATAGAGAGTTTTTACTGGCAAAAGCTTCAGCTCTACCAAGAATTATACAATTTACCACAATAAGAGGTATAAAAAGTCCTAATGATTCCGAAAGAGCCGGAATATAAGCCTGTAGAGTTAAATCTATTATTGTTACAAAGGTAGCAATAATTACAATATATATAGGAATCCTTATACTACTTGGAATAAACTTTTTTAGTAGGGATACTATAGAACTTGATCCCATAAGTACTGCTGTTGATGCCATACCCATACCTAAACCGTTCTCAATAGAGGTTGTTACGGCTAGAGATGGACAAAGACCAAGAGCAAGAACCAAAACGGGATTCTCTTTTATAAACCCTTTTGTTAAATTTTCAAACATTGTCATTACATACCCCCTTCTTGAAGATCTTCTTTAACAAGTTTAGAGTATTTGTTTATAGCATTACATACAGCTCTTGTAGTAATTGTGGCTCCTGTTATGGATTGAACCTTATCTTTTGAATTTGCATTATCCTTCTCAACCACTACATTTATAGAGTTGACACCCTCAAACCATGATTCAAAGAAAGGTTTTGTATCTCCATATTTTACTACCTGAGTTTCAGCTCCAAGACCCGGAGTTTCAGTTTGCTTAATTACTTTAACACCAAAGATTTTAAAATTAGGGTCAACCCCAACCATAGTTTCTACATCACCGGAAAAGCCGGGTCCTTTAGCTAAGAAAACATATCCTATTAGAGAACCTTTATCATCTTTGGCTTTGTAGTATGTAATATTATCCTTTTTTATCTCTTCAAACTCCTTAACCGACTTTGGAACAACATAGGTTCTTGCTTCAGTCTCCTTCTTTAAGGAAAGCTCCTTAATTACAGGGCTAGTCATTGAGCTGTAGAAAGCCAGAAGTCCTGAGGCTAATCCGGCTACCAAAAAAAGAGTTGCGGACATTTTAAATATATTTCCCATCTTCTTACCTTCTATTTAGATTTTTTTATGAAACCAAATTTTTTCGGAGTTGTATATCTGTCAATTAATGGAGATACAACATTCATAAGTAAAATACTGTATGAAACACCTTCAGGATATCCACCCCAAACTCTTATGAGAACTGTGAAGATACCACAACCTATACCAAAATATATCATTCCACTTGGAGTAACAGGTGAAGTAACCATATCGGTTGCCATAAAGAATGCACCAAGAATTAAACCTCCGGAAAGAAGATGTAATATTGGATCTTGTCCCGGAATTATAAGTGCTAATATAATCACGGTCAAAATATAAGCTGTCGGAATTCTCCAAGTTATGTATCCTTTGTAAAAAAGTATTGAAGCTCCTATTAAAAGTGCTATAGCAGATGTTTCACCAATACACCCTGCTACATTACCTGTCAAAAGATCTAAATATGAATCTTTTAATCCACTCATTATCTCAACAGCTTGAGCAGCCTTAGCAGAACCTTCAGGTGATTCACTTATAATTTTGTTTACAGATTTCATTACATTTAGTGGTGTAGCTTGAGTAAGAGCATCAAAAGCTCCTCCAATTTCCATAGCCTTCTCACTTGCTTTGGAAGCAAATCTACCACCTGCAGAAGACCAAGTTGTTGTCATTTGAACAGGCCAAGAAGCCAAAAGAAAAGCTCTTCCTGCCAAAGCAGGGTTTAAAATATTAAATCCAACTCCACCAAAAGCTTGTTTAACTATTCCAATGGCAAAGAATGAACCTAACGCTACTATCCAAAGTGGTATTTGAGGAGGAACATTAAAAGCTAATAAAATACCTGTCAAAATTGCAGATCCGTCTGAAACAGTAATGGGCTTCTTTCTAAATTTTTGGATTAAAGCTTCTGTAACTACCGCAGACAGAACACTTACGAGAATTACGAGAATAGCTCTAAATCCAAAATAGTACGCAGACATAAATATAGCAGGCAAAAGAGCAATATTTACAGTATGCATAACCTTTGCTATCGAATCGGTATTCCTCAAATGGGGATTTGCCGATACTACAAGTTTTTTATCCATTTATAACTCTACCTAGTTGTTTTCATTTTCATTACTTCACCCTTGCCACGAATAAAATAGTGAACAAGATTTCTCTTAGATGGACATACATAAGCACAAGTTCCACAACTTATACAATCCATTATTCCAAGTTTTTGAGCCTCTTCATATTTTCCAAACTCAACCAAAGTTGCCATACTACAAGGAACAAGTCTCATAGGACAAACAGTTACACATTTACCACAACTCAAACATGGTTGCTCTTCCAGAAGTTCACCATCAGCTTTTGTAATACATAAAACACCGGAGGTTCCTTTATGAACAGGAGATAGAAGATCTGACATAGAAGCTCCCATCATAGGCCCACCATTAATAACTTTGTGAATATCCTCCTTGAGACCACCTGCATAATCAACAAGATTTTTTACAGGAGTTCCAATTTTAGCAAGTATATTTTTAGGAGAATTAACACCTTCTCCGGTTACAGTTACAACTCTTTCATACAAAGGCTTTCCAAGAGCAATGGCTTCATATATACAGTGTGCAGTACCAACATTGGAAACAACGGCTCCAACATCCATAGGTAATCCTCCTGAAGGAACCTCTTTACCAAGAGCAGCTACTATAAGTTGCTTCTCCCCTCCTTGAGGATATTTCACTTTACAACCTATTATCTTAACATTTGGTATGTTAGCTACAGCTTTTTCCATTGTTTCAATAGCTTTTGGTTTATTAAGCTCAATACCTATAATACCATTTTCAGCATTACATATTTTCATCATTATGAGAAGACCTTCAACAATAGTTTCAGGAGTTTCCTGCATAAGTCTGTCATCTGCTGTTAGATATGGTTCACACTCAACACCATTTAGAATAACATGAGTTATCTTTTTATCTTTGGGAACTGAAAGTTTTACATGAGTAGGGAATCTTGCTCCACCCATTCCCGCAACTCCTGAAGCTCCAATTATTTTTCTCATATCATCAGGTGTAAAATCTGAGTAATCTCTCTTGACACCAACACCCTCAAAAAGAGTATCCTCTTTATCATTTTCTATTATGACAGCATCATGTTTTACTCCATTTGAATCAGCTATTTTTGCTATAGCCTTAACCTTTCCGGAAACCGAAGAATGAACAGGAATTGATACAAATCCTGCTGCTTCACTTAGAGGTTGCCCAACTTTTACCTCCTCACCTATGGAAACAATAGGCTTTGAAGGTGCTCCTATATGTTGGGAAAGATGAATAGCAACAGTATCCGGTTGAGGAATCTGTTCAATTTTACAGTGTTCAGAAAGACTCTTACCATCAGGTGGGTGATATCCTCCTTTAAAAGTGTAACCCATAAAAGTCTCCATTTTAATTTATCTTCTAGTACCAATGCTCTAATTAATCAAAGTTACGAAACAGAACTATTAAACTTACGGAGATTTGTTGCTTTTGTAGTATAAAAATAACTATTTTCTAAAATATTTCCCCTTAAAGTTCAGTTTTAAATTTTAACAAAATAATAACTTTAATCATATAATCAGCCACTAAAGTAATGATTAAAGAAGATAATGTCAATTGATAATTTAAGCTAAAGCACGACTATTTGTTACAGTGATAACAACAGGTGTTATTACTGTAACAAATACTTTAAGTTTATATTTAGAATCTAAAAAAAATGGATTCTTTCAAAGTTACGGGAAAGTTAAAACTTTCCCCTTTAAAGCATTAAAATTTAAATTTTTGAGAAAGGGATAAACCTGTTGTTCTAAACTCTGAACTTTCACCAAACAGTTGATAAGCTACTGCTAAATCAATTTCATAGTATGAAAAATTAAAATTTAATCCAGAAGCAAATGCAGTTCTCTCATTCCCTCCAAAACTAAAACCCTGTCTAAGTTTAATCCAATCATGATCAATATATGAGTACTCTACCCCTATATTAATTTGTGGTATAGAGGATATATCCAATCTATCTTCAAAACCCTGAATGTATGATGATGTAATTGTAAAACAATTATTTTCTGTTATGTAGTCATATGAAAAAGCCAGAGAAAACTTAACCGGCAAAGATACAGTTCTTTTATCCTCTTTTACTTTCTCATCTATTTCTGTTGATGTTATTATGGAGTCACTATCAAACTCTGTATAGTCGAGATAATCGTTTACAATTAGACCATGCCTTCTTGTTTTATTGTCAGTATTGAAATAAATGGATGCAAAGAGATTCGTAAGTGATGCTCCTATTTTAAAGCTTTCATTTACCTCTCCTGCAAAACCAAAATCAAACCCCTTACCAATACCTCCAAAGGAATTAAAAATTTCTACCTGCGTATCTAAATTTATAGTTCCGGGATTGGAAGAGTTTTCATCATTTATTGTTAACGACCCAGACAAACTTTCTGCTGAATAGTATCTAGGAGAGTATAAAACTCTTGCCCCTATTCCCAAAGAGGCTCTGTTCAATCCTATTTTTTGAGGATCAAATAGTGTTGAAAGATCAAATGAGTATGAATATTCAAATGAAATATAGTGCAAAATTTCTAAACCAAAATCATTGAAACCATACTCCTTGTTATAATCGTAACCTCTTAGAACTTTTAAAAGATCTACAGGGAGGTTTAATGTAGCCATAGAGTTTGTTGAAATAGAAATTGATTGATTGTAGAAACCCATGGAAAAAATAGAAGCTCTATATTTTTCTCTCCATTTCCACCCGTAATCTGCCATGTTTATCATATCATTAATAGTTTTTTTTGTAAGCATTAGCTCTGCATTATCAAACTGTTTTTCCTTATAATCCATTAAAAAGCTGTTGTTTAACGCTACAGGTATAAAGCTTATATAATAGTTCCCGTTTTGGTTGAAATTTGGTAGTGCAGGATTTAGCCCGTTTACTTCATCACTCTGAATATTTATCATATCAGATGATGATAGTGAAAAGTTTTTTATACTGAATTGTTGTGCTTCAATAGCCGTGAAAAATATAAGAGTTAAAATTATATATCTCAGCATAGCTTATCCGTTTCCTAATTTTATTTTTTAATTATTATGTTCGTACTTAATTGTAACTTTCGCATTAGCTTTAAGCTGTACATCAATATAATCATCAATACTCATCTTTATATACTTCCCGGGATTAGTTGGAAATATCCTAAACACAGGCTGAACATATGTATCTTTGTTTATAATTTTATTTGCAAGTTCTCCATTTACATGAATACCTTCATTGTCAACAAAATATCCATCACCTATAAATTGAGGATTTATTGAAGGGTCTGAAAGATAATAACCATGCTCATTAATATTGTCGTTCCTCACTCTAGCTTTAAATAGAGTTTTAATATCACCTGTTAATGAATCTTTTCCCCTGTCAAATGTTTCCGTTGCTGTTTCAGAAAACAGAACCTCAATTTCAGCCCAGAATTCAACATTATCGGAATCTTTATTTGTTAGCTGATAATTTAGAAAAGCATCCAGTATAAGATCATCAATTTTATAGTGGATATTACCATCATCTTTGTTAAAAGCCTCAATTGTTTCAACATCACCAGATCTTTTTATTGTATCCTCAACTACTCCTTGAACAGGAACCCCAAACTCAATATTTAGCTTAATTTTATCACTGTCATTTATTGTTCCATTGTAGTCAAAAACAGCTTTTCCCGAATAGAATATAGAGTCTGGTTTAAAGTTTATAAGATCCTCAAAACCCGTTACCCTAATAGTTGTATCACTAAAATTCTCTAAAGTTGGAATCTCAATATTGTAAAGATCGCTAAGCTCCCCACTTTTTTTCAGACCTCTTAAATAAAGAGTATCTATCTCAATTTTATCCATTGTAAAACCTTCTCTCAAAATATCTAAAGAAAGGTTCACACCTATGGAATCTACATGAAAGCCCTCAAACTCGCTCCAATCTACATCAATCTCAGACTTTGATTCTTCAAGTTCAATATCTTTTGAGACAAAAGAGCCATCTATTTTGCTAACTCCAAAATCCCTTTCATTCTCAAAACCTTCCGATATCCCTGTTATTATAAGCTTAAGAAAAGTACTATCGGACTGAGAAAATCTTAAATATTCACTATTATCGGGAGATTTTAGGTTTATTTTATATTTAAAACCTGTCTCTTTTGTTTCTGAATTAAAAAGAAGCTTTGTATTTTCAATATTAAATTTTGATCTACTTTTTTCGTGTGCTCCCACCATTATGCTATCAAACTCATAAATAGAATTAGTGTTTAGACTGTAAAGAGAATCCATTTGAGGTTCTATCCCAATTAAAAATGGACTTTCATTATCTACTATAACTCTAATTTCAGCATCTTTTGTTTCAATAAATCTAGGATTTATATTTTTGATATTAAATGCGTATGAAGTATCATGCTCTACGGTTTTATTACTAAACAGAACCTTACTACTGTCAAAAGAACAATTTGTAATACTATAGTTAAATCGGATAAATTGGGAAGAATCTACACCATTAACATTTTGATCTGCCGAAAGAGAGTTGTTGATATAGGCTACTTCAAGTTCCATATTATCAGTAATCCATTCATTTTTTAGATCCTTAAAATAGTTTTTTGTTTCACCCGGCATAAGATCTGATATCGAATCCCTTAAAATAAGAAATGATGAAACATTTAGGTCTGGATCAAAAGAGCTTTCGTTATTTTTCAACGAAAATCTTATCTTTGAAAATGATAAATCTCCGAACTGATTTTCAATACTGATGTAAAGAGATCCGTTATTTACCTTTGCCCACTTTAGTTCTGGATTTTCGCTACTGTATATGCTAACACTGGAAGATTTAGTTATAGCAGGAACTTCAGTAAATGGTAGAACAGTCTCATTAAATCGAAACTGTTTTTCATTAGACTCTCCATCTATTTTTATCTTGTAAATTGCTAAAACAGCTGAATCATGTATTGTCTCAATTTTTAGATTACCTCCAATCTCCATCTCTTCTAAGTCTGCATCATCATTCATTCTTACAAAATCATATCTCTTTTTACCAAAAGGTATTTTGAGTTCCGCTTTTTCAACTCCAAAAAAAAGTTGATTCTCAAAAGCACAGCCAACCAAAGCCATGAAGAGAGATATCTTCACTACAATTTTCCAGTATTTCACCATTACACCACCAGTTTCTTAAAAAAAACAAAATAAAATCTACTTAAATATAATGTTAATGTTTTCAAATTTAAAGTTATTTTTTTTAGTTTTTCACTTGCAAATGTATAGTTTTTATTGTTTCATTCCATACTTAGTTTTTGTTGGTATAATTTTTAGGAGACTTCTATGAAGAAAGTTTTAATTTCATTTTTAATGGTTTTGGCTTCTCTCCTTTCAGCAGAATATGCTATAGGAGATGTATGCGAAAACATTAGCTTTACTACAGAGGATGGTTTAGAAACATCAATCTATGAGCAGGTTGATCAAGAGAAGGTCGTTCTAATCTTCTGGGGAAGCAGTGGTTGAGGTGGTTGTGTATCGGCGGCGCCGGTTTTACAACAGATGTGGGAAAATACTTACGGTACCAACTCAGGGACTGAGTGGGCAGGAAGATCTTTTTGGGTTTGTACTGAAAATTGGGAAAATCAAAACTATCCTATATCGGTACCTTTATACAATAATATAGGTGGCTTTGATAACGGATATGTTCCTATGTTTGGAATTATAGGTAAGGATTACAAAGTTTACTACAATTCTAACTCTACAAATTTTGAGCAACAATTGAAGCTTGCAATGAATGGAATGTATGATAGTGCAGCTCCATTAGCTCCAAGTAACTTTTCAGTAACTCCTGATGGAGAAGGAGCTCTTAGCGTAGATCTTTCTTGGACAAACCCTTCTCAAACAATAGGTCAAGCTCCTTTGCCTTCAATATCAAATATTAACCTTTACTTGGATGGAGAGTTAGTTAATAGCTTTGAATCTCCTGAGGTAGGAGCAGAAATGAGTTATACGGACAACTCTATTTCTGAAGAGGGTTTACATATCTATAAAATTCAATGTGTTAATGAAGCAGGCAAAGGAATTCCTTGCTCTAAAACAGTTTATATTGGTGAAGATGCTCCGGGAATGGTTACCGGGCTTAACTTAGTTGATAATAATGGAGTTGCTGATCTAAGTTGGACAAATCCAATGGTTGGAGCACATAACGGATACTATGTAGAAAACTCTATAACCTCTTATACTATTACTAGAAATGATGGTGAAGAGTTTACTTTAGAAGGTATGACTACATCCTTTTCAGACAACTCTATAACACTAGCCGGAAACTATAGTTACACCGTTGTAGCTAATAATAATGTAGGAGCCGGGTTAGAGGCCGTATCAAATACAGTTAGCTTTATTCCAAACTCAACATTACTACTTGAAACCTTTGAAAACTTTCCTCCTGAAGGGTGGACTGTTCAAGGTGAAAATTGGAGAGCTTCATATGCAAATTATGCCGGTGGGACAGCACCTGAGGCTAAGTTTGGATGGTCTCCTCAAACTGTTGGTGATCAATACCTTATAACTAGGCCTTTAGACACATCAGGAAAAAGTTCTATATCTATTGCTTTTAACAATATGATTGACTATTATGGTCCTGGCTATGAGTGTAAAATAGTTACTTCTACAGATATGGAAAACTGGGAGGTTGCTCATACTTTCCCTGGTCAAGATATAGGACCGGAACTATTCTCTACAGAGATTTCAAATGATCATGTTGGATCTGAAACATTTTATCTTGCTTTTATGTTCTCAGGAGACTCTTATCAAATAAATGATTGGTATATTGATGATGTTTCAATTGCTTTAAACTCTTCAATTGATGAATTCAATAGTGTAAAAGAGTTCACTCTTTCACAAAACTATCCAAATCCATTTAATCCTACAACTACTATAAGCTTTAATACTTCAAGTAGATCAGCTGTTAATTTAGCTGTTTTCAACTCAAACGGTGAGCTTGTTAGTACTCTTGTAGATAAGGATATGAGTAGCGGTTATCACTCTGTTGAATTTAATGCAGAAAGCTTAAATTCTGGTGTTTATTTCTATAAACTTTCAGTAAACGGTATTAGTGAAACTAAGAAAATGATACTTGTTAAGTAACACTTTCTTAAAAATATTTAAAATAAAAAGCCTCCAAAATTGGAGGCTTTTTATTTTAAATGTGAGACTATATTAACTAGTTTTAAATATTTTTTTCTCTTGCCAGCATGCTATTTTTTTTGTTTGTTATATTATTATAGAGATAAATTTATACGTAAATGTCTTACATAAGGAGGGTACTTTTATGAAAAAAACTTTAATTTTATTTTTAATGGTTTTGGCTTCTCTACTTCCAGCAGAATATGCTATAGGGGATGTATGTGAAAACATCAGCTTCACTACAGAAGATGGTTTAGAAACATCAATCTATGAGCAGGTTGATGAAGGTAAAGTAGTAATGATTTTTTGGGGTCAGTCGTGGTGAGGTGGCTGTACCTCGGCGGCGCCGATATTACAGGAGAAATGGGCGGAAATTTACGGAGAAAATTCCGGAACCGAGTGGGCAGGAAGATCTTTTTGGGTTTGTACTGAAAATTGGGAAAATCAAAACTATCCAATATCTTTGCCTCTGTATGACAACTCAGGTGGCTTTTCAAATGGATATGTACCTTTGTTTGGTGTGATAGGCAGAGACTATAAGGTTTACTATAATGACAATGATAGAAACTTTGATGTTCAATTAAAGCTTGCAATGAATGAAATGTTTGATAGTGGTGCTCCGGGAGCTCCAACAGATTTTACTTCAACATTAAATAACAATAACTCTTTTAATGTTGATCTTTCGTGGAAAAATCCTAGTATTACATTTAGTGGAGAGCCTTTAACTTCTCTTACAGCTGTTAAGCTTTATAGAAACGAAACCCTCATAACAAGTTTTGATTCTCCTGAAATGGGTGAAGAGAAAGAGTATATGGATAGTTCAATACCTGAAAGTGGTTTGTACACCTATAAGATTGTTGGTGTTAATGAAGCAGGTGAGGGATTACCTACAAAAACATCAATTTATGTTGGTGAAGATGTACCGGGAATGGTTAATAACCTTACACTTGTTAACAATGAGGGTATAGCAGAATTAAGTTGGGAAAACCCTACAGTTGGAGCTAATGGTGGTTTGTATATTTATGACTCTATAATCTCTTACTCTATTACCAGAAATGATGGACAAGAGTTTACTTTAGAGGGTATGGCTACCTCATTTTCAGACAACACTATACCTCTATCTTCAAACTACAATTATACTGTTGTCGCTGTTAATAATATAGGAGCAGGATTAGAGGCTGTATCAAATACGGTTTCCTTTATTACCGGTAATACTTTAGTGTTTGAAGGGTTTGAAAACTTCCCTCCTGAAGGTTGGATAGTTAAAGGTAATAATTGGAGGCATGGATATTCAAGCAATGCGGGAGGTTCTTCTCCTGAAGCGGAGTTTTATTGGAATCCTGCTACTGTTGGAGAACAATATCTTATAGTTAAACCTCTAGATACTTCGGGAAAATCTTCTGTTTTTTTATCTTTTGATCATATGATAAACTATTATGGACCTGGTTATGATTGTAAAATTGTCACCTCTACAGATAGTGTGAATTGGGAAGTTGTTCATACTTTTGACAACACCCAAAATATTGGTCCTGAGTCATTTTTTATGGAAATTTCAAACAATCATGTTGGGTCAAGTTCTCTATATATAGCTTTCCAATTTTCAGGAGACTCTTATCAAATAAACAACTGGTCTATTGATAATGTATCTATATCTTTTAGCTCCGGGATATCAACTAACGAGTTAAATATGGTAAAAGGGTTTTATCTTTCACAAAATTATCCAAATCCATTTAACCCTAAAACTTCTATAAATTTCAAAATTTCAGATGATTCTAGCGTTAAACTCCAAATTTTCAACTCAAACGGTGAGATTATTAATACTCTCATAGATAGAGATATGGGTAGTGGTTACCACTCCGTTGAATTTAATGCTGAAAGCTTAAATTCCGGTGTTTATTTCTATAAACTTTCCGTAAATGGTTTTAGTGAAACTAAGAAGATGATACTTGTTAAATAGTACTTACAAATTAATAGCCTAAAAGAATCTCATTTGAGCTTCTTTTAGGCTATAACCTTCCCTTCTTAAAGTATTAATTTTATATTTATTGATAAGTATAATTAAAATGAATATACAGTATGAATGAAATACATCCTTTTAAGCAAGTAATTATAATTCTTAGTTTAGTTACTTTTATGTGTATTTCTATGGGATCTTTGTTAGTATTGGTTTCAGAAGAGCTTATTGCCTTAGATAAATCCTTTCTCATCTTTTCATATCTTATCTCCACAGCAATAGTTCTAAAAATATTTTACTACTTAATCAAGTCAAAGCAGGATTTTATAAAGAGCTATGATTTTATTTTAGAACTGGAAATTGATAAAAAAGTTTGGTTGGAGAATAGAAAAAAAGATTACCTAAAAACTTTTTTTGTAAAGATTGCAATCCTTATTTCATTTTTACTTCCGTTTTCCTTTCTTTTTATAATTATTTATAAGGAAGATCCTGTTGTATTTTTTGTTTTACTGAATCTATTTTTATCTTTTTTATTACCTCTATTTATTATTTTGGGAAAATATATTAAAGATGAGTTGGTAAACAATATTTTTTCAGAAAAATACATAATAAAGTTTTACAGAGAAGTAATATTTGTAAATAGATGGATTTTCCCCTTGAGTTTTTCAGATTGGAGAAATAAGATTAAAATTAAAAAAATTAAGACAGGTAAAAATTTTATTGAATTTATTACCCTTCATAAAGGTTTTATTCCAAGTTTAGAAACTACAAGTAAAGATTTTGTAAAAATAAGAAAGCTCAGAATTCCAATTAGTGATACCAAAAAAATTGAATTATTGAAGAAGAGATATAATATAAGATCCAAGTAGCTTAACTTTACTGGTTGATATATTTAATAACAAAACCCTAATTTAAACACAATTCACAATTATCTCCAAGGTCTACTTAAAAAAATCTTATTTAAGAATTTTAAATTGGATTTATGGCTACGGAAATAGTTTTAAAGATAATGGTATTATAACCCAATAAACAAAGCTTAAGATAGACAAATAATAGGAATCCACTCTAGCATAGATCACAAAGAAAGAGTAAATCTAAATTTTTGCTTTATTCTTTTTTCTTTATATTAAACTTAAAGTTTGCATAGATCACACTTTAAAAACTTGAATTCTTTTTCAATAATAATCATATAAAATATTAAATAATATATTCTTATCCTTTTTCAGGATATACTACCTATCAAATATAAAAGGTTAAATTATAGCTTAATTTTGTGTAAAAAAATATTACCAATAGAGTTGACATTATTATTTTAAAGTAAGAACTTTTAATAGTAATGATAATTTATACTTTGATTAGTTGTTTATCATTTATTAGTAATTACCAATAAAACATTATAAGAAGAGTTATATTTCAAAGAATGTAGATGTTTAATATCTCTTAACAAATTGTACTGTTATTCATTAATGGAGGGAGGATAAAATGGAAGATATTACAAAAGAGAGCAAAATGGGAAAAATTAAGATAGTAAGCAATAAACCTGCAAAGGTTTATATTGATGAAAAAGCTCTTGGAGAAATAAAGAAAGAGACAAAAGAGTATGAGTTGGAGAAAGGCAAACATGAAGTTTATGCAAAATCTGCTTGGTGTGGAAGCAAGAAAATAAAAGTTGACCTTGAAGATGATGAAGTAGTAACTCTAAATCTAAATAGTTTTAAATATGAGGATCTAATAAAAGGTGTTTTTATGCTTTTTGTAATGCTCTTTATGTTTACTAAAGTTATTCTTTTTTTGGCAGTAGCAGGAGTTATATTATTATATCCCCTATATTACATAACTATTGGAAGTAGTAGATATTTAGATTTAGAACTAAAAAAATAGTTAAGAATCTTCTTAAATAACGGAAAGTTTAAATAGTTGTTATAAAGATAAGAGTGATTATATTTCTTTTTTACAGCTTTTAATATCAAATAGAAAAGGAAGGATTTATGAAAAGAATCGCAATCTTGATAGCCGGATGTTTATTGATAGCATCACAAATTTTTGCACAAAACTTGGTAATGGAAAATGAGATTAAGGAGCAAAGGTTTGGTACTGATATTTTGTATAAAGATAATTCAAATAATCTTTTAGACGGTCATTATAAAATTGCAGATAGTCGAGGTAATTTTATAGATGTTCATTTTAAAGGTGGAAAGAAAGTTGGAAACCAAACAGATTACGACTACAAAGAGCATAAGCTGTGTGAAAAATCTTTTAAAAATGGTAAAACACACGGAAACTATAAACGTTTTCATCAAAATGGAAAAGTGAGTACAGAAGGTGAATTTGTAGATGGGAAACAGGAAGGGAAATGGGAATACTTTGATGATAAAGGAGAGGTTAAAGCTCGTGAGTTCTACAAACATGGTAAAGCAGAAGGGAAATGGTGGAAAAAAGGTAAAACTACCAATAATGCTGTAATCTATGTTACCGAAAACTATAAAGAGGGCGTACATTTTGGGCATTCCGAGCAAAGACATTCAGATGGGAAAATAGATTGGGAAAGAGAATATGAGAATGAGGGAACTTACAGACATAAAGGTTACTATCCTAACGGTAAGTTGTCAATTGATAAAACCTTTAAAGACTTCAAACTGGATGGGAAACAGAAGAGATATAATCAAGATGGAATTTTACTGAGTGAAGAAACATTTAGTAAAGATCAAATAGAACAAGTAGTTGTTTTCTACAAAAATGGAAATAAAAAAGAAGTTCTAAATTTTTCTCATGGCAAAAAAAATGGTCTTTTTGAAAAATACAGTGAAAAAGGTATTAAACTGGAAGAGGGAAATTACAAAGATGATTTTAAAACAGGCATTTGGAAAACTTTCTATGAAGAGGATGGTCGTTTAGTTGCCGAAAGAACTTATAAAGATGATGTTCTGAATGGTTTATATAAAAGCTACAATGAAGCAAACAGAGTAAACTGGGAAGGTAATTATAAAAATGACGAAAAAGATGGAACTTGGAAGCGATATGATTTAGCAGGAAAACTTATACAGGAAACAGAGTATAAACTAGGGAAAGAGATATCAAATAAAGATTATAAATAAATATATTTAAAGGGAGTAATGAAAAAAAATTCGACTATAACTATTTTTAATTCTCGTTAGTAATCTTTTTGAGACTTTCATCAAAATATTATTTTTGAAGTTATTTAATTGAATAGAAACTACTTATAATCTTTTGATTAATGAATATAAAAATACTCTATAATTGGTCTTTTCCGATTATAGAGTATTTCAAATAAAAAAATATTTCATTAGATATATATCATATCAAATAGATATGTTTTAGTTATAATTACTAAATAGAAAAGGTTTCTTATGTTTGATAGAATTAAGGTAAAGGCTGGAAAAAGGTTTCTTATAGTCTCAAATATTATATTATTATTTATACTTGTTTTTATAATAATTAGAGAAGATTATCCCTTAAGAGTATATAAAAGGTTTTATAATCAATTTGATATGAGAAAAGAATATCAAAAAAATTGTGAATATACCAAAGAGATAGACCTTTATAAACAGTACAATAAAAAAGGCAATATAGTTATGCTTGGGAACTCCATTACATATGGAGTTAATTGGAATGAACTTCTAAACAGAAATGATATAATAAACAGAGGTATTGGTAGTGATACAACTGAAGGATTCTTATCAAGAATGGAATATATTTATAAAGCAGAACCAAAGATATGCTTTATAATGGGAGAGGAATAAATGATATTGGAAAAGGAGTAACCCCTGAAAATATTGTAGATAACCTATATAAAATTGTTAAGGAGCTAAAAGAACATAATATAAAGCCCTTTATTTTTTCAATATTATATCTTTCTGAAAAATTTGATTCATGGGAAAAAAATAATAAGAGTGTAAAAATTGTTAATGAGAAAATTAGAAATATGTGTGAAAAAAATAGTATACAATATATAGAACTGAATAAAGTATTTTCAAATAATGGTAAATTACGCAACGAATACTGTAATGATGATGGTGTTCATTTGAACGGAATGGGTTACAAAAAATGGTCAGAAAAGATACTACCGATAATAGAAAATGAGATATATGAATGAGCCCGTTTATAATGATCTCATCATAAATCTTGTGTTAACTTACTTAGGATTATTAATAATTTTCTATCCTTTTTTCAGTAGGAGCTACATTAATTGTATAACTTTTTATCATTATCAACAAAAAAATAACTTAACCATATCTTAAATATTAATCTTTTAAGAAAGCAAAACCAAATAATAATACAATAAAAAAGGGTGGAAATTTCCACCCTCATATTGTCTTAAAAATTGCTTCTCTCCGGCGAGCCCTGAACCTTTTCTAATTACAACTACTCTTTACTTTACAAGAAGCAGGATCTTTTTTAATCTTCTTCTTATAATCTCTATGCTTATGTTTTACACAACAAGCCGGAGATCCTTTATGTAATCCACACTTAGAACACTTTTTAATTTTAGGATCACAACATTTTTTACTTCCTTTAACCTCGCCACACTTAATACAAAGCTTGAGATCTTTTCCTTTTTCCATCTTACAACATCCAGGAGATCCTTTATGTAGTCCACAATTACTGCATTCCTTCATATTTGGCTTACAGCAATTTTCACTACCTTTAACCTCTCCACAATTTCCACAAAGTCTAAGATCAATTTTTTTCTCAACTTTTTTTACTTTCTCAACTTTCTCAACTTTTTTTACTTTTTTTAATTCCTTTGAATCATAAGATACCGAATAAACAAAAGTAAAAGATAGCAAAACTGCTAGGGTAAACAGGTACTTCATAAAATACTCCTCTATTAATTAGTTTTCCGTATACTATAAGATTAACTACAACATTGGTATATAAATATGATAAATATTGCAAAAATTACACTATCTTATAAATAGTGTCTACTTTTAGAAGGATAAAAAACTTTAGAAGTTACAGTAAAACGAATCCAAATAAGCAGAACTCTTGATGGATAAATGTATCCCACTTTCAATGAAGATAACAAAGAGATAGTTAAGCTAAATCTTTAGCTTTATGAACTCTTTTTACCATATTGACTGTATAGTTTTTGGTGGATATCATTATAAAACACTTATATTTTACTTAGAAAATATCTCTGGAAATTATTAAATAGTATAATGTTGATTTTTTCATAAGATATTATCTAGCCTTTTAATTTAAAATGGTCATAGATCTTTTCATCACTTCCATAGTACTTTCCTAAACAGTCCGCAGTTAAACAGGAGTGAATAGGATAGATATTAACAAAATCACCAATCTTTATACCTTTAAACCAGTTCTTATCAACAACTTCAACCAATCCATGCTCCTGTGAAAGAGAATAAATATTTCCAACAATTTTTTCTCTATCATTACTGTCAAATATTTTGCCGTATGATATTTTATTACTGGATATTATAAACTCTTTTGAAAGATCTACGGCTCCTGCTGATATAACAAAGCTATCTTTTTTAGTTTGAACAACTGAAGATTTTAAATACACTCCAATGTTAGAATATTTTGTAGCTCCAAGTTCTACTTGCATGAAATCGTAAAATATGAAATTCCCCGGTCTAAGCTCATCTACTTCGCCAAAATCCTTAACAATAGAAGTAGAAGGAGTATCCCCCATTGAGATTATTGGTTTAGAACTTTTAAACCTTTCCTTTAAACTTTTCATAAGTTCTAAGTCATGATAATAGATACTCTCTATCTCAAATTTTGATTTTGCTCCATAGCTGTTACCTGAATGGGTTAGAAAACCTTTAAAGTATAAATTTTGTATACCCTCTATACCATTTATAAGTTTTTCAATCATATCAAAATTTTTGGCAATAACTCCGGACCTTCCATAACCGCAATCAATCTCTATAAATATATTTATATCCCTTTTAATAGTTTTTAAGAACTCTATCTGCAAAGGATCAACAATTAAAAGATTTAGGGTAACAGTTCTATCTATACTGTTTAATTTCTCTATTTCATTAATATCTAAAGGAAAAGCTATGGTTATATCCTTAAACTGATCTGAAAAATATTCTGCCATAGGTATGGAAGAAACTGTTATTTTATCTATATCAAAATCTTTAAAAAACTTGCCCATCATTCTACTTTGATGAGTTTTAAAATGTGGTCTAAAACCTATATTTTGAGAAGATATTTTATTATAAACTTTTGATATATTACTCTTTATTTGATCAACATCTGCTATAAGTTTTAAACTCTTTTCTACCATTTTTTCTCCATAGATTTTAGGATCTATTAAATATACTATTTCATAAAATAAATACCGAAGAAATGAATATTCTTTAAAGGATTATTTCTTCCTATAATCCATTTTCTAAGCAATTTCTATATCTAGGATTTTCTTTTAAAAACATAAAAACTATAAAGTTACAGAAGACTAATGTAGAGAGAGGATACAACCTCTCTCTACATTCTCTCTTACATTATTAATTTCCTATAGGTTAAAAGTCTTGCATCATTTCCTAATAAGTTTGCAGCTAACTTATTAGACAAATTAAATAAAACTCTCTAGAGAGTTCTACTTAACAACAAGGTTGACCATTTTACCACCTTTTCTATTTATCAAAATAGTTTTGACAATGGTCTTACCTTCAGAGAACTTTTTGACATTAGTATCATTAAGAGCCAAATCCTTAATCTCATCATCCGTAGCCTCAATTGAGGTTTCAATGTTAGCTCTTACCTTGCCATTAACCTGAACAACCACCACCTGAGTAGATTTAACCAAAGCTTTTTCATCATAATCCGGCATTGTTTGATTAAATATTGAAGGTTTATTTCCTAATCTTTCCCAAAGCTCTTCACTTACATGTGGAGCTAGAGGAGCTAAAAGCAGTATAAACTTCTCCTTAACAAAGTTGTAGAAGTCCGGATTAAACCTTTTACTGTCTTTAGTATAGGATGATAGTTCATTAAAAAGCTCCATCATTCTGGAAATAGCAGTATTAAAGTATAAATCCTCTAAGTTGGATCTAACCTCCTTTATAGTGTTATGAAGAGAGTAATTAAGATCTTGATCTATTACCATATTTCCACTATTCTCATACTCTGTTTCAACAAATTGTCTCCAGATTCTATTTACAAATCTATCAAGACCGGTAATACCCTCATCTGACCAATCTCCACCTTCTCTAAAATTTGTCATAAACATAACATATAGTCTAAACACATCAGTTCCATATTTTCCTACAAAATAGTCGGGAGAAACAGCATTTCCTTTACTCTTACTCATCTTTGAACCATTTCTTGTAATCATACCTTGATGTACAAGTTTTTTATATGGTTCTTCAAAGTTTATATATCCCATATCGTATAAAACTTTTGTTACAAATCTTGAGTATATTAAGTGTCCGTTTGTATGTTCAGCACCACCAATGTAGAGATCAGCAGGGAGCCAACTATTTACCTCGTTACTATCAAAAGGTTTATCATCCAATTTAGGGTTTACATATCTTAGGAAATACCATGAAGAATCTACAAATGTGTCCATAGTTTCAGGATCTCTTTTAGCGGCTTTTCCACACTTTGGACAGCTTGTATTCATATAGGAATCTATAAGTGAAAGAGGTGCTTTACCCTTTGGTCTGTAATCGATATGATCACCTTCAGGAAGGGTAACAGGAAGATCTTTTTCAGGAACAGGAACAATACCACAATCATCACAATGAATAAAAGGGATAGGCACTCCCCAATATCTCTGTCTTGAAACAGACCAATCTCTAAGCTTATAGTTAATGGTTCCCTTACCGTTTCCCTCTTTTTCAAGTTTATAGATAACAGATTTTATACCCTTCTTGGATTTCTGACCGTCAAACTCCCCGGAGTTAATCATAACCCCCGGTTCAGAGTAAGCCTCTTCCATCTCTTCAGCTTTAAGCTCTATATCCTTTGGAGTAATAACAACCTTCATTGGAAGATTAAACTTTTTTGCAAACTCAAAATCTCTCTGATCGTGAGCAGGAACTGCCATAACACAACCTGTTCCATATGTTGAAAGAACATAATCGGAGATCCAGATAGGTACTCTTTCGCCATTTACAGGATTTATTGCATAAGATCCCGTGAAAACACCTGTCTTCTCTCTAACAGTACTCTGTCTGTCGATATCTGAAAGGGATTTTATATCTTCTCTATATTTTTTTACAGCTTCTTTATTATCCTCTGTAGTAATTTCGTCAACAAAACTTAGCTCAGGAGCAAGAGTACAATAGGTTACTCCGTAGAGAGTATCCGGTCTTGTTGTAAAAACTTCAAAACTTTTATCTGTACCATCAACCATAAACTTTACAGAAGCCCCCTCAGATTTACCAATCCAATTCCTCTGCATAGTTTTTGTTTTTTCAGGAAAATCAACAGTTTCAAGACCTTCCAATAATCTTTCACAATAGTCGGTTATCTTAAAGAACCAACCCTTAATAGGTTTTTTCTCTATCGTAGAACCACATCTTTCGTGAGAACCATCTGCCAAAACTTCTGCATTTGCGACAACAGTTGAACATTCGGGACACCAGTTTGCAGGAGCTTCTTTCTGATATGCTAAACCTTTTTCATAAAGCTTAATAAAGATCCATTGAGTCCATTTATAGTATTCAGGATCGCTTGTGGCAAGCATAGAATCCCAATTAAACATTCCTCCAATACCTTTGTACTGTTCTGTAAATATATCTATATTTTTACTTGTAGAGATTTTAGGATGAATACCTGTTTTTAGAGCGTGATTTTCAGCAGGTAAACCAAATGAATCATAGCCGATAGGCTGAAATACATTTAAACCTTTCATCCTCATGTATCTTGCATGTGCATCGGGGCAACTGTATTGGAACCAGTGACCGAGATGCAGTCTATCTCCTGACGGATAAGGGAACATACAAAATGTAAAATATTTATTCTCTGTTTTACTCATATCGGCACTATTTATATTTTCATCTTCCCAATATTTTTGCCACTTTTTCTCAATTTCATTAAATGGATAACCCATTTTTTCCTCCGGTTAAATTGCCACGAAATAAATTTTTATCTATGCTAGAATAAACATAAACTTAATCTACGAATATAATATTTTATAGTTTTCAATACAAGAAAAAGGTTTTTGAAAAAATTTATATTAACTGGGATTTACTTTCAAAAGATCTCAGCCGAGTATGTATAAAACTATACCTCTAAAATAAAAAAGGGAACTTTTCAATTGAGCTCCCTTTAGAGTATTCAATACAATATTATATATAGTCTAAAACATTGAATTTAGTATAAGAACAACTATAAATGAGATAGTTCCTTCAATAATCGACACTCCCCAATTAGCATCCTCTTCAATCTCTTTATCAATACTATTTTTAGGAAACAAGAGATAATCGGTAATCTTTCTTGTAATAATAAGAAGAATAGAACCTCCAATAAACCAAACTAATAAAAAAAGAAGAGAATCTGATTTGGCTATAGCTTCCGATATTAGATAACCTACAGAAAGAAGAGTTGCTCCAAATGAAACACCCGCTGCAATATTATCTTTTTCAATCTCCTTATGTATATCAAAAGATGTAAATTTTTGATATACAAAAGAGAAAAGAATAAAAAGAATCTGACCAACTGCGAAAAATATTGCCGTTGATATAAGATCATTTTCCCAACCTTCAGAAACTCCTGTTACAAGAGAGTGGATAATAAAAGCAGTACCCATATAGCTACCAAACTCAACAGCTCCGGTACCAACATTTTTATCATCAATAATCTCTTTTACATTATCAAAGTATCTAAGAAGAAATTTATTATTAATAACCCTATTTACATTGAGTAAAACAATACCTACTACACTCCAAAATGAGATCTCAATAGTATCAGTTACGAGAGATATTGAAGGACTATCAATAACACCCCATACAATAATACCTAAAGCAAAAAGATACCCCGAAAATGATACGGCAAAAGCTTTATTATCATTTTCTGTAAGTTCCTTATTTATCTTGTAAGGAGTAAGAATATCATAAACAATCTTACCCACCCAGAAAAATATGAGTGTAAGTGCCAAATACAAAAAAGGTTGCCAATGATTCAATAAATATAGATCTTCAGTACTTAAAAGGTTCTCCATAATATCCATAAATTACTCCATTCTATTTATATCTCTACTTAGATTTTCCCTAGAACTATAAACTTTTAGCCCTATATAATAAATCATAACAAATCACTATTTACCGCCACCAAATGAACTTCTACTCCTTGATGATGAAGAACCTCTAACAGAACCTGATCTCTTTGACCTTCCAAAACCTCCCGATCTTGCTCTTTTTGAAGGATTCCTCTTCTGAAATGATTTTTGAGTTCTTGTAGGATTTTTTAATGTTTGTTTAATCCCTTTTGAAGCTGTTTTACCCCTATTTGGGTTTTTGGAGGATATAGAAGATTTACCATTACTTCCTCTTTTAAATGATGAGTTTCCATATGAAGATTTTGCTCTATTCTTGTAACTTCTAGAAGGAACAGTAGTATAACTTCTGTAGTACCTTGGATAATGTCCGTAGTAGTACGGAGATCTGTACATTCCAAAACCATTGGTAAAATAGCTAAAAAGGAACATATTTCTCCAAAAATGACTATTATCGTGATAGTAGTAATTATTTCCGTAAATTTGAGAATTACCTCTGGCATTTACATTTGCTCTATCACCATCTTTAGTTATCTCTATAGTTGCAATCTCTTGAACTTCGCCCTTTACAGGTTCTGTAGTTAGAGAAAAGCCATACTCTCCACTTCCTCCATATTCTGAGACCTTAATATAATCAACATTACCGTCTTCATTAAGATCAAGATTATTGATACTTCCGGGAGTATTTAATCTCTTTTCAAGCTCTTCAGAACTTTTAACCTTTTGAACAAGAGCCATTACAGCTTTAAGATCTAAACCATCGGCAGCATCTTGAGTTATTGTTACATTTGTATCATAGTAATCATTTCCACATGAAAAGATTAAAATGAAAAGGAAGATAGCATATCTTTTGAACATAAGAACTCCACAATAATATCTACTATACAACAATATAAAAAGTAGTAATATTATTTCTACTAGTCAAATTAAAAGTTGACAAACTAATCAACCTAAAAAATTTCTTGATTACACTTAAAATTAAACTTTAACTAAATAACCTTTTATTTTTACTTTATCTCTTAGGTAGTTAACAACTTCCTAATTTATTTTTTGTTTAAAAAGAGATTAAAATTAAACAATTTTAGAGAAGAATCTCAAATTAATTTAGGTCAATATAAAAAATAACTATTGTATTACCATATTATTGTTGTATTTTTAATAAGCTGCATATATGGTTTTTTGCATATATGATTTTTTTTTGCGTGTATGGTTTTTATGAAAGAATTGGGAGCCCTTATGATTGATAATCAAGATATGCTAATAGAAGATAAAGATATGTTAGATGACTTTATCTCCGAAGGTAATGAGATGATTGACGATGTTGAGGTTCAATTATTGGAACTTCAACAGAGTGTTGAGATGAATGGTGATATAGATATGGATACATTAGATTCTGTATTTAGATTATTTCACACAATAAAGGGTACTTCGGGTTTTTTTAATCTAAACAATCTAAAAGATGTTACCCATGAAGCTGAAACTTTACTTGATAGAATAAGAAAAGGTAAGTTAGAGTTAAAATCTGAACATACCGATCTTTTTTTAGAAGGTGCAGACTTTTTGAGAAAATTATTCTCACACATATCCGAAAATATGACAGATAGAGGATATGAGGATGAAGCAAACAAGCTAATGGAAAAGTTTAAGAGAAACTCCCAAGAGTCAGAAAACAATGAAGATAAACCGACATCTGAAAATAAAGAGGAAGTGTCTGCTTCTAAAAAATCATCTTCAGATAAAAATAAGGTGATTACAGATGAAACAAAAGCAGAGTTTATATCTGAAGGTTTTGACATAATAGAAGATCTTGAGCAATCATTAATGGTTCTTGAGAAAGATCCTCTAAATGCAGAAAAAATACATCAAAGTTTCAGATCTCTTCACACATTTAAAGGTAATTCCGGATTAATGGGTTACTCCGATCTTGAGAAGCTAAGCCATAAATCAGAAACCTTCCTTGACAATGCAAAGAGTGGCTTATTAAAACTAAATAAAGATGTAATTGGAGTTCTATTAAGTATTGTTGATGTTATTAAAGAGACTTTGACAGATATAAGCAACGGAAAAGATGGAGTAGTACCGGGTTGTGAACCCATGATAAACTACCTTTCAGATATTATAAAAGATATTTCAATAGAAAAAGCCCCTGATACAGATGAAGAAAATCATCTTGAAGAGGTATCTGAGATAACTAATGAAGAAAAAGATATTAAAAAAATTGAAAAAGAGAGCCTTGGTGAAGAAATAAAGCCTCAAGATAAGATTGAAGAGATAAATAAAAATATCTCAGACATAAATAGTGCAAAAAATAATACATCAAGAAAAGCAGATGATATTAAGAGAAAACAATACATTAAAGTTGATTTAGACAAGGTTGGTATGCTTGTTGATTGGGTTGGAGAGCTGGTTACAGCTCAGGTAATGTTAGTTGACAACCCTGATCTAAAACATATTAAAAGAAGTAAAAGTTTTCAAAAGGCAGCATATAATCTTGAGAGAATTATTTCAGAAATCCAGAATGTATCTATGACTCTTAGAATGATCCAGATTGCGGGAACTTTCAGAAAAATGAATAGACTTGTTCACGACATATCATCAAAAATGGGTAAAAAAGTAAATTTGATTATTCGTGGTGAAGAGACTGAGATAGATAAAAATATTGTGGATAAAATTTCGGATCCATTAGTTCACATTGTCAGAAACTCTTTAGATCATGGAATTGAAACACCTCAAATTAGATTGGCAAATGGAAAGGATTCTGTAGGAACTCTGGAGATAGAAGCTAAAAATGAGGGTGGAGAGATACTGATCATTATAAAAGATGACGGTGCAGGAATGAACAAAGATAAAATATTAAAAAAAGGAATCGAGAAAGGTATAGTTACGGAAAGTGAGATACCTAATCTAAGAGACGAAGATATTTATAAGCTTGTTTTCCAACCGGGATTTTCTACAGCAGATAAAGTAAGTGAAGTTTCAGGTCGTGGCGTAGGTATGGATGTTGTAAAAAGAAATATTGAGGAGATAAAGGGTACAATTGATGTTTTCAGTGAACTTAATGAAGGAACTACAATTACATTAAGGATACCTCTTACAATGGCTATCATTGAAGGTATGCTTGTAAATATAGGAAACTCAAAATACACTATCCCATTACTCTCTATAAGAGAACTGTTTAGTCCGGTAAAGGAAAATATTACAGTAACTCTAGACGGTCAAGAAGTTATAAAAGTGAGAGAAGAGGTTATACCTGTTATAAGACTTCACGAAGTATTAAAAGTGGAGCCAAACATTACAGAGCTTACTGAAGGGGTATTAATTACAGTTGAACACAATAAAGATTTTTACTGTTTATTTGTTGATTCTATAATAGGTCAGCAACAAGCTGTAATGAAAAGTTTACCGGAGTACATAAAATATGTTCAAGGGGTATCGGGATGTACCATACTTGGTGATGGTAGAATAAGCCCTATAGTAGATATAAGGGAAGTAATCAAGTTAGCAGATATCACATCTGATAGATCAGTAGCTATTTAAGGAGGGAATATGAGTTCAGATACCAATGTTGTTTCAGAAGTTGTTCTTAACTCATCAAATATGTTGGATGACGATAAATATTTGACAATAAGAATTGATAATGAAGAATATGCTCTGGAAGTTAAATCAATTTTAGAAATTGTGGGTATAGTTACTATAACCCCTCTTCCAAACTTACCTGAATATATAAAGGGGGTAATAAATTTAAGAGGTAAAGTTTACCCTGTCATAGATATAAGAATTCGTTTCAATATTAAAGAAAAAGAGTATAATGATAGAACATGTATTATTATTGTTCAAAACAAAGAATTTTCCGTTGGCTTAATAGTTGACGATGTTAACGAGGTTATAAGTATTCCTCAAAAAATGATTCTACCACCTCCAAAAATCGTAAAGAGTAAGGCGGGTAGATTTATAAATGGCTTAGGAAAAACAAATAGTGGTATAAAACTATTGTTGGATACAGAAAAAATACTCTTTGATAGTGAAGAGGAATAGTTTTAGTGCTCTCCCGATCATTATATAATTTTCGGGAGAGTATACTTTCAAATTACATCTCTCTAATTTTTTTAATAGCATAAGGAATTTCAGATATCTGATCTGTAGGAAGAACAGAGTATTCTCCCTTCTCTTCTTTAGCCTTTTCCCCTGAAATTTTTTGGATATATAGGGCAAGTAAAATAGATTCCTTAATACTATATTTCTGACCCATAAGACTAACAAGAATTCCGGCTAAAACATCTCCTGAACCTCCAACCGCAAGTCCCGGATTTTTATTTACATGGATCATTACCTCACCATTCTCATTTGAAATGATAGTAGGTGTTCCCTTTAAAACAATATTTGTATTCCAAGATTTAGCCTTCTCTATACAGATACTAAGTCTATCTAAAGAAAGAAACTCCTTTGAGGTATTTGATATTCTTGACATTTCTCCATCATGTGGAGTTAGAACAGTATTTTCACCCAGTTTATCCAAAAGATCTAAATTCTCTGAAAGTATATTCAAACCGTCTGCATCTATAACCATAGGTTTTTCAATATATTTAGATAGAAGTTTTTTTGTTACCCTTTTTGTTTCGGGAGAAACAGATAGGCCAGGACCAACCAAAATAGCATCTGCCCAGTTGAACCCTTTTACTATATCCTTTTCAGCATTTAGGGAAGTATATCCCGGCTGTGTATAAGGAAGAGGAATAGTCATAATTTCAGGGTAAACTGAGGATATTGAAGCCGAAATATTCATAGGAATTCCAAGCTTAAGCATACCTATCCCTGTCCTCAGGCAAGAGATAGATGAAAGAACAGCCGCTCCCGGTGTTGCCAAAGAGCCTGCAAAGTTAAAAACTTTTCCAAAATCTTTCTTATCTGAAGTAAGTTCCCTCTTTCTTAAAATATTTTTAACATCAGACTCTTCTGTTAGAAAAATTTTGCTTTCTACAACTTCATCAGCACCTTTAGGTATTCCAATATCAACTATAAATACCTCTCCACTATATGTGTATCCATCATTTAAGTAGAGCCCTAATTTAGGAAACTGTATAGTAATTGTATAGTCAGCATTTACGGCAATATCCTCCATAAAACCAGTTGATCCATGAATTCCTGAAGGTATATCTACCGAATAAACTGTTTTTTTACAATTATTTATATAGTGAATTGCATCGTAATAACCATCTTCAGGATTTGAGTTAAATCCTATCCCAAAAATAGAGTCTACAAGAATATCAGAATCATTAATGTCATCATATGAAAAATTACTATCTACTATTACTGTATCAATAGATTTAGATAATCTTTCAAGGCATTTCTTTATATTACCCTTAATCTGACTCTTTTTAGCTATTACATAACATTTTACATTGTAACCCTTTTTAGCCAAAATTTCGGCAGCAAAAACTCCGTCCCCACCATTATTTCCGGGACCACATATAAAAGTTACAACCTTAGATTTAAGGTCATCTTCATTGCTTATGATTGTCTCTGCAATTTTAGTAGCTGCATTTTTCATAAGAACCAAAGAGTCTATACCAAAGTTATTTATAGTGTTTTCTTCAACAACACGCATCTCTTCTGCTGTTAACAATTTTTGCACTTCATCACTCCAAAGTAATTTACTACTTCAATCTATACCAATTTGTTTACAATTAAAATAAAATATATAAAACTGTTCTAGAAACTAACTGTTATAATAAGATCGTTTTTCTTTAAGATAATCTCAAAGCTAAATAATATAAATGAAATAGTCAAGAGGAAAAAATATATAAGCAATAAACAGTTAACAGGCAAAAGGACAAAACACAACTAACAAAAATCCTATATACAATAATAAAAAACAAATACACAAACAACACAACTAAAAGTTTATTTAAAAAATATTTTTAATATTAATACTAACCCGCATATTTCATGAAAAAGAATTGGAAATAGAGCCATAATATCATTATATTATGTTTTAACCAAAAATAAACCCTATTTCCAAAATGATAAAA
>PDWI01000767.1_pt1 | contig 79514 bp, 73 predicted proteins | sample 1430891 | NCBI WGS metagenome assembly PDWI01 (sample SAMN01162508, study PRJNA174530) | Oral metagenome, whole genome shotgun sequencing project. | biome: Marine environment; feature: Marine mammal; material: Swab sample of the gingival sulcus; isolation source: swab sample of gingival sulcus... | reverse complement strand
AATAATGTTCTGACATCAATAATTCATATTGTGTGTGTATTAGTGGTATCTCTATTATATATGAAAGAATGAAAAAGCAAGTTTTTCTTTGAAAAAATAAGTTTCCGTCCCACAACATAGGTACCACTTTTTACAAAATTGGCTTTGCATTAAAAAAAAGAACAGGAGTATAATACGTTCTTAGATGACAGGGGGCGGCGGGAACCACGGGAACGTGGATCCCTGGCCAAGCCAGGGATGACAGAAAAGGAGATCCTGAAATAAATTCAGGATGACAAAAGTAAAAAATCCCCCTGTCCTTCGGACATTCCCCTTTACAAAGGGGGTTATAAAAAATCTCTACCCTCTAAGTTCTAAACTCTAAAATCTACCTTCTAACAACTAAATTCTAAATTCTAATTTCTAAAATCTACCTTCTAAATTCTACCTTCTAAACTCTAAATTCTACCTTCTAATCCCTACCACACTTTTGGATGCCTTTTTTGGATTTTTTCTTTGAGAGCCTTTTCGAGAACATTTCCCACTTCAAAAACCTTTTCTTCTCCAAGATTTGGACCGAGGATTTGCGCTCCGACTGGAAGCTCTTGGCTCTCATCATCTGATGGCGCAGAAAAACCAACTGGTATGACCAATCCTGGTATTCCAGCCAGCGATGCTGGGACAGTCAGAGCGTCCTCAATATACAGTGCCATTGGGTCATCAGACTTCTCACCGATTTTCCAGGCAACATTTGGTACCGTCGGCGTAAGGATGACATCCACTGTTTCAAAAGCTTCTCGAAAATCCTCTCGGATGAGTTCTCGTACGGCGCTCGCTTTTTTGTAGTAAGCATCATAAAATCCTGATGAGAGGACATACGAACCAACCAGTGATCGACGCTGAACCTCATCTCCGATAAATTCTCATCTATTTTCACTGATATCATGTGGACAGTCAGCCTTTTCTCCAAATCGGATTCCATCATAGCGTGCCATATTGGATGCTACTTCTGCTGGACAGATGATATAATAAGCAGAAATACCCAGTGACGTGTGCGGCAATGAAATGTCAACAATTTCTGCCCCAAGTGATCTGGCAAGCTCTATAGTGTTTTCGATTTCTTTTTTGACTCCAGCATCAATTCCCTCTGCGAAATACTCTTTTGGAACTCCTATTTTGATTCCTTTGAGATCTTGTTTTTTCCAAATACTTTCATCAATTTTGGTAGACGCTTCGAGAGAAGTAGCATCTTTTGGATCATGTCCAGCTGTTGTTTCGTAGAGCCAAGCAGCATCTTCGACATTTTTTGTAAAATATCCAGGACAGTCAAGACTCGATGCCATAGCAATGACGCCACTTCGACTATTTCGTCCGTATGACGGCTTGAATCCGACAATTCCACAGAGACTGGCTGGCTGACGAATGGATCCACCAGTATCAGTTCCAAGGGCTGCTGGAATAAGCCCAGCAGCGACTGCAGCCGCTGATCCACTCGACGATCCACCGGGTACTCGAGTCGTGTCCCACGGATTTCTTGTATCAGCAAAAGCACTATTTTCTCCACTTCATCCCATAGCAAATTCATCCATATTTGTTTTTCAAATACTTTGAAAACCCGCTTGCTTCATACGCTCGGTCACTGTCGATTCATACGGCGGTACAAAATTTTCGAGCATTTTTGACGCTGCTGTCGTGCGAACTCCTACTTCACAAAAAATATCTTTGACCGCAAGGGGAAGTCCAGTTGCTTCTGGATCTGTTTCAACAAGATTAAAGGCTTTCAACTCTCCATCATATTCTCCAATTCTCTCTAAGAAGTATTTTCGGATTTCTGCATGCGTCGTCTTTCCTTCTTTGACAAGGGTATCGAGTTCTTTAAGGGTATAATTTTTGAAGTCCATTATTGTAAAATAAAGAAAATAATGTGAGGATTATATAAAAATCCACTAAAAATTCAACTTTTTCTAAAAAATTTTACAAAACCGTTTTTATGATTTTTTCTGCAACATTGACGCCAGTTGTTTCAAAAATTCCAGAAATACCTGGTGTCGCATTAAGTTCTAAAATAATGCCTTTTGTCTGTGAAAGCGGGCAAGAAATATCATCTGTCATAACATCAACTCCACAAATTTTCATATTGAGTTTTTGAGCAATTTCTACTACCATTTTCCTTATTTCTTCGTTTACTTTATTTGTCACATTCTGTACATACCCACCAGTTCCAACATTTCCATTGCTCCTTACAAAGATTTTTTTATCCTCTTCTAGGATGCTTTCAAGTGTGTATCCTTGTTTTTGAATCGTATTTTTGAGTTCATCATCAATTTTTATCTTTGACAAAACATTCGTGTAGCCTTCTCATCGGAGTGGATTATTTTTATTTTCTTTTTCTATAAGTGAAAGAATTGTAGTTTTTCCGTCACCGACGACACTTGGTGGTACTCGCTTGTAAGCAATAGCAACTTCTCATCAAACCACTAGAACCCGATGATCTTCACCACTCGCTTGTGTCTGGATAAGAATTTTTGAATACTTTTGAAAGGATTCTTCAATGGCTTTTTTCAGTTCTTTTTTATCAGAAATATTCATTTTTACACCATTTCCGTGTCCATCATCGACCGGCTTGACAACAAGTGGAAAGGTAAAATCACTGAAATCCTCAGTGCCAAAATCAAAGTTTTCTCTTGAAATTTCCCGAGTTTTTGCGACTGGAAAGTTATATCTTTCGAGAAAAAGATGTGACAAAAATTTATCATTACAAATTTTGAGAGCCAGTGAACTATTTCCGCCAAAATCAGTCGACTTAAAAAATACTTCCTTTGTATCAGATTTTACAACAAAAAAATTATCTTTCTCAGAAAGAATTTCGACTTGATAACCTTGTTTTTTAGCTTCCTTAACAAGAGCTTCTGATGATCCAGTCCAGTAAGTCATGAGTTCCATAGTGTATAAAAATTAAATTATTAAAATAATATTTTCTCACTCATTATAAGGAAAAATGGTTTTTATCAAATAGTTTTTATTTTTTCAAAGAATATGTATGCAGAATGTGAAAAGCACTCGATTTTTCAAGAATTGGAATAATAGACTCTTTTTGCTTCGTTAAAATCGCATTTTGTTCGACATATTCTTTATTTACACAGCCAGAGTAGATTATATCAAGTCCATTTTGTCAAAACTTTTCAAAAATCTCAATGACACGAGCAACTCCTTGCTTATAAACTAAGTCTTTCGGATTCATATAATTTTCTATATCATAAAATCAACGGAAACTTCGAAAAATAAACGAACCTTTATAATTTTGTATGTATGGTCAAATTGCCGTTTTCTTCGTGGCCAGAGCCAATAACTTTTTAAAATGAGAAAATGTATCTGCATATCTTCGAACTCAAAAGACATATTTATAAAAAGCATATTCGAGCAATATCGCCATTCCCTCTGTGATCTCCTCAGAATGAGACATTCGCATTCCTGCCGAAAAGATTTCTTCATTTCCAGTGTAGGTAAACTGACGAGTATGCCCATCGATTTCGTGAATAATAAGTGCCAACAGTCTGACAGTATCGACTTTATGCGATGGATGAATAAAAATTTTTCCTCAGTGTTCTGTAAAATCTCAGTGAACAACTGACATCACAGAATCCGAAATTTCTACTTCCCAATATTTTTCAAGTCATAAAAATGCTAATGATTTTTCAAAGTAGAATTTCATTTCTGTGGCATTAAATATTTTTTCTTCTACGGGAATCTTTTGTGTCGGGATAGCCTCAAAAAAGTTTTCAATCTGATTATAATTTTTTAAAACCTTTTCACAATATTCGAGGTCAATTCAAAAATAATCAGTAATAATCGCAAATTTCTTTGCTTCATCTCAATTATCGAAATTTTCTATTAACCAAATAATATCTTTAAATTGTGAAAAACGCTTTTTGTATTCTTCTTTAAGCCAACCTGTTTCGAGAGAATTTAGTTTCTTTGTTTCAAATCACTCTATTTCCTGATATAAAAAGTCAACTTTTGGTTGGAGTTTTTCAATCAGAGGATATCGAATATTTTTCTTCCAATCATTACCTCGTAACAAATCCTCTTTTGTTGGTACATTATCTGGATAGGTCAAGAAAATCGGATCTCAAAAAAACGGATGTGTATGAATAAATTCTAAATATCAATTCATAGCTTTTCACAAAAAAATCTTGCCAAATCTGGGAAAAACACTTGTAAAAATAAATCTTTTACATTTACTCAAAATGATACTCATGGAGAACAATTTACTTCTATAATATAATACTTTTCCTCATCAAAAGAATATCAAAAATCAAGCGAAAAAATCGAATCTTCAGAAAAAATATCAACATTTTCCTTGAGAACATCCTCAAGTATTACCCAAACATCCTTTGGAATATCCTCTTTTTTTATAGCATATTCTGTTCCACCTGCTCAAACATTGCTTTTTAAACTTCATTTTTGAGGAACACGAAGTGTTGAATGTGAATATTTTCAGCCAATATATACCATTCTCAAATCATGAATACCATCAGTAATTCCAGGAATCCCTCCAGAAAAATCTTTCATTTCTTGAACAATATAGAGTTGTTTTAGTCCTTCAAATCTTGCTTCATTTACTAAAAGTTCTGACTTTTTTGGAAATTCAATTCCCTTTCATGAATTTGATCGAATTGGCTTCAAGACAACTTTTTCTCAAAAGATATCTTGAATTTTTTGGTCTTCAAAAAAACTTTCAAGAAGTACGGTTTTTGGTTGATATTTTTCAAAAAACAAACTCATTTCATATTTATCACTACTAAGTTGTACAAGATTAAGGTTTGGAAATATATCATAACCGCTTTTTTCGAGTAAATTATAGGTATACATACACCCTGGACTTGTCCGATTCCAAAGGACATCTGGCTTATATTCTTCTCTAAAAATCTCAAATTCTCATTTTTCATTAAAATCTACATAATCAAGAAATACTCCTTTTTTTGAATCAAAAGAAGACATCCGTACACGACGAAGTTCAATTCCACTTTCTCGAAACACTTCTGTAAGTTTTTTACGAGAGAGTTTTAAATTTTCAGAAATCTCTAAATTCTCTGTATAATTTGCGATAATTGCAACTTTTTTCATAAAATTTTGAATATTAAAAATAGCTCCATTAGTCTATCGCATTATATCAAAAAAGCAAATAAAATTTTATTTTTACTATTGTACAATAATATTTTATATTGTATTAAATATTTTTTATTTTCCTTTGATTTTTCCGTTATTTTTGATATACTAATGGTATCTTTATTCTCTAAAGTCTATAAAAAATGGAAATTCCAACTCGTGTACGTGGGACACAAGATATATTTGGTGAAGATCAGCGATACTTTACATTCCTCAAAAAAGTAGCTCGCCACGAGTTTCGAACCAATGGATTTACTCGTATTATCACGCCTGTTCTCGAATCAAAAGAGCTCATCGTGCGATCAAGTGGAGCCTCAAGTGATATCGTATCCAAAGAAATGTATGAAGTCATCGACAAAAAATGACGAGAACTTGTGATGCGACCAGAAGGAACAGCCGGAGTGATGCGAGCCTATTTAAATGGCATGCTCGATGAAACTCAACCTGCCTACCTCTACTATATCGAGAGCTTCTTTCGATATGACCGACCACAAAAAGGACGATTTCGGCAGTTCCACCAAATAGGAAGTGAAATCATCGGTGAAGAAGATCCAATCCTCGATGCAAAAAGTATCCAAATTATGAAAAATATTATGGATAATATCGGACTGGCTGGAAAATACACCATCAAGCTCAATAGTCTGGGAACTCCAAAAGAGCGAGAAAAATACCTCATCGAACTCGAAAGTTTTTTTGAAAACAAAAAACATATGCTCGATGAAACCGATCTTGCTCGCCTCGAATCCAATCCTCTGCGGATTCTCGATTCCAAAAATCCAGAGGTCAAAGAGCTTCTCAAAGTCGCACCAAAAATGACCGATTTCCTCCAAAAAAAATCAAAAAAATTCTATGAAGATGTGAAAATGTATCTCGATATTATGGGAGTAGAGTATGAAGAAGATCATACACTCGTGCGAGGACTCGACTACTATTGTCACAGCGTTTGGGAATTTGTCGATAATAGCCAGCGGACACAGGATGCCTTTGGTGGTGGTGGTCGATACAATGGACTCTCACAGGCTATTGGATACAAAAAAGAAATTCCTGGAGTTGGATTTGCTCTTGGAGTCGAACGACTCATCAGTGCAATGCAAGAAAATAATATTAAAATCAAAAACAAAGATGCTCTCCATCTCTATATTGTCCAACTCGGTGATGAGGCAAAAAAACTCGCGCTTCCACTCAATCTCGAAGCTCGAAAACAAGGACTCAATAGTCTGCTTTCACTGGGAACACCGTCTATGGGTGTCCAGCTCAAAAAAGCCAATAAACTTGGAGCAAGATTTGTCATTATCATCGGAATTATGGAGGCTCGAAAAGGAGTCTGCCAACTCAAAGATATGGATGAAGGAACCCAAATTGAAATGAATCTCGATGAAGTAATTCCACATATTTTGTCTCATATTGACAAAGATATGCTTTCTTTTTACCATCCATCAAAAGACTGGATCATAGAAGAAAATAATGATAAATAAAAAAAACTCTACCAAAAAACCTTATATTTTCTTGGTGCGGTACAATTGTGAAAATTTTTCACTTTGTAAAAAAAAAGTAAATTTCAAAAAGGTACGTCAAAATCAATCATTAATAGTTAACAATTTGCAAGTATTATGCACATTATTATCGATATTCGAACTGACGATAGAAATCAATGCGCCCTCATACGCTATGCAGAAAGTTGGGCTCATTATTGGATACAGACACACCCAAAAGATACCTGCAGTTTTCTTGTACTAAAATGACAGGTCGCTCCCAAAAAATTCCCATATATTATTGGAGCAAAAAAACCATCTCTCATACAAAAAGCTCGGTCTTTTCTCCAAAAGTACGAGAATACTCGATGTGTCAGCTTTTCGAAATTTGAACCCTACTACCAAAGACTTCAAACAATAAGTCATATTTTTAATATGGGTGACTGTCTCTATGCCAGCAAACGAAAAAAAGAGCAATATGAACAAACCCTTAAGAAAAAAATTTCATGATCAAAGTCTGTAATTGTTCCAAATTTTTTTACAGGAAATGAATTAACTGAATTAATGCCAGAAGCAGAAGATTCACTTGAAATTATTCCCTATTTTCCAGTACAGTATATTCCACCAGAGACAGCACTTTTTGGAAGAGTCAATATCAAAACGCCCTATTTTCTCTACGATGGATCCTACGAAAATGAAAATAATATCGAAGCGCTTATCAGGTGATTTGCAGCATATGTTCATACCTATCACAGTGATTACTATCTTGTACTTCATGGATACAGCAGTCCTCAGATACGCATACTCAGCGATGTGATACAATCTTCGAAAATTGGTCACAGAATCATCGTAACAGGACTTCTTGATATTCGTGAGCAGGAAGCCCTCTACAAAAATGCTTCTGGTTGGATAGATGTCAGTCACTATATCACAAGTGATACCAAACTAGCACTTGCCCTCTCACACCGTATCCCGCTTCTTCTCTCAGATATCAAGGCTTTTGAATACTACACAAACGCTGTCAAAATTCACCCAAACAATCTCATACGACTCCCAGAGTACTTCATACAACTGGCTGGGGTCCCGAATCCAGCATCAGTTCCGTCATTTTTTTCAGATATCACGCATACCATGAAGACATATCATACACTGTTGACAAAAAAATAGTCACGCAAAAACTCTAAGAGAAGAGTGGAAATTATTTGCAAAAAAATCTTTTCTGAGTATACTGTCCCCAACTTTTTTTATACAACATTATGTTTAAAATATACGGTGTCGGTGATGAGCAAGACTCTCACGAAATAGAGGAAGCTCCTCAAAAAATCGACAAAGAAAGCAAGGCAATCAATGTAGAAATGCGAGAACAAACCGATACTGAAACAGATATTGGACAAATTGCTGTTGATATTCTCGATTGTAAAGAGAGTATCACTATTATCGCTCCAATTGCTGGTGTTGATCCATCAGATATCGATATTTGACTGTCTCGAAATATTTTGACCATTTCTGGAAATCGAAAACAAAACCCACTCTACAAAGAAGCCAAAAGAATGCTGATCGAAGAGTGTTTTTATGGAGCATTTTCTCGATCTATTATCCTCCCAGAAAATCTCGCTTTTGATAAGATTACAGCAAATGTTGAGTTCAATGTTATCATCATAACTATACCAAAACTCACACTGATCTCAAAAAATATTCAAATTAAAAAAATATAATATATCTTCCTATGTTCGGTAAAAAAAAGAAAAAAGAAACGGCTGCAAAAAAAGGCATCAAAAATATGGATGCTGTTGTTACTGGTGCTATTCTCGGATGAGTTGTTGCCTCTATTTATGGAGTCAAAAAAATCAAAGAAGCCAAAAAGCAAGGTGAAAATAAAACCCTTCAAGAAGAAGACCAAAATCAAGAAAGAGACAAAAAACCTTGATTCTTTGCTCGTTTATTTTCTAGAAAAAAATAGTATGCTGCGATTTCTTGTTCTCATCCTTGTTTTCTTGGTCACGATTCCCTCAGTTTTTGCTGGAGTGGCTTGTCCAAAGATTGATACATCCAGCCTTTTTGATCAGCAAGAAATTATCGGTAAAATCAATGCTTGTATTGAAGCCAGAAAAAATGGAACAGAAAATACAATCGAAGACTACTCCTGTCCAAGTGGAGATCAATCGAGCCAATACCAAGTTCCTTTCAATAAAGAAACTCTCGCCTATATTATTGCTGGAGAATTGATGATGGACAAAGTCGATGAAGAGGTAGAAAAGTATATGAAAGAACTCTCGAAATCCAGAGACAAAGATATCATCGCTTGGACCGAAAACTATGGAAAATGCCTCAATGGTCGAAGTGCAAAAGATATTGCTATCAAAGACGTCTACTCACAAATATGTACTCCACTTTTTATTGCAAGATTCCTCAACAAAGACCAGCCACAACCGATTATTCATAATATGTCAACTTTTCCACAGTATAACTGTAATGACAAGGCAACAAAAAAAATACAAGCCTGGGAAAATATGGCAAGTACTCTCATGCACGATGGGATCAACAAGAGCTACCAAAATGACCGCGATCGATACGTTGATAGTTTGCTTGAGAAATACAGTACTGTCATCGATAAATTTCACGAATACCAAAAAATTGTCACTCGTTCTCTCTCAAAAATGACGCACTATATCCAAAACGCTGTACACTAAATTCTCTGCGATGCTAGAAAATATCAAAGCAAAAAAACAATTGGGGCAAAATTTCCTCACAGATGAGGCTATACTCGAAAAAATAGCTGGAAGTATCGAAAAAACAGATAAAAATATTCTTGAAATCTGACCAGGATATGGAGCCCTGACATGATGGATTCTACGAGATAAAATCAAAAATCTCGACCTTGTTGAGTTTGACGCTGATATGATTCCTCGGTTAGAGGCTGCGTTTTGAAATAAAAAAAATCTTCATATCCACCACCAAGACATTCTCAAATATCATCAAAAAAATCTTCCATTTTCTATTATTGCCAATATTCCCTACTATATTACCGCTCCTATTCTCCTGCAATTTCTCTACCCAGAGAATTCAGATCAGATTCCAGAAGAGATGGTGATTTTGATGCAAAAAGAAGTAGCAGAAAAAATACAACCAAAACAAGCTCGAAAAAAAACCAAGCATTCTCTTTTTTGACTGATTCTCCACGAAGCTTGTCAGTCAATAGAATACCTTTTTGATGTTCCAAAAACTGCTTTTGATCCTATACCAAAAGTCGATTCTGCCGTCCTACGATTTGTCACCAAAAAAAATCGAGAGAGAGCCTATGAAGACAAAAAGATTGAAATCTGGAAAAAAGCCTTTGCTCTTCCGAGAAAAACCCTACTTTCAAATCTCAAAAACCACTATGAAAAAGAAATGGTCGCCGATATTCTCCTCTCGCTTGGACACAAAAAAAATATCCGAGCAGAAGAACTCTCAGGGCGAGAATGGGATACCTTTGTTTCTTTTTTTTAAAAAAAAAATTATTTCTCTTTTTTCATTTTCTCAAACTGACGTATACTCTCTACTTCTTTGGAAAGGAAAAAACCTATCATCGTACGAATTACAATCATCACTCCAAGTTTAACCATTTCTTCTTGCGTTGGATCAGAAATGGTCATGATAATATCAGCGATGATAAGAAAATCAAGGGCAAAGAGTATATAGATTCCAATTTCATAGCGAATATCTTGCATTTTTTCTGTGAGATTTTTTTTCGAGAAACTCTCAAATTCGATAAATACATATTTATAGAGCGTTTTTATACTCCCATAGATAAGGATAAGTACGCCAAAAATTTCGATATATCCTGAAATTGAAAAGAAAATTGGATGAATTATATTCATAGAATAAGAGTTATTTCTCCTATTGTAGCACACTTTTTGTAAAAATGCAAATTATGAGCCAATTTTCCACGTTGCCTTCCAAAGCGCTGAATTTTTGTTGGAATCTTTTGGTACATAGATCACAAAATTTTTGCCAAAGGCTCGAATTTCTCCATCTACAATCCAGTGAACGACAGAATCTTTTTTGTAGAAAAAGAGGAGCGCATCTCGAGTTTTAATAAAAATAGTTCACTGCGATTCTACGATTTTTATGTCTTTCCAATTCAAATCTGGAAGCTCAACCGTATTGGGAAGAGACTCGTGTTTTGGATCAAATACAATAGCAACTGTCTTGTCTCATTTTTTTCATAAAAATACAAAGAAATCCTGAATCTTTTGAGAGAAAAAGAGAGCCTCTACATCAAATGAAATTGGATCCAATCAACTGCTGTTACTCATTGGAAACAGACTTGATCCACTTCCTACATACCAATCTTCATCAATATGCACAAAAGTCTTTGCCTGCACGAGTGATCCAGAGAGTACAAAATGCTGCGCAAGATTATCTGTATTTTCATACAAAATAAGTGTATTCTTTTGTTTGATAAAATTTCTTCCTCTCTCGAGAACACCAGTAAACATTTTTGCATCTTGAGAGATAAGAGTATTATGATTTTTACAAGAAAAGAATCCATACTGATAATGAGGCTGCGAGCATTTTCTGAGAAAATTCTGGACTTTTGGATTATTCTGAATCGAAAAAGCCTCAAGAAAATCATTATACGCAATAATAGATTTTCCATTTGTAAGGTAGCGATCCCCTACTGGGTACCAAGTTTTTTGGATGGAAATATTTTTTTTGGAATCAAATGACTCTCAAAAAAGCATCGCCTGTGATCATGAGAGAGAGAGCCAGTGAGTATCAGAGATTTGATAGAGCGTATGAGACGCTCTTAGTGTAGTTTGCTCATATTTTGGCAGAGAAACCAGAGAGATCTTGTCCATATAGTAGGGAATATCATGGTCGATGGTTATGTTTCTTGAGCCACCAATATATCCATTTTTTTGATAGGAAAGCGTATGCTTGCCATAATCTACGATTTTTCGTTCTCCAGATCGCAGATCCTCTGTATCAAAAACAATACCCGTATCACTGGGTTTTGTAATTATATGCACTACTCAAAATTGCTTGATAATCGGCTCTGATTCATGCGTATTTTTCCCGTATTCTTCTCATCCAGACTTCCATATTGTCTCCATTCATACATTGAAGGCAAAATAGTATCCCTTGAAAAAGAAAAATAAGAGTACAGCAAAAATAAGAACGACTGTCCAAAAAATACGAGCTATCAAACGGCGTTTATGTACTTCTTCAAAGTAAGAATCAAGCATAAGAAATTATTTACGAGACATTTTTTTGGTCGTATCAAATGAATCAATACGCTTCCCAATAAAAAGACGGAACTGACTTTCAATAGCAGGAATAGAATAGAGTGTGAGCATAAGAACAGGAAGAAAAATCCATTGAAAAATACTCATAATATAGTCCTTCCAAGAAAAATCGACATATTTTGAGAGAATGTGCACAGAGATAACTGAAGGAAAAATAATCGTCAAAAAGAGAAATGTAAAAATAATAGAAGTCGCAATAGGAACGGTAAAAGAAGCAAGCGAATTCTCGATTGAGGCAAACAAACCAGGAATATATCCTATATACAACAAAATCATCGGTCCACCCGCCCAGAAGAGATGATTCTGGATCAAATAAAATGTCTTTCGAATCTTATCTTTTCGAGGAATTTTTTTGTTTTCAATAAATTTTGGAACCACATATTCTATATCAGAACACCCCCAACTCCATCGTCGAAGTTGTTTGTATTGAGCTCGAAACGTCTGAAATAAACTCGACTCTTCTACTACATCCATCTCACAGATAGCTGGCGTATAGACGATTCGAAAAAAACCATCCCAACCAAAATATGCTCGCCAATACTGCATACCATCTTCTACAATAGAGGTTTTTGACCAATAATTTGCTTTTTGCAAACACAGAAGACTCTGACCGTACACGGCAAAATTACGATAAAATTCTGGATTTTGTGATTCAAACAACTGCCAAATCGTTGTACCTGCTGCAACAATTCGAGCAAAAAACTTTCCCTTTCTCCAATTATTGGAATACAGTGGTGTATACTGATAGATCGCTTGATGTGGATGATCCGTCGTCAAAAATGTAAGCGATACAATGGAAAAAAAGTTTTTTTCTACTTTTGTATCCGTATCTATCGTTGAAACAAAAGTATGCTCTGGATCGAGTTTGCTTTGTTTTTCGTATTCTTGAATCGCATAAGTAATATTGGCTCATTTCACCTTTCATTCACCAGCAAGTCACTCTGGATGGACAATATTTACAATATTTACCCTTCGGTGTTTGTATTTTTCTATAATATTTTTGGCATGCTTTTGAGCTTCTGGTGCACGAGCTTCTGTTGCTAGAATAATCGTAATAGTATCTTTATGGACATACGTCGTATCAAGAAGAGAGCGAATATTTTCGTCTATCACATCAAATGGCTCAGTATAGACTGGTACAATCACGATATGAGTCAGATTTTTTGCATTTTGTTTGAGGATATCATTGTTTTCAAAATCTACTTTTTCTGCTTTGAGAAGCTGAAGATAGCTCTTGAGAACAAAAAAATACGATTCAAATACCTTGACAGTCCAATATGAAATGTAGAGCGCGATAAAAAAAAGCCCGACATCATAGTGAATCTGAATGATGACAATAGGGAAAAGAAGCGTGAAGATCAAAACGAGAAAAGGAATTTTTGGAAGCCAATATCCCAGTTTTTTGTATGAAGGTTGATTCATAATTGCAAAATACCTGCGACAATATATTGAAAAAAACAAAAAAATCAATATATTATTTACTCGAATGAACATTTCCCTCTTTCATACATATGGTTTGAGTCTTTGTGAAAAAGAAAAAAACGATTTTTCTCGATTTTTGGAGCTTTTTATACAGTATAATTCTCATACCAATCTCTCTGCCATACGCAGAGCCGACGATATTATCGAAAAACACTTTATCGACAGTCTTTTTGGTCGAGATTTTTTGAAAGAAAAAAACCTCAAAACAATCATAGATATCGGTTCCGGATGAGGTTTTCCTGGGATTCCACTCAAGATAGCATATCCAGAGTGTGATATGACGCTTCTCGATAGTGTCAATAAAAAAACAAAGGCTCAAAAACATTTTTGTGATGCCCTTTGACTTGAAAATATAAGGAGTATATGGGCTCGCGCCGAAAATATCAACACACTTCCAGAGTACAAATGAAAATATGATGTGGCCCTTTCACGTGCGACCGCCTATATTGATACAATTATCAAATGGGCAGTGCCTTTTGTGAAAAAAAACGGTTTCATTCTCCTCTATAAAATCCCCTCTCCAGATGAACAAAAAGAAATCCCAAAACTGCTCAAAAAATATCATCTCTCTCAAAAAAAATCCATTAAATATACACTTGCAGGGCAAGAGAGAGCTATTTTTATATTTCAAAAAAAGAAATAACCCTTCCTAAAAGAGGGCGAAATCTTTTTTTTGAAAAAAATAAAGTACACAAATTGTACTCATTTTTGGATCGAGAGCATTTGCCTTTTTGTATTTTTTTTATATACTCTTTTCATATGTCTCTCTATACAAAATATCGCCCCAAAGATTGGGATGAACTTATCGGTCAGGATGCTATTTGTACCATTCTCAAAACCTCTCTACAAACAGGACGAGTCGGACATGCATATATGTTTACTGGTTCGCGCGGAACAGGAAAAACTTCCAGTGCTCGAATCCTTGCAAAAGGAATCAATTGTAGCGATCTCAACAATGGAAATCCCTGTCATACCTGCAAGAACTGTAAGGACTTTGATGCAGGATCTTTTATTGATGTTGTAGAGCTCGATGCCGCCAGTCATACACAGGTCGACAAAATGCGGAGCCTCATCGAAACAGCTTCATTTGCACCCAATCAATGAAAATACAAGATATTTATTATCGATGAGGTACACATGCTCTCGGATGGAGCCTTTAATGCCCTTCTCAAAACACTCGAAGAACCACCAGCCCACGTCAAATTCATCCTGGCAACAACAGAAATCCAAAAAGTCCCAGAGACCATTCGATCACGAACCCTACGATTTGATTTTGGGCGAGTGCCTACCGAAGTTCTCTTTGCTCATCTACAAAATATCACCAAACAAGAGGGTATCGACGCCGAGGAAAAGGCTCTCAAAGTAATTGCTCAATCGGCTCGCTGATGAGTGCGAGATGCTCTGACTCTTCTCGAACAAAACACTATTGACAACAAACTCTCTACCGGACAAGTGATGGCAACACTATCTTTGATTGACGAAAGTCTTATTACCAATATTGTCTCATGTCTCTATGAGTACAACACGCAAGAAATCAAAGAAATAATACAAAAACTCAAAAATGAACATATAGAAGTACAGGGATTTTTTGATAGTATTCTCTATTTTTTGCGAGACAGACTCATCGAAACAATTGGAAGCGAGAAATTTGAGAGGTACAACGAAATTTTCCAAGAAAATTATCGTGATATCAAATTTATTCCAGATGGGCTGCTGCTCATAGAGATCACACTTCTTCGAGCCTGCACACCAAAACAGCAAAGCATACCACAAAAACAGGCTCCGGAAAAAACACAAAACGAAACACAAAATCCTCAACAAAAACAAGACCCTAAGCCAAACAGCGCACCGACAAAAATACAAAAAACACCAGTTCCTCCTCCCAAAGAAAACCCACCTCAAGCAACAAAAACACCCCAACCAAAAGATGAAACTCCTCCAAAAAAAGATGAAACTCCTTCAAAAAAAGAAGAGACTCCAAAAACTCCACCCGTCGAAAACTTCTCATACAGACGACTTCTCGATGCTCTTGGAGATCACAGTGGGATCCGATTTGCCCTCAAGAGTGCAAGCTTTTCATGTGAAGGAACCTGTCTCACACTTTCTTTTACGAGTAAGTGGAATCATGATAAGGTTGCTGACCCAGAAGCAATTATACTCATTCAAGAACGACTCAATTCTCTCTTTGGTGGACAGTGGACCCTTGTCTGCAATATTAATAAAAATCCTGATACCTCTTATGTAGAAGAAGTATTTGTTTAACTTTTTAAAAACAACTTTTATGATAAAATCACTTTTACCAATTATATTTTCTCTTGAATTTTTCAAAAAGCTCTTTGCGCTTGTTATTTTTTTCTGAATTTTATTTGCACTCAAAAGCTTTATTCCGCTTTTTTTGATTACTTTTATTTTTGCCTATCTTTTTCTTGAGGTTGCAAAGTTTGCACATACAAAAATTCATAATGCTTCTCTCAAAAAAAATCATGGGTTTCTCGTATTTTTACGAAAACACCTCTCAATCAATATCATCGTCAGTATCGTATATATAATTTTTTTGATTGTGCTTATTTTTCTCTTTAGTACGCTCATACCTCGTATCGGACTTGAAATAGAAAAGCTGGTCCAAAATGCACCTCAAACCATAGAAAACCTCAATGCGCTCGTCAAAGAAATGGAAACTTCTCTTGGATTTAAACTTGGAATCCAAAATCAAGTCAATGAATTTTTGAGTAATTTTGATTTCAAAGAGCTTGGAAATAATGTGCTCGGATACATCAAAGATGCGGGTGGATTTTTGATAAAATTTATTATTGGACTTGTCCTCTCATATATTTTTATCATTGATCGAAAGAGTATTTATAAATTCCTTGACAAAATGAAAACAGGAAATTTTGCCTTTTTTTATAATGAATACAAATACCTTGGATCAAAAATTGCGACTGGATTTGGACGCGTCTTCAAGGCTCAATCACTTATTGCCATTATCAATAGCATTTTGACAAGTATCTGACTTGTAATCCTCAGTTTTCTCATGGGACATGGACACGAATTTCCCTATATTTTTACACTTTCAATTGTTGTTTTTATCTTTGGATTTATCCCTGTTTTTGGAACTTTTCTCTCTGGACTTCCGATCATTATCATCGCATATGGATTTGGTGGTATTCCAATGGTTTTTGGGATTATCATCATGATAGCCGTCATTCATGCAATCGAAGCCTATATTCTCAATCCAAAGATTTTCTCATCATATACACATTTCCCGGTGTTTATCACATTTGTAATTCTCCTGATTAGTGAGCATGCCTTTGGGCTTATTGGTCTTTTGATTGGTATCCCGATTTTCTCTATTTTTCTCTCTATGTTCGAGGATCTCGATACTCATATCACAAAAATAAAAAAAGAGATAAAAGAAATTCCAAACTGTAAATCATAACAATGCAAACTGAAATTTCACAAAAAATCGACTCTTTTGCAAAAGAAAATATTTGAAACTCTCCGATTATTACGGTCTTTTGACCAACTGCATGTGGAAAAACTGGTCTGGCAATAGAGATTGCAAAACAGATAGACAGTGAAGTTATCTCTGTTGATGCTCGTCAGATTTATAGAGAAATGGATATTGGAACCGCCAAAGCAAGTCAAGAAGAAATGGATGGAATTGTGCATCACATGATCGATATTATCAACCCAGATGAGGATTTCTCAGTCGTGGATTTTCGAAACCAAGCCAGTCAAATCCTCGAAAATATCTGGAAAAAATGAAAAATTCCTATTCTCTGTGGTGGAACTGGACTCTATTTGGATTCGCTTCTTTTCAAGCGAAATTATAGCCGTGCCAAAAAGAACACAAAAAGACGCCAAGAACTCGAGGCAATTCGACAAAACAAAGGTGATATTGCTCTTTGGCATATTCTCGAAACATATGACAAAAAATACGCCGATAGTCTCCATCCAAATGACAAAGTGCATATCATACGCGCCATAGAAATCTACGAAGAAACTGGGAAATCAAAGCAACAAATCGATGATGGAAATGTTCTTATTCATCCCACGCTCTTTCTGTCACCCTATGATGGAAACCGAGAGAAACTCTATGAAAAAATCAATCTCAGAGTTGAGATAATGAGAGAAAATGGACTGATCGAAGAAGTTCAGAAATTGCTCAAAAAATATCCAAAAAACGCTCCTGGACTTGCTACCATCGGCTACAAGGAAGTAATAGAATTTTTAGATGGAGAGATCTTGGAGTCAGAAATGATACAAAAAATCCAGCAAAATTCTCGGCGCTATGCCAAAAGACAAATTTGCTGGAACAAAAAATATATGGCGTTTTTGTAGATAGTATCAAAAGAAATTATTGCACACCCTGAAGGCTCTCTACAATTCTTTTTATAAGTTGTTTTTCTTGAAAAAGAAGATGACTCTGCGACGCTTCATACGCTTTTGTCCAGAGAGTGATGACAGGAAATTCTCGAGAAAACTGATTTTTCACAAAAAACTGTCTTCGCTCAAGCATTGTTTCTGCTCACATTTCCTTGAACCGACTGGTTCACATGATAGCAATCATACCATTTCAAGTGATAAATTGATGACAGTCTGTGAGTACCATTTGAGCACAAAAAACATCCACACGACCATCAAACATTCTTATATTATCTACTATTTTTCTTGCGCTATCACCTGGATAGGCTCCTCGTGGTTGTGGTGGATACTGACTCACCGCAGCAAAAAACCTTCCATATCCTACTGTGGCAATTTTTCCCTCTTGTGTTGATTCTTCTTGAAAACGATTTATTTCCATATCTTTTGGAACTTCGAACGTAATGTGAACCATCCTATCAGTGATTCTTTTTGTATTTCATGCTGACCCTTGACTTTCTTTTATTGCTTGGTATTTCTGGAGGATCGCTTCGTTATTTTCTCGCAGACTCTTCCAGAGCATTTTTGTAAATTCTCATCGAGAGACCTTATTTTTTGGACCAAACGTTCCATTTCTGTATCCACTGACAATACCAGCATGCTTGGCAAAGAAAATATAAGGGGTAAGCTCTGTAATGTTCTCTATATCAGGAAATTTCGCTGGAATTTTTTCTATATCAGATGAAGTAAGCTCAATTCCAAGCTGTCGAAGAAGAATATAGACAGCAAAATCTCGTGTAATTTTTTGATCATTTGAGAATGCAATACTTGGAACTCTGTAATTGTTGTTATAATAACTGACAAATGGAGTAAACCAATTTGAGCCCATATCCCTATCGATATTATCTCTTTGTGGACCTGTATTTATTGCCATCTTCAGAGACTCTACAAAAGAGACGGGATTATCTGGACGAAAAGTCCCATCACCATATCCAGAGATAATACTCTCTGAGAAGGCATTGGTAATATACTGCCGGAAATCTGAATTCTTGATATCGCTAAAAGCTGATACCGATGAGATACTGAGCAAACTCAGTACACATATGATGAAGAGTTTTTTCATAAAATATGAAATTAAAAAAATAAATCCTGTCTTCGAAAGACAAGATCTATTATATTTGATTTTTTCTTTTTTTCAAATATTTTTCTCTTATGAGAGATAGAAGATTATTTGGCAATATGAGCATTTTCGACAATTCTTCGTCGAATTTCTCCTTTAAGCGCCTCGCTATTTGGTGATTGAGTAATGAGAGTAAGGAACTCATCCTTGAGAAAGACTTGAAGCTCAGCGTCTTCTACGACTTCAACAGTCGCAGATCGAGGCTCATCAGTAATAAGTGCCATCGCTCCAAAAAACTCTCCTTTTTCGAGAATATCAACTTCTTTTCCATCAATAGAAACTCGCAGTTTTCCACTATTGATATAGTATGCACAACCATTAGAGACATCGCCCTGCTTGAGGATAACCTCTCCAGCTTTTGGGTACTGGACTTGACTCATCAAAAGAAAATAGGCAACCACTTCTTTTGAGAATCATTCAAATATATAGAGATCTTCGATTTTTTGAGACATAATAAAAAATTAGGATATACAATAAGTATAGCATATTTTTTGAAAAAAAGCAAATTATTTCCAATCAAATACAAGCTCTTTTTTCTTTGCAGAAATTGAGACCTGTTTTTTTGATGGATGCACTATCATGCTATCAGCAATTGCATCCTCGATAGAGTCTTGAATATATCGGCGAACTGGGCGCGCTCCGTATTCTGGATTGTAGGTTTCAGATACAATCATATTCACAGCTTTTACATCGTACTCAAATGTAATTCCTATTTTTTTGAGTCGATCTGCCAAGCGGTCAAGATGAAATACAGCGACTTTTCGAATGACCGACTTATCAAGAGGATTAAATACAATGGTTTTATCAATACGGTTGAGGAATTCTGGAGAAAAATAGTCTGTCAATTCACTGGTGATTTTTTCTTTCGCTGAAGCGAAATCTTCGAGCACTTCTTGCTCTTCATTATCAGAAATATCAAAACCAATACGACTTGCCGTGGTATTGAACTCATCAGACCCAATATTTGAAGTCATAATAATAATAGTATTCTTGAAATTGACCTGTCTTCCCTTCCCATCTGAGATGACACCATCTTCGAGAATTTGTAAAAGCAAATTATACACATCAAAATTCCCTTTTTCTATTTCATCAAAAAGAATGATAGAATACGGCTTTCTGCGGACTTTTTCGGTGAGCATACCACCCTCTTCATAGCCAACATATCCAGCAGTTGTTCCGATGAGTTTTGAGGCGCTCGATTTATCCTGAAACTCGCTCATATCTATCTTGATAAGCGCTTTTGGATCAGCATAAAACTCTTTTGCAAGGACTTTGACTAGTTCAGTTTTTCCCACTCCGGTTGGACCGAGAAAAAGAAATGATCCAATAGGACGATTGGTATCAGAAATACCGACATGCGATCGCTTGATAGAACTCACAATAGAAGCAATCGCTTCATTTTGTCAAAAAATACTTTTTTTGAGCGCCTTTTCAAGTCATTTGAGTTTCCCGGTATCTTCTTTGGCAAGATTTTTGAGTGGAATACCCGTTGATTGATGTATAACTCGATGAATATCGAGATCTGTAATTTTCATTCTGTCCTTACGAGGAATTCTTTTTTTTCTCTTTTTTTGCTCCATGTCCTTGCTGATTTTATCGATTTGCTTTCTTTTGACAAGAGCCTTCTGATACTGCTGAGCAATAAGCATATCTTCCATTTCTTTTTGGATTTTTTGCTGTTTTTCTTTGAGTCATTCTATTTCAGAAGAGTCAAAATGATAGGTCATACTTTTGGTACTACATGCCTCATCGAGGAGATCTATTGCCTTATCTGGCAGAAATCGATCCGTAATATAGCGAACTGAGAGATCCACTGCATCCTCTATCGCTTCATCGGTGATGATAAGATTGTGAAACTCTTCAAATGATTTTTTGAGTCCCTTGATAATTTCTTTTGCCGTTTCTGGAGTTGGCTCTTCAACGTCAATTTTTTGAAATCTTCGCTCAAGTGCTGAATCTTTTTCGATATATTTTTGATATTCATCAAGTGTAGTGGCACCAATAAGACAAATTTTTCCTCGTGCCATAGCTGGCTTGAGTATATTCGCCGCATCAAGCCCACCTTCACCAGACCCAGTCCCTATGATTGTATGGATTTCATCGATAAAAAGAATAACTTCATTTTCCAGTTTTGAGGCTTCATCGATCACCATTTTGATCCGTTGCTCAAATTCTCCGCGATATTTTGTCCCAGCAATCATGCCCGAAAGATCAAGGGCAATAACTCTTTTATTTTGCATAGCAAACGGGACATCACCACTGGCAATTCGCTTGGCAAGCCCTTCGACAACAGCAGTTTTTCCCACTCATGGATCTCCCACGAGACAGGGATTATTTTTGGTTTTTCGATTGAGAATAGAGATAAGTCTATCAATTTCTGTATCTCTTCCTATAATGGGTTCATTGGTTTTTTCACGAGACTCGGCAACAAGATCGACTCCAAAAAAATCAAGTCATGGTGTATTTGATTCTTTTTTGTCCTGTGGTTTATTTGCAGAAAACGGAGTTTGTGGCATGGCTCCATTTCCTCCAAATGCATCTTCGAGCATATCCATAATTTCTTCCATCGGTCAAAACATTGGTTGTTTTTCGGTATTTTTTTCACCACCAGCGATAAGTGTATTGATATCGATGAGTTGTTTCTCAAAATCTTTTGGAATAATTCCGATAAAATCGAGCATTTCAGAGAACCATCGTTCACTTGGCGACTGAAAAAAGGCCAGCAAAAAATCCTCAATTCCTGCCTGAGACTTCTGAAAACCTGAAGCCACTCGCATAGAGATGACGATGAGTTCTTTGAGTCTACTCGAAATCCCTGCATAATCTCACTTTCGTTTTGCTAGATCCAAGGCAAATGGCGGACGTGAAAATACATCCTGAATCACAGAAATATTGATCCCAAACTCTTCAAAGAGATCGGCGATATTTCATGACGCTTTCGCTGTAATTTGGACAATCATATCCTCTGGAAGGATTTCTTTGTCTCACATTTTTTTTGCAAGATTTTCGGCATCAAGCATTATTTGTTTGTATTCTCCGGTAAATTGGTTAAGCATAAAATTTTTTAAAAAATAACTCCTCTTATTATACCCAAAAATATGATTTTTTGCAAAAAAATGTACACTTTTCACATTGGCAAAATCAAAAAAAGTTGAATAATTAACTCATTTATTTTTAAACTGCATCCATTTCTCAAGAGAGAGATATTTCCTTGATTTTATTTATTTTTTTGATACAATGAAAAAAATAAATTTCTCACCATGGAAAAAATACTTCTTATCGAAGATGATATGTGAATTGCACATCCACTGTCTTTGTATATAGAAAATGCTGATTACCGTGTTATTCATTGCAATCATTGAGATCGTGCTATAGCATTGTTTCAAGCAGAAAAACCAGATCTCATCATTCTTGATATCAATCTTCCCGGAAAGAATGGTTTTGAACTCTGTAGAGAGATTCGATCTCTGGCAGAGACACCTATTATTGTGCTGTCAGCACGAAATAGCGAAGAAGATAAGCTGACTCTTTTCAAGGATGGTGCCGATGACTATATCCCAAAACCATTCTCATCTCCAGAACTCATTGCTCGAATTTCTGCTGTGATCAAACGATCAAAAAAGACTTCAAAACCAAAAAACGAACAAATAATAAACAATTTTGGTACGATTTCTATTAATCATGATACTTTTCAGGTCTTTGTTCATTGAGAAGAAGTATCTTTAACGAAGACAGAATTTTCTATCCTTGACTATCTCATCCAAAATTCTCAAAAAACTATCACACGAAAGTCTATCATGAAGGATGTTATGTGATATGACAACTATATCTATGACAGAACGATTGATACTCATATCAAAAATATCAGGAAAAAACTTGAAGACAATATTATTATCAATACAGTTCGATGAATTGGATATACTGTAAAAATTCCAACTAATTCTTAAACCCCTTTTCTTCTCATGCTACAAATTCAATGACCTCAAAAAACGACTGGAACTGTTTCTATTTCTGGATCAAAAAATGCTGCTCTTCCACTGATTGCTTGTGGACTCTTTTTTGAAACATTCACACTCCATAATGTTCCTCGAATTGGTGATGTATTTACTTTTTTGAGCATTATTGAATCACTTGGTGTTGATGTAAAACTCAAGGAAAATACCCTCACACTGGACACAAAAAATATGAGCCTCGAAAATCTCAATCGAGAACTCGTTAGCAAAATTCGTGTTGGAATATTTCTCTTCCCTGCTCTCCTCCAGCGTTTTTGAGAGCTCAAGATTCCCTATCCAGGTGGATGTAATATTGGAAAAAGACCGATTACCGAGCATCTCAAAGCATTTGAATCCTTTTGATATATGGGAAGTGGGACGGGTGAAGAAATTACTTTTTCTGGAAAAGCCGATAAAAGTGAAGTCAATATTCTTGCGAATTTTGCAGTTACTGCTACAGAAAATGCACTGATGATGGCAGCATTTCAAGATTGCAAAACAACCATTTCTCTGGCAGCCATTGAACCACATGTCATCAATCTTGTCGATTTTTTGAAATCAATTGGTGTACAAATAGAAATTACATACGATCATACTATTATCGTACATTGAATCTCAAAAATACCAAAACAGGCAACTGGACAAGTCATTCATGATTATATAGAAAGTGGGACATTTATTATTTTATGAGCGCTCACTGCAAAAGAAAGTATCACAATCAAAAATGCACGAATCCAAGATTTGACTTTTTTCCTCGAGAAATGTCGACAGGTATGAGTCAAGATGGATATTGATACCAAAAACGATAGTGTAAAGGTGTATAATTCAACTGGAAATATACAAGCTACAAAATTACAGACAAATATTTTCCCATGATTTCCAACTGACCTACAGTCTCCTTTTAGCCTTCTTCTCACACAGGCAGAGTGAGTTTCACAGGTTCATGAAATTCTCTTTGAATCAAGACTCAACTGGCTTATAGAAGTCGAAAAAATGAAAGGTCATATTGCTATTCTTAACCCGCATGAGGCTCTTATTTTTGGTAAAACTCCCCTTCGATGAGCCACCGTATCGAGCTGGGATCTGCGGGCAGGTGTAACTATGATACTGGCTGGAATGTTGGCTACTGGAAAGACAAAAATCACAAATGTAGAATATATCGAACGATGATATGAAGATATTGTCGGGAAAATTCAAAGGCTCTGATGAAAAATCGAGCAGATTTAATTCAATAACTGTACGTTTTATGCTTCCATGAGATCGATTTCCAAGTGGGAACGGACCAAAAAAACCACTGACGAAAAAACAACTTCGAGAATTACAAAAAGCCTATGCGCATGCTGAAGAAGTTGCCGAAGAAGTCGCAGAACTCGAAGCAGATGAAAAACCAGATCAAGAAAAAGAAGCTGAAGAAGTCCTCAAAACTCAATTTTTATAAACTATGTCCGTATTCTCCGAAAAATATAATCGCCTCAATGCAGAACAAAAACTCTCCGTCGATACGCTCTATGGACCTGTTTTAGTTATTGCCTGACCTGGAAGCGGAAAAACCGAGCTTCTTGCTGTACGAATTGCTCATATTCTCAAAAAAACAGACGCCAATCCAAACAATATTCTCTGCCTGACCTTTACCGATAATGCTGCCAGTAATATGCGGGAACGACTTGCTCATATTATTGGACCAGAAGCATACAGAGTCGCTATTTTTACATTTCACACTTTTGGACAAGAAATCCTCAATCGATTTCGTCACAAAATACGAGAAAGTGAAGAGCTCACAACTGTCGATGATATTGAATCAGCAAAAATACTTCACACTATTAATAACACACTTTCTTGGGACAATCACTGGAAATGAGAATACAAAATCAATACGATACGAGAAACTATTCTCCGACTCAAAGAAGCTTCTCTTTCTCCACATGATCTCAAGTCAGTTATTTCATTAAACGAGCAAATATTAAATATTATTTGACCGAAAATGGAAAATTATTGCCAAATGATATTCTCTCTTGGTAACAAAAAAACAGAAAAAATCAAAAAAATAGCACTCTTTGAGGAAATGACACAAATGATTGAGTCAGAAATCCAAGAATGACAAAAATATCATTTGATAGAGAATCTTGGATCTACGATCTATAGAGGATGTCGAGAAACTCTGGATTCAATCGAATGAGAATCTGATGCAAAACCACTGACAAAATGGAAAAATACTTGGCTCACAAAAACCCATAATGGCTGGAGGCTCAAAGAAAATGAAAAGCACAAAAAAATAATACAATTTCTCGAGATCTATGAGCAGTATCAAAAACATCTCAAAGAAAATTGTATGATAGATTTTTCTGATATGATACTTCGAGCTCTTGATCTTATCAAGGAGGACCAAGATGTGCAGGCCAGTCTTGCTGAACAGTATCAGTGGATACTAGTCGATGAATATCAAGACACAAATGATGCTCAATTTTCGCTCATTTCTCACATACTCGAACCAGCTGGCGAAAGCCCAAATATTTTTGCAGTTGGAGATGATGACCAATCGATTTATAAGTTTCAAGGTGCCAATATACGAAATATAGAGCTCTTTCTCCAGCGCTACACCGACACACAAACCATACTTCTCAAAGAAAACTATCGATCACATAAAGAGATTATCGATTTTTCTTGTACCCTCACTCAAGAACTCAGTACCAATATCACTCATTTGCTCCCCAATATCAAAAAAGAGTTTCATGCATTTCAATGAAAATGAGCAGTTATTGAATATAATTTGTACGAAAATGAAATCGATGAAATCATATCAGTTGCTGATGATATAGAAAAAAAGATACAAACTGGTGCCAATCCAAAAGATATCGCCGTCATAGCAAAAAAGAATAGTACACTTGAAAATATCGCAAAAGTCCTTACCAAAAAAAATATCCCTGTATCTGTTTCACAAACAGAAAATATATTTGAGAATCCCGCTGTTATGGTTTTAGTTGATATGCTCGAGTATATTTATGGACTTCAAAAAGGCAATCCAAATGATGAAATTCTCGTACGCATTTTATCACACCCAATGTGGAAAATTCACAGACTCACGCTCTGGGAAATTTCAAGAAAAATCTACAGAGCCAAAAAACAAGAAAATAAGAATTGGATAGAATCTCTCAAAATTCATACGGACAGTTATGTATCAAAAATTGCTCATTTTTTTATAGAGATGACCTTTGTCTCATCATATACAAGACTCGAAAAGGTTATTGATTTCTTGACCGGTGTCAACCAAGTACAAATATCAGATGAATACAGAGATGAAGAGATACAACGCCAGCAATCCTCATTGTTTCTTGAAGAAATTGATGAAAATTTTACTTCGCCTTTTTATGAGTATTTCTTTTCACAAGACAACCTCACGCAAAAATCTGGACAGTATATCACCTATCTCTTATCTCTGCGAAAGTGTATACAGTCAATCAAATCTATCATCAAAAAGTGAGATTTTCTGAAGATAGGAGACTTCGTGGAATATATGCAAATTATACGAAAGTACAATCTCAAGATTCCTCTCTCAACGCTCATAGAAAATCAAAACGCTGTCGAATGCATCACCGCACACAAGGCAAAATGACTTGAGTACGATCATGTCTATAGTATAGCAATGACCCAAACAGAGTACACTCGTGGGAGAAATACTGAGAATGTGATGCCAGCAAATATTTCTATTCTTCCAGAAAAAGATAATATTGATGATATCATTCGTCTTGTCTATACTATTTTTACACGAGCCAGAAAATCACTGCACCTCAGCTACGCCAGAAAAAAAATGGACGAAAAACCAAATACCCTCCTTTCAATTCTCTCTCTCATTCCAGAAGAAAAATGGACAAATATTGAATGAAAATTGTCCGAAAATGAAGTTTTTCTCGTGGAAAATCTTGAAAACAATATTTTTGATATGAACTTCAATTCACAAGAGAATATGTTTTTGCAAGACTATATCGCTTCTGGGATTTCTATTTCTGCTACAGCACTCCAAAATTTTCTCGATGTTACACGCGGTGGACCACAGCATTTCCTATCAAATAATATCTTACGGTTTCCAGAAGCAAAACACGAAAATGCTATCTACGGAACGGCCATACACAAGTGACTTGAGGATTTTTTCAAAGATTATAAATTCAAAGGAAGTTACAATAAATCAATTCTTCTTTCGAGTTTTGAGGAAAGTATCAATTCAAGTGAACTCGAACCCGAAAAGGCAAAAGAGTGGATTACTCGTGGAAAAGAAAACCTAGAATATTTCTACACAAAGGCAACGGGAAAAGAATACGGTGAAATCCATTTAGAATATAGATTTAATATTGACGCAAATGAAATATATCTTGATGGAGTCAGACTTTCTGGTGCTATTGATCGCATTGAGATACTTCCCGATGGGACGCTCGTCGTCACTGATTACAAAACTGGAAAATGATTTGAGACACTTGGACTTCAAGGAAAATACGGATATGATGCCATCAAGGCCTGGAAATACAAACTTCAACTGACTTTTTATGCTCTTCTTTTTTCACTCTCACCTCGCTGGGCAGCCTTCAAAAATACTCAATTCCAAATTATTGAAATCACCGAGTACATACAACAATCTGAAGTCGACCGAATGGTTCAACTCCTAAAAAAAGTAGCAGGAAAAATAAAAAATCTTGATTTTCCTGATGTGAGCTGATACAGTCAAGATATTAAAGGAATCCTGCAGTTTGAGGAAGATGTACTTGAAGGAAAAATTTAAATTCAATTTATTTTTCAGATATGAAAGATGTATACGATATATTTCTTAAAAATTCTTATAACAGTATCCTTGGAGTTACTGTCATTGATTCCGGGAAGCCTGGAAAAAATATATGAATTCTTGGAATTACCCATGGAAATGAGCCAGTTTGACTTCAAGTTTTTGATTTTTTGGTTCATGATTTTAAAATATCAGAAAAATTACAGAAATGAAAACTGTTCTTAATTGCCAATAATATAGAGGCGTATAAAAAATATAGAGAGTCAAAGGATCCAAATGCATACAGGTTTCTCGATAACAATCTCAATAGAATCACTCATCAAACATTTCAAAACGAAAGCTATGAACACAGAAGGTTTGCTGAACTGAAAACAATTTTTCACGAAATAGATACAGTTATTGACTTACACAGTGTCTCGAAATGAAATGATATTATTGGAATTACTGATAAAAAATATAGAGAAAATGCAAAGAAGTTTTTTAATGTCGAAACAATCCTCATTGATGATGTATCAAAAACATGAGCAATAATTTGAGAATTTTTAAGAAAGTGAAAACAGGGCTACTGACTCGAATGTGGAAATCATATAAGTCATGATGGATTTGAAAAAGGAAAAGAAAATGTTTTAAACTTCCTTTGATTTTTTTGATATATACAGCAAAAAATAAGAAAAAATCATTATGACGAAATATACGAATTCATAGAAGAAATAAGAGTAAAAACCAAGAACTTTACATTTACTAAAAAAGTAGGAGAATGATTTACAAAAATCAAGAAATGAGAAATATATGCAAGGGACTGAAAAGAAAATCTCACAAATACTTTTCACCAAGAAATATTTGTATGAATACCAACGAAAAAACCAATCATATGAGACGGTGCTTGATTCTTGTTTTTCAAAAAACAATAACAAACACCCACTTCAAATGAACGTATTTTTTATTTCTACTAAAATCGTAACCTCTATGTAACAAACTTTCTTATATACCACCAAGCAACTCCTGCAATTGCACCAAATAAATGCCCAAAAAGACTGATATTAAGTCAAGGCATAAAACCAATGGCAATATTTAAGAAAAGAAGAATACCAATTTGCCCCATGAGCGGATGATTGATGCTTCGTAAATCAATCCAAAGATACGCAAGAAGTGCCATACAAAAACCAGAAATACCAACTGTCGGCTGCCCTGGAGCAAAAACAGTCAATCCTCATACCACCACAACCGTCGAAAACAAAAAGAAAGAGATAAAATATTTACGACTCATACGCGCCTCTATTTCTGGTCCCAAAATATAGAGAAAATAGCTGTTGAGAAGGAGATGCAAAATACCACCGTGCAAGAATTGAAACAAAATCACTTGCGAAACCATTGTAAAAATAGGAAGAAAGTGCCAACCAGCCCCAACATAAGCAAAATGACTAAAAAAACCAGGGATTATAGAGCCCATAAGAGTAATAATAACAGAGAGAACTATGAGGGCATGTGAGATATATCGATTGGGATAAAAGGGAAACATAAAAAAATCTATAGCATATAAAAAACGCTATAGATTGTAATTATTTTTGTGAAAAATTCAACTCTTTTATTTTCGTAGTCCAAGTTTTTTGATAATATCGTTGTATCGATCATCATTTTTTCTTTTGAGATAATCGAGAAGTTTACGACGTTTAGCAACCATCATTACAATACCTCTTCGAGAGTGATTGTCTCCTTTGTGAGAACCAAGATGGGTTTTGAGATTTTCTATTCTACTTGTGAGAATAGCAATTTGTACTTCTGGAGAACCTGTGTCCCCTTTGTGAGTCGCATATTTTGCGATAATAGCTTTTTTATCTGCGTGTTGCATAATAAAGTATTTTGTAAAAAAATAAATGGTAAAACCGGAAAATACACCAGTAAAACGAAAGCAGTATATAGGAAAAAAATAAAAATGCAAGTTTTTTGTGGAAAGAAAAATGTTTTGACAAAAAAAGAGAAAAATATAATATTTTCTTATTAATCCTTATTTTCTCTTATATGAAATCATTTCAAGACATCTATACAGAAATCATTCGAATTGAACTTGACTATTGAAAAGAATATAATATCAAAATTGATCAAGAATTTGCTTTTTCAAAATTGATAGAAGAAGTCGGTGAATTTGCTCAAGCAAAACTTACCTACGAGCAAAAAAGTCGTCCAGAAAAGTGGCTAGACACTACAGATGCGAAGCAGAAAGTCGCTGAAGAACTTGCTGATATTGTCGGCATGGCCTTTGTAAATGCGTATACTTTGAATATAGATATCGAAAAGGCCCTCAAAACAAAATGGCTCGATCGACGATAATATATTCTCTCCTACTTACAAAACCTGTCGAAGTGAAGCAATATTAAACATATAATCCATCTTGATAGAGCCAATAATTCCAAGATATCCACTCTCTCCTCGTATATTTATTTTTTTGACGATGATGGTCGTATTTTTTAAATTGCCACCGATGTGCTCATCTCAAATAAAGGCGCATACTTTTTGTCCAATATCCAATGAAAGTATAAGATCGAGAAACTCAGGAGCATTCTCCATTATTTCGACAATAGGAAGCAAGTCAATGTTTTCATATTTTTTTGATTTTCGAATAAGGTGAGAAACTCCAGTATACTGCAAAATTCCTGTAGAAGGTATGCAGGCAAATGTGAGCTCTCGTGTGGTATTTGAGAGTCGAGAAACCAGATCATAGAGAGTGTGATCGATAATATCTCATGGAGTTTTTTCTTCATTTTTGACCTCATCTTCAAGCAGGTATGAAGTCATATCATCCATAAGGTAGTCCACAAATACTCGAATTCATCGATCTGTCGGAAGTCGACCAGCACTATTATAGGGTTGAAAAATAAGTCCCATCTGCTCAAGGGCTGCCATATCATTTCGAATAGTTGCACTTGAAATGTCGAGATCATAGGTGTTGATAAGAGACTTTGATCCCGTCACCTGTCATGTATTGAGATAATTTTCTACAATATATTTGAGAACTTGTATTTTTCGTGTGTCTGATTTTTTCATTCCATTTGAGGTTATTTTCTAGGAATTCCATAAAAAAGAGATCATTTGCGAGAAACTATTTTTATCGTTTGTTTTGGTTGAAGTGGCTCGTCATCTCATATCACAATATAGTCAACACCATCAAGTGTAATTTTGAGATCTTCACCAACTTGTTTGGTCATCTTCTCCATGCCAATATACATATCAAGTCACTGAGGAACCTCTTGTGCATCTTTTGTATCTGGCGTGAGCCATTTTGGCAAGAAGTATGAAAAGAGGGTCGCAATCACAACAAAGATAACGCCCTGTAGAATTGTAAAATCTGTAGATCCATCTATCCACACATAGAGAGTAACTCAAAAAGCTGCAAGTGAAAGAGAGAGTCCATAAAAAGAAACAGTGATAATCTCTACGATGAGAAAAATAATACCTGTTGCAAGCCAAAAAAGTGTAAGTGTAGACATAATGCAGTAAAATAGAATATATAAAAATCAAGAAACTTATAATGCAATGGACGAGACTATTTCGTGTTTCCAAACATTTTAGAAACTCCAGCCAAAATATCACTATCAAGAATATATTTTGTATTTCGTCCGAGGGCTCGCTCAACAACTTTGAGTTGCTCCTTGGTTATTGCAGCTCATTTGAAGTATGCCACAGCTGCCTCTGATTCAAGCTCGAGAGCCTTAGCATGAGCTTCTGCAAGAGCAATTTCAGCATTTGCTTCACCCTGTGCTCGTAGAATATCAGCCTCTCGCTCTCCCTCTGCCTCGAGGATTTTTGACTGTTTATCACCTTGAGATTTTGTGATCAGTGATTGTTTGTATCCTTCTGCTTCGAGGATTTGTGCTCGTTTTTCTCGTTCAGCTTTCATCTGCTTACTCATGGCATCTTGGATATCATCTGGTGGATCAAGTCGTTTAATTTCAACACGCAGAACTTTGATTCCCCATTTAGCTGTTTCTCTATCAAGAGATTCAAGAAGTCGACCATTGATTGTCTCACGATTAGAGAGAGTTTCATCGAGGCTCATGGTACCAAGAACACTACGCAGATTCGTCTGTGCGAGGTTTACTACCGCCATAAAAACATTATTGATGTCATAGATTGCTTGTACCGGATCAGTAATCTGAACATAGATAACTCCATCTACTGCCATAGATACATTATCCATGGTGATGATTTGCTGTTCTGGGACATTAACAACCTGCTCACGCATATCTACCTTATGAAGAGATTGAATTCAAGGAATCAAAAAAGTAATTCCTGGAGTGGCCGTTTTCTGATATTTTCCGAGAAATTGTATAAGTCCTACCTGCCCTTGGTTTACTTTTTTGACCGAGAGTGGTACGATAAACGCAAATATAACAAGGAGTGTAAAAATAAAAGGCATAAAAAATTGATTTAAAAAATAAAAGTACTATAATACTATGGAAAAATGCAAAAAAAGCAAATATTTTTTTAACCTCATACACAATGATTAACATCGTAGCTATCGGTGGCTGAGCTGGTACGTATAATGTCCTCTATGGAATAAAAAATAACCTCAAACTCAATATTTCAGCTATCATTTCTGTAGCTGATAATGGCGGAACCACAGGAAGTATCCGGGATAAGTATGGAATTTTACCACCTTGAGACTTCCGTCGAGCCGTCGCAGCACTTGCAAAACGGACAGATATGGTACGAAAATTGTTCGAATATAAATTTGAAAATGAAAAATGAGTCATTGGAGCCAATAAAATTGGAAATATTCTCCTCACAGCACTTGTCGATATCGAGCAAGACTATGAAAAATGACTTGATATGATGTGTGAAATGTTTGATGTGCGAGGACGAGTCATACCAGTCACTCTCGAAGATGTGCACTTATGAGTCGAATTCGAAGATGGAACAAAAATTGTAGGAGAAAAAAATATTGATATTTCTGATAAAAATCCTTGAGAGCGTACGCATAATCCAGATCAAAATATCGTCAACGCTTGGCTCGAGTGAGAAAAGTGAATGCTTAATCCACGGGCCAGAGAAGCTATTCTCAATGCTGATTATATTATCATAGGACCAGGTGATCTCTATACAAGTATCGTCCCAAATCTCCTCTCTGAAGGCATGAGAGAAGCTCTTGATGAAACAAAATGAAAACTCATCTACATCTGTAATGCGATGACAAAACGATGAGAAACCTCTAATATGGAAGTTATCGATTTTGTTGATGTGATAGAAAAATACATAGAACCTGGAAAACTCAATTATGTCATCGTCAACAACGGGCATATCGATGATGATGTTGTACAAAAATACAAAGAATCTGAAAATAAAAAACCTGTCAAAATCAAAGATCACACAATTTTCCGAGATAAGTCGTATAAAATTATCGAGCGAGATATTGTCAATGATGAAGATGTGGTACGACACAATCCAAAAAAACTCGCCAAAATTCTCGAAGATATTATTGGTGGGTGGATTAAATAGTTTTTACAAAAAAATTATTTATGTTCTCTTTGATAGTCTTTTTCTATAGACTTAAGTGTATCATAGAAAAATAGATAGAGTACTGACATAATAACAGCAAAAACTCCGAAAAGGATAAGCATTTCAAAATGATACGAATGATAATTGAAAATAATCTCTACAACAGGAGAAATAATTGCAATCTCTATGATGTACTTTATATTGATATGTTTGTATTTTGCATATTCCATCAAAATATTATAGGCTTTTACTAATACAATCGTAAAGGCGATATTATGCAGAAGTTCATATTGAACAGCAGAAACTGATTTAGGATCTGATGGTACAAATAATTTCTCTCCCATGTGAAAAAAATTATTTTGCTACAATAGAAAGCATTTTATTTGGGATATAAATTTCTTTGAATACTTCTTTTCCATCAATCCATTTTTGGATTTTTGGATCCGATCGTACGACTTCTGAAACTTCTTCTTGAGCCACTCCATTCAAGAAAGTGAAGGTACCTCGCATTTTTCCATTGACCTGAACAGCAATTGTTACTTCATCATCTACAAGCATACATTCATCATATTCTGGCCATTTTTGATCAAATATTGAACCTTTTTTGTCCGTTTTTTCCCAAAGCTCTTCAGCGATATGCGGTGCAAATGGATGGAGTAATAGTAAAAATGTATCTTTCCACTCTTTTTGAAATTCTGCGTCTTGAGGCATTCCTTCATTTGAGAGAATAATAAGAGCGGTAACAGCAGTATTAAATTTATACTCTTTAATATCTTCTTCAACTTTTTTGGTTGTTTTGTGAAGCAATTTCATCGCTTTCATATCATCTTTTGCAGGATTTTTTCCATCAATATACATGGCATGGACTTTCTCAAGGAAACGATGTACTCCCATAATGGCCTGACTATCCCATGGAGCACTATCTCGAAAATCTCCTATGCTCATCTCATAGAGCCGAAGCGTATCGGCTCCATATTCATCGATAATATCAAGTGGGTTAAGTGTATTTTTGAGTGATTTACTCATTTTCGCGATAATTTTTGAGAGCTCTTCTCCTGTTTCGATATTATAAAATTTCTCATCTTTCTCTTCTACAAGATCATTTGGAATGAGTTTCCCAGCTTTTGTTTGGTAGGCATATGAGAGAATCATACCCTGATTGATCAATTTTTGAAATGGTTCTTTTGTCGGAACAACCCCAATATCATAGAGAAATTTATGCCAAAATCGAGCATACAAAAGATGAAGCACAGCATGCTCAGTTCCACCAACGTATTCATCGACATTTTGCCAATATTCGAGAATTTTTTGATCTGCAAGGTGCTCACTATTTTTTGGATCCATATATCGCAAATAGTACCAACAACTTCCTCACCACTGTGGCATAGTATTCGTTTCACGTTTTCCAGAGAGATTTTCTGCCAATTTCACCTGTACAAAACTCTCAAGTTTTGCAAGCGGACTATTTCCGTCACCAGCTGGTTTGTAATCATCGATTTGTGGAAGCTCAAGCGGGAGATTGTAATCACAAACAATATCCCCATTGATTCAATCATAAATCCTACTGACAATTTTACCATTGATAACAAGTGATTTTTCTTTTCATTTTGAGCACAGCGTTCTTTCATCAGATTTTTCGGTTTTTTCTGATTTTAAGACATACGCCATATTTTCTTCCATTTTTTCATCAAGATTTTCCACTCTTGGGAGTTTTCGCACATCGGCAGAATCAAGATGAATAAGCGGAATTGGCTCTCCCCAGTATCGCTGACGAGAAAAAAGCCAATCTCGGAGTTTATAATTTACTTTTTTCGCTCCAAATCATTCTTTTGTAGCAAACTCTGTCAGCTTTTCTTGGGCTTCTTTTGAAGTCAATCAAGAAAAATCGGAAGAATGTACCAATTTTCCATATCCTGTAAAAGGCTTTTCGTCCAAGAAACAGTCCCAAGCATGCTTGTGTCCATCAGAAAAAAGCAACGCTTTGACTTTCTCTTTTTCTACCCATTTGAGTGAGTGCAAATCTTTTTCTGCTTCATCAATTTCTTCCTGTTTTAAAGAATTCAAAACAATATGAAAAAATGGATAATCCAATCCTTTGTGATTGATATCTTTATGGTTTCTATATCCATATCAATAATATGAAGAATTTAATACTTTTCATTCAATAGCATAATCAATAAATCATGATTCTTCTCGTATTTCTCTCTTTATTGCTTCTTCTATTGTTTCATCCTTTTCTTTTCCTCATCAAACAAATTTACATCAAATTTTCTCTTCTAAAAGTAAAAATTTATTTTCAAACTCTATGATTGCATTTACATAACTTTTCTTCAATTCCTCTTTTCATTTTCTAGGTGCATTGATTCCGGTCATAACCTTATAAGGAGCCACACTTTGTCTTATTTCCAATCCATATTTTTTTGCAAATTCAAAATCTCTCTCATCATGAGCTGGTACTGCCATTACGGCTCCGGTTCCATAATTTCCTAAAACATAATCTCAAATCCAAAGTGGAACTTTCTCATTATTAAAAGGATTGATCACATAACTTCCTGTAAAAACTCATGTTTTTTCTTTATTATCAGCGGTTCTATCTTGATCAGACTTTTGCTTGGCTTTCCCAATATACTGTTCACAAATTTCTTTTTGTTCAGGAGTGATAAAATCCCAGACATCGCTGTGATCAGGCGCAAGAACCGCATAAGTCACACCAAAAACAGTATCTATTCGAGTCGTATAGACCGAAATATGAGAAAATTCATCAAGAATTTCTGGGAGATGAGTAATATTTCATCGAGATGTGCTAAAGTGATTTTTTCAAGGCAATACTACATATTTATCAAGAAGATTATTTTCTTGAAAAAAAGTTTTTTGCTCATTTGTTTCAATAAGATCATCTTCATCTGATGTGTACAGAACCGATTTTTTGATATTCTTTCGTACTTTTTTGTAATCAATTTCCGTATCCATAAGCCCTATGAACACATCTTCTAAGTTTTTTATATTTGGAGAATTTTTGTGCGCTTTATGAGTACTCATTCACTCAAAAATTCATGCAACGGATACAAACATATCCACTTTGGTATCAAGGGTCTCTATAAATTTGAGCCCAAGATGACTTCCCATAGAGTGCCCTATGATAATAGAATTTTCATCGATGGATGATCTATATTTTTCTAATTCTCATAGACACAAATCAAGATCCCCACTCTCATATGAGATATCTGGCATGTGCACATTATAACCTGCTTGTTTGAGTGTGTGAGAGAGAGGCGTTGCCCAATGTGCTCCTCATGTATCTCAAAGTCCATGAAGAATAAGAACAGTTTTCTGACTCTCTTTCAACAAAGAAAACTCACATCCCTCACTCTTCCCTATCCAGTTTCTCTGCATTTCTTTAAGACTCTCTGACCAATCAAGACGATCGAGATCAGTAAGAAGTCTATCAGCATATTTTGTGATTGCCAAGACCCACTGGCGGATTTTTTTCTTCTCGACTTTTGCACCGCACCGCTCACAGGTAAAATCATTTAAAACCTCTTCATTAGCAAGACCTGTCTTACAACTCGGACAATAATTGATCGGCAAATCCTGCTCATAGGCAAGGCCAGCTTCAAACATTTTTAAGAAAATCCACTGCGTCCACTGATAGTAGTTTGGATCTGTTGTATCTACGGTTCTCTCCCAATCATATCAAAAACCAAGCGCCTTAAGCTGCGCGATAAAAGTCTCTATATTTTCTGCGGTCACTTTGGCTGGATGGACTCCTGTCTTGAGGGCATAATTTTCTGCTGGAAGACCAAATGCATCAAATCCCATCGGATGAAGCACGTTGTAACCTTTTGCATGATAGTATCGAGCGACAATATCTGTCCCTGTATATCCTTTTGGATGACCGATATGAAGCCCTGTCCCAGAGGGATAAGGAAACATATCAAGAATATATTTTTTTGGTTTTTCGCTCGTGCTTTCTGTTTTGAATGTTTTGTGTTCTTCCCAAAACTGTTGCCATTTTTTTTCTATGGACTTAAAATCGTATGACATAGGAGAAAGTTAGAAAAATAGTATATACCTCCTAAATATACGAAAAAAAACAAAAAAATCAAAAAAAAGCACCCAAAAATGTTTTTTGAGTACTTTTCGATAAAAAAATTATCTTTTTTATTAGGCGAGAGCATTTACAACGAGAGATACGATTGCGTATGCAAGCCACATTACAACGATACCAATAAGAACTTGGATAATGATCGTTCGACCTTTCTTGGCTCGTGCATCATCTCCACCAGCTGTAAGAATCATAAAACCTCCATAGAGAGCGTAAGCAACAGCAATAAGTGTGACAAATTGAAGAAGAGCTTTAACGACATCCATAATAGCAACATTTGCATCTTTTCAGTTTGGATCAAGTCCTGTTGCATTATCTGTACCAAAAAGTGATTTTCAGTCAGCAAATATTTTCTGCTCAACCAACATTACAGTAGCAGCCCCTGCATAGGCGAGTTTTTTAAATGTGTTCATAGTAATGAAAAAGTTAAAAAATATACGAACACTCTTATATTAGCAGATTTTGTTTTTTTTGTCAAATAAAAAACACACTTTTTTCAAAAAAAGTGTGTTTTAGAGTCAAAAAAACCTATACAGAAACTCCTTCTGGATCAATTTCTGGCTTTTTTACAGGTGCAGCGTCTTCTACTGGAGAAGCTGTCTCTGTATACATTCGAGGATCGATAATATATGGAAGAAGTGCCATATATCGCGCTCTTTTGATCGCTCTGGCAAGCTTTTTTTGATTTCGAAGCGAAGTACCAGAATACTTTCGTGGCACAATCCGATTAAATTTTGTAAGGTATTGTTTGAGAAAAGCTGTATCTTTATAATCTATATAAGTAATACCAGCTTCTTCGATAGGACACACCTTTTTTATTTTCTTTTTTGTTTGAAGCATAATGAAGAAAAAATTAAATATCTAAATCCGAGAAATCATCGAGACTTGCATCAGCTTTCGATTCTGATTCAAGTGGCTCTTCTGAGAACTCATCTCTCTTTGAGAGAAAAATAAGTTGACCGACCACAACTTCTGTTTTATAGAGTCGTGTTCCATCTTCTTTGTCAATAACTCGTGTTTTGAGTCGTCCTTCTATATAAACAAGTTTGCCCTTTCGAAGGAACTGCTCAGCTCGCTCAGCCAGTGGTCCCCAGCAGACACAGTTTGTGTACTCTGCTTCAGATTGAGACTCACCAGTCGCATTTTTATAGTATCGATTTGTCGCTACTGTAAATGTTGCTACTTTTTTATCCCCAGTTGTTGTTTTTACAAAAGGATCTTTTGTAATGTTTCCAATGAGGATAACTTTGTTTATAGTTCGCATAATTAAAAATTTTATAGAAATTATTGATTGTCTGTTCGTACAAACATGAATCGCCAAATTGACGGTTTCATATTAAAATGTCGAGTTGCATCGAAAAAGTCTCCTTCATTTCTCTCAAGAGTATAGAGGAGATAGTATCCGATTTTTGAACCTCGAATTTTGTAGGCAAGATTTTGCTCACCTGGATGATCTTTGGTTTTGATCTTTGCTCCTGAATTTTTGAGTTCAGTCTCGATTTCTTTGATGAGAGCAGCGCTGTCATCTTTTGAGAGAGCAGGATCTATGATCATCATAAGTTCGTATTGTCTCATAAGTTCCTATGGGTTAGATATCTTTTTCTGACCAGGAAAAAGAAGGAAATAAAATGCGCTTTAAAATAAAAGCTCAAGTAGTATATAAAAAAAGAAATAAAAAGCAAATTTTTTTAAAAGATATTTATAAATAGAATTTTATATTGTCAAAGGAAAAATAAAAAAACTCTTGCGAGAAAAAAATAAATGTGCTATGATGGATACATCAATCTGAAATAACACCTTATTTTTTTATGTCTAAAACTCATTCTAAAAAACTGGAAAAAATATTTTGAAAGACCAGTGATGCTCATATCAGCAAAAAACTCATCGATAAACTCCTTCAATACAATATGAAATATGAGGAAATCACCAAAGTAATCCTCTCTCACAGTGAGCGGGCTTTTCTTGATGCTAGACTCATCACACTCGAAGAGTACTACAAAGAACTCAAGAAAACCAAAAAAAGTGAAGTGGAGCAATTTCTCTCTTCCCTCCCAGAGCATGAGCTTATCAAAAAATAAATTTTTTTAAAAAACACAAGACAAAAAATCCCTCAAAAGCAAATTTTGGGGGATTTTAATAGAGTTCACTGTGGGTACCAATATCAACAAATTCGACAAATTCATAGGTTCCATTTGGATATTCTCGGAAAATTGCTCGATAGTCACCAGTTACATTAATAGAGCGATATCCATCATATCTTCCATAAAGTTTATGATTTCGAAGTCCAATTTCAAAAGGATTATTCAAGAAAATTTCTATTCTCTCAATTGCCTGTTTTTTCTGTTTTTTATGCAATTTTGAAAACGACTTTCGATATTTTTTTGTAAATGTAACTTTCATACTACATTTTATTAAGTTCCTCTAAAAATTCTTTTGGTGTAAACGGTCCATACACAGTATTTTCAGGGTCTTGCGAAAGCTCGTGCAGACGGATAGTCGGATCAGCCGAAGTTTTTCTTTTTTTAGTCAGTCGAACATCCTGAAAATCAATTCGTTTTCCAATTCGCCTGAGAGTTGCCTCTGGAACATTTTCGATAGTAATCGTTGCCATAAAATCAATATTATCAAATAAATGTAAATCTATTATATAAAAGAAATGAAAAAAATCAACAAAAATCATTTTTCAAACAAAAAAATATTCCTCTATTTTTCTCAAAAAGGAACATTTTAATACGATTTTTCTTTAAAAAAAATCAATATGTAATCAACAGAAAACTATTTTACATCAACAAATGTATACTTGACATGTTTTCGAGTCGTCTTGTCATATTTGCTGAGTTCGAGTTTTTGCCCAGCTTCAAGATTTCTCTTATTAACCGCATAAACGTAGTCTCTTCGACCTCCACCTTCTGTAGATTTTCCACATTGGTATGTACGCTTCCCTTTTGCCATAATTTTTAAAAAAATAGAAAATAATGAACCGATTATATAGATTTTTGTCAAAATGCAAATTTAAATTGCTTTTTTTTTGTTTTTGCATATAAAAGAGAACAAAATAATAACAAATTATTTTTTTCTAAAAGAACCTCTGAAATAAATTCAGAGCCTACTTGAAGGCCTCATTGGGGACAACGAAAACAAAAAAACTCCTCATTTCCCAATTCTACCTTCCAAATCTCAGCTCTGGATTCTATTTTTTACATTCTAAAATCTAATAACTCCTTATAGTATTATGTTTATTGATGAAGTCAAAGTAAAAATGCAGGCAGGCAAATGAGGCGATGGAATTGTCGCTTGGCGACGAGAAAAATATATCCCAAATGGTGGACCCTATGGCGGTGATGGTGGTGATGGAGGAAGTATTATCCTGCGATCAACAACACACGAAACAACACTGACCAATTTTCGCCATAGAAAGGTTATCAAAGCTGGAAATGGCCAGAGAGGAAAAACAAAAGAAATGCACGGAGCAAATGCTGAAGACACTATTCTCGAAGTTCCTGTCGGAACCATTGTCATCGACAGTGAAAGTGGGGAGGTTTTGTTTGATTTCGTGCGAGATGGGCAAGAATTTTTGGTGTGTGAGGGCGGACGAGGCGGATTTGGAAATGCACACTTCCCTTCAAGTACGCGCCAAGCTCCGCACTTCGCAGAACTCGGCGACCAGTGAGAGAAAAAAGAAGTAAAACTCGAGCTCAAACTCGTCGCAGATGTGGGGCTCGTCGGTTTTCCAAATGCTGGAAAATCTACCCTCATCCAAGCCCTGACCAATGTAAAACCGAAAATCGCAAACTATGCCTTCACAACCATCACACCAAATCTCGGCGTGATGGAATGGAAAAACCGATCACTCGTCATCGAAGATGTGCCAGGACTCATCGAGTGAGCCAGCGATGGAAAAGGATTGGGATTCCAATTTTTGAAGCATATCGACCGCTGTAAGACCCTGCTTCATCTTCTCGATGCCAGTCAAGGCGAAGAAAAGGTCATCACAGAATACCAAACTATACGCAAAGAAATAGAAAAATGGGATGCATTTCAGGCCGAAAATAATGAAAACAATGATCTGCGAACCAGTCTTGCTGAACGAAAAGAGATTATTATTTTCTCAAAAGCTGATCTTATTGACGCCGATCATATGCAAGAAATGCGAGAAATTTTTGAAAAAGAAACGGGTAAAAAAGTTGCGCTTCTTATCTCAGCAGGAGCCTATATGCAGATTGACGAACTCAAGGATATACTTATCAAAGAAACTCCAGAAAACCGCATCAGCGAAGATGAGAATACAAAAGAAAACGAGGACGTAAAAGTCTATGATCTCAAAAAACAAACAAATGACAAAAACTACACTATTGAAGCCCTTGAAAATGGTGATTTCCGAGTAACGGGCGTACGAATCGAAGAAATCGCAAGAATGACAGATACACGGTATCCTGACGGTGTTGGCCGAGTCTATGATGCGCTCGAAAAATTTGGAATTCTACGAAAAATCAAGCTCAAACTTCATGAAAAAATTGAAAGCGAATGATTTGGATTTTTTGAGTGAGAAGATGATGTTGCGATGCCATCAATTCTCATTGGCGAAAAGGCATTTTCGCTTGACGGAATTATGTTTACACGCAAAAACATCTAGAAAACGAAACACTCTTGCTACAATTTTGTAAAATACACTGAAAAAAATATTATTTATATACTATATTATATATTTATGACATATCTAAAAATTATTCTCATTCATATTGCCAAGTTTTTGAGTTTTTATGTTTGACTGTTTTTTCGGCTGTTTCAAGAAAAACACACTGATCCCTTCAAATTCAAAAAAATTATTATCAATCGATCAGATCGTATTGGTGATGCGATTATTAGCCGTCCACTGATTCGATGTTTCATCGAATATATGCAAAAAAAATGATGGAAGTGAGAGTTTGAAATTATTTCGTCTGGAGGAAATGATAGCATTCTACGGCCACTCGAAGCCCTTGAAAATGTCAGCGTCATAAAAAATAGTGATGCGTCCTATGATTCCTATTCGCGCAATCCTTTTACGACAATGGTAAAAACATTCAAATTTATTCAAACATTTCATCGAAACAAACGAAAGTGAAAAAAGAGAGTACTTTTTATCGATTTACTCGATAGTCTAACAGAATTTGGAGAATACAAAAACATCAAAGGAATCGAAAATGCTTTTTGGGTCAGTGCCAATCGCTGGTTTGCAAATCCATGTTTTGATATTTCCTATAAATATCGCTACACACGAAGTGGGCACCAGCTCAATCAAAATTATATTGACTCGTTTCAAAGTATTTTTGGTTGGACAGATTTTGATGAATTTGTTTACACTAAAAATGCATATTTCTATCCGTGAGAAAAAAATAATTCAAAAGAGATTCTACTCTTTCTCTCAGTCAAAAGTATGCGAGATATTGGAGCCAGTCTTTGGGAACGTATGATTCGAGACCTTATAAAATATAAGGAGCTTACGGTCACTGTGATGGATATAGAACATACCGAAATTTTCAAAGCGCTTGAGAAACGACTTTCAACCAATCTCAAAGTAAATTTTATCGTCAAAAAAATGCCTTTTGATAATTTTCAAAAGTATGCAAGCGAATTTGGCTGTGTTATAGGAATCGATGGTGGTGGAATCAATCTTATCAGAAACCTTACTAACAGCCTCACAATCTTCACAGTCGGTGATTATAGCGTATGGTCTCCATATCGACTGGATAGAAAAATCGAGAAAAAATCATGTGGAAAAAATTGGGAATTTGTACACTTCACAAACGAAAATAAACAATCATTTGCCTATATCTATAAGAAATCTTTTTGGGTACCATCGTTTCAACTCGAGCTTCCAGAGAAAACCTGGCAATCTCTCGATACCGAAAAACTCGCTCACTTTATCCATCTTCATTTTTTCAAACAATAAACAATGCAAACTCGAGAAAACATTATGCGCTCTGCAGTTCACGATTCGTATGAGAATATTGCGGAAGGAATTTTGGACTGCTATACTACCAAAAAATCGACAATTGTGCATTTTATTTACTATGCCAATAGTGACAAAATCACATCAAATTCCGAGTATGCCAAATCACTTGAAAATGCGGATTTTCTTCTGCCAGATGGAATTGCTTTTCAACTTCTTTTTGCTCGAAAAATTGTCATGAAAGGAAAAAATTTCTGGTACTTTTTGACCCATATTCGCAAAACACTTCCAACAATTCCCAGCACCAATGGGACAGATTTTGTGCCGTTTTTTCTTGATACTCTCGTAAGAAACAAAAAAGAATTTGATATTTCACTCTATGGAAGCACGCAGGAAGTGGTCAAAAAAATGGAAAACTGGATCAAAAAAACCTACAAAACATCGCCAATTCGTATAAAAAATGGATTTGAGGAGTGGGAAAAACAAGATTTTCTACCAGCAAATGAAAAAATCCACATCCTGCTTGTCGGTCGTGGAAGTCCACTTCAGGAGATCTGGATCGAAGAAAATCGAGAATATCTCACAAAAAATAATTATCTTGTTTTCAGTGTCGGTGGACTGTTTGAATTTTTGACTCATACCGAAAAACGCGCCCCAAAGTGGCTTCAAAAAATCAGATGAGAATGGCTCTGGAGAGCTCTGCGCTACCCGCGAAAAAATCTCAAAAAAACCCTCAAAAGTCTCAAAATATTCTTGGAAATTATTACCAATAAAAATGACTAAAAAAATAGCAATCATACACGACTGGTTGGTGGATTTTTGATGAGCAGAATCAGTGCTCCTCGATATTATGGAGCTCTATCCAGAAGCAGATGTTTTTACTTCTGTCAATCATATTGAGCACCCGAAATTCGAAGGAAAAAAAATACGGACAACCTGGATAGAAAAAATACCATTTTTGAGTCGTCGTCATAAACTCTCTGGTTTTTTGCGACACTTTGCCTTTCGTGGACTTGATTTACATGAGTATGATATTCTCATCTCTTCAAGTTCAGCCGAAGCAAAACATATCAAAAAACTTCCACACCAAACCCATATTTCGTATTGCCATTGTATTACTCGATACTACTGGGGGCGATTTGATGAGTATCAAAATATGATGGAGTTTGGTTGGCTCAATCCAATAGCAAAAATATTTTTAAAACTCCTTATTTCAAAATTTCGAAAGTGGGATTTTGAAGCGGCACAAAATGTCGATATTTTCATTGCAAATTCACGCTATACCCAAAAATGAATCAAAAAATTCTACAAAAAAGATTCCCTGCTTATCTCTCCATCTATTCCTCTACCAATCAAAGAGAACCCAGTTGAAACAAGAGAAAATTATTATTTTGCCATTGGAAGATGTGTTCCCTATAAACGATTTGATTTACTTGTCGATGCATTTAATACAAATGGGAAAAATATTATCATCGCTACCAATACAGACACCGAACTCTACCGAGAACTCAAGGAAAAATCAAACAAAAATATTGTTTGGAAATTTAATCCATCAAGACAGGAAATTAGCTCATATTTCTCGAATGCAAAGGGATTTCTCTTTCCGCAAGAGGAGGACTTTGGAATTGTAGCGATCGAAGCACTTGCAACCGGAACACCAATTATTGCTTACAAAAAATGAGGTTCACAGGAAATTGTACAAGAAAATGAAAACGGCATCTTTTTCGAAGAAGCCACGCAAAAAAGCATCAATAATGGAATAGAAAAGTTTGAGAAAAAAAAATGGAACTATGCAAAAATCGCTTGGTGAGCCAAAAAATACGAAAAAGAAAATTTTGTAAAAAAATTTCGAAAAGTGATAGAAAATTAAAATTTCATATATTTATCAATACACCATTTCTATAATTTCGTTAGCAATAATATCATAAGAGATAGAGTGCATGCACTTTGTCACTTCACAATTTCACTTATGAGGCAAAACACACAGTGGTGTCTCTATTTTTTTCTTTGAAAAGCCTTTTTTCGAGAGACTCTCTTCTGATATTGTTTCTTGATTTCTAAAATAAATTGGAAATTCGTTTTTTTGTCATTCTTTCTTTTTACCCTCTTGTCACTCATATCAGTGAAAACCACACGGCGCTTTTTTTTGGCATGATTTTGATAGATCTGCCTGAATAACACGATTTCAATCATATTTTACCGCTACAGCAGCAGAACTTCACAGTATGGTCAGAACCTTTTCTTTTGCTAATCCCTTGATGCTCTCGTTTTGCTCCTCCAGTCACTGTATTCCGGCGTTAATAAGGTGATGTGGTCAAGAATCAACTCCAACAAATCCATCACTTTGTATCCAAATTGCCACACTTGAGCGAAGCGGATCCAAATGCTCTTTTTGAATTTCTTGTTCATCATAAAAATTACTGGCTAATATACATCAATTGGGCTTTTTATTTTTAGGAAGTGGTTCTTGTAAAATTGGAATAATATTTGCTTGTGACAATTTTTTTATAAGCTCTGCCATTGTGTTTTGTGGAATATCTCGATTTAATGTTGTCGAATAAGCAGAGAGGACGATGATTTTTTTACCTGGATATTGCTTGCGAATTCGACCCATTACCCTTTCTCAAAAAGCTTTTTCTTCTTGAGAAAGTGAAATCTTTATATTATCTTTTGAGGCCTTAGAATTCATACCTTTTAATGATTCAAAAAGTTGAGGCTGTTCTTTTTTTAATTTTTTAGAAACATACTCAACCAAAAGCTCACTTGAATGCTTTCTTGGATTTCCATGTGGATTGACCTGTAAATAGTCACGTAAATCGATCGAAGGAGCACTCTTAAATTTTGGAGAAATCTCATCCTCAGAAGAAAAACAAAAGACACCATCCTTCAATATAACTCAATGTGTCAAAGGATTGGAAATAACTCCAATTTTTAAATCTGGATTTTCACTTTTCATCGCTGTCAGCAGGGTCCCAAGTTGAACAGCATCACCAATAGCACCGGTTGTATTGAGTAAGACTGTATTTATTTTTTTATCAAAAGACATAGTTTATTTCTTATGAGTTATAATATATCATATTTATACATAAATGTCAATATAAATTGAGGAAAATTCAATTAAAAACTCACTCCAATAAAATTTCGAAAAGTGATAGAAAACCTATAAAAGGAAAATAAACTTTATTTTTCACAAAAATTTTGTATAATTGAGGGAGTATCATATCTTTTTGCCTATGTCAATTTCACAATTTTTCTTAGAATCTGCTGAAGTCAAAAAAGACTTCATTGCAAAAAATGAACCACTTCTTCTCCAAATTATCGATATGATGGAATCCTGTCTGCAAAAAGGAAATAAGATACTTATTGCAGGAAATGGTGGGAGTGCTGCCGACTCACAACACTGGGCAGCTGAGCTCATCGGACGATACAAACTCGATAGGAAATCCCTTCCAGCCATTGCTCTGACAACTGATACTTCTATTTTGACAGCAATCGGAAATGACTATGGATATGATGAAGTATTCTCAAAACAGGTTGAAGGATTGGGACAAGAGGGTGATATTTTTGTCGGGATTTCAACGAGTGGAAACTCTGGAAACATCCTCAAAGCCATCGAAAAAGCAAAGGAAAATGGACTGACTCCAATAGGACTCACGGGTCGGGATGGAGGAAAAATGCACGAAAAGCTCGATTACAATCTCATCGTCCCATCAGATAATACACCTCGAATTCAAGAGTGTCATTTGTGTATCTATCACACTATTTGCGAAGAAATCGAGAACCGAATGTTTGGATAATTTACCCACAATGAAAAAAGCAATTTTTCTTGATAGAGATGGAACACTTAATGTGGATATTGGTTATGCTTACAAGGTCGAAGACTGCGCGCTTATCGAAGATGATATCGCAAAAGTACTTAAAAAAATTCAAAAAAAGTGATATCTTCTCATTATCACCACGAATCAGGCTGGTATCGATAAAGGATACTATCGCGAAAAGAATTTTTGGGAATTTATGAGAGAACTCGAAAGACAACTTGGACTGCAATTTGACGGCGTATATTTTTGTCCCTATCATCCAGATTTTAGCTGAAACTTTCCCTGCAGAAAACCTGATAATGGTATGATTTTACAAGCACAAAAAGAATTTAACATTGACTGTAAAGCGTCATTTATGATCGGTGATAGCGAAAAAGATATGGCTGCTGGTAAAAAATCAAAATGCAAAACAATTCTTATTAATACCCAGGACCTCAATAGCAATACTTTCAAGACAAAACCAGATTTTACGGTGCGTACTTGGCAAGAAATAGAATCTATTATTTTATAATTTTTTATAATGATTTACAACAAAGAAAATATACAAGATTTGCGAGATATCATAGTAACAGAGCAAAAAAATAGGAAAAAAGTCATTTGGACCAATGGTTGTTTTGATATTATGCATCCAGGACATATGAGAAATTTTGAAGCGTGTAAAGAAGTTGCTGATATTGTCATCGTTGGGCTCAATGGAGATGCCTCACCGTATTGGAAAACCAAACCTGGACGACCAATTAACAATGAAAATTTCCGAGCAAAAATGCTCACAGAACTCAAAAATGTTGATTTTGTCTATATTTTTGATGATGAAACTCCAGAAAAACCTGTTGATTTCTTGAAACCAGATGCTATCCTCAAGTGAGGTGACTATATCCTCGAAAGTAAAAGGGACCGCATCAAAAAAAATGGATCTATCCTCGACCTGACCAATGTATACAGAGAAATAATCGCCGAATGAAGTGAAAAATATGCACATGAAAAATGATACCTCGAAGAAGGGATTGTCTGTGCAAGCAATGGTGGAAGTGTTTATATTGTACCTATAGTTTCTGGATACAGCACAACAAATATTGTCGAGAAAATGGATACAACAAAAATGAGACAATCAAAAATTCTCGTTGTTGGTGATGTAATGTTAGATCGATTTGACTACGGAGATGTACGACGTCTCAATCCAGAAAGCCCAAACCCACTTCTCAATGTTACAAAAGAGGAGTTCCGATTGGGAGGAAGCGCTAATGTGGCGGCGAATATACTTGGACTCGACGAAGCCTGCGACCTGGTTGGTATGACAGGAAGAGACCTCCACAGAGATATATTTATCCGACTTTGCAAGGAGAAAAGTGTGCGATTTTTTGAACTTCTTACCAATACTCCTACCATCACGAAGCAGCGATTTATAGAAAATACCTATAAACAACAGCTCTTACGAGTCGACTATGAAGCGTCGGTGAAACTCTCTGAGGCTGATGAAACATATGTCCTGAATCTTGTCAAAGACGGAAACTATGAAATTATCATCATTTCTGACTACAATAAATGAATGATCAGTGAAAAACTTATAAAAGAACTCAAAAAGAGTAATATCAAGATTCTTGTCGATGCCAAGCCAAAAAATGTAGAATTTTTTCGAGATGTGTACCTTGTAAAACCAAACTTCAAAGAATTTTGCCAAATGATAGGAAATGATATAGAGAATACTGATGAAGAAATCGAAAAATACGGAAAAGCATTTGCAAAAGAAATGAATACAAATCTGGTAATCACACGATGAAATAAGTGAGCCAGTATCTTTACAAAAGATCTCGAGTATTTTCATATTGAGACAAAAGCAAAAGAGGCTTTTGATGTTACAGGCGCTGGTGATACGTTTATTGCGACTATTGGCTGGGCACTCGTGGGTGGATACAATCTTTTTGATGCTGTCAAACTCGGAAACAAAGCATCTGGAATTGTCATTGGAAAAACAGGAACGGAAATTATCAAGAAAGAAGAGCTCTTCTAAAAAATTATTTTTTCTTTTTTACAAACCTGTACTGATCTTCTATGGCTTCTTTTAGGGATAATTTTGCTTTCCAATTAAGAAGTTTTTTTGCTTTTTTAGCTTCACAATACATAATATCTACATCTCAAGCTCTTTTTTCTACTATTTTATATGGTAATTTTTTCTCTATAACATCATCTGTAATTTTTATAATCTCCAAAACACTTGTAGGGACTCATGTTCCTATATTTATTTCTTCATAAATATTTTCTTTTCTTTTTTCCATAAATAAAAATGCATCAAAATGAGCCTCGGCTAAATCAACTACATGAATATAATCTCTCTCCCCTGTTCAATCTTTTGTATGATAATCTCAACCAAAAACTTGTAAATATTCTAAATCTCAAACGGCTACTTTCATAACATAAGGAAGCAAATTGTTTGGAATATCATTTGGATCTTCTCAGATAAGTCAGCTTTTATGAGCTCAAATTGGATTAAAATATCTTAAATTTATAACATTAAAATTTTTATAATGAGCTAAATCTCTTAGTATATTTTCAAGTATATATTTTGTAGTTCCATAAGGATTTGTCGTATTTCCAGTAATATCTTTTTCCGAAAAAGGGGCTGTATCTCTCAAAGTATCATAAACTGTTGCACTTGATGAAAATATAATATTTTTCACTCAAAAATCATCCATAACTTCAAAAAGATGCAAACTTCAAACTATATTATTTTCATAATACATAAATGGCTTTTCACAGCTTTCCCCTACTGCTTTTAATCAAGCAAAATGCACCACTGTATCTATTTTATTTTCACTAAAAATTTTTGTTAAAATATCTTTATCTAAAATATCACCTTCATAAAATTTTGGAGTTTTTCTTGTGATTTTTTTTATAGAATCTAAAACAGATTTATCTGAATTATAAAGATTATCGAGGATAACAATCTCATATCATTTTTCTAAAAAATTAACTGCTGTATGTGAACCTATATATCAAGTTCCACCGGTTAGGAGTATTGTTTTCATAAGTCTAATTTATTAAAATTTGGTTTCTTAATAGTATTTATATTTTTTGAAAAGTAAAATTATTTTATTTCATACAAAACAATTGTATTATTTTAGAAAAAATTAAAATAGAAACTTCTTTAATCTAATAAATAACCTTGTAACCCAAGACATATGCAAAAAAACAAAACTATAAACAATTTTTTCCAAAAAAGTTGCTCTTGGTCAATACAATAAATAAGAAAATTTCCAAGCAGATGGAGAAACATAGAATACCCATTTCTTGACATCAACCCCTTTTGTTAACCAAAGCATATGCAACAAAATACTCATAAAAAAATAAGTTTTATATTGTTCAAAAATCTTATGTTCTTGCAAAAATTCCTGAGTAGTTTGGCTATACCATCTAATATCATCACAAACTTTTTTACCTGTTTTTGTACTCAATGAATTAATATTATCTTTTCTCCAATGATATAAAGGTTTTTCTATATAAACAATATTATTAGCAAAATACATTAATCTAACCAATAACCATTTGTCTTCGTGATTAGTAATTGCTGTAGGAGGAAATATATCATTATTCGTGTACAAAGTCTTTTTAATAAGTTTATTCCAAACAGAAGGAGTTAAAATATCAAGAAGAAGATTAGAAAAATTTTGTTGTTTAGAATTTGAGTAATGTTGTTTAAATATAATATCACCTGAGAGATAACTATTAAAAAAATCACATATAACAATATCAGCATTGTTTTCTTCTGCTTTTGTATATAGCTCAGAAACCATATTAAGTTCACACCAATCATCACTATCAATATGAAGAATATACTCTCAATGAGCTTTTTCAAATCAAGTCTTTCTAGCAAATCATAAACCCTTATTTTCTTTATGATTTAAAATAATAGTATGTTCTTTTTTTTCTGGATAATTATTTAATACATTATCTAAAATTTCCATACTCTTATCAGGAGTAGAATCATTAACAAAAATATATTCTATATCTCTTTCAAAATCTTGTTCAAAAATACTTACTACACACTTTTCAATATATTTTTCTACATTATAGATAGGTACTATTATTGATACTGGATAATTCATAAATTATATATTTAAATCTTAAAAATCTATTTTTTCGTTATTATTTTTTTAAAGTTCCAATGACAAAATACAATTTCTGCTATTCAAGAGAAAACCAAAGCAAAAATAAGAACATAAATACTATTATAAAAATAAAAACCTATAAAAATAAATAGAAAAAAACTGACAAAAGCAAGAATTTGATTTTTTAATAATAGCTCATTTCTATTCTGTAAAACAAAAACAAAGTAAATATAGGCTCAAACTACTAAGTATGTTAAAATATTTATACTCAGTATGAGTAAAATATAATATGATTCTTTCATCATATCTCAACCTAATAGATGTACTGCCCATTTACCTAATAGGGCTATTATCAGTATACAAATAAATCAGAAAATATATTCATACTTTATAATTTTTTTTATAGTATTCATATTTGGATTTTTAGCAAATTTTGGGAAAAATGCATTATTTATATTCATAGTAAGCATAAGAGGAATACTCATAATTTTTTTAGCCAAATCATAGAGTGCAACTTGGTGCATACCAAAATATATTCCTAATATTTGAGGGATAGATTGTTCTTTTATAATTCCAATAATTGTTGTATAAAAAAATGGTAAACTAACTTGTATACGATGTTTAATACTAGAAAAACCAGTCCAAATTATATAAATTTTTTCTATTTTTAGCAAGTATACAAAACTAAAAAATGCTCAAAATATTGTTGTGGAAGTCATAATACTTGCATATAAAACAATATCTGATTCAGAATGCAATAAAAAAAATATAAATGGAAGTGAAAGGAGAGTAAAAAAAAGTTGAATATAAGTAACTATTTTCATATTTTCAATAGCTTGAAAATACCAAGGATGCAAAAATATCTGTGATAGAGTTGCTAAAAAACAAACAATATACAATAAAAAATGAGAATATAAAAATGGTATAAATAACGGAAGCAATAAAACAAAAATAGAAATAATGGATGCTAGAAAAATTCTTGCAAAAAATACTGATGATACGATTTGTGATTTTTTATGAAGATTATTTATATTTTCTGCTACTTCTTTTGTAGCTAATAAATTAAAAGAAAAAGATATAAAAGCAGTAACTATCATAAAAATTGAAAGCATAACAACATAAGTTCCATAGGCTGTTGTACCAAGCACTCTAATAACAAAAGGATAAGTAAAAAGCCCAATAAAAACATTTAAAAAAGGTAAAACTGTCATAAAAGAATAATTCTCTATGACTTTTGAGTTTTCTCTGATTATGTTTTTAAAAAATTTAAACATATTGATTCGTAAAAGTAAATTTATTTAAGTGTATATAAAACAATTCAATCTTTTTCTATTTTAATTTTTAATAAATTATTTTCAAGCATAAAATCAATAAACTTTTCATATTTTTTATAATCTGCCTCTTTAAAAAAGAAAATATATTCAATTCCTAATTTTTTAAGCTCTTGTATAAAATTTTGAGCATTATTTTTCTGTTTTTCTAAATCTGAAAATATATATTTTTCTATAATTTTACTTTCAAACCTCTGTGAAAAAGAATAAACATCTCATATTTCTATATTATCAGAAGACAAAAGATTATTTCCAAAGAAACTTGTAATAGAAATAAGAGTTTTTTTATTTTCTAAAAAACCAAAACTCATATATGAATGCCAAGGAAAAACAACAGAAGAATAGCATTTTTTTGTTTTGTTAAAATATTTGCAATTCACATTTTCATTTTCTTTATAGTGTTTTTTTATATCATACCAACTTTTTGGATATTCTTTGACTATAATTTGATTTCAAAAACCACTTAAAACTCAAGGAATATAGAGAATTGGAAGAAAAGAGAGTATGAAGATTAAAATACTTTTCTTATTTAACTTTTTAAAAAGAATATTATCTTGAAGTTTTAAAATTCCATATCATCAAAAATAAGCATAGGCAATAACTAAAAAAATAGTCCATTTTTGAGGTTCCCTAAATCAAGCATAAAAAGGAAAGTATTCATACAAAAGAGAATTGAGAGAAGAAAAAATATTTTGCTCTGAAATTCAAAGCGTAAAAATATAAGAAAAAATAGCAAGTATAAAAAGAGATACTCCAAAAGTATTTTTCTCTTTTATATTTTGAAAAATACCATATAAAACGAGGGAAAAAATCACAAGAAAGATAAACCACCAAAATGGATTATATTCCCAAACATTTAAAAATCTATGCATTCTCTCTCACCAATATCCATGTAGAGAAAGAACATTAAAATACAAATTTGTAGTTCAAATATCAGTTGCAAAAGCTTCAAAAATTTGATTTCAATAACTTGAAATTTGACTAAATAAAGCTCATTTCTGAGTGGAAGAAAAAATAAGAGGAATAAAATAAAAAAGATTTAAAAATCAAATTCAAAGTCCTGAAAAAATTATATTTTTATATTTTTGAGTAGAAAATATATAAGTAGTAGCAAAGATAATTCCTATAAAAAAGAGAAAAATTGCATTATGTAAACTTGTTAAACAAAGAAAAAGTGAGAAAAAAGAAAGTGAAAAAATGTTTTTTACTCATCATTTTTCAAAACTTTCTCTCAAAAAATAGAAGAAAAGTGGATACAATAAATAAGAAAGGTATATATTTATCTGTCCATCAATAAATCTTCCATATAAAAATGGATTAAAAATAAGAAAACAAATAAGAAAAAAAGAAGCAAAATAGTTATTCCATTTTTTAGAAAGAAGATATCCTCATAAAACAGCAAGAAAAAAACTTCAAATAATAACAACTTTTTGCAAAAGCCAAACAGGAATTCCTAATAAAAAAAATAATTTTGCAACGTATCAAAGCCAAAAAATATTATCTCAAAAATTTGGTATCCATCCACGTATTCCTATAGACTGGTCAAGAGAAAACATATATCCAGGAAAGAAAAGTGGATAGAGAACCAAAAGAAGAATTAGAGAAATGTTGAAAAAAAGATTATTTTTCATGTATTTTTTTGCTAAAATATAAATTTATTTTTTTCATTTTAAGAATCATTCAAACTGTATAAGCCATTTTGTCATAAATCCCATATAAATCATAGAAAAACTAAAACCAATTTTAGCCAAAAGACTTTTTGAAGAGTTTTTCCATAAATATTTTAATTTATCAGCCTCAGGACAAATATCATTTACCCTCTCTTTATATTTATATCATTGTGCAAATCATAAAATAAGTCATAATAAACCTATTAAAAAGTGTTTTTTGTATTTATCATTAAGTCCTTTTTTATCTAAAAATTTTTGTATAGTAAGAGTATAAGTTTTTAAATCATCCCAAACTTTATTATTTACATTGTGCATAATAGAATCAGGATTATTTTTCCTATAATGAAAAAATGCTTTTGGGAGATAGACAATATTTTTTGCCACAAGAAATAGTTGAATCATTAAAAGTCTATCCTCAGCAATATGCATTCAAGCAAGAGGAAAGATATTATGCTTAAAATACAGCTCCCTTTTGACAAGTTTATCGCAAGTTGATGGAGATACTGCTCAATGTAAAAGTAATATTTGATTTTCATATGATGAACTGGAATAATTTTGTTTTTTATATATTTCTTCTTTTTGATAATTTTCAAAATAATCACAACAAACTATACTAGCATTTGTTTCTTTTGCTTTTTTATACATCTCTGAAATCATATTCAAATCACACCAATCATCACTATCTATATGGATAATATATTCTCAGTGAGATTTTTTTAATCCTGTTTTTCTTGCTGCACTTAATCACTTATTTTTTGTATGTCTGATAATATGTATACATCATTCTTTTTTTGGATATTTTTTAATAATTTTCTCCAAAATTTCTATACTTTTATCCGGACTCTTATCATCTACAAAAATATACTCTATATTTCATTCAAAATCCTGCTTTAAAAGACTTTGAACACATTTTTCAATGTATTTTTCTACATTATAAACAGGAACTATGATAGAAACTTGATACGTAAAACTCATGATTTTATAAAATATTAAGGAAGTAATCTTCTAAATTTTTTTTCTTTTAAAAGCCTATCAAACAATTCTTTATTTTTTCTTTCAGAAATTTTCTTAGCTGGATTTCCTCACCAAACTTCATAAGAAGGAACATCTTTTGAAACCACTGCTCCTGCTGCAATTACTGCTCATTTTCAAATAGTAACACCAGGAAGAATAGTACAGTGAGATCAAATCCATACACCATCTTCAATTATGATATCTCATCAAATATATCTTTTATCATAAGGAATACTTACTAAATCAGGAGCATTAAAATCATGTGAATAGGTTATAAAAAAATTATGTGTAGCTATATGACAGCCTGATCAAATTTTAATTTCATAATCTCAAGCATAAAACATATTGGCAAAATAAATAAAAGTTGCATCTCAAATAGAAGTATTTTCTGGTCTTGTAAACCAGTTAAAAAATCAAATATCATTATCACTTCCATATGATTTAAACCATTTTTTTGGTCTAAATAAAAGAAAATACAGTTTCTTAAAAAGAGAATTAAGTTTATTATTTTTATAGTTTGGGGTTGTAGTTGTAAATTTTTTTGAAGACATAATAATAAAAAATTATTTATTTAAAAGTTTTTTCTTTCTAAAAATACTCCTAACTTCTTGGTATAAAGCTATAAGTATAAGAAGTAAAAAAGTTCATCCAGAGAGAACAAAAAACCAATTATACCAAATTTGTTTTTCATAAATGATTACAGCATATAAAACATCATTATTTTTCATATTTTCTGGAATATCATCAGGTTCTACAAGCCAAGTATTTCAAATAAAATTCCCTTCAAAATGATTTTCTTCTTTTACTTTTGGATAATCTAAATACTTTGTATCTGCCAAATCAATAATTGTTGGTTTGTAATTACAATAAACATTTTGGGTTACTGGAAATTTTTTATATGCATCTATACATTTTTCTTCTTCAAATTCTTTTTTACTTATCCATTTAAGTTTCCAACTCATACCAAAAGTTCTATTAAGCTGAATAATAAATGGTTTTTTAGGATCAATATTACCAAATTTTGCATATATTTTTGTATGTTGATGATAGGCTTTTTTATATCTAATAGCAAGATTTCTGTTTTCCTCTGGAATTTCAAAATTCTCTATTTTTTGTGGTTTATGAAAACTTTCTGTATCTATATTTATTATTTTCTGAGAAATATCAAGTTTTCAAGTTCCAGAAAACATCTCATTTATATCTTTTTTCAAAATAGTATTTGGAGCATACAACAAATATTCATACTCACCATCATATGAAAAACCAAACTGTGTAAAACTTGAATTATCTTGCTTTATATAAAGGTTATCATTAGCATAGAGTTCTTGTAATTTTTTTTCAGATTTTTGCTTTAAATTTTTTCATGAATACCAGTCTAATTTTTTGTCAAACTCTTCAATATCCTTGAAAACAAATATATTTTTTATATTAAATAAATAATAATATGGAAAATAGGCATACTGATTTGCTTTATCATATAAGTTAGATTGCTTTTTTCAAGAAAGCCTAGAATCTTTATTAAAAGGCAAAATATAATTATAGTTATTGCTAATTTTAATATGATAAGGATTTCATTTTATATGTAAAGTATGTTGAGGGTATAATATTGAAACTGGATTATCATTATTTTTTGTGAAAAAAGTTTTCTTATATGGTTCACTCATTGCATTTATATCTACAAGCTGAGATTTAAAATTATTTGGAAAATTAAGTAAAGGAAAAAGAGAAATAAAAATATAGATAAACAACGAGATAGTAAATATATATTTTCTTTTTGAATGAGTGAGATTATAAGAAAATATATAGGTTAATAAAGGGATATAAATAATAAATAACCAATCTAAATTATTTGTAATAAAAGGAAAGTATTTTATGATACTTGTAAAATATTCAGCATTCAAAAACTTGGCAGATCAGTGAAAAAATATCAAAAATAATAAAATAGAAATAACATAAGTATCAAGAGGTTTTCTCTTTTTTGAAAACAAAAAATAAATACTATTTCCAACTATAAATATCAGTCATAGAATTATAAAAATATTTCATTGTTGAAAGTTATTTGCAAAATCATGGAGTATTTCTGATGGAATAAAATCATAAACCATGGATTTTTGACTGAGACGTTCCCATAATTTATCCTGAAATCATGCAAAATGATTTGCGTAATTCTGTGGTCAAAGAAAGTAATTATTATTTCCATCAATATAAGGAAAGACTAAAGAAAATAAAAATGGAGAAATAATACTCAGAGAAGAAATAAGAGTGAGTATAACACTTTTTTTATCTTTTTTTAAAATATTGAAAATAAACTTATGAAAGTAGATAGCAAGAAAAAGAAATAAAAGAATATAAATTCCTGTAAGTCTTGTATATGAAATCATAAAAACTCAACCTATAACTAGCAATAATAGGTATTTAATTTTATGTGTTTTAAAAAAATAGTATATTCATAAAAGAATAAATGGTAAAGAAAAATAAGCATATAAATATCAAACTTGTTTTAAAAAATATAAACTTACTGGATTAAAAGCATATAATAAAGCTCAATATTTACTTCATTTTTCTGTAAAGAAAATTTTTAAAAGGTAAAATGCTGAAAAATAACTACAAACAAAAAATATAAAATAATACCATCACATAGGCAGTATTTTTAATATTGTTTGCAAAAGCCTAGAAGAAGATATAATACTTGAATCAAAACCAAAAAAACTTCCAAGAGAAAATGAATTAAATGAACCTAGCAAATTTGATACATATCTATCAAAATTTAAAATCCATCATGCTGTATCTACGTACAACCAAAACCCATCTTGAAAGATAAGAAAAGAGAGAGCTAAAAATGAGAACACAAAAAATAAAATATGTGTTTTAAAAAATGTTAAAATAGTTTTCATATTTATAGATTATTTATAAGTAAACTTGTTCTTTCACAGTTTTTTGAGTCTATATATTCAAAAAAGTTATCTGTATTTGATGTATATTTTTCTTGCATTTTGAAATTATTTTTTTTCAAAATATTTAATTTTTCTATAATTTCTTCTAAAGAAGCAACTTTTTCTCAAAAATCATAAAAATATGATGAAAGAGAAGGATAATGATTTTCTCAAATATTATAATATAAAGTTGGTTTATGCTGATAAGCAAAATCAAAAACTATACTTGAATAGTCTGTAATCAGTAATGATGATTCGAGTATAAGCTGAGGAATAGAAATATTTTCCTTATTATTATCATCTAAAATAATAATATTTTTAGATTTTGTTGAGAAAAGATTTACATATTCAGCCATTCATTGGTGAGGATAATAATACAGACTATATTTATTTTTTTCAAGCCAAGAAGAAAGAGAGCTTGACTCTAAAAATTCTTTTATTTTATTATAATAATCAGTTTTTTGAAAAGAAGATTGAGTCAGTCCTGCAAGTTTTGAATTCCAAGTAGGAAAGAAAAAAATCTGTTTTTCTTTTTCTCTATTTTTATATAAATTATCAAATCTCGGAAATCAAGATACCAGTAAATCTTCTTTATTATATCAAAATTCATCTATAAAATATTTTTCTTCTTTTTGAGAATTTACTACAATTCATGAAAAAATATTATTTTCCTTTCTAAAAAAAGGAATAAAACTTTTTGTAACACCATGTTGAAGGAAAACCATTTTTGTGCAAGGTTTAAATATTTTTTTCAAAAAAATACCTAATTTCCCAAAAAAATAAAAAGGTGAAGTATCATAGCTAAATATAAGCTTTTCTGCTCAAATAAAATACCAAAAATGCTGTAAAGAAAACTCATATACCACATTTTTATCATTTTCTAGTTTTTTATAAAGAGCATCTTTTTTATTTTTAACTAAATACACACTTTCTATGTTTGGAAAGTTTTTTTTATAATATTTATATAAAAAATATGCATTATCTATACCAAAAGGTCTATCTTCAAAAAAATAAATTTTCTCTTTTTTAAAAAATTGAATAGGTTTAAAAAACAAAGAAAAAAATCAGAGTAAAGTATAGTGAAAAATCACTCATATCTTTGCTCATATTTTTTTATTTTTCAAGAAATAAACAAAATTATTCCACATATACCTTTACTTCTGTAATAAATTAAATAGCCATAACACAAATTTTGGGGGTAAAAATTGCATACACCAAGTTCCAAAATAATGAATTTTTCATTTAAAATTCATTTTATATCAAAGCTTTAGTGCTTTTTTTCTAATTTTTAGTGTATTTTTTATATGTTCTTTTTGTCTTGTAAGAATAGAGTTTTTTCAGTGTATTCTGTATTTTACGAGATTTTCTTGTAAATTATACATTTTGTATTTTGTTCAGATTCTTACCCACATATCCAAATCTTCTGCTACTTCCAAGGTTTCATCATATCATCAAATAGTATCAAATACAGAAGTCCTCATCATCACAGTATTTTGCCCAAAAGGATTTCTCCAGAAAAAAGATTCTTTTATTTCTTTATCTGTTTCTGGAAATTTCTTTTGTCCAATCTCTTTTCATTTTTCATCTATAAGAATAAAATTTGTTCCACAAAGAGCATATAAGTTATGTTTTTCAAGGAAATCAAACTGTTTTTGAAGTCTATGAGGGTAACAAATATCATCACTATCCATCATAGCAATATATTCACCTTTTACAAAATCAAAAAGTTTATTTCTTGTTTTATGTACTCACAGATTTTTTTCATTTTTTATAGCAATAATTCTTTTATCTTTTTTTGCATACTCTTGAATAATTTCCCAACTTCTATCACTACTCCCATCATCAATTATTATAAACTCAAAATCAGAAAAAGTCTGGTTTAAAATACTTTCTATTACTTCTTTTAGATATTTTTCACTATTATAATTAGGCATTATAACTGAGATTTTTGGTATTTTATTTTTCATTTTTTATATCTGAAATAATAAAATTTGGTCTTCATCTGGTTTCATTGTAAATCCTTCAAATATATTCTCACATAATCCACATAAACATAAATTGTAATCCCATAATTCAAAAAATAGTAACAATTAGCCATTTATAAAGTGGATAAAAAACATCATTTATAACACTATCATATATCATATAAAAATGAAATCAAAGTGAAAAAAGAATCATGATAATACCAAAAATAAAACCTATTCTCAGTGGAAACATAGAAAAATTTAATATTCCATCCATTGCAAGTCTGATCATTTTTCTCCAAGTATAGGCTGTTTCTCAATGTACTCTCTCTGGTCTTTCAAAATCAATAAAAGCAGTCTTAAATCATATCCAAGCAAACATTCATCTTATATATCTATCTTTTTCATCAAGTTTTAAGAACTCTTTTAATACTTTTTTATCTATAAGCCTAAAATCTCAAACATTTCTTGGAATTTCTGTTTCTGATATAAATGAAAGGAGTTTATAATAAGCTATTGCTGTATATTTTTTTAGAAAATTATCATTTCTTTTTTTTCTCCTTGCATAGATAACTTCATATCATTTTTCCCATTTTTTTATCATTTGAAAAGCTACAAAAACTGGATCTTGTCAATCACAGTCCATAGAAATTATTGATTCTCATTTTGCCTTAGTATATCAAGCAGTTAAAGCTCATTGATGTCAAAAATTTCTACTCAAATTTATTCAAACTACATTTTTATTTTTTTTACAAAGTTTGTTTATCTCTTCCCAAGAGTTATCTGGACTTCCATCATTCACAAAAATAATCTCATATTTATATGTATCTGAGATTTTCTCAAAATTTAAAATAAGTTCTTTGTAAAGTAAGGCTATATTTTTTTCCTCACTATAGGCAGGAATTACAAAAGAAATAAGTTTTTTATCCATGCAAAAATACATCAAAATCCCAGATATTATATATATCTTTCCAAAAACAGCAAACTTTTCTGAGAAAAATTTGCTTTAATATCTATATATGTTATAATGGTCGAACATGTTATAGCATAAAAATTATTTATGAAAAATATTTTAACTTTTGCAAGTTATGGACTTATTTGAATCCTTGCAATCATTACTATCATCATTTCTTATCTTCAACCGGCATTTTTCCACGAAAGTTTTATTTCTTTGTTTTTTGTTGCAAGTATTCCTTTCATAGACAAGATTATCACTTCTATTGAGAAAGAATCTCCTTTTTTTCTTCGTAACCGAGAGGATATGAATATAAAATTAGGAGTATGGGTTATAATTGCTCTCGTGCTCTTTATAGTCAATGATTTTCCTTTCATTCAGTATTTCCTGATTATAAGTATCTGTTGAGGAATTTTATTTGCCATTGATGAGCGATATTATTTTCTTATAGCTCTCTTTTTTTTACTATCTACTGTCTTACTTTTAATAATCGGAAAAGAGGATCTTGCAAACAAATATTCGATATATTTATACTACATACTTGTTTTTGGTACGTTTATAAGTATAACAAATAATGCATTTCAAAAAAATATTCCTCATTGTAACTCTACTTCCATAAACACAAATGTATATTCTGTACCTTTATGGCAAAAAGCAATATTTTTGTATGCAGTATTTGCAAGTATTGCATTGTATTTTTATTGGCATACATTTCTCATATGTCTTACTCTCAGTATAGTCCTACTCTACATAAGTATAAAATATCATTATAATATTAGTGCTATCAAAAAGAAATTTTTACATTAAAATTTAAAATTTTTCAGAAAAAAACTCTCTTTTTTCTTTTTATAACAAGCATTAAACAAAGATTACCCTAAGAAAAATAAAAAAAGATTTGCATTATTTTAATAATAGTATACAATGAGTGTGTATTTTGTTTTAGATACACATGTTTTATTTCAATTAATTTCTAACTCATGAAAAAAACAACAATGATTTCAACTGCAACGGTTGGCGCTATAGCTCTTCTTGTTGCAATAATTGGCCCATTCTCAAGTGCGGTGAATGGTTTCGGATACGGTTACGGTGGTGGTAACGTACCTGATGTAGGCCCAGGTGGAGGATGAGGATGAGGATGAGGATGAGGTGGCGGGACAGGTGGAACATTCGTAGTTACTACTCCAAACACTTCTCCTTCAGAAGGTAATAATACTAATTCTCCTTCAGGAGGTAATGGATTTACACCGACAGAAGATATTTCGGCAGATATGGCTGGAGGTATCGTGACATATCCAAATACTCTTCCAAGAACTGGAGCATCAAATTAAATTCAGGTAAATAATGAAACATAAAAAATCGAATTATCAGTTTTTAGTAATCATACTTCTTATAGTGTGATTACTTTTTCTTGTGTTCTCTTTTAAGAATGTGTTTTTTCAAAAAGAACACAGTTCCATACAAACAAATACAATAGTAAATTTGGAAACACCCCTTTCAGTAGAGATTTCCTGAAATAAAAATAATCAAACAACTAAAGATGGAGTAGATGAAAGTGATCAAGATATAGAAGTGTCAAATGAAAAATCACAAAAACTCATCTATGAACGTGCTTGAAAAGCTAATAACACCCGAGGTATTGATATAACTCTTCCAAAAGAAGAAACATTTCGTCTTGCTGGTAAGAGAAGTAAAGATCTTGATGAATGGAAACAGGTACTCGAGGTCAGTGATCAAAATGCAAATAAATATATTGTTCTCCCAACTCAAGGACTTATTATGCCACTCAATACAGTACCAAAAAACTCTCAAGACTATCAAAAATTTATCCATGGAAAATATGATAAACTCAATTCATATCTAGAAGATTGAGCCTTTGAAATTCCTGGAACCAGTCGCAGTGGATATGGAAAACCTGGGAATAAAGTAATCTCTGGGCATAGCTCATATTTTACACAAAGTAAGGGTCGATATAAGACACACTTCCAAAAAATTATTGAAATGGAGAAGTGAGAACAAATATGGATATTTGAGCGTCAAAAAGATATGAAATATAAAAAATATATCTATCTTGTCACAGAATCATACAATACACCAAATGATGATATTTCTATCCTGAAGCCTTCGGATAAGAAATTGATTACACTCTTTACTTGTACTCCAATTGGATGAATTGAAAGCCGTTGGGTGATACAATGAGAATTTGCGCAAGAAAAATAATGAGCTCTTTTTTATATAGCATCAAGAAAGAGTTCTATACAGATTTTTTAAAATCATATTTTCCTAAAAAATTGCATTTTTCAAAAAAATATGATATAATAGTTGCATATCCAATATTCATAAAAAAATGAAAAAAGAAAAATCAAAACATTTGACCCAAGATAAAGATACCATCACAAAAAAACAAGAAAAAACTCTTGGTGAAAAAATTTTGGCAACCTTTTCCCTCAAAAAAGATCAAGAAAAACTCTGAGAAATTATGGAAGATGTACGAGATGGAATTCCATTTCGTGGAACGAATCTTTGGGTTCTCATCCTTGCTATACTCATCGCTTCAATTGGTCTCAATATTAATTCGCCTGCTGTAGTTATCGGAGCCATGCTTATTTCTCCGCTTATGGGTCCTATCATTGGAATCGGAGTAAGTCTGGCAATTCACGATATTTCCCTCCTCAAAAAAGCAATTGCAAATTATTTTTTAGCTGTTGGAATTAGTCTTGCTACTTCCCTGCTCTATTTTTCGATTTCACCAATTCAAGTCGCTCACTCAGAGATTCTCGCACGAACTTCCCCGACCCTCTATGATGTGCTGATTGCTCTTTTTGGTGGTATTGCTGGAAGTATTGTCCTGGCTAGTACAAAAAAATGAAATGTTGTCCCTGGAGTCGCCATTGCAACCGCATTAATGCCGCCAATTTGTACGGCTGGATATGCGATTGCAACGCTCAATCTCAGTTATTTTATTGGTTCTTTTTATCTGTTTATTATCAATACGGTTTTTATTACAGTATCAGCCTTTGCTGTAGCACGAATCCTTCGATTTCCATACAAGGGATTTCCTGATGACGGAACAAAAAGTACCTCAAAAAGAATTGTACTTCTTATTGTCACTTTGACAGTGATTCCAAGTATTTATTTCGGATATGATATCGTACAACAAACGCAGTTTAGTGAAAAAGCAAAAACATTTATCAAGTATGAATCTCATATAGAATGAGATTATCTCTTAGATCAAACTATTGATACGAAAACAAGAACCATCGAACTTATCTACGGATGAAAGCCGGTCACCAAAGAACAAATTGAGGTTATAAAAAATAAGCTTCCTGCCTATTCTCTTGAAAATACGACCCTCGAAATCAAACAAGGATTTGCCTCTCTGTATGAAAAACAACAAAAAGAATCTGGAAGCGCAGACCAAAATGCCCAGCAAATCAAAGAGCTTACTGTCGCTCTTGAAAAAAGCCAATCCGAACTCTCGCAAATAAAAGAAAATCAAGAAAGCCAGCAAGAACTCTCAAAACAAGTTATACATGAGGCGGAACTGTTGTATCCAGAAATTGTTGCCGTTTCATTCTCAAAACAAGAATCCTATACAAAAAGCGGAGCAAAGCAAAAAAATATCGGATATATTCTCCTTGGTAAAGAAATATCAAATAGTCAAAAACAAGAAATACAAAATTGGCTCAAGGTCCGCACTGGGAGGACAGATTTAAAAACTTTTTTTGAGGTGCAAAAAGCGGCGGTAGATGAAAAAACACTCTCCGAATCCGCACCAGCAAAAAGTAAACAATAAAAACATAAAAAACTTTTTTTCGCATCAATTCTTTTGAAGAGGTGTTTTCATTTGCTTTTTTGCTAAAAATTCATATATTGAAAACTACTATTTTCTGAGAAAAAACTGTGAGTCTACTCGAATTTTTCTTCATCATTTCAGGAGTTATTATTCTTATAATTGCCTTCGATATTGCCAAAAAACAAAAATTTAATGCACTGCATTTTTTGGTTTTTTTGTGAATCTGAGTTGGACTGGTAACCTTTAGTTTTTTCCCAAATATTCTGGCTTTTATCGGGAACTTGTTTGGAGTGGCACGAGGAGCCGATGTACTGGTCTATACTTCGATTATTTTTCTTCTCTATTTCGTTCTTCTCCTACTCTCAAAAATTGTCGAAAATAAAGAAAATGTTACTACTATTGTGCGAGATTTCGCTATAGAAAAAAGCGAAAAAAAGACACTCTCTGGAAAAGAAGTATTTCTGATTCGCGCTTATAATGAAGGAAAAGTTATAGAGGGCGTTCTCAAAGAGATCCAAAATGCAGGATATACCAATATACTTGTCGTCAATGATGGATCGACTGATAATACAAGACACATTATAGATAAGAATCCAGGAATTTCTGCCATACACCACAGTATCAATCTCGGGGCGTGAGCGGCGCTCGAAACTGGATTTGAGTATTTGAGAAGGTATGGAGAAGTAGAAAATATTATTACCTTTGATTCCGATGGACAGCATTCTATTGCAGATGCAAAAAAAATGCTTGAATATCTAGCGAAACATCCAGAAACAAAAGTCGTGTTTGGATCGAGGTTTCTCTGAGAAAAAAAATCAAATATCCCCTGCATTCGACGATGTATCCTCTCTTTGGGGCGTATTTTTACTTTTTTGATTAGTGGCGTTTTCTTAACTGATACGCACAATGGACTTCGTGCTTTTCGCAAAGAAATCATCGAAAAAATCCATCTCAAAATCAATTCCATGGCATATGCATCAGAATTTATCGATGGACTCAAACAAAACAACTATCATATTGAAGAAGTACCAGTGACTATACGATATACACCCTATTCACTCTCAAAGGGTCAAAAATCTGGAAATGCGATTGCGATTGCTATGAGAATTATCTGGAGTAAATTTTTTCGATAAGATATGCCAAAAATTTCAGTTATAATGCCCGTCTTCAATACTGAGAAGTATCTGGACGATTCTATACAAAGCATACTCAATCAAAGCTTTTGTGATTTTGAATTTATTATAGTTGATGATTGTTCTACTGATACGAGTTTTGAGATTTGTGAAAAATATGCAAAAAAAGATAAGAGAATTCAGCTGTATAGAAATAAAAAAAATATGTGAATTTCTTTTACAAGAAATAGACTTATTTCTCTCTCTCAAACAAATTATATAGCAACCCAGGATAGTGATGATATTTCAGAAAAAGAGAGATTAAAACTTTGTTATGAATTTTTAGAAAATAATAAAAATTATGCAGTTGTAAGTGGAAATAATACAATTATTGATGAAGCCTGAAAAATTATTTGATGTAGAAAGTATAGTGACCATATAGAAAATACAATTTTAAAAAAATCCCCAATTTCGGGAGCCAGTTCTCTATTTAGAAAAGATGTTTTTGAAAAAGTTTGATGATATGATGCAACACTCAATTATGGAGAAGATTATGACTTGTGGCTCAGGCTTTTTGCAAACTCTTACAAAATCAAAAATTTACAAGAAAATCTCCTCCAATATAGAGTCAGAAAATGACAAACGAAATCCAATAAGCTCAAGGAAACCTTGAAAAATACTCTTTTTATACAAAAAAGAGCAATTACAAAATATAAAATAAAAGCGAGTTTTTCTGATAGGGTGTATCATTTTTTAGAAAAAATTCTTTTACTTTTTCCAGATTTTCTTATACTATGGCTATTTAAAAAATTAGAATATAAAACATGAAAAACAATATAACACTCTCTATTCTCATAACCACAATGAATGAAAAAATAGAAAGAGTAAAAAATGAGCTTATTCCTCAATTGAAAAATGTAGATGAAATTATTATTTCTCATCAAATCACAGATAAAAATATTATACCAGAAGAAGACAGCTTAGGAGACAATATAAAATATATCTTTATGAGAGAAAAGTGACTTTCAAAAAATAGAAACCATGCCCTAAAATATGCAACTTCTGATATTTGTCATATATGTGATGATGATCTAGATTTTGTAGATTGATTTGAGGAAATTATCAAAAATACCTATCGAAGGCTCGATGCAGATCTCATAAGTTTTCAGGCTCAGGCTCCAAACTGAAAAAAACACTTCCCTGTAAAGAAATGAAAGCATACAAGATTTTCTATTTTAAGAATTTGGTCCTGGTGAATTACTTTTAGGAGAGAAATCTTAGCCAAAAATAATATAGTCTTTGACGAAAATTTTTGACTTGGAGCCAAATATCCTGTTTGAGAAGAAAACATCTTCTTAACAGATTGCTATAAAAAATGACTAAAAATGTACCACAGCAATGAAGCTATTGTAATACATCCAGAAGAAAGTAGTGGAATAGATTATAAGGATAGACAGGATTTAATTATCGCTCGAATTAAACTTTGGAAAAGAGTTTTGGGAATATTTTGAGGTATTATTGCTATTCCCTACTTTACTCTTTTCCACTATAAATATTATAAAAAGTATTTTGATTTTTGGAAATTTTTGAGTTTATCTTGTAAAAGCTTATTTTAAGTCTAAAAATTTTCGAACAATATTCCTCACATCAATTTTTTTTAGTGCTTCTGTATAATTATAAGAAAAATCTGAAATATTCTCTATAATCCACTCCATCTTTTTCTGTAAGTCTGCTTCGTTTTTCTTTTCTACATATAAAATATTATCTCAATAAATATCTTTTGTATTTGCAATATCTGTAGAAATAATTGGAATATTTTTGATAGCCATTTCTGTTAAAGTCACAGGTTGTCATTCTGGATAATACGTAGGAAACACAAATAAATCAATTCAATCTATAATTTTTTGTTTTTCTTCTCAATACTTCTTTCAATGAAAGAGAATTCTTGCATCATTTTTAATAAGACTTTTAATTTCCTGCTCTCCTTTTTTTTCTCAATATCAAATTAAATGCAATTGCAAAGTGCGATTTTCTATATTTTTAAAAGCTTTTATAGTTTCAAAAATTCATTTTTCTTTTTCAAATCTTCATAAGAAGAGTATATTTTTTATATTCTTCTTCTTTTTAGTTTTTTCAAAACTTGAGATATCTATTCAATTATAAATATTTGTAATTTTATCAAGGTATTTTGGTTTTCCCTTGTAAATATTTTGCAAATGCCGAATATTATCATTATTTAGGCAGTTCAAATAATCATTTTGAGCAATAAAGAAAAAATATATTTTATATAAAAAATAAGATTTGCTTTTAATTACACATATTTCATCTTTATCTCATCAGCTATCTGTACAAACTACACTTTTATCTTTGATAATTTTTAGGAACTTTCAAATTCATAAATAAAAACTGTGCCTATAGTACTGTCTTGAAATAATTATGTCATAATTTTTATTTTTAGTAAAAAATCTTAAAAAATCAAAAAATCATCAAAAAGTAAAAATATTCATTCAAAATATTTTTTCTTGGCGTTCTTGTCTTCATTTTTTATAAGTTATGATATCGACTGTATATCATAATCTTATAAACTCTTCTCATAATAGTTTTACTTGCTCTTCTGTACCTCAAATGGAAGGATAAAACACTGGTGTAAGCAAAAGTACTCTTTTCATATATTTACTTTATTAATAAAAATGGAATTTTATATTTTTCATATAATAAATCAATAATTGATCTTTCATTCTCTCAAAACCCAATATCTCCAATTAAATATTTTTTTCCAAATTGCAGATTGAGAATCACTGTAGAAAAGAAAGTGATATAAATTGTCTCTTTATCTCAAAAGTAAATATCCAATAATTCTGAAGGAATAGTCTTGTCAATAATATCAAACTGGCCTTTATAATAAGATGTATTTTCCAATGGATGCGGCTTTATAAAAAAGGTATATCATCGATGAGTAAATTCATTTCTTATTTCAAAGAGTTTATTCCTAAATAAAGAAGGAGAAATTTTATATTCATCAATAATATTTTGTGATAAAAATATCACATTCTTTTTTGTTGTAATGGCTTTTAATGATTCTAGTTTTTCTAAAAAAATACTTTTGAGAAAATCTAAGTGTTTGTGAAGAATTTTTGTGTCTAAATCTTTTGCAAAGATCATATAGTTATATGCAAAATATTCTCAGGATTTTATTCACCTTTTAATTCATAAAACACTTAAATACAGTTTAAATAAATAGTATTGAATTGACTTTTTAGAGTCTGTAATAAGAGAGTATACTGTTGTATCAATAAGAGAATGAAAAATGTTATTATTTGAAGATAAAAATTTAAGAATAATATTATTTGAAATAAGAGAATCCTGCGAAACAATTAAATGATATCACTCTATATGTTGTAGTTTTTTTTTAACTTCTCTTTTATAAGAATAAATATCAAGAATGGAGTAAGGGAATTTTCTAAAGAAATCTTCTCATTCTATTATAATATAATTCCAACCATTCTTTTCAAAAATCGTATCATATCATCAGCGTATAAAGAAATTATAAGTATTCGTAATTATAAAAACAGTGTTTTTAAAATCATATTCTTTTAGAATTGATAAGAAATAGAGAATATGAAAAGTGTTATTTATAGTAAAGCAATACCGCTTATTTGAGTCTTTAAATATTTTATGCAACATTATTTTTTATAAAAGTTAAATATCTTTCAATAAACTGTTTATTACTAAACTGAGATCGAACCATATGTATATTACTGTGTCTTAATTGGGATAAATTATTAGAATTTACATATTCAATAAATAAACGAGGTGCTTTATTGAGTTGAGATTCATCAATAAGCAATCAATTGTCTTTTATTACTTCTTTATTTCATCATACATTTGTTAATATCGGAATACATCATTGAGACATAGCTTCGAGTGTAGCATAATCAAATATAGATGTTCTATGAAATCATAAATAAAACGTGTTTTCTGAAAAATACTTTAAAATTTCTTGCTTAGAAACTCTACGCGAAATTAGGGTAGTATTTTCTGTCAAATGTAACTTCTCTATATCTTTTTTTACTTTATCAAGTAAAACTCAATTTCATATATAAGTCCAGTGAAAATGAATTCAAAGCTTCTTAAAAGAATGCAAGAAAATAGGTATTCTATCAAGTCATTTAAATTTTGTACAATCCAAAACAGTAATAAAACTATATTTTAACTTTCTAGATGCATCTTGTATACAATCATAATCCACTCCATTATAAAAGTAGTGTATTTTTTTATCCTTCAGTCATTGCTTATTTCAAAAATTATCCCTTGCTCAATGAGAAGGAAATCATATATCTTTTATATTTTTAAAAATATATTTTTCAACGTAATTACAAAAAAATTTAAAGATTATACTTTTTCAGTTTCTTTGTGAATATTCATTATAATAGGTTCAATTAAGATGGTGAACATAAATAATTTTCTTTATACCAAAAAAATAAATCAAAACAAATGTCTGCAATATATTATGGCTTATAATATAATTATACCGATTAATATCATATTTTGCAACATTTTTTCTCATATGATATAATAATCTTAGATGATAAATAAAAATAAAGAAGTGTAATTGGGAAAAGATTTTTATAAGAAAATCTGGTAAAAATTTTTTGGGGCTATTTCATTTTGAATGTTTGTTATTTTCTAAAACTACATAATTAAAAACAGATTCCTTATCACTCAAAAACATATTTTTTGAAACAGAATAAGATCCTCCTCACTCAAAATGTATATTTACTTCAGGTAAAACAAGTACTTTTGTCATAATTTTTATATTTTAAAGTCCAAAGCATTTTTTATTGTTTGATCCATATCCATATATTTGTAATTAGCAAGTCTTCATAAAAAGTGTACATTTTTAATTTTTTGAGCCTCATCCTTATACTTCTCAAGTATCTCTAGATTTATATCTGTTTCTACTGGATATGCATCAATATTCCCTATTCCAGGAATTTCTTTACATATAACAGTTTTATCTATACCAAATGTAGGAGAATTTGGATAAAATTTTTTAAATTCAGTTATTCTGGTATACTCATAGTCATTTGGATAATTTATGACGATATTTTCCTGATATGATTGCTTCTCATGCTCTTCTAATTGATACAATGTTTTTTTATAATCAAGTTTTCAATACTTATAATTAAAGAATCTATCTATAGGTCATGTAAAATACAAACTTTTGTAATTAATATCATGAATTACATCTTCATAATCTGTGTTAAGTACTACATGTATATTCTTTCAGCTGAGCATTTTTTCAAACATTTTTGTATATCAATCTTCAGGCATTCATTGATACTTATGATGAGGGAAATATCTATTGTCTCTGCTCATAACCACAGGAACTCTTTTTAATACGCTTGGATTTATATCTTCAGCATTTATTCCCCATTGTTTTACAGTGTAATTTTTAAAAACTTTTTCAAAAATATAATCAGCAACAAACCGTAAATTTGTATCTTTTGTTTCTTGTGCTTTTCTTCTTAACTCAGATATAGAAACTTTCGATCAATACTCATAATATTCTAAAAGAGAATTTTCTATTTTTTTTGCAAGTTCTTTCGCAAAAGATGTTTCTATAGAGTTAAAGTTAAAAGGTACCGGAATAAGGTTTGAGTCAACCCAGGCCAACACTTTATGTTGAAAATTTGTAAATTTGGTAAATGTGTTTAGATACTCCCAAACATCTTCCATGTTTGTATGAAAAATGTGAGGTCAATATTTATGTATTAAAATACCATTTTTATCAAAATAATCATAACAATTTCATCAAATATGATTTCTCTTTTCAATAATAAAGACCTTCTCTCATTTTTTAGCAAGCCTTTGGGCAATCACAATTCCAGATAATCATGCTCAAACTATAACATTTTGTACATTCATATTTTAGTGATTTATTATATTTTCTAATTTTTCTAAATCTTCTTTAGTATCTATTCAAATACTATCAAAATTCGTTTCTATAAGCTTTATTTTATATCAATTTTCTAAAATTCTAAGTTGCTCTAAACTTTCCATTTTTTCTGCAAAAGTTTGTTCCATTTTTACATATTTTAAAAGAAAATCTCTTTTGTAAGCATAGAGTCATAAATGTTTTCTATAATCATCTAAAGATAAACTGAGTTCTTCTATATTTGCTGTTCTATCAAAAGGAATAATACTTCTAGAAAAATACAAAGCCATATTATTTTTGTCGGTTAAAACCTTTACATTGTGAGGCTTTCTCACTTCTTCAAGAGATTTAAATTTTGTTTTTGCTGTGCACATAACAGTGTTTTCATCACTCTCTATTATTCCATCAATAATTTCATTTATAGTATTTACATCAACAAGAGGTTCATCTCATTGTATATTTAGAACAATATCATATTCTGGATATTTTTCTGCGACTTCTGCTACTCTATCACTTCAAGTTTTATGTTTTTTTGAAGTCATTTCTACATTATCTGTAAACTTTTTAGCTCTGTTTAATATTTGTTCATCATCAGTTGCAATAATAACTTTATCAGCTTTTGATTGTATACAAGCTTTATAAGTCATTTCAAAAATTGTTTTTCTATTTGAAAGTTCAATCAAATGCTTTTTAGGAAGTCTTGTACTTCCAAGTCTACAAGGTAATACTATTAATATTTTATTTTCCATATTTTATAATGTTATTTGTCTAAAAAATAATTTTTGATAACCTTCTATTTCTTCTCTACTTAAGTTTCAAGCATAAAATTCTTTACTTAACCATTCTAATAAATTATTAACAGATATCAAATCTTTTTCTCAAAACGCAATAGATCTCTGGAGATCCTCATTTTGTATATCTTCAAAAGCGACATTTTGCATTTTATTTACTTTTACTTGCTTCAAGCTTTCCCCATCAATAATAGGTCACAGACTATTGGAACCGATTATTTTTGAAATCATAGCTCAATTATTTTTTTCTTTATAATCATTATAATCCCTTATCAAATCTATATTTATAGGATTATAATGATTATAAAGACTGACCTTATCTCGGGATTTCAAAACCGTAAAGGCTCTTTCATAAAAAGCTTCTCTTAGTCTTATAATTTGCTTACTGTTTCAAAGTAACTCTGTATGTCATACAACTTCTATTTTTCATCTATCATGTATTTGATATGATTGTTGTTCTAATTTCATTTTAATTTCTTAAATTCCCAAATAAAATTTCTAAAAAGAGTATAATTAATTCCGACAAAAAAGCAAAACCAAATCAAAGAAAATAAAAACAAAAGCCCAAAGCTTTCCCACCTATTTAAATTTTCAAAAAATCTTATTCCAAAATAATAAAATCCCAATGCTCCAATTCCTAAGAAAATTATATTTTTTAAAAAACTTCACAGGTCAAAATGAACCCTATATGCCTTTCAAAGTTTAACTTCACTCAAGACAAAAATCAAGATCCAGCCAAAAGCGGTAGCAAGCGCCGCTCATACAACTCCAATCCATTGAATAAAAAGTACATTCAAGATTGCATTAAAAACAATAGCAATCAAAAGAATCTTGACTCTTTCTTTTACTTTTCAGATTCCAGCCATAAGATTGAAATTTATCTGTAAAAAGAAATTAAAAACCAAGAATAAAATAGAGTATTGCAAGATATGTCCTGAAAACAAAAATTTTTCCCCAAAAAGAATAAACGCTATCTGCTCTCAAAAGACAAAGAAAAATATATTAAACATCAATCCTATAGCCAAGAAAACTTTTATAAATATTTGCTTTGTAAGGCAAATCTTTTGTATTTCTCATTTTCCATGAAGCTCAGAAAAGACAGGAAACAACAGGAAAAAAATCGGTCAGATCAACATAAAAGGAATAGAAATGATAGAGAGGTAATTCGTATAATATCAAGCATCTTTAGTTCCCAGAAGCCAGATAACCATCTGCATATCTATTTGACTGAGCAAAGTCCCTGCCTGTGCTCACAACAGTACAATCAAGGCATAAGAAAATACCTGCATAAAAAGCGATTTCTCCCAAATTATTTTCTCACTTTTTAGATATTTTTTATAATATTTACAATAAAATATACTTATAATAAAGAGAATTCAAATATAGAGTCAAATAAGCCAAGAATAGCTATAATTTTCTAGTGTTCAAACACCAAAAAAATGTACTCAAGCAATTGAGAGAAATATAAATATCATTCTCACAAATTCTGATATTTTGTTAGCAAAGGTATTTTGTACCGCCATAAAAAATACAGAAAGAGTTTGAAAGATATTAATTCCTAAAAAATAAAACGCAAAAATTTTGAGTATATTTATTGCTTCTGCGCTTTTAAAATAATTATTTGCTATAAAATCTGCTCAAAAAAAGAAAAAAAGTGCTATACTTGCTCCAGTTATGATCTGAGTAAGAAGGGCAAAAGTAAGAATTGTTTTGACTTTATCATATCGTTTTTGTATGATGAATTTTGGAAGAAAATAATTAATACTCTCTGTCATTCCAAAATCATTAAAAGCCGAAACAAGAGTGATAAGGCTAATAATTCCATACAAAATACCAAGTTCAGAAACTGAAAGATCACCTGAAACTATTATCTTGATAACATATCCAATCGGCGCAATAATAAAAGAAAAAAGGTAGAGCCAAAAACCTTTTTTTAAAAATTTTTCCGAGAGTGTATTGTGTTGATCAATCATAAGAACGCAAGAAAAACGGGCAACTTACAAAACGAAATGCAAGTTGCCAATTCTATAGAGATAAATTTTATTGCATACTTCCTGTTTCTGTTTCACCAGTTGCGCTTGTCTCTTCGCTCATATACGCCCACGCATCTTTCTTTTCTCCATTAATAGTACAAAAAGCGAGTTCCATACCATTTTCTTTGGTTTCAAAAGAAACCTCTCCTCCATTTTTGACACAAAATTTTGTTGCTGGTGTTTCTTTTTGGTTGGTTTCGTATTTTGGTGTTTCTGTTTTTGGAGTATTTGTGCTTGATGAAGAAACACCCTCTGGCGATACATTCGTACCACATGATGAGAGTGAAGCAAGTGCAAGCGCACAACCAAGGGCAATAATTTTTTTCATAATACAATATGATTAAAAAATAGAAATAATTTTGATGGTTCTCGGTTTTGAGCCTTATAATCACCAAAATCAGCCAAAAATAAACATGTATCTATAATAAAAAGTTTACTTACTGACAACAATGAGTATAATCAGAAAACTATGAAAGTCAAAAAACAATACACATCATTTGATGGAAATATTATCAATATTCCAGACACAACACCAATATCATCAATTTTTGATATTCTCAAACCTCGAATTGGAAAAGAGAAAGAAGAGGTATTTTTTGATCCAAATCTCTCTCATCTTCTCTCTCCCCTCCTTCTCCCAGATATCGAAGTGTGTTCCAAGAGAGTCTTGGAAGCGCAAAAAAATAATGAACGGGTTGTCATATTTTGAGATTATGATGTTGATGGAGTTTCAAGTACTGCGCTTCTGGTTCGGTTTTTGAAATATGAGCTTGGTATGCAAGTTTCGTATCGACTTCCTCACAGACAAAAAGATGGCTACGGACTCAAAAGCTATTTTTTTGATGAACTCAAAGAAAAAAATGTCTCTCTCGTCATCACAGTAGACTGCGGTACGAAAGATATAGAACCGATACAACATGCCAAGAGCTTGGGTATTGATGTGATTGTAACTGATCATCACGCCGTCCCAGAAAAAATTCCAAAAGAAGTTATCGGAATTATCAATCCAAAACGAATTGATGTCCCACATCCATATCCGTTTCCATATCTTGCTGGGGCTGGCGTTGCTTTCAAATTTGCATATGCTATTCTCCTTTTTTTATATGCAAAAGACCCAAATACACCAACAAAAGAAGAAAGGAAAAAAATAGAGAGCATTCTTATGAAGTATGCGGACTTTTCGTCACTAGGAACAGTCGCAGATTGCATGCCACTTATTTGAGAAAACCGCATTATTACACAACTTGGACTGCGACAAATGCAACAAAGCCAGTCAGCAGGACTCAAAAAATTTATAGAAAATTGTGATGATGTCGAGTGAAATGCTGATTTGATTGGTTTTCAAATCGGACCACGAATCAATGCCAGTGGACGAATGGATACACCCATGACAGCACTCCAATGGCTTTTAGCAAGTGAGCAAACCTGTGATGGTTTTTTTGAAACGATTGAAGTACTCAACAATAGCCGAAAAGAAGAAGTCAAATCATACAGCGATAGTGCTCTTATGAACGCAGATCCAAATGATGGAATACTGTTTTTTGTTGATGATACAATTTCGCATGGACTCATCGGACTTGTCGCTGGAAAGCTCACCGAAACCTACAATCGGCCTGCCATTGTCCTTGCAAAACACAAAGAAACCAACAAAGAATGAAAAGAAATACAGGTTATGGTCGCAAGTTGTCGATCGCCAGAGTGGTGTAGTATGATCGATCTTCTCGATGCTAGTAAAGAATTCTTCTTGCGATATGGTGGACACAAACAAGCGGCATGACTGAGTATCGAATCAGAAAAATTTCCTCAGTTCAAAAAACACATTCAAAACATATTTGCACAAAAATATGACACGGATAATCTTCCCAAGCCAAGTCTTGAGGTTATAGGAATTCTTCCAATAGAGCTTCTCAATCTCGAAAGTTTTGACACGATACAAAGGTTTCGTCCATTTTGAATTGGAAATCCCCATCCAGTCTGGTTCCTAGCTGGTGTAACCCTAAGAGATCACAGTTATATTGGTGCCAAAAAAAATCATATACGATTTTATATTCAAGAAAATCCAAATATCGTATTTCTCATGTGGAATGCCGAACACTGCAAAGATATTCTCAAAAACGAAAATCAATACCACCTTGTTGTCGAACTTCAAAAAAATACCTGGAAAGAAACATCAAACCTGCAAGTTATCGTCCGAGAAATAATAATTGCGTAAAATAAATTTTTGAGAGAAAAATAAAACTATCTTTTACACACATCTCCAGAATAACATGCTAAACTTCCCTCTGGAATTTTTGATTGATATCTCATAAATAATTGCTCTACTGTCAAAAACTCATACCCGCGAAGACGCAACTCATCAATGAGTCTTGGTATAGTACGAACTGAAACATCATGAATATCGTGATAGAGAATAATAGATCCATTTTTTACCTGCTTCATTGTCGATGAAATATTATGCTGTATATTTCTGTATTTCCAATCTTTTGGATCAACCGACCACATAAGAAGTGGCTTTCCTATAACATCTTGTACTTTTGAATTAAAAGCTCCATAGGGAGGACGAACAAAACGAGATTTTTTTCAGATCACTCTTTCAATCACTCTATCTGTACTCTCTATTTGGGCTTTGATGCCATCCTTACTGAGTTTTGTCAGACTTGGATGATCCCAGGTATGACTCTCAATCTCATGTCAAGCATCGTGGATTTTTTTGAGAACTTGTGGATATTGATTGGCATTTTTTCCGAGGACAAAAAATGTCGCCTTCACTCACTTTTTTTCGAGAATACGAAGCAGTTTAAGTGTAGAAGTATTATTTGGACCATCATCAAAGGTAAGCGCTACATATTTTTTTCAATCTTTTGAAAGTCTTGATTGTGATGCTATGTTTTGATTTTTTCAGAATTGAATTTCCTTAAGAAGCCCCACTCTTTTTGGGTCTTGAGATATAAATGGTTTCATATGCTCATACGCAATACGCACGGAAATATTTCCATCTTCTCTCTGGGCAATCGTTCCTGCTTCAAAAAAGAGTATAATATCATCCCCATCAAAAGCAAAAATCGGATGAGAAATATAGTGATTGATACCATCAATAAACTCATCTCCTGGAAACAGATGAAGAGATTGTTTTTGTAAGTAGGGTCGCACCACTTGGGTAAAATCTACCTGAGATGGTATAGAAACCAAATCATACGGTGATACATATGCCCCAGAAGAATTTATTAGAAACATATGCATTCTCTGATACGGAAAACCTCCATCAATATGGTATGAGAGAAAATATATCAAACTCTTGTAGCGAGAATTCGAATAGCCTTCAAATCGAGCATTAAATTCTGGATATTTTCCAAACTCTCCTCGTTTTACATTTTTTAAATCAGACTGAGCCTTTCGATACTGTGCTTTCAAGAAATTTTGTATTGGTGTATCAGAAATATAGATAAATTCTGGATATTCTAAATATGATTGGAAATTATTTGGTTTCTTAGGATTAAATACATCTCATGAAATACTTGAGATAGATTGTATCATAAAAGCTCCTGTAAAGCTCTTTTTTTTATACCCTGAAGCCGGATTCTTACCAGAATATCACAAAGCTTCTGAAGAAATAGAGTTCCCTGAAAATGAAAATACCAGTGATTGTGAAGTATATGATTGAAAAAAACCAAAAAATACAGCAAAAAAAGCTGTCAACAGAATTAATGAAAAAATTCGCCATTTTGCAAGCATGTTTTGATGAAATAAATTACATGTCCCATTGTATGGTTAAATACAAAAAAATCAAGAGAAAATATTGAAAATATTTATTTGCAAAAAAAGGGAATTTCAGTATACTCTACTTACTTTATAAATTGCATTTTTATGGACTTTTCCTCTTGGTTACAATCGATTCAAAATATCGATACAGCAAATGGTATTTGGATACTCGCTGGAGCTATCGTCGTAGGACTTTTTGTTTTGTACATTCTTTTTGCTTCACTTCGTACATTTTTTGCATGGCTCTACCGTATTGACACCGTCATTCGTACACAGCACGATACCAATAATATACTCTTGGAAGTTCTCGATACGCTTGAAAATATCAATAAAAATACCCAAAAGATGAATGCAAGCATCCAAAAAAATACAAGACAGATCAAAAGACTTACAAAAACATCTCACTTCAAAAGCGCGCATCCTAGACATCAAATGAGCCAAACAATACAAGAAAACAACCAAGAAAAAGCGAAAAAATCGGACGAAGAATAAAATTTACAAAAAAAGTTTTGACAAGAGCAAGAGTTTTTATACAATATACGAGCTTTCAAGATTTCCAAAATTCAGGACAAGTTTCCATTTTCGATGCGGGTGTAGCTCAATGGCTAGAGCCTCTGCCTTCCAAGCAGACTGTTGTGGGTTCGAGTCCCATCACCCGCTCCATTCTTTCGGACCTTGTATATACTTTTGGAAATCTTATTTGCGAATAAGCATGGAAAAAAGTTATTACTTTTTTGGTTCTAGGGCGTATAGCTCAGCTGGTTAGAGCGCAACACTGATAATGTTGAGGTCGGTGGTTCAAGTCCACCTATGCCCACCATCTTCTTTTTTTACATTTTGGTCGTACCGGAGACTGGCGCAATTGGCTAGCGCACACGCTTTGGGAGCGTGGGGTTGCGAGTTCGAGTCTCGCGTCTCCGACCATCTGTTCTTCTCAAAAAAACTCCGATTTCACTAGATCGCTTGAAATATTTGGCGCTATCGTCTAGTGGTTAGGACAACAGGTTTTCATCCTGTAAACCGGAGTTCGATTCTCCGTAGCGCTACCAAGAGTTTTTTTGAAAAAGAAAATACC